>Ga0265313_10003090_pt1 | contig 13807 bp, 12 predicted proteins | sample 4123metaG_FD_203122 | JGI IMG/M metagenome (GOLD analysis project Ga0265313, IMG submission 203122) | Rhizosphere microbial communities from Carex aquatilis grown in University of Washington, Seatle, WA, United States - 4-1-23 metaG | ecosystem: Host-associated > Plants > Roots > Rhizosphere >...
GCAACGGTGTTGCCCAACAACTCTTTGGTGAGCTCAACCCGGTAGGCCAATCGTTAACCATCTCCGGTCGGTCGTTTTTGGTACGCGGGGTGCTGGCCAAATCGTCCACAAGTTTGCTATCCGTGGCCGAGACTGATTTTAATTCTGCCATCCTTATTCCGTTGAAACCGGCCGAAGAGCTCAGCAGCGGCCAAACCAATATTTTGCAGATACTAATCAAGGCCAAGGACGCTAACAACCTAGATGCCACCGTTAACGATGTCCATTCCGCCCTGCTCAAGACTCACCAGGGACAAGAAAATTTCACCGTACTTAAGCAGTACGAACTGCTCAACATTGCTGGCGGCGTCATTAACCAGCTTACCGGCTTTATTTCTGGTATTGCCGCCATATCCCTGCTGGTGGGCGGCATCGGCATCATGGATATCATGCTGGTCAGCGTGTCCGAGCGCACGCGCGAGATTGGTATTAGAAAAGCTATCGGCGCTACCAACCGCCAAATCTTAAATCACTTTTTGGTAGAAGGCTTGGTGCTAAGCGTGGGCGGTGGTTTGATAGGTGTTGTTGCTTCGCTGTTTGTTTTTGGGATGTTGCGAATTTATACCAACCTGCAGCCGGTTATTACCCTGCCAGTGATGGCCTTGGCCGTGGGCGTATCGGTGGTTTTGGGAATTATCTTCAGCGTAGTGCCGGCTCTCAAAGCCGCCCGCAAAAACCCCATTGACGCCCTCCGCGGAGAATAACCGCTCGCCCCTAACTTTTTCCGGCGCGTCGCTGGCTTGATGTATCCGTTAGTTGAAAACAGGCTTGCTAAAGAACTCCTTATTAAACAGCTCTTAGCTGTTTAATTTCGTCGGACATGCTTTAGCAACCAAGTACGCCTGTTTGCAACAACATCTACTCAGGCCAGCTCCTTATGCCGGAAAAAGACAGGGGCTCGCTCAACAGATGGGGAAAATACTTAACTAGTTAAGTATTTAGCCTCTTGGCGATTGTGAGGGACATGGCGTAGACTTTATCAACTGTGCCGTTATATTGCTTATTTATTAGCTTCGTGATCTGACCAAGAAACTCTTCTCGCTTACCGGGTGGCAACGCTAGGTTCGGTGAAAATGTATTTAGTAATTGGCTATATTCATTGGCTGAATAAGAAATAGCTAGTGGGAAAAGTTTGAAAAAGGACACTTTAAATAATCTTTCGTCTATGTCTTCGGGTTTAATGCCCTCCTGATGAGGTAACCGAAACTTACTGCTTTTATTTTCCGGGAAGAACTTGTCATATATAGGTTGGCTGGCATAAAAAAAACTATCTCCCCTCTCATCAGATACATGGTTGGTGTGGATAACCGCCAAGTAGCCGTTAGGTTTTAGTAGTTGATGGGTTTTCTTATATCTGGCTTCGGGCCTAATCCAATGGAATGCTGTAGCGCTATAGATCAAATCAAACGATTCTGGCAACAGATTTATTTCCTCAAATGCACCAACAATAATCTTAATATCCTGATATTTTTTAAGTTTGTGCTGAAGCACCTCCGCTAAATTGCTGCCGAGTTCAATTGCCGTAATTTCGTAGCCCCTACGAGCCAGCGACAGAGTAGCTTGGCCGGTGCCTGGTCCTATTTCTAAGAGCTTGGAAGTTCTATCTAGATGAGTTTGCTCAACCAAAGATTCGAGCAACTTTTCCGGGTAGCTTGGACGAGCTTTATCATATAGAATCGCTTCCTTATCAAAAGTAGCCCCTAAATCCGAATCTGTTGTCATTATTTATTGAGTTCGGTTTTGAATTTCTCGACTAAATCCACGGGTGTGGGATTAACGCCGTTGAGTAGCGCCAAATAGATAGAGGTAAAATCGCCTAGTACCGACGCCCAAAGCAGTTGTTGTAGTAAGGTTTCGCCCTGCGGCGTAACCACAATCGGCGCTGGCCGCTTGCCAGACAATAGCCGCTCGCTAAGCTCAAAGCGCTTTTGGACCCGAGGGTTTTCTAGGTTGGAGCGGATTTCCACAACCGCAAAAGGTTTTTCTATCGGGTGGCTAGTCCAACCAATAAATTCATTGTGATTAAATTCCGGGTACTGGTTAACCCAGGCCAGGTTTTTGGCGTTCTCGTTCATGCAGATTTTCCATTTGTTAGCCGTTGGAAACATTAGCGGCCCGCTATACATAATTACAGTTTTACCGGCCAGTTCCAGTGATGTCTTCTTAGCCAAATTATCTTTGGTCGCCACATCGGGGCGCCAGCCGGCACTTTGCGCGCTGAGCCATGTGGCAGCCGTTGCCAACTCTTCAGTTCTTCCGGCATCTACTAACTTAAGTGGTTCGAGTAGCTGCAAAAAGGCTGCCAAGAAATACATTGAGGACATTCGTGGTTGAATACCCGGCGGAATCTCAAACAGGGGGTATTTTTTAGCATGTGCGATTTCGATTAATTTTCCGGCGGCAGCGATAACCACAATTTGCGCGCCCTTTGCTTCTGCCTCGGCCAGCGCCGACAGTGTTTCCTCGGTGTTGCCGGAGTAACTTGAAGATATAAATAGAGTCTTGGCGCCAACATATTTGGGCGTCTGGTAGTTCCGGACAATTTCAAATGGAACGTTCAATCCGGGCCAACTTTGCAAGAAAACACCCGGTAACGCCGAGCCGCCCATACCAGCTAAAATCACATTTTCAACCTGCGAGATGCCAGACAAGTCCACCTCAAATTTTTGCTGCAGTTGTTGCCACTGCTTTTCGGCGATGCCCAGCGCGTCCTGGCCATCACGTTGGTGGATGTATTTAAGGTCGTCTAACACGACCTCATTTTACATTTACCATTTAACATTTACCATTTAATTCACATTTGGCATTTACCAAAATGGTGCTTATGTCTTACAATGAAAAATGTTAATTGTTAAATAATTGAAAGCTGACAACTGTCAAATGCTCGCCTATGGCGGGCGTGAGGGTGGAATGTTTGGAATAAACGATAATAAAACTGCCGGACAAGATCCGGTAATGCCCGGACCGCTTGAATCGCCGGAGTCGGAGGCGGGCTATGGTAGCACCTCAGACGCAGGCACTGCCCCGCCATTGGCCAGCAATCCGCCGGTTTTAGTACCCAGCCCGACCGCCGCACCCGGCCAGCCACAATCCTACCCCCCTGTGATGCAACCTCCGGCTGTTCCACCAGATAACCCTGCCGTCGGCGACAGTTCGGCAGACGAATTACTGCAAATAAAGCAGCAGGCACTTCACAGTCTGGCGCCGCTGGTCGGACACTTAGACCAAACGCCTGAGGAGAAATTTAAGACCACAATGATGATGCTACAGGCTTCGGACAACCCGCAATTGGTCAAAGAAGCCTATGCCGCCGCCAACGAAATAACAGATGAAAAAGCTCACGCCCAAGCTTTATTGGACGTGGTTAACGAAATAAATTACTTTACGCATCACGACGCCTCTTAAGCACGTAATGGAAGCTACCGGCAGTTAACGCACTGGCCGTGAAAATTGCCGCCGCATTGCCCGGGCCGGTGTTAGATAATTGATTAGTCGGTGGCGCAACAGCCGCATTGCCTGCCCCGGATGGTTTGGCCGGTTGATTCCTGTTTGATTGCTGAACCTGTGTCGTGGTCTGCGGTTTAGTCGAACTATGGCGGACCGAACGATAAACCGTACGTCCTATAAAAACCACGGCCAAGGCAACTGCTAGGGCTATCAAAGTATAACCAAGAACCACCGGCCAACGCCGCCCTTCATATTCGTGAAATTCGTGCATAGCCTAATTTTACGCCCACGTTCCAGCACTAAACAGAACTGTCTTACGCCACTTCTAAAACGCCCATGCTTGCAATTGATCCCCTAGAAGAGATAATAAACTTAGAGATTAGGAGGTGCATATGGTAGAACCAGGTGAGTTCAGTCATAGATTATTCGGCCAAAACGATTTGGCGCGGCTTTCACGGCATGGGGAACAGGTGGTCCGTGCCAGTAATACAGTCGAACGGGCGCCGTTTTTGGTACAAGAAAAGACAGCTCGATGGGACAAGACCCGGTTGGATCTTAAAGCTGCCGTCTTAGATAATGGAGACCTTACGACAGCCCAAAAAGCCGCCGCGCTGGCGGCTCTAGACCGGTCCGAACCAGGCATAAAAGACACCGAATTAAATGAACTGGCCAATGATTTAGCTGCTCGTTATGAAACTGCCGATATGGCGCTATCTAATCCAGGGGTATTAGTCATGACCCATCAGGTCGGAGATAATGATGATCTTTTTAAGACATCAGGGACGGGCTTAAGACTTGGGGTCGGTGACAGAGACGAAGGTTACATATATGGCCTTTACACTGGGACTATTGATGAAACGGGAGAGGAAAGATCCATGCTATTGGATACTGAGAGCATGCAAAACATAGTTTTAGACCCGGAAGAGGCATCGCAATTACGTGATCTTTCGTTCGATGAGGGCCTTTGGACACATCGATTGATTGTGGGCGCAGAGACTGTAGCCGCCGTTTTGGCAGGTGATAAATTCGGCGGCTTTAAAGGTTGGAAGTGGCGCCAAGCACGCAGCTTAGGTTTTAGGTTCGAGGAACTGGATCCCAGGCTCAAAGAACAATACGACTCTGAGCGTCAAAAAGGAATCAAAAATTTGGCCCAAGAACTTTACTCTGCTAGCGATCTTCGTCCATATCAACTCAAAAGACTAAGAGAGAAATTTGAGGACATTAAGTTTTTTGGAACAACCGGGCCCGACATAGAAGCGGAGGTCTTAAAATTACTGGCTGAGAAGCAAGAGCGTGCTCTTGGACTGCTGGAATTTGTGATTTCTGTTGAAGTTGAAGAGTCTGCGACGACCACTGCCCCCAGTTAGTGCTTACTGCCGTCTTCCCTTCGTTTTCTAAATCAAAGTGAGCCCTAACTTTTATCCAGACTCGAGGCGAACCCGAGTAGCTGTCGTCGCTGTAAAGCGAGCCCGTCAAATACTGATGGACTCGAGCCGACCGACTCTGTTGAGCGAACCCCTAACTTTTCCGTACATCTGCCGAGCCCTGATTAGATGTTGTTAATAATTAGGCGTCCTTGGGTGCTAAAGCATGTTCAACGAAGAAGAACTGCCTGTCGGCAGTTCTTCTGAGGAGTTCTTTAGCAAGCCTAATTTTGACGAAGCAGCTACTCACGGTGAGGCTGCGTTCGGAAAAGTTAGGGGTGAGCGGTTCTACATCATTCCCATGCCGCCGCCCATATCAGGGGCTGCAGCCGGGGTTTTTTCGGGGATGTCTACCACTAGCGCGCCCATAGTCATGGCCGTGCCGGCGATAGAAACCGCGTTCTGAATAGCTTCTTTAACAACGCGGGTCGGGTCTACGACACCTTCGTCTTTCAAGACGACTGTTGTGTCAGGATTATTAACATCAAAGCCGATGCCGCTCTTGGCTTCCAAAACTTTTTCTAACTTAGCCTCGGCATTTAGTCCGGCATTGAACATCAGCTGCTTGAAAGGCTCTAAAAGAGCGTTCTTAAGAATGCTTGCACCAGGCGCCATCGGGTCGGTAGCGTTGATTTTAATCTGCTTAGATAGGTCAACTAGGGTCACTCCGCCGCCAGGCACCACGCCCTCGTCCAACGCCGATTTTACGGCTGCTACGGCGTCATCTACTCGGAATTTCTTTTCTTCGATTTCCGTTTCGGTAGCACCGCCAACTTTTATCACGGCTACTTTGCCGGATAGTGCCGCACGGCGTTTTTCCAGCTGTTCGCGGTCGTATTCGCTGCTAGCAGACTCAATCTGCTTATTAATCTGGGCGATGCGCGCCTTGATAGCCGTGGCAGTTCCTGCGCCTTCAACAATCGTCGTCTCGTCTTTGGTAACAATTACCTTGCGGGCAGAACCAATGACTGACATCTCGGCGTTTTCAAACGTCACGCCGCGGTCGGCAGCAATAACTTCGCCGCCGGTCAAGATAGCCATGTCTTCCAGGATCTCGGCCCGGCGGTCGCCAAAGCTCGGCGCCTTGATAGCTACAGTGTTGAATACACCCTTTAGACGATTAAGAATCAGGGTGCCGAGGGCCTCGCCCTCAACATCTTCGGCAATAATTACCAGGTCTTTTTTACCGGCGTTAGCCAGTTTCTCTAAGATTGGCAAAAACTCTTGGACAGAGCTGATTTTTTGGTCGGTAATCAGAATGGCCGGCTTTTCGTAAACCGCCTCCATGCGGACAGTGTCGGTAACCATGTAGGGGCTAACGTAGCCGCGGTCAGTCGTAAAGCCTTCTACCACTTCGCTTTCCATAGCCAGCCCTTGGCCCTCTTCTACTGTCACCACGCCGTCTTTGCCGACTTTTTCCATAACGTCAGCTATCAGTTGGCCAATTTCCTCGTCGCCGGCGCTAATAGTTGCCACTTCGGCTACGCGGTTTTTCTTGCCGGCAATGTTCTCGCTCATACCGCCCAATTTAGCCAGTACGTCGTGCGATGCGCCTTCCAAACCTTTGCGCAGCAGCATCGGGTTGTGCCCGGCGGCAATCAATTTGTTGGCTTCGTTCAAGATGTGATAGGTCAACACCGTAACGGTTGTTGTGCCATCGCCGGCAACGTCGTTCATCTTGCTGGCGGCTTGTTTAATTAGTTCGGCGCCAACTTTGTAGCCCAGTGTCTCGTCGTCAAGGTCTTCCAAATCCATAGCTTTAGCCACCGTCACGCCGTCGTGGCTGACCGTTGGGCCGCCGTATGTCTTACCAATTACTACATTGCGGCCTTTGGGCCCCATGGTGGTCTTTACGGCGTCGTACAGCGCCTGCGCCCCGCCCAATAATCGGCGTCTCGCATCCTCGTCATAAAAAACTTTCTTTGCCATTTATCTTCTCCTATTTAACGGTCGCTAAAATATCTTCTTCTTTGACCAAAATATACTCTTTGTCGCCGACTTTTACTTCGGTGGTAGAGTAGCTTTTGTAAACTATGCGGTCGCCAACTTTAATCTCATTAACCTTGGCGCCAATTTTGGTAACTTTGGCGATTTTTGGCTTTTCCGTCGCCTTATCCGGCAAATATAAACCGCTGGCGGTCTTAGTCGCCGCCTCTTCTTGTTCGGCCACTACCCAGTCAGCTAATGGTTGCAAATTTGCTGCCATCTAAACTCCTCCTTAAGTAACTCAGTTTCTAGCACTCATAATACCCGAGTGCCAAAAGTTGGTCAAGCCTTGGGTAACAAAAAACCGCCGATGTGGCGGCTAGCAAACTTGTATTTGTGGTTGGGTGGTCGGCGATGCCGACCACCCAACCCGTCCGATCAGAAAGTGCCGAGTGGCTCCCCGCCGTGCCCCGACGCGCGAGCGTCCCACTCAGGGAACGTGACCTCATCGAGGTGGAACCCGACGGGCAAGGGGGTCTCTATCGAGACCTCGGGGGCATCGCCTCCAGGGGGCTCCTGCATCAGCTGAGCGAGCTCGGCAAAGGTCGAACCCTGCGATGTGGCGGAAGTCATGACGGACTCCCGTCGGTGATCTCGTCGAGATAGAGGCCGTACAAACCGCTGCCGACGATCGTCAGACGACGACCTCGAAGGGTGTCCGGATCCCATGAGGGGTCTTTCCGCTCCCTGCGCTTGTAGCACTTGCTTCCGTGATGCCGACGACGGATGCGGAAATCGCGGCGCCTCTGGCCACGGGTGACGGGGGGTGGCGAGTTCGGCGAACCATTGGGCTCGTTGGGCAACACAGTCTCCGCTTCGGAGTGCAGGAGAGTAAATCCTTGCATCTGGGGATCTCCTCTTTGATCGGACGTGTCAGAGTACTTGCACTGACAATGAAACACATTTTATCATAAGTACTATAATTGTCAATGAGAGGAATTATCCGATAGCTTTGCGGGCGATTTCGGCATCGCTCCAAGGAACGAGTTTGCCGCCCATATTGCGATCTTTTTGGTGACCTAAGCCGGTAATCAGAACTGCATCGCCGGCTTTGGCTTCGAAAATCGCCTGTCTAATCGCCGCTCCGCGCTTATCTACCTCTGTAGTTTTAGCCTGGCCACCGGCTTTAATGACTCCAGCGAGCACCGCTTGGCGAATAGTCGCCGGATCTTCTTTATAAGTCTCATCGTCGGTTAAGAAAATCCTATCGGCAAATTTGGCGGCCACCTCGCCCATTACCGGCCGTTTGGCTTTGTCGCGGTCGCCAGTGGCGCCAAAGACTACTATTACCCGGCCTTTTGTGGTCTGCCTGACGGCTTTTAAGGCGCTCTGCAGCGCCGCGGGCGTTACGGCGTAATCAACCAGTATCTCAAAGTTCTGGCCGGCTTCTAGGCGCATCATACGGCCGGGCACGCTTTTGAGCGAGGCAATTCCTCGCTCTATCTGCTCATTGCTCAAACCGACAGCTTGGCCGACACCTATGGCCGCCAAGGCGTTATATATATTGAAGTCGCCCGGAAGATTGAGTTTGATATCCAGCTCACCCACCTTAAAAGTGCTGCCGGCGGCCGTAACTTTGATGTCTTTGGCCTGCAAATCGCCGTTTTTAACACCGTAGGTGATGGCTTTGGGCACAGCCTTGGCGAAATATTCAGCCGTGGGGTCATCGGCGTTAACTATCCCTGTTCTGAGTCCACCCCGGTTCTTGCCGGCCATCCTAAACAACTGCACTTTGGCATCGCGGTAGCGCTCAAAGGTTTTGTGATAATCCAGGTGCTCGTGCGACATGTTAGTCATCACCGCCACGCTGTACGGCACCCCCAAAACGCGGTGTTGTGCCAAAGCAAAGCTGGAAGTCTCCAAAACTACCCAGTCCGGTTTGTTGGCACGAATCTTTTTAAACATCCTGTGCAGTACCGGGACGCTGGCCGTTGTCAGGTGGGTAGGGCTGGGCAGTTCCCCTGCCCCGTCAGCATAATCAACCAGTACTGTTGTAATCATAGCTACTTTTTGACCACTGTTTCTGAGCATTTGGGCGATTAGCATACAGGTAGTCGTTTTGCCGTCGGTGCCCGTCACACCGATTACCTTCAAACCGCGCGCCGGAAAGCCGTTTTTAAGATTAAATACCCCGCCCTCCACCGCATGGCCATAGGGCTCTATCGTCCTAAATAACTTCTTGGGAATGACTGCTTTAACGACTCTTCGGGGATTCATGCTTTCAAGTATACTGTAGAACAGATGAAAATACTGGGAATTGAAACTTCCTGCGATGAAACCGCAGCCGCTGTGGTAGAAGATGGCCGCAGGCTGTTATCGAATGTAGTCGCCAGTAGCGTTGATTTACACGCGGTTTACGGTGGTGTGGTGCCGGAAATAGCCGCTCGCAGCCACATAGAATCCATCTTGCCGGTCATTGATGAAGCCCTAAAGACCGCTTTCCAAGGCCGGGCCTTGGAAATGGCAGAAATGTGGTCTAATATTGACGCGATTGCCGTTACCCGCGGCCCGGGGCTATCAGGTAGTTTACTAATTGGCGTTTTAACCGCCCGCACCCTGGCAATAGCTAAAAATAAGCCGCTTTATGCTGTTAACCACGTAGAGGCCCACGTTTACGCCACTTTCATTACGGAAAAAGCTAAAAGCTTAAAGCTAAAAGCTATTAGCTTGAACAATAAGCAGCCAGAATTTCCTATTCTGGCACTTATTGTTAGTGGTGGCCACAGCCAGCTGGTTTTGTTCAAGAACCACTTTGATTACAAGATTCTGGGCCAAACTGCCGACGACGCCGTGGGCGAGGCCTTTGACAAAGTGGCCAAAATCCTTGGCCTGCCCTACCCCGGCGGCCCATCCGTTAGCCAAGCGGCCAAAGAAGGTAATCCGAATGCCCTATTGTTGCCCAAAGCCCGCATGCAAAATGGCTACGACTATAGTTTTTCGGGCTTAAAAACTGCCGTTCTGCGCGCCGCGCAACAGATGGTTGGCAAAGATTTTACTTTCCCCTCCTCTGCCCTGCCGGCAGTCTTAAATGCCAGCCAAAAAGCTAATTTAGCCGCTAGCTTCCAGCACACCGCTATCCAAACACTTGTAGATGGTTTAAAGGCCGCTTCAGAAGAGTTTGAGCCTAAAAGTATTGTTATTGCCGGCGGCGTAGCTGCCAACCGGGAGCTAAGAACTCAAGCAGATAAACTTACGCCAAAACCGATTTATACGGACATCAAACTCTGCACCGATAACGCCGCCATGATAGCCGCCAATGCCTACTATCAGGCCAGCAACAAGCAGCCGGTAGCTGACCCCTACTCCCTAGAAATAGACCCTGGTTTACAGATGTAAAGAAGTAAATTGTCCTAATTATCCTAATTTCTAATTAGTCTAAGCAATAGCTAAAATACTAAGCACCAAACTGTTTTGAATCGTTGGGTCATTTGGATTTACTTAGAGCAATTAGGCCAATTAGTGCAATTAGGAATTAAGTTTGTTATGCTAAAAATTGAAAACAAAAACTACTAGCAGTCGGCGCGGGCCGGCCGAAGATAAAGATCGGTATTGGTTGTTCTATGCCTACTATTAGGCACTTTTGAGGTAGTCTTTTCGGGTGAAAAGACTTGTTAAAGTTTGTCCCATTTCACGTGAATCAGCAGAAATAACAGGGGTCAGAGACACTATCTTCCCACCTCTGTTATACTGAGGGAAGTTTATGAAGTTACCTAAGGCCTACGAACCTGGCAAGTATGAATCCGATACCTACGCTCTCTGGGAAAAGAGCGGGGTATTCACCGCTGACCCCGCCAGCACTAAAGACCATTTCTCTATCAGTATGCCGCCGCCCAACGAAACCTCGACTTTACACATGGGTGGGGCGCTTTTTCTGACCCTGCAAGACATTATGGCCCGACATGCCCGGCAACAGGGGAAAGACGTGCTGTGGCTACCGGGAACAGACCACGCGGCGATTGCCACGAATGCCGTCGTAGAGCGACGGTTAGCAGAGCAGGGGACTAGTAAGCATGAGCTGGGTCGTAAGGGGTTTATTGCCGAAGTTAAGAAGTTCGCCGGCGGCAATCGGGAAATCATAATTAAACAGATGCGGGCCATGGGCGCCAGCGCCGATTGGAGCAGATTCCGCTACACCTTGGATGAATCACTCAACCGCTCCGTTAATGAAGTTTTTAGCAAGATGTACCAGGACGGCTTGATTTACAGGGGTCACCGGATTGTAAACTGGGATCCTAATTTAGAAACCACGGTTTCTGACGACGAAGTTGAGCATAAAGAAGAGAAGGCACCGCTCTACACCTTACAATACGGACCGTTTAAGATAAGCACCGCCCGCCCGGAGACCAAATTTGGCGACAAATACGTGGTGATGCACCCAGACGATAAGCGATACGCTCAGTATAAAAATGGCGATACCTTTGAGTGCGAGTGGCTCAATGGTAAAGTGACCGCTACCATCGTTAAAGACGAGGCGGTTGACCCGGGGTTTGGTACGGGGGTGATGACTATTACGCCGTGGCACGACCGCACGGACTTTGAGATTGCCGAGCGCCACGGGCTGGAACGCCAGCAAATCATCGATTACAAGGGTAGGTTGTTGCCGATTGCCGGGGAGTTTGCCGGAATGTCGATTGAAGAGGCCAGGCCCAAAATCGCCAAAAAACTGGAGGATAAAGGCCTGCTTGTTGGCATTGAAGAAAACTACACCCATAACATTGCCCTGAACAGCCGCGGCAAAGGTGTTATTGAGCCGCAGATTATGCTGCAGTGGTTCGTGGATGTAAACCGCCCGGCCATGGAGTGGAAAGGCCAAATGCGTAGCTTTAAAGAGGTAATGCGGGCGGTTGTGGAAGACGGTGATATCAAAATAATTCCCCAGCACTTTGAAAAACTCTACTACCACTGGATAGACAACCTGCGCGACTGGTGCGTTAGCCGCCAGATTTGGTGGGGCCACCAGATACCGGTGTGGTACAAAGACAGCTCGGACGAGCTTTATGTGGGCGCACGGCCGCCCAAAGGAAGTGGCTGGCAGCAAGACCCGGACACGCTGGACACATGGTTTAGTTCGGCGCTTTGGACTTGGAGCACGCTGATTGACCCCGAACTCGCCAAAGATTACTCGTTATCGCTCGACGAACTTCTAGAGAAGAGCGTGGATTATAAAACCTACCATCCAACGGATGTGCTAGAAACCGCCTATGACATTCTGTTCTTCTGGGTCGCCCGAATGATTCTAGCCACTACCTACGTAACCGGTGAAATACCGTTTAAGACGGTTTATTTACACGGCTTAGTGCGCACCGAGGCCGGTAAAAAAATGAGCAAGAGCGATCCGGACACGATTATTGATCCCCTTGAAGTTATCAAAGAATACGGCACAGACGCGCTGAGGCTGGCGCTGGTCAGCGGCAACGGGGCAGGGAACGACCAGCGCTTGGGACTGAGTAAAGTCGTGGCCAACCGTAACTTCTGCAACAAACTTTGGAATGTCGCCCGCTACGTAGAAGCCAACTTTGACGGCGGCAGGGACGAGATAAGAAATTCGCAGCCACGAAACTCGGCCGACCAGTGGATACTTAACATGTTAAGTATTTCTGCAGATAAGATTAGCCAAGACCTGGACAATTATAACTTTGGCGAGGCCTACGACAAGCTCTATCACTTCGTGTGGAACGACTTTGCCGATTGGTACGTAGAAGCCAGCAAAGTCGAGCCAAACGCGCCGCTGCTAGCCTACGTGCTGGATCAGACTATCAAAATAGCGCATGCCTTCGCTCCCTTTGTGACCGAGGCTATTTGGCAAGCTTTTGCCTGGAAAGATGAAGTGCTAGCGATCCAATCGTGGCCCGAAATCAAAAAATTTGACAGTACTGAGGCCAATAAATTCGAAGGTATAAAATCGATTGTTACAGAGGTAAGGTGGCTAAAAGCTATTAGCGGCGCCAAAGTTGATACTCTCTATCATCAACCGGCACCTGACATGACCGCCAGCGCCGGGCTGATAGCTAAACTGGCTGGCCTCAAAGAAATTAAGGAACTACCGGCTGATTATTCCGGGGGCGTAAAACTGAGCTCAGTAAGGCTGGATTGCCGTCTGGACATTGACCCGGTGGCAGTCAAAGATAATTTGGCAGCCAAGCTCAAAGAAACCAAAGCCGAAGAAAATATGCTGAGGGGGCGCTTAGAAAAACCTGAGTATAAAGAAAAGGCGCCAAAAGAGCTAATTGAGCAGACCGAAAAGGCTTTGGCCCAGGCTGTTAATCAAGTTAGCCGATTAGAGCAAATTCTAGAAAATATTTAGAACTCCAGGGTTGCTTTGATGCGCTCAATGCTCTCGGTGGGTTGAATCTCGTCAAACCATGTTACGTGCCAACCGGCTTTGTCGGCTGCTACCAAGTTGGAGCGGCTATCGTCTATAAATAAGATTTCGGCGGGTTCCACGGACGCCAGCTGCTGCGCGGTCTCGTAGATTTTGGGGTCGGGCTTAAGTACGCCCACCTTGGAAGAGTCCACGATAGCCGCGTAATTAACGTCCGGGATGATGCCTATTTGGCGCATTTCATCTATGAATCCGGGCAAATTATTGCTGAGAAGACCGACTTCATAGTGCTCGGCAACCCATTCTATCAGTGGCTTTATTTCGGGCATTTGCTCAACATTTTCCATGTAGTATTTACGCCAGCTCAGATTGGTCATTTCCAGCTCTTTGGCTAAGGCGGAGTCAAACTCTTCCAGGCTAATCCGCCCGGTGGCCACGTCGTCGTGGTGGCGCCAAAAAAGTGTTTCTACGATATCAGTTGGCTTGCCGCAGGCGCGGGCGATTTCCGTAAAGGCCCGATGAAAAAAGCGCACCAGTGTGCCGTTAACGTCAAAATATATAAACGTAACACCGCTTTTGGAGCGCTTTT
>Ga0265313_10003091_pt1 | contig 13807 bp, 10 predicted proteins | sample 4123metaG_FD_203122 | JGI IMG/M metagenome (GOLD analysis project Ga0265313, IMG submission 203122) | Rhizosphere microbial communities from Carex aquatilis grown in University of Washington, Seatle, WA, United States - 4-1-23 metaG | ecosystem: Host-associated > Plants > Roots > Rhizosphere >...
CGAGGCCCTGCCGGGCGTCTTCGGTGTGCTCTCGCTGATGTTCTGGTCGCTCGTGCTCGTCGTCTGCGTGAAATACCTTTTCTTCGTCACGAAGGCCGACAACGAGGGCGAAGGCGGCATCTTCGCCCTGCTCGCGTTGCTCCAGACCGGCAAGGAGGCTCCCCGCAAGCACGGCCTCGGCGTCGCGGTCATCATGATCCTGATCGGCGCCGCGCTCCTCTACGGCGACGGCATCATCACGCCCGCGATCTCCGTGCTCGGCGCCGCCGAGGGATTCATCGCGATCAATCCCGATTTCGCCAAATTCGTCCCGTGGCTCGCGTGTGTGATTCTCGCGGGACTGTTTTGGTTTCAACACAAGGGCACGCGCCAGATCGGCAATGTCTTCGGCCCCGTCATGCTGCTCTGGTTCGCCACGCTCGCGCTGCTCGGCGTCTGGCGCATCACCCAATATCCCGCCGTGCTCCGCGCCATCAACCCCGTCTATGGCCTCGCGCTCCTCCAACACCACCCGCTCGAAGTTTCCGCGCTGCTCGGCGCCGTCGTCCTCACGATCACCGGCACCGAGGCGCTCTATGCCGACATGGGCCACTTCGGCCGCAAATACATCGAGCTCGCCTGGTATGGCGTCGCGTTTCCCGGGCTGCTGCTGAATTATTTTGGCCAGGGCGCCTTCCTCCTTTCGCATCCGCAGTCGGCGGAAAATCCCTTCTTCGCCCTCGCCCCGCAGGGCCTGCCGCGCGCCGCGCTGACCGGGCTCTCGATCGTCGCCGCGATCATCGCCAGCCAGGCGCTGATTTCCGGCGCCTATTCGCTCACCCGGCAGGCGATCCAACTCGGCTACTTTCCCCGGCTGATGGTCAAATACACCAACGCCGAGCATTCCGGGCAGATTTACGTGCCGTTTGTCAACACGCTCCTCGCCCTCGGTTCGATTTTCACCGTCGCGTTCTTCACTTCCACCGCCCGCCTGGCCGCGGCCTACGGCATCGCCGTCACCGGCACGATGGTCATCACCACGGTCGCGTATTTTCTCGTGATGCGCCGGCGCTGGCATCGCGCGCTCGCGTTCACGGTGACTGTCTGCGGCGTGTTCCTCCTGGTTGACCTCGCCTTCTTCCTCGCCAACGCCCACAAGATCGCCGAGGGCGGCTGGTTCCCGCTCGCCATCGGCGCCGCCGTGCTCGCGGTCATGCACACGTGGAAAATCGGCCGCAGCGAAATCTTCCTGCGCGTTTACGGCAGCCACGTCACCGACGCCGAGCTCACCAGCATCGCGCGCAGCAAATACATCACGCGCGTCGGCGGCAGCGCCGTGTTCATGGTCGGTTCGCCCAGCGGAACGCCGGTGGCGCTGCTGCACCACGTGAAGTCCAACCGCTGCCTCCACCAAATCGTCGTGCTCCTCAGCATCCTGACCGAGGAAGTGCCCTCCGTGCGCGAATCCGATCAGCTCACCCTGACCGAAATCGGCGAAGGCATCTGGCGCGCCGTCGGCCGCTATGGCTACATGCAGTCGCCCGACGTCGCCGCGCTCATGGACCAAATCAAATGCCGCGGCGTCCCGTTCAATCCCCAGGCGACAACCTATTTTTTCAACCGCGAGATGATCATCGCCGGCGGCAACGCCCGCATGTGGGAATGGCAGAAGCACCTCTACGCCTTCCTCAGCCGCAACGCCCGCCCCGCGAAGGATTATTATCAAATCACTCCGTCGCAGATCATCGAAATCGGCCTCCCGCTGCAATTGTGACGGTCGCAGTGGCGCCGGCACCTCACCGATACCAATCGTCGCGCGTCAGCGGCATTCCCGCCCGTCCGTCGCGCCCCGGCTTCGCGAGCAGCGTCTGAAACACCGCAAGATCGCCGGTCGCGAACCCGTGCGCCGAGCCCGCCATGTAAAGCCGCCACACGCGAAACGTCGGCTCGTTCACGAATTCCCGCGCCCGCTCGTGCACCGCCTCGAGCCGCCGCACCCAGTGCTGCAGCGTCAGCCTGTAGTGCTCGCGCAAATTCTCCACATCGCGCACCTCGAACCCCGCGCCCGCCGCCGCCTGGAGCACGACCGGCAGCGGCACGATGTCCGCATCGGGAAACACATATTCATCGACGAACGACGGCCCGCGAAACCGCTCCGCCCGCCGCCCCTCGCCGATCGCGTGGTTCAGGAACACGCCGCCCGTCCGCAACAGTTCCCACGCTTTCCCAAAATATTCCGGCAGCCGCTCGCGACCGACGTGCTCCGCCATGCCGACGCTCACGATCGCGTCGAAACCCCCGGCTTTCCGCACTTCACGATAGTCGCGCAATTCGATCTTCACCGCGTCGCTGAGCCCGGCTTCGCGCACGCGCGCCACCGCCCACTCCGCCTGCCGCTCGCTCAACGTCACGCCCGTGACCCGCACCTCGTAATTGCGCGCCGCAAACATCGCCAGCCCGCCCCAGCCGCAGCCGATGTCGAGCAACTGCTGCCCCGGCCGCAGCCGCAATTTTCTGCAAAGGTAGTCGAGCTTCGCCGTCTGCGCCGCGTCGATCGACTCGTCCGGCGTCGCGAAATATCCGCACGAATAAATCATCCGCTCGTCGAGCCACAGCCGGTAAAATTCATTCGACACGTCGTAGTGAAACGACACCGCCTCGCGATCGCGCGCCAGCGAGTGCCGCTTCCCGCCGAGTCCGCCGAACATCCGCCCGTCGTGCCGGCCGCCCGGCTTGGCGGGCAACCGGTGCAGCCGGTAAAAATCGCCCAGCGCTGAAATCCACCCTGCCGGCCGCTCCTCCAGCGCGACCGCCAAATCGATCGCCGCCTCGATCTCGCCCTCGACGTCGAAGTCATCGCGCAGATATGCCTCCGCCAAACCCTTCGCCGTGCCCGTCGAAAACATTTCCCGCAGCGCGGCCGGATGTTTGAGCACGAGCGTGGCCGCCCGCGGCGTCGCGTCCGGCCACGGCGTGCCATCCCACAATCGAAAGCCCACGCGATCGAGCGACACATGCTCGAACAAAGCCCGTAAAAAATCCACGGACGACGCCGTATCGGTTGCAGCGGTTGCAGAGTTCATCGAACTTCGGCCAACCGCGATTATACACGACTACGTCGCTTTTGAAAAGGACCCATCCGCCACGGCGCCTCCCGGGCGCCCCGCCATCGCAGTTCAACCGAGCCCGAGCTTTTCGATCACTTCCTGTGGCGGACCGTCGAACGTCGCAAGCGGAACGTTTCCGACATAGCGCAAATCCTTCATCCCCTCCGGCGTGGTGTAAAATCCGCCGGCGGTCAGGTCGCGGAAACGGGTGAAAAACTTCGCCTGTTGCAGGAGTTCGGGCTTCGCGTCCGGCTCAAAACAAATCTCGTCGCAGATCGCCGTCTTCTGCCGCTGCACCGCATCCGCGAAATCCACCTCGAACCGCCGCTGCGATTCCGCATCGAGCCACGCGAGGCCGTCGAGAATGACCGGCCGGTCCTTTTGCTGCTCGGGATACGGCGCGCTGACCCACTCGTCGATGAAGTCGTGCACGCCCACCGCCGACGCCGCCGGTGAATGCGCATCCGCCGGGATGATCGTGTCGCACAACGCCGCGGCCGTGCGTCGCTGCGCCGCCGTGAACGTGAGCGGCCACAGGTCGCCAGGGTTGTAGGTTTTGATCAGATCGGGATCGGTGCCGTAGCCCTTCGCGGTGATCGGGGCCAGCGTGGCGGGGTCCGCACCGAAGCCTCGCTGACGCGCGAGCATCATGCCCGCAGCGGCAGTCATCATCCACTTGACCGCTTCGCGCCGGTCGATTCGGGGTAATTCTGGAGCATTCATGTCAGAGTTCTCCTTTGCGCAACTGGTCGAGCATGCGATCGGCGGCGCGCCACGCGAGCGCCATGATCGTGAGCGTGGGATTCTTGTCGGCGTTCGAGGCAAACGGCGCGCCGTCGGTCAGGAAAATATTTTTCACGTCCCACGTCTGGCTCCATTGGTTCGTGACCGACGTCGCCGCATCCGCGCCCATGATCGCGCCGCCAACCTCGTGGATGATCTCGCCGCCCTTCGCGATCGCCTTGCGACCGTCCATCTGCGGTTCACCGCGAACTTTCCCGCCCATCGCACCTACGAGATCGGCAAACGTCCGCTGCATGTGCGCCGCCTGCCGGATCTCGTGCTCCGACCACTGCCAGTGAAACCGCAGCACGGGGATGCCCCACTTGTCCTTCACGTTGGGGTCGAGCTCGCAGAACGAATTTTCGTTCGGAATCATTTCGCCGCGCCCGCTGAAACCGGCGAAGGAGCCGTAGTAGCGGCGGGCGTCCTCCTTGAGCGCGTGGCCGTAGCTGCCCCGCGTGATTTTATCGAGCCCGGCGACCATGTAGCCGGCTGGCATCGTCCGGCCGCCGTAGAGTTCGATGTGGTAGCCGCGCGCGAAGCCGAGTTTCCCCGCGAGTTGCTCGCGATACAGCCACCACGGCGAATACAGGTGCATCCCGCCCGTGCCGTCGTCGTTCAGCGGCGGCAGGTTTTCAAGTATTGAAAACTGCCCGCCGAGTCCCGCGCCCACCGTGTCCATGATGTAGCGGCCAACCTTGCCGCTCGAGTTCGCGAGCCCCTGCGGGAAACGTGCCGACTTCGAATTGAGCAACAGCCGGACGGACTCGCACGCGCTCGCCGCGAGCACGACGATCCTTCCGCGCACGTGACCCTCGGCGCCGGTGGTTTTGTCGATGAACGTCACGCCGGTCGCGCGCCCGCTCTCGTCGAGTGTGATCTCGCGCGCCATCGCATTCGGCAGGATGTCGAGATTGCCCGTGTCGAGCGCGGGCGGAAGATGCACCGTCGTCGACTGGTAATTGGCACGGATCGCGCAGCCCCGGCCGCAAGGCGTCGCCCAGAAGCACGCGGCGCGTTTTTGCATGTCCGCCGCGAGGATTCGCTGCGCCTTGGGATTGTTCGGATGAAGTTTGGCCGGAATGCGCTCGTGGTCCATCCGCTGCGTCATCACCGCGCGGTGCGCCGGGATGATCGGGACGCCGACTTTTCTGCCGCCCTTCCGCGTGAGCAATTCGCTCAACCGCGGTTTCGGCGCTGGATGGAGGACGCCGGGCGGCGAGTCGGGCGTGTTTTCCAGACCCTCGTTCGTGCCATACACGCCGATCAACATTTCGACTTTGTCGTAATAGGGCGCGACGTCCTCGTAGGAGATCGGCCAGTCGAATCCGAGTCCGTCACGGCTGTGGGGCTTGAAATCGTAGAAGCCGTTGCGCAACGCGATCCGCGCCCAGTGATTCGTCCGGCCCCCGAGCATGCGCGAACGCCACCACTTGAACTCGCGCTCCGGCTCCGGCGAAGCGCTCGTGTAGGGTTCGCCCGGCACCTGCCAACCTCCGTCAATCGTCGCGTCGTGGAAGCCAAAATTCTTGTCCGGTGTGCCCGCCCCGCGCAGCGGCGCGTCGCGATTCGTCTGAAACATCGGCGTCTCCTTTGCCACGTCGTAGTTCCGCCCCGCCTCGAGGATCAGCACCTTCGCGCCCTCCATCGTGAGCGTGTAAGCCGCCTGCCCTCCGCCGGCACCTGAGCCGACAATTACAACGTCATACTTTTCCTTTGCCGTAGCGGGGGTGACAAAAGCCATGGGTCAGTGCGGGGGCTGACGAGATCCTCTGCGAAAAGTTGCGGGCAATAAAGTCCGAACCTCGCCGCTGTCATTTTTTCTTCGCAGTCATTTGGACCAAAAAAAAGCCGCCCGGATTGCTCCGGGCGGCTTGGAAGTTTTTTCGCGAAGGCGAAACTTTGCGCGCGCTGCCGCGGGCTTATTCCTTCTTCGACGCCTCGTCGAGGATGTCGCCGAGGTTCATCATGTCGGTGCCGGCGCCGGCGCGGTTCAACGCCTCGTAGCTGGCCGTTTCGGCGGCGAGCTGGTCGGCGCTGTAGTTGGCCGCCTTGATCGAGAGGCCGAGGCGGCGTTCGTCGCGATCGATCTTGATCACGCGCGCGCTCACCTGCTGGCCGGGCTTCAGGACGTCCTTCACCTTGTCGATGCGGTCCTCGCTGATCTGCGAGATGTGCACGAGGCCGTCGATGCCGTCCTTCAGCTCCACGAAGGCGCCGAATGACGTGATCTTCGTGACCGTGCCCTGCACGACGTCGCCGATGCGGAAATGCGCGTCGATGTCCGACCACGGATCGGTCGCGAGTTGTTTCATGCCGAGGCTGATCCGCTGCTGGTTCGGATCGACGTCGAGCACGATCGCGTCCACCTCGTCGCCCTTCTTCAGGACTTCGGAGGGATGGTTCACCTTGCGGGTCCAGCTCATGTCGGAGACGTGCACCATGCCGTCGATGCCCTCCTCGAGCTCGATGAAGGCGCCGTAGGTGGTCATGTTGCGGACCTTGCCGCGCACGCGCGCGCCGATCGGGTAATTGTGGCGAACCATGTCCCACGGATTCGGCTCGAGCTGGCGGAGGCCGAGCGAGATTTTCTGCTCTTCCTTCTGGATGCCGAGCACCACCGCGTCCAATTCCTGGCCGACTTTGAGCAGCTCGGAGGGCTTGGTGATGCGTTTCGTCCAGGACATCTCGGTGATGTGCACGAGGCCTTCGACACCGGGCTCGATTTCGACGAACGCGCCGTAGGGCACGAGGTTGACGACCTTGCCGTGAACCTTGGCGCCGACGGGGAACTTGCGGTCGATTTCGTCCCACGGATTTTTCGTGGTCTGCTTCAGGCCGAGCGAAACGCGCTCTTTCTCGCGGTTCACCTCGATGATCATGACCTGCACCTCTTCACCCTGCTTCAGCATTTCGCTCGGGTGCGAGATGCGGCCCCAGCTCATGTCGGTGATGTGGAGGAGGCCGTCCATGCCGTCGAGGTCGATGAACGCACCGAAATCGGTGATGTTCTTGACGACGCCCTTGCGGATCTGGCCGGGCTGGATCGACTCGAGGAGGTTGCGGCGCTTCGAGGTGCGCTGTTCTTCGATGAGTTCGCGGCGCGAGAGAACGATGTTCTTCCGCTCGAGATTGATTTTGAGAACCTTGAAATCGTAGGTCTGACCCACGTATTGATCGAGGTTCTTGGGCGGCTGCACGTCGATGTGCGACGCCGGCATGAACGCATCCACGCCGATCGAGACGATCAGGCCGCCCTTGACCTTGGCCTTGACGCGGCCGGCTGCGACGGAGCCCTCGGGGAACTTCGTGAGGATGTTGTCCCAGTTTTTCTTTTGCTCGGCGAGGTCGTAGGAAAGAATCGGCGCGCCGTCCTTGCCTTCGAGTTTCTGGACGAGCACCTCGATCGTGGAGCCGATTTGCAGCTCGCCGATGTCGATGAACTCGTTCGCGGGGATCAGGCCTTCGGATTTGCCGCCGATATCGACGACAACCTCGTTCTGGCGGATTTCGGTGATGACGCCCGGGACAATCGAGCCTTCCTTCAACTTGTCGAAGGACGACTGCGCGAGCAGGTCTTGCATGACTGAACTCATATTAACGGGAAGCCCGCGAACCGACGCCTGCTCCGGAGCATCAGTCCACCGGCCGGTGGTCTCCGCTAGGCGGAAAACCGTTGGTTGACTGTTGACTGACGTGAATGGCCGGCGGGAGCACGCGGCAACGCCAGCCTGACCGATAACAAATGCCGCGAATGTTCAACTTCTCGGAGTGCGCGCCTCGCCGCAAGCTGATTTTTTCGGGCCTTTGCGAGTGCCGGGGCGCTGACCGAAGCCCTCCCGGCTCGGCTCATAATTGCAGCAAAACGTCCCGACGCTGCATCCGATCTACTTTGCCGGCTCGGCCGCTGTCGGATTTTTCTCCCGCAAAACCTGCTCCAATTGTCCGAAAAACGCATCGTATAGTCCGTGTTCGCGCACTGGAATGTCTGTGGCGCCCGCGAACGACGAACTCTCCTCCTGCTCGCGCAGCACGACGGACACCTCCGTCTTGCCCGGTTCGACGGACTGAAGATGAACCTCGAGCGAAAACTGCTGCGCGGTGCCGAACGATTCGCCCGAGCGCAGCCCGCTGTGTCCGCTCACCACGCCCTCGACCGCCCGCGCGCGCGATACTTGAAAATCGATCCGCCGCATCGCGACTTGCGCGGCGTCGAACACCGTGCGCTGGTCGGCGTCGAACACCCGGATCTTGGGTTGCACCGGCTCGAAACGTTCGCGAATTCGCGTGGGCAACGAGTCTCCCGATTCGCAGCCGGCCAGCGCCAGCGCACCAAGGGCGATCGAAACAATAAAAAGACGGCGCATAAAATCAGGCGGGTTGTTGCTGGGACAGACAATGAAGTGTGCCGAGGCCCCAGATGAGATGGTGGCAATCGATTGGAACGATTTCCCGCGCCGGAAAGCAATCGCGCAAAATCGCGCCCGCCTCCGCATCGCGTCGCGGCTGGCGGAAATTCGGGACAAGCACCGCGCCATTGATGACGAGAAAATTCGCATAGCTCGCCGGCACGCGCTGGCCGCGAAATCCGAACGGCCCCGGCATCGGCAGCGCGACGATCTCGAATTTCCTTCCGGCCGGCGTGCGGAAACTTTTCAGCCGTTCGAGGTTGGCCGCGAGCGGCGCGTGGTTCGGATCGCGGCGGTTCGGCTCGACGCACGTGACGATTCCATCGGGTTTGAAAAACCGCGTGATGTCGTCGACGTGCCCATCCGTATCGTCGCCGGCGATTCCGTCGCCGAGCCACAAAACCGTCCGCACGCCGAGATAATCGCGGAGATTTTGTTCGATCTGCGCACGCGTGTGCCGCGGATTTCGGTTCTTATTCAACAGGCACTGCTCGCTCGTAAGCAACAACCCACGCCCGTTCACGTCGATCGACCCGCCCTCGAGAATCATGTCGTTCACGAATCGCCGCAGCTTCAGCGCACGCGCAACACGCGACGGAATTTTGTTGTCGAGATCGTAGGGCGGATATTTTCCGCCCCACGCATTGTAGGTCCAATCCGTGACCGCGACCTCGCCGGATTGATCGTCCTTGACGAAAATCGGTCCGTGGTCGCGGCACCACGCGTCATTCGTCGGGTGGTTGTAAAACGTGACACGTGCCAAGTCGGCGCCTGCATTCGCGCACAGCTGTTTCGCCCGCGCTTGCAGCGGTGCGGCACAGTTGATCCGCACGCTCTCGAACCGGCTGACCGCCGCGACGAACGCCGCAAACGCCGCCGGCACCGGGCGGAACTGCCCCGGCCACGTCGCATGATTGTGCGGCCACGACAGCCACACCGCGGCTTGCGGCTCCCATTCGGCGGGCATCCGAAAACCGAGTGTGGCGGGCTTCTGCTGGTTTCGCGCCGCCATGCTCAATCGCTGAAACGCCTCGCCAGGTCGCCGTAAGCGTCGATCCGCCGGTCGCGCAAAAACGGCCAGTGCGTGCGCGTCTCATCCACCTTGCCAAGATCGACCGGCACGAGCAGCACTTCCTCTTTGTCCGCGCTCGCCTTTGCCAGGATTTGACCGCTCGTGCCCGCGACAAAACTCTGGCCCCAGAACTCGATGCCCGCGCCGCCGACACCCGCAAGCACCTCGGTCCCGATGCGATTCACCGCCGCAACGTAGCAGCCGTTCGCGACCGCGTGGCTGCGCTGGATCGTCTCCCACGCGCCATGCTGGTCCGCGCCGTGTTTCGCCTTCTCGCCCGGATGCCAGCCGATCGCCGTCGGATAAAACAAAATCTCCGCGCCCTGCATCGCCGTGAGCCGCGCCGCCTCGGGATACCACTGGTCCCAGCACACGAGCACGCCGATCCGGCCGAACTTCGTCGGCCACGCGCGAAAGCCCGTGTCGCCCGGCGCAAAATAAAATTTCTCGTAGTAAAGCGGATCGTCCGGGATGTGCATCTTCCGGTAGATGCCGAGCAGCTTGCCATCCGCGTCGATGATCGCCGCCGTGTTGTGATAAAGTCCCGCCGCGCGTTTTTCGAACAGCGACGCGATCAAGACCACGCCGTGCTTTTTCGCGAGCCGCTGAAACGCCTTTGTCGTCGGCCCCGGAATCGGCTCGGCGAGTTCAAAGTTCGCGTGATCCTCGCTCTGGCAGAAATACTGCGAACGAAACAACTCCTGAGTGCAGATGATGTTCGCGCCGCGCTTCGCCGCTTTTTCAGCCAGCGCGAGCGTTTTCGCGACGTTTTCCGCCGGCTTCGCCGAGCAGGCGTGCTGCAACAGGCCAAGGGTGACTTTGGACATGGCGATGGAGACGTCTGACGAGTAACGCCGGCCCCGGACCGGCGCCACTCAATACACGACTTTGTTCAGCGGATATTCGACGATCCCCTCGGCGCCGAGCGCCTTAAGCTGCGGGATGATCTCCCGCGCCACGCTCTCGTCGATGATCGTTTCCAGCGCGACCCAGTCCGGCGAACTCAACTGCGAAATCGTCGGGTTGCGCAGCGCCGGCAGCGCGTTCACGACGCCCTCGAGCGACGTCTTCGGCAGATTCATTTTCAATCCGACCTTGCTCTCGGCCTCGAGCGCCCCGCGCAGCAGCAACGCGATCGTCTCGATTTTTTTCCGCTTCGCCGGATCAGCCCAGCTCGCCTTGTTCGCGATGAATTTCGTGTTCGTTTCGAGCAGCGTATCGACAATCCGGAGCTTGTTCGCACGCAGCGAACTTCCCGTCTCGGTGATATCGACGATCGCATCCACGAGATCCGGCACCTTCACCTCGGTCGCGCCCCACGAAAACTCGACCTCGACCTTGATCCCCTTTTTTTCGAAATAGCGCCGCACCGTGCCGACGAGCTCTGTCGCCACGCGCTTGCCCGCCAGATCCTCCGCCCGCTGGATCGGCGACGCTTCCGGCACGCACAAGACCCAGCGCGACTTCAACACCGAGGCCTTGCTATAGATGAGGTCGCAGACCTCGACCACGTCTGAATCGTTTTCCTGAATCCAGTCGAAGCCCGTCAGCCCGCAGTCGAAGAACCCGTGCTCCACGTAGCGGCTCACCTCCTGCGCGCGCACGAAACGCCCATCGAGCTCGGGATCGTCGATCGACGGTTTGTAGGAACGCGAGCTCACGGCGATTTTCCAGCCCGCCTTGGCGAACAGGTTTTTCGTGGATTCCTCGAGACTGCCTTTCGGCAGCCCGAGCATGAGAAGGGGCTTGGGAGCGGACACGCCGCAACGCTCCCACGGCGGTTTCAGCCTTCAAGGAAATTCGCGCCGGCCCCGGCCGCGCCGTTGATCTCTTTTGACAAACCGCCCGATAAATTTAGATACAGCCGTAATCGGCCGCCCGGCCATTACCTGATGCGCGCCCCACCGAAACCCCTGATCGTGATCGTCGAAGACGAGGTCGAACTGGCGAGCGTGCTGGCGACCCACCTCGAACAGGCCGGCATGCAGACCCAGATCTGCAACCGCGCCGCGCACGGGTTCCGCTTCCTCAAGCAGAATTTCGCCAACCTCCTCCTGCTCGACATCAGCCTGCCCGACAGCAGCGGTTTCGCGCTGCTCGAGCAGCTCAAGGCCGCGGACATCTCGGTCCCCGTCATCTTCCTCACCGGCCAAGACCAGGAAACGAGCAAGATTCGCGGGCTCGACATGGGCGGCGACGATTACATCACCAAACCGTTCAGCTACGGCGAACTCCTCGCGCGCATCCGCGCCGTGCTGCGCCGCGCCGAATCGAAGGCCGACCTCGACCTCACGAAAAACGTGCGTGTCGGCGACCGGCCGTTCGATTTTTGCGGCGCGCGCGTGACGCCGAACCGCCTCGAAATCGCCTTTCCCGACGGCACGGTCCACAAACTCGGCCGCAAGGAACTCGGCATCCTCGCCTACCTCGATGCCAACCGGGGGGCTGTCATCACGCGCAAGACCCTCATCCATTCCGTCTGGGGCATCCACGCCGACGTGCGCAGCCGCTCGCTCGACCAATACATCGCGAAAGTGCGCGAACTCTTCAAGGAACACGGTCTCGACCTAGCGGCGTTCCGCACCGTTCATGGCGTCGGCTACATCTTCAACCCCGCCGGCGTGTCGAAGGAAGGCCGGTAGCGCAGGCGTCCCGTCGGTCTCGCTCAAAACAACTCCGCCTGCCCCGCCGGCGCCGCGGCTGCATACCGCCGCTGCGCTTCCGTCAGCGTGCTTCGCATCTCGAACGACTCCAGCAGCCGAAACAATTCCGCCGGCTCCGGTGTGCGCCACTGCGGCGTCACGGGCGGCAACGCCAGATTCAACGTCGTCAATTTTCGATTGAGCCGCAGCCGATCCGCGTCCTTCACGACGGCCTCGCGAAACCGCTCCGGCTTCACTTCCGCCGCGCGCGCGATCACGCCCTCGAGATCGCCGAATTCGATCAGCCACTTCGCCGCCGTTTTCGGGCCGACGCCGCTGAGCCCGGGAATGTTGTCCGAGGTGTCGCCGACGAGCGCGAGATAGTCGGCGATCTTTTCCGGCGGCACGCCGAATTTTTCCACCACGCCCGCCGCGTCGCGCAGCCGCCAGCCGAGCTTCGGATTCGCCGACGACGGCGGCAGCATGATCTTGATTTTTTCGCTCACGATCTGGGCGAAATCCTTGTCGCTGCTCACGATCAGCACGTCGTGCCCCGCGCGCGCGAGCGTGACCGCTTCGGACGCGAGCAAGTCGTCGCTCTCGACCCCGTCCACTTCTATCCCGGCGAGTCCCATCGCCCGCGTGAGCGCCTTGATCGGTTCGATCTGTTTGCTCAGCGGCTCGGGCATCTCCTCGCGCTGCGCCTTGTATTCGGGAAGTAGTGCGAGCCGGTCCTGCGCTCCGCCCAGATCGAAAAACACCAGCGTCGAGTCGGACTTTTCCGCGTCCATCAATTTCCACAGCGACTTCACCCAGCCGTGCAGCGCCCCCGTCGGAAACCCGTCCGCGCGCGTCAGCTCCGGCAGCGCGTGGTAGCACCGATACGCGAGGTTGAACCCATCGATGAGCAGCCATTTCGCCATGCGCCACGGAAAGCTGAAACCTCTCCCACGTAAACGCATTTTCCGCCCCGCCGATGCATTCGCGGAGTTGTCCCCACTCGCTCACTTCCCGCTGCGCGTGCGCGGCTCGGCGCTGGCCGGCGTGACGATCGTCGGGTTCTGAAAAAGCGAACTCGCGGGCACGCTTTTCAAATTCTGTTTTTTCGGCGAGCCGCCGGGGCTCACGAGATTCGCCGTGACGAAAATCAGCAGATTCCTTTTCTGCGAACTCTCACCCTTCGACCGAAACGCCCGGCCGAGGAACGGAATGTCGCCGAGGATCGGCACCTTGTCGTTCACCTTTTTGACCTCCTCGCGCGTCAGCCCGCCCATCACGAGCGTCGCGCCGTCCCAAATCGTGACCTTCGTCGAGATGTCCCGCACCGAAAATATCGGTTGAAAAAAACCGGACGGCACCGTGACCGTCGTGCTGCCGGAAATCGCCACGCTCTGCCCGCCGTATTCCACGAAGCCGTCGAATTCGGTCACGCGCGGATTCAAGTCGAGGCTGATGCTGTAATCGTCCTCCTCCACGGTCGGCGTGACCTTGAGCTCCACGCCGACGTTGCGCGTCGTGAACTCCTGCGGCGTGCCCGCGGTGATCGCGACGCCCGCCGAGCCGCCACCGCTGGAGCTGCCGGTGCCGACCTGGCTCTGCACCTGGCCGTACGCCTGCGGATAGCGCAGCTCCTGGGCCACGGTGATCGTCGCGGAACTGCCCGAAAGCACCGTGAGTTTCGGCGCGCTGAGGAGCTCCGTGCCGCTTTTCTGCGCCAGGGCGCGGACCACGGCGTTGACGTTGAATTCGCCGAGCATACCCGTGACCGTGGCCAGCGGGCTGGTGTTCACGCCGAGGTTGTTGGTCCCCGGAATC
>Ga0265313_10003093_pt1 | contig 13801 bp, 15 predicted proteins | sample 4123metaG_FD_203122 | JGI IMG/M metagenome (GOLD analysis project Ga0265313, IMG submission 203122) | Rhizosphere microbial communities from Carex aquatilis grown in University of Washington, Seatle, WA, United States - 4-1-23 metaG | ecosystem: Host-associated > Plants > Roots > Rhizosphere >...
GGGCGTTGAACAAGCACGCGAAGGAATCGCGCGAGCGCGTTGCTGAGCTGTCGGAAAAAGCCCTGGACAATCTGGTAGACGCGGGGGCATCCGGGAAGAAGCTGGAGTTCAAGAAGCTGGACGAAGTTGCCGCGGGAGAAGCGCAGATCCGGACCCTTTTACAAGCGATTGAGAGGCTGACAGAGCATTTGATTCCGCGGGGCCAGATCGCGAGCCTGCGGGAGGAAGCGCACGCTCTGGAGGCGAAGGCTCGGGCGCTGGAGAGAATCGCGCAGGAGCGGGCGGAGAAGGTGCTGGAGCAGCTTCGCGGAGCGGTCAGCGAGGAGATGGTGCTGCCCGTCGACATGTCCAAGGGGGTCGCGGGCGCGCTGCTGGCTCGGGCTGCGGGTCTGAAACGGCTGGCGGTCCAGGTTTCCGAGAATGCCGACCGGATCGAGCGGGCCTATCATGTGATGCACGGCGAACGAAGGGGCGTATGAGAGATATCAGGCGCTATTGGAAAGAAGTTCGAGATCTGGCAGCAAGCCTGCCCGAGTTTGTATCGCTGGTGGATGTGGAGGGGTCGGTTCCGGTGGAGGTGTCCGCGAGGCTGGGGGCTCAGTTATTGCTGGCGAAATCGCACCGGGTGGCGAGCGAAGAGGAGTTGAGCGTTCAGCGGGCGAAAGAAATTGTGGCGGGCAAGGCACTAAAACGGGATGCGTTGCGGCGAGAAGGGGTAGTGGTGGTGGGGCCGGGTCGCGGCGGGGACAGCCAGCCGATTTCGGGGAACTAATTAGTACAGTCGACGCACTCGTTTTTCGAAATCGGAGGCAGTCCCCTAATCTTCCCGTTCATCGAAATCGGAGGCAGTCCCCCTAGGTAGTCGACGCCGTTTGGGCGACGCCGGGCTCGAAGCTGTAGCCGAAGCCGCGGACGCTACGGAGGAAAGACGTGCCGTCGGCCATTTCGACCTTCTGGCGCAGGCGCAGAATGTAGACGTCGACGGTGCGGTCGGTCACGGCGCGGTCGTGGCCCCAGACGGCGTCGAGCAATTGCTCGCGGCTGAAGACGACGCCGGGGCGGCTCATCAGAAATTCGAGCAGCCGGAATTCGGTGGCGGTGAGGGAGACTTCACGGCCGCCGAGACGCACCTGGCAACGGGTCCGGTCGAGCTCCAGATCGCCGATCTTCAGAAGCTTCGTCGACGACGGCGCCCCACGGAAATGAATCTTGATGCGGGCCACCAGTTCCCGGACGAAAAAGGGCTTGACGATATAGTCGTTGGCGCCCAATTCCAAACCCACGATGCGATCGGTTTCGGAAGCGCGCGCGGTTAGGAAAATGACCGGTGTATGAGATAGCTCGGGATGCGCGCGGATGGACTTGCAAATCTCCAGGCCATCGGAATCCGGGAGCATGATGTCGAGAATGATGAGGTCGGGCTTCTCACGGCGGCAGAGATCAATAGCGCCCTTGCCGGTCCTGGAGCCCGCAAAAGCGAAGCCTTCCTTTTCCAAGTTGTACTGGATCAGCGAGAAAAGGTCGGCGTCGTCTTCGATTAGTACGATCTTCTTCATGCTCTGCTTCCACAGTAACCTAGAAGCCATTACAAATTGATTACTACGCGGTTAACTCTCGTTGAACAAGCTTCTGATCTGAGCCGCCCTCGGCCGGGCCCAGGTCGTGGACCGGGAGGGTAAAGAAGAACGTAGATCCTTTGTCTACTTGACTTTCCACGCGAACTTCGCCGTTCTGGGAGCGGGCCAAGTGCTTCACGATAGCCAGGCCCAGGCCGGTACCGCCAAGCGCCCGGGAACGGGCTTTGTCGACCCGGTAGAAGCGTTCGAAAAGGCGGGGCAGGTCGTCGGCAGGAATGCCGGAGCCGGTATCGCGAACAAAGAATTCGACGCGGCCAGCGGGGTCGCTCGGTGCGCCAAGCTGCCTGGCGCCGACGGTGACGATTCCGCCATCGGGAGTGTACTTGATGGCGTTATCGAGAAGATTAGTCAGGATCTGGTGGACGGCTTCGGCGTCGCAAAAGGCCTCGGTGGTATCGGGTTCCGCAGGCTCCAAAACCAATTGGATGCGGCGGCGCTCGGCGATCGGCCGCATGCCATCGAGGTTGTCTGTCAGCAGGCGGTTGACGTAATAAGAGGCGAACTTGAATTCCTGCTGGTTGAGCTCGACCCGGGAAAGCGTGAGCAGATCGGCAGTGAGGCGGGCCAGGCGCTCCGCGTTCTGGCGAATGATATTCAGGAACTTGATGTTGTTGGCGGGGTCATGGATAGCGCCGTCCAGAAGCGTCTCGGTATAGCCCTGGATGGAGGCCAGAGGCGTGCGCAGCTCGTGCGAGACGTTGATGACGAAATCCTTGCGGATGTTCTCCAGTTTCTCGAGCTCGACGTGTTCGGTTTCCAGACGGTCGAGCATGAACTCGAGTTTTTCACTGGTTTCGTTGAGCTTGGTGGAGAGTAATCCGAGCACGCCTCGGGTCGAATCGGAGAGGCGCGCGCGGAAGTTGCCTTCGGCTAGTTGCTGGGTGAATTCAATGATGGTTCCCATGCGGCCGGAGATATAGCGGGCGAAGACGGCGGCCAGGATCACAAAAGGCAGAAACGCGAGGGCGGTGGAAAGCAGCACGTCATTGCGAATGGCGTGAACCTGCGCTTCGACGGAAGCAGCGGGCACTGCCAGGCGAAGCGCGCCGCCTTTGTACGGAATCGCAACATAGAACAAGCGAACGCCGAGGGTGGGGCTCATCCGCAAGCTGGAGCCGACCTGCCCTTGCAGAGCGGCGGCGATTTCGGGCCGCGCCTTGTGGTTCTCCATGCCGCGAGGATCGGAATCGGACTCGCCGAGAACGAGGCCGGTGGCATCGACCCAGGTGACGCGGGCTCCGGTGGCTTTGGCAAGCTGGCCAAAGCCTTCCTGCTGCGGAAGCATGAGGGCGATAGTGCGGGCTTTTTCGGCGAGTTCCTGGCGGAGCTGGTCGGTGAAAGTCTGCTCGACGCGCTGCGTGACAAGATAGTCGACGGCTATGAGAGCGAAGGCGAGAACCGCCACCAGGCTCAGGATGAGCTTACTGAAGATGCGCGCGGTCAAGCCTCATTATGGCATTGGCAGATTGTGATCGTGTGAATCTCGCGCGATGGAGCTTTGACGGCGCGGATCGGCTGCGATGCTTTCCGAGCTTTCGCTTCACAACTGTCTCTTTTTTGGCGGTAGAATGCTGCCATGTTTGGCAAGCTCCTGGGGTTAATATTTCTCTCGCTACCAACTATTGGGCTCGCATGCAGCTGTGTGAGCGCGGGTTCGGCTTGCAGTTCGCTCAAAGGCACCGAGGTCGTCTTCTTAGGACGAGTCGTTCAAGACACTGGGACCTCGAACTGGGGAGAACGTCCTGGCCGTCTTGTTGTCGAAGACGCGTTGCACGGCCTGCCCAAGGATTTGAAAGAAGTTCGAGTCGACACTATGGCGCAAACGAGTTGCTACATGCCGTTGGCCATGGGCGAGCGTTACGTGATTTATGGGAGTCGCGATAAGAGCGATCCCAACCTGATTCACTACCACGCATGTTCGTACAGTTTTCGGCTCCGAGGAAACGAACTCCTCTACGACGCGCTTCGACTAACGGAAGATGGCGGTCCATCCACCTTGGTCGGTGTACTCCGCAAGGAGATTGGAAAGTACGAAACTCAGCCCGCGCCCGGGGGGATCCGGGTCATAGCCGAGAACCAAGGACAGCGACATGAGACGCAGACTAGCGCCGATGGTTACTTCGCTTTTCGTTCCATCGCACCCGGCGGTTGGCGAGTTAGTGAGGATTCACCCGGGCTAGTGCAGGTTGAGGGATATGATTCGCCCGGGGGGTCGATAACAGTTCCTGCTCGGGGTTGTGAGGTTCAGTCGCTTAGAGCGGTTTCAGCCGGCCGTATTTCAGGCGTCATTGTTAATTCGTCCGGCAAGCCTCGGACGGCCTGTTACTTTTTTCGCAGCCCGCGGGAGCGTCCGGTCCGCCACCGCCGTTCACGGTGGTGCTCAACTGGATGTCCTCGCTAAATAGGTAAGCCTGATGGCCGATGGCCTTGGCCGCGCGGATCGCCTGGACCCACTCCGCTGGGCCGGTTTACAGGGATGCTCCGAATGCGATTTCTCCTGCAGCCCCAGGCTGTCTATGCCAAATGGCACTCCGAATGCAACGCGAGAGCGGGGGATTTAAATGGGCCATCGACTTTTCGTTACGGCAGCTGCATTTGCAGCTTTTAGTGGAACCATGACCGCGCAAAATCAGACGCGGAGGATGACCTCGGTCGGCGGCGGAGCGCCGGATCGGGGGAAATGCACCATCGAAGTGGTGGTGGATGGTGCAGCGGAGGTGGAAATTCGCGGGGAAACCGCTACGTTGCGGAACCTGTCGGGTGCCGCGCCTCAATGGCGACGGTTTGAGTGCACCGGACCCCTGCCGTCGAATCCGGGCAATTTTCGCTTCACCGGCGTTGACGGCCGCGGCCGGCAGCAGTTGATTCACGATCCTCGCAGCGGCGGTTCCGCGCTGGTGCGTATTGACGATCCCGACGGGGGCTCGGAGGGCTACACGTTCGATATTACGTGGGGCAACGCCGCGCCCCCGCCTCCGCTCCAGAGTCAGGGTCGCGGCCAGGGCCGCCCTGACGATCGCGGCTTCGATCGGCCGGGTGACCGGGAGCCCGGTAACCGCGATGGGGATTCGTTTCACGGCGATCGGGAGAGCGCATTTCGAGGTGAGGACTGGCGTCTGCATCTGTTTGCTCGAGTCCGGGAAGATCTGGACCACGTGCAAGCGGTCACTTTCTCTTCCGGCGGCGATCAATACCGCCTTGCGCGGGTCAGACAGGAGCTGGATCAGCTCCAAGCCATGCAGGCGCGCGGACGCTACGACCGCCGCCAACTGGACGATGTCGTGAGGGCGCTAACCATGGTGGTGGCCGATAACCGTCTGATTGCGCGGGATCGCGACCTTCTCAACGACGATTTGAGACGTCTACAGGATTTCCGCGCCAATACCCGGGACTTCGGGGTTCGTTAGTTAGTCGCGGCGAGCGGATTTGAAGGCCAGGGATTCGATCCTCTGCACGGATTTACGTTGCGGAACGATCCTGGGTTTCTCCTGGGGTTCAAAGATCCGTGAGACGGAAGCTTTCAGCGATTCGAAAACTTCCACCGGGGGGCGGGTGGCGTCGATGACCTCGAATCCGTAGGGCTCCGCCAGGCTATCGAATACGCGGATGAGGCGCGACTGATACCGCACGAAGCTGTCGTGCATGTTGCGGCCGAACCCATTGTCCAGACCGCTTTCCCAATAGTCGAAGGCGCCGCGGCCGACCACCACGCGCGATACCAGGTGCTGCACTTCGGCGCGCAGATAGAAAGTCGCGTGCGGGACCAGAGCGAATCCGGCGGTCCGCTCCATCCAGGCGCGATTCTCGCCGCGCGCGATGGCGCGGGCCATCACGGAGTAAATGTAGCGGTCGGTGAGCACCACGACGCCGGCGCGGAGAGCGGGTATGATTTCATTCTCCAGGCGGTCGGCAAAGTCGGTCAGATAATACATCGTCATGGTGACGGGACCGAGCGTATTGCCTTGCTTGGCTTCTTTGATACCCTTGCCAGCCAGCGCGGAGCGAGCCATGCCAGTGTCGAGAACGGCGTGCCCCAACTCTTCGAGCCAGGGTTTCAAGCCGCGGATCTGGGTGCTGCGACCGACGGCGTCCGGGCCTTCGATGACGATCAGCTTGCCCTGAAGCTCGGAGTAATCGACTCCGGGCAGCGCGGTGCGGTAATAGGACAAAGGCGCGCGATTTTTATAATCAGGCATGTAAGCGGGCCGCGTTGAGGTCTACGCCGAGGACACCGGGTGGCCGGACCGTCCCAAACTCGCGCAGTACGATGTTACGCATTTCCTGTTGCTGCGATTCGATGGACTTAGTGGCGTCGATTACGTGGAAGCCCATCTCTTCGATCATGGATTCGTATTCGCCGAGGATGCGGCCCTGAAAGATCCGGAAGCTTTCCTCGATATTGCGGCTGAGACCGAGGTCCATGCCCGCTTCGTAATATTTGAGCGCGTTGCGTCCGCCTAAAATGCGGCCGAGCGCGGTTTCGAGCGGCACTTTGAAATAGAATGCCAAGTCGGGCTTGAGGGCGAAGCGATAGAGGTTGCGCACCCAGGCCCGATCGACGCCGCGAACCACGTCGCGCGCGAAGGCGGTGTAGGCGTAGCGATCGGCGCAGACCACCGCGCCAGCCTTCAGAAGCGGAAGAATGTAGCGTTCCATGCGATCGGCAAAGTCGGTGGCGTGGATGAGGCTGAAGGAGGTCGGCGTGAACATCTCCTTCTTCTTACCCCGGCGAGTGGTCTCTTTAACGAGGGGAGACGAGTTCCATTCGCTGAAGGCGACGGCAAAGCCTCGCAGGCGTAACCACTGTGAAAGAAGGGCGATTTGGGTGGATTTGCCCGAGCCATCGATTCCCTCCACCACAATTAAACGGCCCGGTCCGCGATTTGGCAGGAAGAAACGCACGAAGGTTCTCTATTATAAACGAGAGGGCTTGTAATGCATTGTTACAAACAGGTTACAAGCTAGTAGATACCCCGGATCATGTCCCGTTACGCGGCAATCGATATCGGCAGCAACTCCATCCGCATGCTGGCGGCGGACGTACATCCGTCGCAACCCATGCAGGTGCTGGCGGCGGACCGGCAAGTGGTGCGTTTGGGAAAGACCGTGTTCCTGGAGGGGAAGCTGGGCGCGGCTGAAATTGAGCTGGCGTGCCAGGTCCTGACGCGCATGGCCGAGCAATACCGCAAGCTGGACGTGATGGGCGTGCGCGCGGTGGGAACGGCGGCTTTGCGGGATGCATCGAACCGCGACGAGTTTCTGGCGCGGGCCGCGGCCATCCTCGGGCGTCCGGTGGAAGTCATCTCGGGGCTGGAAGAAGCCCGGCTGATTCATCTGGGGGTGCAAAGCATGTGGCCGCATCCCAAGCAGCGGGTGCTGATGATGGACGTCGGCGGCGGGAGCGCCGAGCTGATCCTGAGCGAAGGGGGGCGGCTGGTGGAAGCGTTCTCGAAACCTCTGGGCGCGCTGCGGCTGACGGAAGTCTTCCTGAAGAGCGATCCACCCAGCCCGCGCGAGCTGGCGCGGATGCAGAAATACATCCAGGAGCGAATCGCGGGTCCGGTGGCGCGCTTCGGAACGGCTAAAGTGGATCGAATGATCGCGACCTCGGCCACGGCTGCGGCGACGGTGTGCGCGGTGAATCGCGTTCGCCGCTCGCGGCGCGACCGCGCGGACCGGCTGCAGGCTACGGGTCCACAATTGCGGCAATTGTTTCGCGATGTGTCCTCGCGGGATGCGGGCGCGCGCGCCAAGATCACGGGGATCGGGCCCAAGCGGGCGGAGATCATCGTGGCAGGCGTGGCGGTGCTGAACGAGGTGGTTCTGGAGCTGCGGCTGAATCGCCTGTATTATTCGGTGGCGGGCGTGCGCGAGGGGATCATTGCGGATTTATCGCACCGCCAGGTGGGGATGGAGCAGGCTCGCCTGAACGCGGACGAGCGCAGGGCGGTGCGGGCTCTGGGGAGTCACTACGGCGTATCGGCGCTGCACGTGCGGAAGGTGGCGGACCTGGCGGGAATGCTGTTCCAGGGGCTGCGTCCATTGCATCGCTTGCCGCTGGCCAAGGGCCGTTTGCTCGAAGCCGCCGCGTATCTGTACAACATCGGGCATTTCGTGAACGAATCGCGGCACCACCGGCATTCGCAGTATCTGGTCGCGAACTCTGATCTGCCGGGCTTTGAGGACCGGGAGCGGCTGCTGATCGCGACTCTGTGCCGGTATCACCGCAAGTCCATGCCACAGGTGACGCATGAGACGTTTCAGGTGCTGGATCCGGAGGAGCGGAACAGTGTGGTCCTTCTGACCCCGCTCCTGCGCCTGGCGGTGGCGCTGGATCAGAGCCAGGAGCAGCGAGTGGAACGAGTGGAGGCGGCCGTGCAAGAGACCGCCGTGGAGCTGCGTTTGTTCTCGGCGCGCGACGTGGACGTCGATATTGAGCAATGGCAGGCGGAGCAGGTCGCGCCTGTTTTCCGGGAAGCGTACGGTCTGCCACTGGCGGTGAAGATCAAGCGATGAGAAGGCTATTGAGATCGCAGACGGAGGCGCGGCTGAAGAAGCTGGATCGTGAGGTCCGTAATGCCGCTCGCAAGCCTGAAGACGCCGATAGCATTCACGACCTGCGGGTGTCGATCCGCAGATTGAAGCAAGAGCTGGAAGTGTTCCTGGAATGGTTCGAGGCGGAGAATGTGAAGATCATCCGGCGGCATCTGCGAAAGTTGATGAACCGATGCGCCGCGGTCCGGAACTGCGACGTGGCCGTGGTGGTATTACGGGCGGCCGGGTGGCAGGGACCCAAGCTCTTGGCGGGCCTAAAGAAACAAAGGCGCGGCGCAGCCGGGGAACTGGCGCGCAAGCTCGAACACTGGCGTAGCGCGGGCCAGGTCCGGAAATGGAGCGGGCATCTCCAGGTGTCGCGAGCCGCATCCAAAGAGACCGCTGCAGAGGCCGCCCAGCGCCTGCTGCCGGCCATGGCCGAGGAGTTGTTCCGCGCCGGAAGGGAAGCCGCACGGCCGAATTCCACGCGCCTACGGATGCATCGGCTTCGGCTGAAGGCCAAGGGAGTGCGCTACACGCTGGAGATGTTCGAGCCGGCTTATGGGAGGAAATCGAAACCGATGCTGGACGCGCTGAAAGGGCTGCAGGAAAAGCTGGGTGCGATTAACGACTGTGCCACCACACTGGAGATGATCCGCCGGGACCGGGGCGCGGCTGTGTCCGTGCGGCGTCTGGCCGGCGAACGCGAGGCGGAGTTTCGAACGTATTGGAAAGAGCATTTCGGATCGCGGGAGCGCGCGCGATGGAAGGCTGCGCTGAGCACGGCGGACGGGAAGAGTTGACATGGAAATCTATGTTCTGCGCCACGGCGAAGCCGAGGAGAGAGAAACGGGTCTCGCGGACCGCGACCGGAAGCTCACCGCGAAGGGCAAGCGCGACTTGAAAGACGTGCTGAAGGTTGCGCGGAAGGCTGAAGTAGCGCCGGATGTGATTCTCACCAGTCCGCTCCGGCGGGCTCAGGAGACTGCGGCGATTGCGGCGGAGGTCCTGGGCTGTAAGAACGTCGTGGAAACGCGCAATCTGCTTCCCGGCGCTAGTCCGGAGCAGATATGGAAGGAGATCAGCACTGACTACAAGGTCGAGAAGATCTTGCTGGCGGGGCACCAGCCGCACCTGGGAAGCCTGATCGGGCTTCTGCTGGAGGCCGCCGTCATGGTGGATCTGAAGAAGGGCTCGCTGGTGCGGATCGAGACGCACGGCAAGCTGGGGCCGCCGCGGGGCGTGCTGAAATGGATGATCACGACGAAGCTGGCGAAGTCGGAGTGAAGAACTAGACCTTGTTCTCGGTGGCGTGGTGGCGGACGTCGATGCCGCGCACCAGGAAGATGACGTCCTCGGCGATATTGGTGGTGTGATCGGCGATGCGCTCCAGGTTCCGCGCCACGAACATGAGGTGAATGGCCGCGGGGACAACGGTAGGATTCAGCTGCATGATCTCCAGCAGCTCCGAATAGATTTTGTCGCGCAGGGAGTCCACTTCATCGTCAGCGGGGAGCACCTCGGCGGCCAGCGCGGCGTCACGCTTTACGAAAGCATCCAGGCTTCGGTGCAGCATGTCCTCGACTAAGGAAGCCATGCGGGGCGTATCAATCAGGGCCTTGACCGCCGGGACCCTGGATAGAGTGATCGCGCGCTCCGCCATATTGGAAGCCAGATCGCCCATGCGCTCCAGGTCGGTGTTGATCTTGAGGGCCATGATCAGCAACCGAAGATCGCGAGCCACGGGCTGGTTGAGTGCCAGCAGACGCGTGACGCGCGCGTCGATATCCAACTCCATCTGATTGATGCGCTTTTCGTCTTCAAGGACCCGGAGCGCCATGCGTTCATCGCGATCCACCAGCGCCTGGACACTGCAATGGATGGACGATTCGACCAAGGCTCCCATCTCCAGGAGGGCCTGGTTGAGTTCCTCGAGCTCTACCGCGAAATGACGCAATGCCGGATACTCCTTTAGCTGAACGGTTCGATGCGCGCCTTCGCGATCACAATCCAATCCTACACTACCGAAACGCTACTGACGCGCTTCCGCGTGATGGCGTACGTCGATCCCCTTCACCAGGAACATGACGTCCTCGGCGATGTTGGTGGAGTGGTCCGCAATACGTTCCAGGCTCCGGGTAATCCCGATCAGATCGAGCGCCTGTGGGATATGCTGCGGATCCTTTTCCATGAAGCTGACCAGTTCGTGGTAGGAGGCCGTGCGGAGACTATCGACAGCATCGTCGGAAGCGAGCACGCTGCGAGCCATGTCCGCGTCGTTCGTCACGAAGGCGTCCAGGCTCTTCCGGACCATGGACTCGACCAGGGAGGACATGTGGCGGATGTCCACCATGGGCTTGATCATCGGTTCGGAGAGTAAAGAGACCGCCCTCTCCGCGATGCTGACCGACAGATCGCCCATGCGCTCGAGGTCGGTATTGATCTTGAGAGCGGCGACGACCAGGCGCAGGTCCGCCGCCACTACCTGCTGGGTCGCGAGCAGGTTGATGGCGAACTCATCGATTTCCATCTCCAGCTCATTGATGCGCGCTTCGTCGCGGAAGACCTGCTCCGCGGCGCTCCGGTCCTTTTGGGCGACCGCAGCGACACTGCGCTGAACGGACGCTTCCACCAGCGCGCTCATTTCCAGCAGCTTGCCTTTGAGCTGTTCTAACTCTTCTTCGAAGTGGCGCATGATTTTGGCTCCGGTTTGCATGGGTAAAACCTCAGCCGAAGCGCCCGGTGATGTAGTCTTCAGTTTCCTTCTTGGCCGGGTTCTTGAAGATCACCGTGGTGTTGTCGAATTCGATCAGTTTTCCCATCAGGAAAAACCCGGTGTAATCGGCCACGCGCGCGGCTTGTTGCATGTTGTGCGTGACGATCACGATCGTACAACTGTCCTTGAGCTGGAAGATCAGATCCTCGATTTTCGCGGTCGCGATGGGATCCAGAGCGGAGCACGGTTCATCCAGAAGGAGGACTTCCGGGTTCACCGCCAGGGCGCGCGCGATACACAGGCGCTGCTGCTGGCCGCCGGAGAGCCCATAGGCTGAATCATGCAGCTTATCCTTGACTTCATCCCACAGGGCTGCGCGGCGCAGGCTCTGTTCCACATGATCCTTCATCCCGGACCGATTGACGGAACCGTTGATTCGCGGCCCGTAAGCGATGTTATCGAAGATCGACTTGGGGAACGGATTAGGACGCTGAAAAACCATGCCGACGCGCTTGCGCAGCTCGGACACTTCCAGCTTGAAAATATCCTCGCCATCGAGCAGGATTTCACCTTCCACGCGGCTGTTCCGGATGGTTTCGTTCATCCGGTTGAGCGTCCGCAGGAAGGTCGATTTGCCGCAGCCGGAGGGCCCGATAAACGCCGTTACCTTCTTGTCGTACACCTGCATCGAGATGCCGTGCAGCGCTTTGAACGATCCGTAATGAAAAACCAGATTCGTGGCGCTGAGCTTGGACTGTTGGACGCCTACCGGCTTGTTTTCCTCGGCCATCTGCATAGGGAAGGTCTGGCTTCTCATTGTCACATCGGAACTATGTTGGGGGCTAGGAGCCTGCATGGGACTCATCTTGTTGCGTGTCCTCTCTTGGATAGAATCATTCGCGCGAAGACGTTGATCATGAGCACCAGCATCAAAAGCACGAAGCCCGCGGACCAAGCCTGCCTTTTCCAATCCGCGTACGGAGAAATCGCATACGTATAAATCATCACCGGCAGCGAGGCGGTCGGCTGATTCCAGCCCGGACTCCAATAGCGGTTACCGAAGGCAGTGAAGATCAGGGGCGCGGTCTCTCCAGCCACGCGCGCAATGTTCAGCATGATACCAGTGATGAGCCCGGCTTTCGCCGCGGGAATCACCACCGTGAAAATCGTCTTGGCCTTGGAGGCTCCCAAAGCCATGGCGCCCTCCCGCAGGGACACCGGTATGGCGCGCAGGAAGTCCTCCGAGCTACGGATGGCAATCGGGATCATCATGACGCCCAGTGCGATCCCGCCGGCGAAGGTTGAATAATGCCCTTGCGGAAGCACGATCAGGATGTAGGCGAATATCCCGATCACGATGGAGGGGACGCCATTGAGGAGATCCGTGGTGTACCGGACTATGTAAGAGAACGACGATCCTCCGAATTCCGCCAGGTATACACCGCCTAGGAATCCAATCGGCACGCCGATGCAGGTGGCCAGCAGCAGCAGCTTGGCACTACCGAGCAGTGCATTGGCCATACCGCCACCCGCTTCGCCGACCGGCGTTGGCAGCTTGGTAAAGAAATCCGTAGTCAGGCTGATGCCGCCGTGGAAAAATAGATACCCGAGGATGAACAGTAGCGTCCCCACCGCCAAAAAGGTGCAAACACCCGTGAGGCCTAGCATGACAGCGTTGACCGCTTTGCGGCGGAAGGTCAACATGGCTTAACTAGCTCCCTTCTTGGTCGTGCTGAGAACCAGAACCCGAGCCAAGCCGTTAATCACAATGGTCAGGCCGAACAGCACCAAACCAAGTTCTATATAGGTCCCGCGTTCCAGCGCGTCGCTGGCCTCGGAAAAGTTATTGGCGATCACGGCGGCGATCGAATACCCCGGCGCAAGCAACGACTCGTGGATTTTCGCCTCGTTGCCGATTACCATCGTCACGGCCATGGTTTCCCCTAGAGATCGCGCCAGAGCCAGGAAAATCGAGCCCATGATGCCTTTCTTGGCAAATGGAAGGACCACGTTCCAAGTGGTCTCCCAGCGCGTGGCGCCCAACGCCAGCGCGCCTTCGCGCTGCTCAGTGGGGACGGCCAAAATCACTTCGCGCGAAATCGAGATGATGAACGGGACGATCATTACACTCAGCACCACGCCGGCCGAAAACATGCTGACGCCGTAGAACGGTCCCGAGAACAGGGGAGTCCAGCCGAGCACCGCGCGGATCGCCGGCTCCAAGGCGATGAGAGCGGGAACCAGAACGAAGATCCCGATCAATCCAAAGATCACGCTGGGGACTGCAGCCAGCAGTTCGATCAGGAAGGTGAGCCCATTCGAAATCTTAGTGGGGGCGAGTTCAGCCAGAAAGATCGCCGCGCCTACGCCCAGCGGAATTCCCATGAGCAAGGCAAGGGCGGACGTCACCACCGTGCCATAGATGAAAGGCAGCGCTCCATACTGCCCGGCCACGGGGTCCCAGGTCGTACCGGTAAGAAAAGACCACCCGAACTTCTCGCGTGGCAAGGTCGAATTCGCGTATAGCTCGAATACCAGCAGCGCCGTGATGGCCAGGATGGTAAGCGCGCAGGTTAATGTGACGACATACGCAATGTCGTCACCGCTCCGTAGGCGATGCCAAAAAGCGGACACCCGCCCCGAAGGGCGGGTATCCAAAACGTTAGGCGCGGTGACTGACATTTTGCGAATTGCTTACTGGATCTTATCGATTTGCTTGAGTTCCTTGGCTACCACTGCTTTTGGCAGCGGGGCGTAGGACAAAGCTTCGGTCATCTTCTGGCCGTCCGCGAGCATCCACGCGAGGAAGTCCTTGATGGCTTTCTTCTTCACGGGATCCTGAATCTTCGAGGGGATCAAGAGCCAGGTGAAGCTCGAAATCGGATAGACTCCCTTGCCCGGCGCATTCGTGATC
>Ga0265313_10003095_pt1 | contig 13790 bp, 10 predicted proteins | sample 4123metaG_FD_203122 | JGI IMG/M metagenome (GOLD analysis project Ga0265313, IMG submission 203122) | Rhizosphere microbial communities from Carex aquatilis grown in University of Washington, Seatle, WA, United States - 4-1-23 metaG | ecosystem: Host-associated > Plants > Roots > Rhizosphere >...
CGGCGCGGTCCAGACCGCGACGGCCCCCAGGAGCGCCGCCGAGGCGGCCAGGTACGGCCACGCGAAGGCCCCCTTGTGCCTCAGGTTGAAGAAGTGCCGGATCAGGACCCCCGCCGCGCCGACAAGCGCCAGGACCGCCCAGGCCTGGGGATGCCCGTAGGTCGCGGCATAGTGGTTGCTGATCATGAGGAACACGACCGGCAGGGTGAAATAGTTGTTGTGGACGCTGCGCTGCTTACCCCTCGCGCCGTCCACCGGGTTGGGCCTGAGGCCCGCCTTCAGCGCGGCGACCATCCGCTTCTGGCCCGGAATGATCACGAGGAAGACGTTTGCCGCCATTATTGTCCCGATGGAGGTGCCCACGTGGATGTAGGCGGCCCTGCCCCCGAGCGTGCGCGAGAGCTCCCAGGCAAGGAGCGTGAGCAGCCCGAAGACGACCACGCCGAGGATCCGGCCGTGCCTGCCGAGCGGCGACCGGCACAGCAGGTCGTAGACGACCCAGGATCCCACCATGCTGGCGATCCCGATCCCCACGGCCTGCGCCGACGTGAGCGCCGCCACCGACGGGTCGACCATCATGGCCTGGGCCCTCAGCCAATAGACGATGACGAGGAGGGCCGTGCCCGAGAGCCACGTGGTGTAGGCCTCCCATTTGAACCAGTGGAGCCTCTCGGGGAGCCTCACGGGCGCGACCGCGTATTTCTGGGGGTTGTAGAATCCCCCTCCGTGGACCGCCCACAGCTCACCGGAGACGCCCTTCCTGGCGGCGTCGGAACCCGGCTCCGTGGGTTCCAGGCTGTCGTCGAGCCAGACAAAGTAGAAACTTGAGCCGACCCAGGCTATGCCCGCGACGACATGCAGCCACCGCAGCAGCATGCCGAGGATCTCGATCAGGTGGGCTTCCATCACTCGCCGCCTTAGGTCGCGGTCTCCGTATACCTCGCCTCGCGAATCACCGTGATCTTGATCGTGCTCGGATACTGGAGCTCGCCCTCGATCCTCGTGCGGAGCTCCTTGGCGATGTCGCGGGCCCGGTCGTCCGTGACCTCCTGGGGCGAAACGACGACCCGGATCTCCCTGCCCGCCTGGATGGCGAACGCCTGCTGGACGCCCTCGATCGACATCGCGAGGTCCTCCAGGCGCTTGAGCCTCTGGATATAGTTTTCCATGGTCTCGGCGCGCGCCCCGGGTCGGGTGGCCGATATCGTGTCCGCCAGGATCACGAGGCCCGCATAGATGGTCTCCGGCTTGACCTCCTCGTGGTGCGCGGCGACCGCGTTCACGACGATCGGGGTCTCGCCGTGGCGCTTGATGAAGTCGGCGCCTATGCCCGCATGGCTGCCCTCCATCTCGCCCGAGACCGCCTTGCCGATGTCGTGGAGGAGGCCGGCGCGCTTGGCGAGGTTGGGGTCGAGCCCGACCTCGCTCGCTATGAGCGACGCGAGGAACGCCGTCTCGACCGAGTGGTCGAGCACGTTCTGGTTGTAGGAGAAGCGGTACCGGAGCTTGCCGAGCAGCTTGATGATCTCCGGGTGAAGGCCGTTGATGTTGAGCTTGGTGACGGCGTCCTCGCCCGCCTGGGTCGTCGAAAGGTCGATCTCGTCCTGCGCCCGCTTCACGTACTCCTCGATGCTGGCGGGGTGGATGCGACCGTCCTTGACCAGGGCCTCGAGCGCGTTGCGCGCGATCTCACGGCGCACGGGGTCGAACGACGACAGGAGGACGAGCTGGGGCGATTCGTCGATCAGGAGCGTGACGCCCGTCGCCGCCTCGAAGGACTTGATGTTGCGGCCCTCCCTGCCGATGAGCCTGCCCTTCATGTCCTCGCTCGGCAGGTGGACCAAGGAGGCCGTCAGGTCGGTGTTGGGCTTGCTCGCCAGCCGCTGCATCGAGGCGATCAGGATGCGGCGCGACTGCGTCTGCAGCTCCTGCTCGGACTTCTCGAGCATGTCGCGCCGGAGCGCGCGAAGCTCGTCCTGGCACTCGAGGAGCACCTCCTCGCGCAGCTGCTTGCGAACCTCCTCGCCGTCGAGCTGCGACACGCCCTCGAGCCTCTTGCGGACGTTCTTGGAGAGGTCGCGGATCGCGTCGCGCGCCTGCTTGATGGCGCCGCTCTCGCGGTTGAGGCGCTCCTGGCGCTGCTCCAGCTGGAAATCCAGGAGCGCCAGGGACTCCTCGTGCGCCCGGATCTCGCGGAGCCTGATGTCCGACTCGATCTCGCGCCTGTCGAAGTCGCGGTTGAGCTCGGCCCGCTTCTCCTGGATTTCGGCCTCCGCCTTCTGCCTGAGCTCGCCGGCCGCCACCGCCGCCTCGCGGCGGGCCACCTCGATCAGCTCCGCTGCCTGCTCGTGCGCCACCCGGCGGGAGTACCGGGTCACCAGCCAGACCACAATAAACCCGACAAGCCCTCCGAAAAAGAGGGAAAGCGGGAACGCCGCGTCAGTCAGTCCGCCAGGCAGAGTTGGTGTTATTTCGGCTACGGTTGCTAAGGCCAAGTATCGGGTTTGATGAACATAGTGTTAGGCCTCCGGACCTCAAGTCTCTTTCCCGGATTCCGGCGCCCTCCAGATTGCGCAGGTGTATGGAACAAAGGTTTCTGCCTAGGTCATTGTGCCGTTGCTGCTTGAAGTCCAAATACATACCGCGGTCGTGCGCTCATTCCGGCAAGCCGGGAGGGTTCAAGGCGCGACGCAAGGCGCCTTCCTCACGATGCACTGGATCTGCGCGCTCACGCCCGGGAACGCGGTCTGGTCAATCGCCGTAAGGCGGGCCACGACCGACTCGAGCAGCCTCGCCCGGCCAGGTCCGCGCCTGCGCAGAAAGATGCAGACACGGTGCAGGAGGCCGCCGACCGACCGGCCGGGCCCGCCGCGGCTGCCCCGAAGAAGGCTCCGGTCATATCCGTGATCCTGAAGGATGAGGCTGACCAGCAGGGCATCCGGCAGGCCGAGCGCCAGCTCGCGGACATTCACCGATACCGGCGACCAGCTGCGCTCCTTGGATATCGTGAAGGTCGCCTTGTGATCCGGGTTGAAGCGGCTCGGGAACACCCCCTGCTCGTAAAGATCCTCGTCCGGCACGATGAAGAAGAGATGGCCGCCGGGCCTGACGAGCGCCCACCACTGGAGCAGGGCTTTCCTGGGATCGTGCATGTGCTCGAGGCAGTGGGATGAGAAGACGAAGTCGAACTGCTCGCGCACGTACCGCATGATCTCGTTGGCGTCGCCGTCCTCCTTGTCGAACCTCCTGACATCCGGCAGGACGGGGTCCTCCCCGCAGCCGATATCGATCCCACTGCCCTTGAGGACGGACCATTCGAGCTCACCCCAGAGCCTCTTGCTTTTTGATGCCTCATCCACGATCGGGATTATCGTATGCGTTGCTTGTCGTTGGCAGCCATTCAGATTCCGCCGTGCTTTTGAAACGCCGGGATCGTCGCGTCTAGAATCGCTTGGATCCTCCCCAAGGCCGCTGCATTCCCATCCTGATCGTCTGTCTGCACGAGGACGTAGGCCCAGCGGTCGACACGGCCATGAATCAATCTGTTCCACGCATCGTGCAGGATCCGTTCCCAATTTGTCGCAACTATCGAGTCGCCGTTTAAAAAATAGTAGACCACCAACTGGGGTAAAGCCTTCTTTCCCCGCGAAGTCATGACCTCCTTCTCCACCTGCAGCACGGTCGCTGGAAATGTCGCCGCGGCACCGTCCGCAAACCGATGGGTGATTGAGCCTCGAATGGTCCATCCTTGGCCCACTAGGCAGAGCTCGGGCCGATGAATGGATGTTCGGTCGCGCCCGCTCAAGACGATCGAGAGAAATACCTTGTTCCGCGGATCCGCGATGAACGTGTAGATCTTGCGGGAGAAACCAGTGTCTGGGGGAAGCAGCTGCCTCTCCAGTTCGGTCACCTCAGAGTCCTTTCCTATCCAGTCGGTCCCCAAGAAAGTCGGCAGCTCAATAGGAGCCGAGCCGTCCCTGGTTAGGACAATTCCCACTCCGCCACGCGCCGGAAGATGGGCAACATGACTCAAGAGGCAAGCAACTGCGATTGAGACCACGACGGTGAACGTCGCGGCCGTCCACGCTCGACCAAGCGTTCCTTCGGGGATGGTAGGACTGCCCGTCCGGGCCGGCGGCGAACTCCCTTCGGCAAAAATCTGAATCCGCAGGTCCGGACGGATGCGCTCGGAAACCTCCGCCGCCAATAAGACGCTTCCAAGGACAATGACGAACACCCCAAATCCCATGATTTCGTGCACGCGATCCCCCCACGGCTGGCCCCCGAGGTGTGCAGCAACGACTATGGACAAGATCCGCACAACATTTGCCGTAAAAATGAGCGGAAAGCTTAGGCCCAAGAATGCGGCGCGCATCCAATTCGGCCTGAAATGCAGATATCCGATTAGGAGAGAAAGGGCAGCAAGCGCCACAAGCGACCTCACACCGGAGCAGGCTGCCGCAACATCGTAATCATAGCGCCCGTCGGGCGAGAGTATCTGAGTGCCGTTCACAAGTACCGCTACCCCGAGTAAGTGGGCAATCCACGCGCTGGAACCCACGACCCACATCCGCAAAAAGAAACCGATCGAGTCGAGGGCTTCGAACGGGATCGCAAACGCCATAAAGGCCACCGGAAAGGCCGCCGCGCGCGCAAGGCGCCGGCCGCCTCCCATTGCCGCGATTCCATAGGTGAATAGCAGGAAGCCCACGATGGAGACGCGTGCCTGTTCGGCCACAAATCCAGCGGCATGGAGCAGCAGGCCGCCGATCATGGCTACGCATCCCTGGGGAACCGCGGCGGATCGATCGATAGCGTCATGCTGCGTTGCGCGAAGATTTCGAATCAGCAGCCACGCGGAGATTGCAAGGATCAAAAGGCCGTGCTGCGTCTCCGACTCAGGATTCACCCATTGGTACGACCACCAATAGAAAAGCGAATCCGTGTGTATATAGCCATGGGTTGCGTTGCCAAGAAACTGGAAGACCGCCACACCGGAAATGGCGCAGATAGACGCGGGCAGCCATGAAAGCCGTACCGTCGAAGTATTCATTAACTCTTAATAGTTCCTACCAGGGCTTTCGATGTTTCGGCCTAACCCAACCATGCTCGGCCACTTGCATTTCCCGTTCAAGCCAACTCTCACAGCACGGCGCGGACGATTGCCCTCGGAAGTGCCGGGCCCTTTCGCTAGCCCTGCCCGGCTCGACTCGACCCCGCCGAGCCTGCTTGGCATCAGCATGCTTCCCAGCCCAGACTCGAGCATGCCGTTCAGCGTTCATTCCATCTACAGGCAGACCTTCAAAGTGTGGCGGCGAAGGCGCTTCGATCTTTTTCTCCGGCTCCTACGCCCGTCTCCGTCGGACCAATTGCTCGACGTTGGTGGGCTTCCCGATTTTTGGACTGCATATCCCCAGCCTGTTGGGCGCATCGACACCGTCAATGTCTCCGACGTGAAATGGCCACCCGAGGCGTCCACAAAACATTCCATCAGGACCTTCGTTGGCGATGGTTGCTCTCTACCCATGCCTTCACAATCCTATGATATTGGCTTTTCAAACAGCGTTATCGAGCACGTCGGCTCATGGGATCGCCAGAAACGATTTGCATCTGAGATCCGCCGGGTTGCGAATGCCCTTTGGGTGCAGACCCCTGCATTTGAATGCCCCATTGAGCCCCATTATTTGGCTCCGTGCATCCATTACCTTCCCCATTCAGTCCAGAAACGTTTGCTACGATGGTGTACCCCGTGGGGTTGGATCGAACATCCTAATCAAAAGCAGATCGATGACGCCGTGGAGACCACGCGTCTCCTTTCCAAGGCAGAGATGCAACTCCTTTTCCCCGACTGCGAGATCCTCATCGAATATTTGATGTGGTTTGTTCCGAAATCCTACATTGCGATCCGACGGAAGACTTAACCTTATCGTGAGCTGACGCCACATGATCCTGAAAAAGAGATTCGGGCAAAGGTCACCCACGTCGCGGACCCACCAGGACACAGTCTTCAATTATGTGCGGGTTCCTGCAAAATGAGGATCCTAGTCCTCGCCCAGACACCTCCTCCTGTCCACGGCCAGAGCCAGATGGTGGAGACGCTCGTCGGCGGCCTGCCGGCGCGCGGCATCGAGGTGCGCCATGTGCAGATGCGCCTGTCGCGCTCCAACGAGGACATCGGCCGCTGGCGCCCGGGGAAGGTTTTCTCTGCGGTGTTCGCCGCATTGACAGCCCGGCGCGTCGCCCAGCGGGAGAAGTTCGACGCGATCTATTACGTCCCCGCACCGGCAAAACGAGGCGCCCTATTCCGGGATGTGGCGGTCATGGGATTATGCCGCGACAAGCGCCGAAAACTTGTCCTCCACTGGCACGCTCCCGGGCTCGGCGCGTGGCTCTTGGGACGCGCAACGTCGATAGAACGAGCCCTCGCCCTGCGCGCTCTCGGTGGGGCCGACCTATCCATTGTGCTCGCTCCGGAGCTTGAATCCGATGCAAGGGCGCTTGCGCCGCGCCGGGTGGTCGTTGTCCAAAACGGTATATCCGATCCAGGGCCGGTGCCCCAACGCGCCGGCAGCGGGCCCACCGAACTGCTCTTTCTTGGACTAGGGAGCCGGGAAAAGGGCCTTCATGACACCGTTGAGGCGGTATCCATCCTGAATTCCCGCCAGCCGGGGTCCTTCCGGCTGACCTATGCCGGCAGCTTTCGAGGCGAGGTGGAACGCCGATACTTTATGAGGCGCGCAACGGATCTCGGAGGCGTCATCCGCCATGCCGGGTTTGCCAACGAGAGACGCAAACGCGAATTGTTCTCGGGGGCGGATATCTTCTGTTTTCCCACGATCTATCCTAATGAGGGCCAGCCTCTCGCCCTAATCGAAGCGCTCGCCTACGACCTGCGTATCGTCACGACTCGCTGGAGAGCAATCCCTGGGATGCTTCCGCCAAAAAACGTGTGGTACGTCGAGCCCGGGAGGCCGTCCGAAATGGCCGCAGCCATTGAGGCCGCGGCCTCCGCCCCACTGCCGGACGGCGCCATGCGTCAGCATTTCCTGGCTCATTTTACGCGCGAGCACCATCTAGCCTCGTTATGTGCTGCGCTCCAATCACTTGGCGCCTGAAAGGTCCGCATAGATCTGCACCCATTGTCTTGCAACGACGGTCGCCGAAAAGCGGACTAGATCCTGCGGGTCAACTCGAACGCGAGAAAGTGCGTCTCCTTCCGCAAGCATCGCGAGCCCTCGCGCCAGATCGTTCACATCGCCAGAGCGGAAAAGCCATCCATTGCGCGGAAGATTAAGAATATCGCGCGGTCCTCCCGAGTCGGTGGCAAGCACCGGTACCCCCATTGCAAGTGCTTCCAACGTGGCCATTGAGAACGGTTCGGAACGCGATGGGACCACCAAGCAGTCGATTTCTTCAAGGAATTCCGTTGATGAAGGCTGCTCACCCCGCCACTCAACGATTCTATCGAGACCTAACGCAGTAGCCCTGGCGCGCACTGCCGCTGCGTAATGGACGGACTCGGGCGAATCATCCGAAGAGCCGATGTGTTTGAATCTGAACCTACGCTGCATGGCCGAAGGCATCCTCCCCAGCGCTTCGAGCACAAGATGCCAGCCTTTCCACGACACAAGCGCCCCAATGCCGCCCAGCCGAACGAAGCCATTATGAGGCCGATCTGGCTTGGCGCGCACACTAAAACCTGCCGGCAAGCAACCGGGGATACATTGCGCCCAAGAGCCGTCGTCGACATAGTAGTGGCGTTTCATCGCCGGACTCACCCAGAAAAGCCGCGCGCCCAGCCGAGACGAAGCCCAGCGGTAAAACCAACGCTGGCGGCCGTAACAATGGACGCTGGCCACTGCCCGGTTTTCGCCATGCTGCCCCAACCACAGTGCCACGGCCAACCCCGCACGCGAATGCCCGTGAAAGATCCTGCCAGGTTCTGCACGGAGCCAGGAGCTCACGACGCCTGCTACCTTCCGCGCGCGCCAAAAGGTGCGAAGATCAAGGCTTTCACCTGCCAAAGGCGGTAGCTCCATCGTTGGCAGAGGTGGATTGCGTAGCTGGTGAAAACCTGGGTTGACTCCAAGCACACATCGAAAGCATCTCGCGCTCGCGAGGGCGCGTACGACCGATACGATACCCCCGCGATCGTTGTCATAGCCGAGGTAATGCAAAGTGTCCCGGCTATCCAGATTGGGTCCAAGATTAATGGCTTTCACAGGGAGCGGATGTGGATACAAACGAAACGCGCCCAATTCCCAAGCAAATCATGCCGCAGACCGACGCCCGCCTCGACTCCTCACTGACGGCGGCGGCACGATCGAGCCGCTCGATTCTTGGGACTCAGGCCTTTCGGCTGGCCGTCCGAGTCTGCGGCACTGTCACGCTCGCCCGCCTCATCTCCCCATTGGACTACGGCATATTCGGAATGGCGGCGACGGTTCACGGCCTTGCCTACGTTTTTCAAGATTTTGGCCTGGCGACCGTCACTCTGCGCAAGGCAGACCTGACTGAGGCGGATCGGAACGCCCTATTCTGGCTGAATCTGGTCCTCGGCGGAATGCTCACAGCGGCCGTGGCCACAATGGGTTTCGTCGTTGCGGCATTTTTCCGCGAACCTTCGCTCAGAGTGCTTCTCCCCGTCATGGGAATCACTTTTTTGATCAACGGAGGGCACACACAGCTACGCGCCCAGCTTGCTCGGGAACATCGATTCACTGACCTGAACCACATTGAGATCGGCGCATTCACCGCCAGCACCGCGACAGCGATCGTAGTGGCGTGGATGGGTGGCGGTGCATGGGCCCTAGCGACCATGATGCTTATCGCTGAAATGGCGATCGCGGTGGGCGTCTGGCGGAAGCAGGCATGGCGGCCAGCGCCGTTTCCAAGGTCCCTTGAGTTTCTCGCATTCCTGCCAGTTGGCGCGCGCCTTTCGGCCAACGACGGGTTGCGCTATGTGCAGCGCAACATCGACCAATTCGTCGTCGGCAGGTGGCTTGGCGCCGGCGCTCTAGGAGTGTATGGCCGGGCCGCGCAGGTAACGTCGCTTCCCATCGTCTATCTTGCCGATCCTCTCGCAAATCTGGCCGTGTCAACTCTGCGGCACCTTTCAGGGTCCACGGACGGGACACGTGTATTCTGGCGGCGAATGGTAAATGACCTCGCGTGGGTGACCCTGCCCACCGCCGTAATCTTCGCCTGTGTTCCAAAGGAACTCTTGGAGGTACTCCTTGGAGCCCGCTGGGCGTCGGGGGCGGGAGTTCTGCTCGGACTCTCAGTGGGCATAACGCTCCTCCCCGTACAGATGGCGTGCGGATGGCTGTTTTTGGCGACTGGGAGTAGCCGGCGCCTTCTGGCTTCCTCATTCGTCAACTCCACAGTCGTGGTTGTAACTTGCGCGCTGATGAGGAACGCAGGCATGGGAAAACTGGCGATGGGTGTGGGCCTTGCGAATGCGGCTTGCGCGGCCCTGTCCATAGCGTTCATCCGGCCTTCCGATCCCGTGACGCCTAGCGACGTCTTCTCGGCGTTAGCCAGACCCTTAATTGCGACTGCGGCGCTCGCTGTGGTGATGCTTGTGGCACTCAACCTATGCGGCGCTTCAAGCGCGCTTCCTAGGCTTTGCTTGGGCGGGGCCGTAAGCTGTGCCTGGGTGGGTCTGATCTGGCTCATTTGGCCACGTGCCCGCGCGGAATGGCGCGAGCATTTCCTTTGGGCAAGAAGATGAAGATTCTCATTTTTAAGCTGAGCCCAATCGGGGACACAGTCATGTTTCTGCCGGTAGTGCAGGAACTGCGGCGTCTTAGACCCGAGTGGCAGCTAACCGTCTGCACGACGCCAGTGTGCGCCGGGTTATATCGGCCGGGGCTAGATGCCGCCGAGATTTGGCCCGAGGACCGCGACGTGTTTCGCCGGAGCTGGCGGCGGCCGAATGCCTTGCTCGCCTGGTTTAGGCGCGTGCGCAAGCTGAAGCCCGATGCGGTCTTGCTTAGTTTCGACCAATCAAGCATGGCACGAATCCTCGCGGTCGCATCGGGAGCTCCGCTGCGGATCGGCGGGGCCGAATCGGCCGTTAGCTGGCGGCACGGCCTTACCCATGAGGTCGCGATTCGCCCCGGCCACGGGCTTGCCCAGTGGGATTGGGAAATGGCGGGAACGCTCCCCATAGGAACCAGCCCTGAATGGCCGAAGACTCCACCCCCGCCGCAACTGCCCGTTGCCAGGCCCTCCTCGCGGCAGGACAGGCCTCGGATAGTAATCCACGCAGGCGCCAGCCGCACCTACCAACTCTGGGCCGCTGAGCGGTATGTGCAACTTGCCGAACGTCTGGCCGTCGACTGCGAAGTGATCTGGATTGTGGAGCCTGGCGCCGTTCGGGCAGCGCCAAAGCCGCCGGTGAAATGTGCCGAACCTCCGGACATCCTTGAGTTTGTCAGGATCGCCGGATCTTCCGATCTGTTTGTCGGCAATCACTCCGGTCCGTTCCACCTTGCGTGCGCAGCCGGCACTCCTTGCGTCGTGGTTACGGGGCCAACGCTTCCCGTCTGCGACCCGCCGTGGGCGACCGAGCATACCATGATTCTTCGGATGCCCGGACTCGCTTGCATGCCCTGCGACAAGCTCGTCGTTTCCCCGAATAGGTGCACGAACGTCCAGACACCCATGGCCTGCATGAATTACTGGACCGTCGAGGCCGTGGAGCAGGTGTGCCGCGGAGTGCTTGCGCGGCGTTCTCGATGACGAGTTCTCCACTGGGATTACATCCACCCGAGCGTCATTCGAAACGGTCATGAATCAAAACGTCTGGCGCGTGCGGATTGTTACGTTGATAGCCGCTATCGCTGCTATCTGGCTGGGCGGCAACATTGCCCAGGGAGAGCTCTTTTGGCCGGTCTTGATATCGGGCCTGCTCGGAGCCATCGCCGTCGCGCAGCTACAGCCAGTCCAAGTCGGCACACTCTTATTGGGGAGCGCCATCTTCGGCTACATCGTGGGCAATCGCGGATTCGCACAGATCACGCTTGCCTCGAATATTCCTCTGCTGCCCGCTGAATTTACTCTCCTGGTCGCAGGAGGTATTCTTGTGGCTCAAAGCGCGATTCGCCGTGAATTGCCGGTCCGGCGCGACGCTCTCAATGCGGCGATCTTGCTGTGGGTCGTCGTGTCGTCGATCCGCCTGTCCACGGACGTGAGGAACTACGGCGTGATGGCACTCAGGGACTATGCAACCGTGTACTACACGGCATTCTTCTTTCTGGCGCAAAAGACCGGGACGGGAGAGGTGGACCGGCGCTTCCTCACGCGATGCCTGTTTGCGGGATTCACCGTGCTAATCGTGGTTTTCCCGATCTATGAGCGGTTTCCCGAATTCTTCATGGACCGGCTCCTTATTCGCGGAACACCCGTGATCTACTTCAAGGACGATCTTTTGGGCACCTTTCTCGCCGCGGGTTCGGTACTCGTCTTTTTGCGATACGACCGGACGAGATCACGGGCGGCGCTGGCGCTGAGTCTCCTCATGGCCGGCGCCACTATGACCACCAACAACCGTGCCTCAATGCTAGGATTGATCCTGCCGGCCGTCCTCCTTGCGGTGGCGGGCCGGCCACGTTTTCTGTCTATTCTAGGCGGATCCGCCGTGGTTGGGGCTGTCGTCCTTTTTATCGCCTCCGAATTCCGTGGGCAGAAATGGGAGGACACCCCCCTTTATAACATGTACGAGCGGGCGGTTTCCCTGACCGATCCACTCGGCCAAAAAGTGTATTCGGGCGAGGAGACGTCCAACAAGGGCGACAACAACGCGTTCCGCGCGACATGGTGGAGAATCGTCGTCGGCGAGACCGTGAGCAATAACCCCTGGTTTGGCATGGGATGGGGCAATGACCTCGCCGAGCCGTTTGTCCGCGTCTACTATCCCGAGGGTGGCGAGGATTTCGGCGTGCGAAGCCCCCACAACATCTTCGTCACTATCTTCGCGCGCACGGGTCTCGTAGGCTTGCTGCCCTTTATGGCAATTGTGTGCGCCTTCGCGATTCGGACGTGGCGCGCCATAAAGACGAATCACGAAAACGCCGCGCTGTGGTGCGCTTCTTGCACCATATTCACGAGCGCCTGTTTTGGCGTCGTTCTCGAAGGCCCCATGGCGGCCGTAGTATTCTGGTCATTGCTCGGACTCGCTAACTCAACTGCCAAGAAAGACGCCGCAGGCCAGAAACCCCTTGCACCGTGGGAGTCCCAGGGATCCGCCGACGAAACGCCGGTTGCAAAGTCGGCCCTATTGCTTCCTCATTCGAGCCCACGGTGAATCTGCGCCTGCCCGTCGACTCCTTCAGCGTCTTCAAGACGACAACCCGCGAAAGGTGGGACCCGTGGACGCCGATAGCCATGGCCGGCCTGGGGGCTTTCGGGATCGCCTTCATCTACTCGGCCCAGCTGCCGGTGCAGGGGCGCGGCTGGATGGTGCAGCTGCTATGGCTCCTCATTGGGGCGGGACTCTACGTGACCGTGTCCCTCATCGACTACCAGTTCTGGCTCGGAGTGGCCCACTGGATCTACGCCATCTGCATCGTTCCGCTGATCCTGGTGCTCGTGCCGGGAATAGGCACCGAGGTCTACGGATCGCAACGCTGGATCCGTCTTGGGATGTTCTCATTCCAGCCATCGGACTTGGCCACCATGGCGGTTCTCCTGATAACGGCCAGCCTGTTGGTGCGCAGTGAGATAGGCACGGTCAGGCAGTCCCTCGGGGTGCTCGGGAAATTGGCCCTTGCGGTGGGTGCGCCCGTTCTGTTGATTTTGAAACAGCCGGATTTCAAGTCCGCGATTGTCCTACCTCCGATGGTGTTCTCCATGCTCTATGTGTCGCGACTCTCCGCGCGTTTCTTCGCCGGGGCACTGGCCGCGTTTCTCCTGCTGATAGGCCTAGTTGCTTGGGACACATGGCGTTACATGGATTTCATGGAGGCAAACGGATACTCCTTTCAGACCGACAAGGGGCTCTATGAGAAGCACAGCTGGGTCCCCCTGCATGACTACCAGCGCAACCGCATCCTCTCGTTCATCGATCCGGACAAGATCGACCCGATTGGAATTGGCTGGAACCAGCGCCAGTCGCTCATCTCGGTTGGAAGCGGGGGCCTCTACGGCAAGGGATGGACCGAGGGGACCCAGGCCCGCCTCGGCTACCTGCCCAGGTCAGTGGCGCACAACGACTTTATATTCTCGGTCATCGCCGAGGAAAAAGGATTTCTGGGAAGCATTACGGTTCTCAGCCTGTTTGGTCTGATGCTATTCAACGGCATCCGCATCGCCGGTCTCTCGCGGGACCGCTTTGGCACGCTCCTCGCCCTCGGCGTCACCGTGCTCTTCATGATGCATGTGTTCGTTAATATCGCCATGACCATCGGGCTCGTGCCCATCACGGGCATACCGCTTCCCTTTATAAGCTACGGTGGCACCTTCGTGCTCAGTTGCTGCTTGTTGCAAGGACTGGTCCAGAGCGTCTATCGCTTCCGGAAGGACTTCGCATGACCATGCGTCCGACCCGCGATAACGACCGCTTTGCCGGAATTTCCTGCGCCGCAACTCGCGCCCGGAGGGACCCCGCATACAACCAAGACAGAGTCCCCAATGAGCGAAACATCCCAGCCCAACCCCGACGTCACGCAGGACGTCGCTCAGAAGTATGATTCCGAACTCGCGAGTCCCCCGATCCAGCGCGAGGTCGCGTCTGTAAGCGCAAACGAACTCAAGGCGGGCGCCGTCGAGCGCGCACAGCAGCGACC
>Ga0265313_10003098_pt1 | contig 13768 bp, 15 predicted proteins | sample 4123metaG_FD_203122 | JGI IMG/M metagenome (GOLD analysis project Ga0265313, IMG submission 203122) | Rhizosphere microbial communities from Carex aquatilis grown in University of Washington, Seatle, WA, United States - 4-1-23 metaG | ecosystem: Host-associated > Plants > Roots > Rhizosphere >...
CGACCAGGTCACCAGGTAGCAGCCGGGGCAGAGCTGTAATTCCTGTAGCGGCAGTCCTTCGACCTCTATGTCGATGGGCTCCATTTCAATGCCGCATTTTGGACATCTGCGATCCCCGAGTGCGGGATCACCGGGTGTGAGCGCGGGATCGCAATTGTTCGGCGGCATGGAACCAATCTTCTTCCGGCGATCCGTCTGGACAGCCTCTAGCTTCCCAAAGTTTATGCGCGAGGGCCACGATGTCATCGTGTCCGAATGCGTCAACTCCGTGACTGGTGGCAGACGTCTGCGTGTGCCGATGCGCATCCTGTGAGTCCTCAAGGGCTTGCCTTGAAAGCTCGTGTCCGGTGAGGTGATCCTGTTTGCCGTGCTGTTCGGCAACGCCATGGGCATGCGCCGCAACATCATGCAGTTCGGCGGCCCGTTGGTGGTTTTCGTAATGCGATCCGTTGTTGTAACGAGTAGACATATTCAGTGCCTCTTAGAGACTTACGATCTGGCCTGACTTGGTGTGGGCTTCCTTGGCAAGCTTGTAAGCTCGATCGGAGTATTCCAGTGCCCGCTCCGAATGCCAGCGACCCCCTTCGTCGTCCCCTTTTTCATTGTGTTCGGCAGCCGTACGATGGGCCTTCGCCGCAAGTTCGTGCTGCTCGGCGGCTTTTCTGTGAGCGTCGCGCATTAGCGTTCCCTCCTCGCTCTTCAATATGCACGACGCGGACCATTCCCAATTGTTAGTATTAAGCTTAGTATTGGCAAGGCGCTTGCACAGAGAACAGCATGAAGAAGCAACACGATGAAGGAATTCGCTCCTATGCCAAGGTTCCCGCGCGCGAGGCCGGGCTAGGTCCCGGTTCGGCCGGCCAGTCCGGAGACACCCAGGGACTCTCGGACGTCGCGGAGGCAGGGTCGGAGAGCGTCGTCGAACTGATCGAGGAAGGGCAATCTTTCGAGGCCGAAGTGATTAGTGGCGTGGAAGATGCTCCCGACCCGGACGTGGCTGAAGTGCACACGAAACAAGTTCCAGAGGATGACGTGCCCTCCGAATACCTGGGAAAAGAGTCAGATTGAATCGTGCGCACTCAGCGGGTAGAGATTACCGATCTCCGGTACGACCCCTATCGCCCTTAGCACCGTCGGCGCCTGCCGCGCCGTTAGCTCCACTCTGGCCGGTCGCGCCGTTCTGACCCGTGGCGCCGTCCGCGCCCGACTTCCCGTCATCGCCTTTAGCCCCGGACGTGCCGTCAGCTCCGGAAACACCAGATCGGCCGTCGGCACCTGCGGGTCCGGCAACGCCGTCCCGGCCACGCATGTCACATCCGACCGTCAAAATCGAACACAAACCTACAAAGAATATTAGTCGTTTCATTTCTCTCCTTTGGAACAGATACGTTGCAGTGTGCACGTGGAGGCCCGCAGCACGCAAAGCGTGCGCGATATCGCGCACACTCGAAATGCCGTGACGGTGGCGGGTCACGTGACCACATACCGTTAACAGCATCTATTACCTCCACGTTGTGGCACTCCTCCTGCATTGAAGAAGTCAGAAAATGGCAACAACAAGCGCCAACCCGGTAATAAAACCCGCAGCGACGGCTCGGTTACTGCGGCGACGCAGCGTATGGATAATCGGAGCACTGCTGGTCGCCGGTGCAGGCGCGCTGGGATATTACTGGGTGTTCGGAAAAGCCAAGGTAGTTTATGCCACTGCCACCGTCGTTCGCGGCGACATAGAAAGCACGGTGGTCGCGGCGGGCGTGCTGCAGCCAGTCCTGTATGTCGACGTCGGAGCCCAGACCTCCGGCAAGCTTCAGTCGCTCAAAGTCAAGCGAGGCGATCAGGTGGCGAAGGACCAGCTGTTGGCTGAAATCGATCCCGTGCTGGCGAACACGGCGCTGACGTCGGCCAACGCAACCCTCCAAAACATCACCTCGCAACGAGCTTTGAAACAGGCGCAACTGGTGCTGGCCCAGGCGCAGAAGGACCGGAACGATAAGCTTTTTGCGGACGGGGTAGTGTCCTCGAGCGATCGCGACGTTGCAAAGGCGAATTTCGATGTCGCTACCGCCGACGTCGCTTCGCTCTCGGCGCAGATGAAGGAAGCCGCGGCCGCGGTGGACACCGCCAAAGCTAATCTCGGCTATACGAAAATCACGGCGCCGATGGCCGGCGAAGTGGTTTCCATCACTACTCTGGAAGGACAAACGATCAACGCGAACCAGCAGGCGCCGAATATCCTGCGGATTGCCGACATCAGCACCATGACGGTCTGGGCGCAAGTCTCAGAAGCGGACATCGTCCACGTCATGCCTGGCCAAGCCGTGTATTTCACCGTTCTGGGCGCGTCCCGGCGCTGGAACAGTACGGTCCGGCAAATCCTGCCCACACCGGAACTTATCAACAACGTAGTGTTTTACGATGTGCTGTTCGACGTTCCGAATCCGGATCGCCAGCTGGACATTCAGATGACGGCGCAAGTCTTCATTGTTTTGGCTCAGGCGAAGGGCGTGCTGTTGATACCGGCTGCCGCCATCGGCAATGCGCAGGCAGGCTCGCAAGCCACGGTGCAGGTGCTGAAGCCCGATGGCAGTATCGAGCTTCGCCCGATCAAGATCGGTATCAAGAGCGAGATCTCAGCGGAAATCACGGACGGGCTCAAAGAGAAGGAACAGGTCGTGATCCGTGCAACCTCGGCAACGGGCAGCAGTACGCCAAAGAGCGCGCTGACTACACGGAAGGGCCCTTAGATGCCATCACCGCTGCTCGAACTGAGTGCGATCGGCCGCACCTATGACTCGGGCGGCGAGCCGCTCACCGTACTCACGGAAGTCAGCTTGACGATTCAGAGCGGCGAATTCGTCGCGATTATGGGCGCGTCCGGCTCAGGCAAGTCCACGCTCATGAACATCATCGGCTGCCTGGATAAGCCGTCGGCCGGCACTTATCGCATTCGTGGCGTCGATGTGTCCAGTCTCGATGGCGATGCGCTGGCGGCACTGCGGCGCGAAACGTTTGGATTCATCTTCCAGCGCTACAACCTGATGTCGGATCTGAGCGCCGTCGAAAACGCGGAAGTTCCAGCGGTGTACTGCGGGATGCCGAAAACTCAACGGGCGGCGCATGCCAGCGACCTGTTGCGAGACCTCGGACTAGGCGACCGGCTGCAACATCACCCCAACCAGCTCTCCGGCGGCCAGCAACAGCGCGTCAGCATCGCCCGCGCGCTGATGAACGGCGGACCGGTGATCCTGGCCGATGAACCTACAGGAGCGCTCGACAGCCAGGGCGGTAAGGAGGTCATGGCCATTCTGGAGAAGCTGCACGCGCAAGGGCACACGATCATTGTGGTGACCCACGACAGGGACATCGCCGCCTACGCACACCGCATCGTTCGCATTGCCGATGGGAGAATTACCTCCGACGAGCAGCAGCAGAAGAAGGCGGCTCTTCAAGCGCAGACCGTCGACGCATCTAAGGACGCCACCGCGGGCGTGGCAGTGCTCGGTGAATCTCTCAAGATGGCGGTGCGGTCGCTGCTGCACAATCGAATGCGTACGCTGCTGACCATGCTCGGTATCATCATCGGCGTCGCCTCGGTGGTCGCCCTGATGGCGATCGGCAATGGCGCCAAGCAGGATGTCCTCGATCGCATCCAGGCCATGGGCACCGACCTGTTGACGATCGTCCGCGGAGCACCCGCCGCGCGCGCCTCCGCCAACATCGTGACCAGCTTCCTCCCGGAAGATTTGCCGTCCATCCAAAGCGTGCCCGGTGTGGCCATGGCGATTCCGGAAACCAACGAGTCCTCGCTGGTGCGCTTTGGCGACCAGGACTTGACGGTCACGGCAGTCGGAACCGGCGAAGATTTTCCGCAGGTGCATGATTGGCCGCCGCAGTCCGGCGTGTTCTTCACGGCGGACCACGTGAAGAGCTATGCCCAGGTGGTCGAGTTGGGCCAGACCGTCGCAACCAACCTGTTCCCCAAAGGCACGGATCCGCTTGGCCAGTATGTGCTCATTGGCAGCTCGCCTTTTCAGGTCATCGGCGTTTTGAGCGGCAAGGGCTTGAATTCCAGGGGGGACGATCAGGATAACTCCGTGTGGCTGCCCTACACCACGGCGGGAGCGCGCATCTTTGGACAACGCTATTTCAACGATATCGTCGTGCGAGTGAGTCCGGGTGCGGACATGAGCGTGGTACAGGCGGAGCTCCATACGCTGCTGATCAAACGCCATGGCAAGGAAGACTTCAATATTCGCAACATGGCCGATACCATCGCCACGGCCAGCGAAACGCAGAACACGCTCACCTATCTTCTGGCGGCGATTGCTGTGATCTCGCTCATCGTCGGCGGCATTGGAGTGATGAACATCATGCTGGTCTCGGTGACCGAACGAACACGCGAAATCGGCATCCGCATGGCGATTGGCGCGCGCAGTTTCGACGTGCTGTTCCAGTTCTTGACGGAAGCCGTGATGGTCTGTTTTATCGGCGGCCTGGCGGGTATCGCTGTCGGCGTCGGCGGCGGTTTATCGACTTCCGCGATTGCCGGTTGGCGTGTAATTTTCACGGTTTCTCCGATTGTCATTGCCTTCGCCTGCGCTTTTTTGACGGGGATTATATTCGGCTATCTTCCGGCCAGGAAAGCCGCGCAGCTCGATCCCATCGAGGCGCTGGCCAGGGACTAACCGCCGCCGGTCAAGTGACCGCATGTCGTTAGCAGATGGGGCGTTACCAGATTGGGACGCCACCAGTTTCAGTGCTTTACGGGAGACAGGGCCGGAAAAGGCTGGCATATACGTTCGGTCCTTCCCGTGCCCTTAGATCGCCGGAGGAACAGAACATGAAAATGCTCAAAACGTACTTGCCCATAATAGCCCTGGGGCTGGCCGTGGCTGTAGTGGGGACGCTGGCAGGATGCTCGAATTTCAACAAGGCCGCCGACGTTTCCGGCAGCGTCCGTACATCGATGGAAGAAGCCGGCCTCAAAAGTGTCACCGTAAGTCAGGATCGCGACAAGGGCGTCGTAACCCTGGGCGGAACCGTGACATCGGATGACGACAAGACAAAAGCCGAATCCATCGCAAGGTCTATGTCCGGCGCCCAAGTGGTATCGAACCAGATCGCAGTGCTTCCGCTGGGCGTTGAGAACGTTGCGCACAAAGTGAACGTGGACCTGGACGAGGGCATCGAGAGCAACCTGGATGCGGCCCTCATCGCAGACCGGCTTCACGACAGCGTTAAATACACGGTCAAGAATCATGTGGTGACGCTGACTGGAGACGTCAACTCTCAATCCAAGCGCGCGCGGGCCGAAGAGGTCGCTGCGGCGGTGCTGAACGTGGACCAGGTGGTGAATGAGCTGCAGGTGAAGAAACAGAAGGCCACCTCAACGAACTGAGTGTTATCGCTATGACAAAAAATGAGCTGAATGGATTTCGACGAGCGTTAGAGAATAAGCTGCTCGAAGTAGGGAACGGAAGCAGCAACCGCGAGGCCCTGGCGATCGAGACGACCTCGGATGAACTGGACCGGGTGCAGAACGCCAACGATCGCGATTACGCCATGGGAAATCTCGAGCGTAACTCCGCCCGGTTGGGTGAAGTGCGAGACGCGCTGCGCCGCATCTCTTCCGGCACGTTCGGAACCTGCGCCTCCTGCGAAGCGAGCATCAATCTGAAGCGTCTCGCCGCGGTTCCTTGGGCTTCCTTCTGTATTGCCTGCCAAGAGGTAGTGGATCGCGAAAAGAGCGCGGACCGGAGTGAGATCGATATCGCAGCTTGACGGACGCGCGGGTGGTAGAATCTCGGAGTAATTCCAGCGATACTCCGAAAGCTGCCTGCGGCCATGATTAAGCCTGACCAACCACCCGGTTCCTCCGGCGTCCGAACCGCCGCAATTGTAATCGCTGTGATCTCCGTGCTGTACCTGGCTCGCGAGATCCTCATCCCTCTAGCGCTTGCGATCACACTGGCCCTGATATTGACGCCGGCCGTAAACTGGCTGGAGAAAGTGCTTCTGGGCCGTGTTACCGCGGTAGCGCTGGTGATGATCCTCACCATCGCGGCCACCGGCGGAGTCGCCTGGGTGATCTTCAATCAACTGGTCGGAGTCGCGAACGAACTACCCAGGTACCGGCAAAACATCCATAACAAGCTGGAAGCCATGCGCGCGCCCGGCGACGGGGCTTTGGGTCAGGCCACCAAGAGTATCAAAGAGCTCGCGACGGAAGTTATGAGTGTGGAGGCGACCGCTCCGGCCGTCCCGGATCGCGGCAGCCGTCCTCAGCCCGTGCAGGTTGTCGAGCAACCTCCCAACGAATTAGAGCATTTGCGCGATCTGATCGAGCCTTTTCTTCGGCCCTTGGGAGAATTCGGCATGGTCCTGATCTTCAGCGTATTCCTGCTGATTAATCAGAACGATTTGCGCAATCGGCTCTTCCGGCTGGTCGGACTGAATCAGCTGAACGTCATGACGCAGGCGCTGGATGACGCCACCCAGCGAGTCAGCCGGTACCTTCTGATGCAGATGGTGGTAAATATCTGCTTCGGCATCCTGTGCGGAATTGGTTTGTACTTGATCGGCATCCGCTACGCCGCTTTATGGGGAATCGTGGCGGGAATTCTGCGGATCGTACCCTATGTGGGAGCATTCGTATCGGGCTTGCTGCCGTTTACGCTGGCACTGGCGGTTTTCGATAGCTGGACTTATCCGCTGATGGTATTCCTGTTGTTCGCCGCGCTGGAACTGGTGACCAGCAACTTCGTGGAACCGTGGCTTTATGGAGTCCATACGGGAATTTCCGCCTTGGCGCTGCTGCTGACCGCGGTATTTTGGACGGTTCTGTGGGGACCGGCCGGCCTGATCCTGTCGACTCCGCTCACAGTCTGCGTGGTGGTCCTAGGCCGCTACGTGCCGGAGTTTTCATTTCTGCATGTCCTGTTGGGCGATGAAGCGGTACTCGAAGCGGAAGCGCGCTTCTATCAGCGCCTGCTCGCCATGGACGATCAGGAGGCGCGAGGCGTGGCCGCTCTCTATCTTCGCGAACACTCCCTGCCGCAGCTGTACGATGCCGTGATCATACCGGCGCTGACGATGGCCGAACAGGATCGGCATAAGGGAGCGCTCGACCGAACCCGGGAAGAGTTCCTGTTCATGAGCGTGAAAGAGATGGTGGTGGAGTTCTCTGAACAAACGTTGAGATCCGACGCCGTGAATGGAGAGGCCACCGCCCCGGAGGCCGCCTCCGGCCGCGTTCTCTGCGTTCCCGCCAACGATGAGGCGGACGAGATTACAGCCGCGATGTTAGCCCAGCTGCTGGAACAAGCGGGCTACCCCGCGATTTCATTTCCTCTGGATTCTCCCGTGGAAGAATTGGTCGCTCTCATCAATCCGGGCGAAAACGATACGTTTTGCATCTCGGCCTTACCTCCTTTCGCGTTTGCGCGCGCCAGAGCGCTCAGCCGGGAGCTCCAAATGCGATTTCCCAGGGCGAAGGTGATCGTCGGAGTGTGGGGCTTTGCAGGCGACACGGAGCGCGCCATGCAGCGTTTTCAACCTTCGCGTCCGGACAAACTGGTGACCAGCCTCGCGGGGGCCGTCAAGTTCGTCGCCGACGCGGAAAACGTCGCCATCGTGGAGCGTCTGCCGGTATAATTCCCTCGTGACCCCCTCGGTGCCGCCGACTCAACGCATGCAGTGCATGGAAGTGTGGGGCGGGAGCCAGCTCACATCCGCCGGCGTCGAATTCGGGGGCCTGGACGCGTGGGTCTATAGCAAACCTTACGGACAGTCGAAAGCCGGTGGAGACGTCTACTACGCATCGAGCTGTGCCACGGGCCGCATCAGCCGCCTGTTGCTGGCGGATGTATCGGGACATGGAAACGCCGTCGCCGCGACTGCAGCCGATTTGCGAACGCTCATGCGGCGGTTCGTCAACCGTCTGGATCAGACCGAATTTGTGCGGCTGCTGAATCAGCAGTTCATGGAGCTATCGGAGGGCGGGGCGTACGCGACGGCGATCGTCAGCACGTTTTTCGCGCCCAGCCGTCGTTTGACCGTCTGCAACGCGGGCCATCCGCGGCCCCTGATGTACGATGCGGCGCAGCGTCGCTGGGATTTCCTGGGGCATCATTCCATGGACGCGGGGGTCACGTCCACGCCGAGCAATATACCGCTGGGGATGATCGACGTCTCAGAGTATGAGCAGTTCGATGTAGAACTGGAACCCGGCGATTGCGTGGTCAGCTACACCGACGCATTGATTGAATCCCGTGATGCCGATGGCAAGGATCTAGGCGAGGCGGGCGTGTTGCGGATCATGCGGCACCTGGGGGACGTGGAGCCGCGCCGATTGATTGAGGCCCTGCTGAACGAGATTAGGGAGCGGCATCCCGAGAACTTGACGGAAGACGACGTTACGGTGCTGGTGGTGCGGGTCAACGGACGGCCGGGGCATCATCCTTTTAGTCAAAAGCTCAAGGCGCTGGGCCGGTTTTTCCGCACGCTGATTGGTGCGATCAATCCGAAGGCGGAACGTCCACCGTTGCCGGACGCGAATCTCGCGAATATCGGAGGCGCCATCATCCCCGCGCTCGGGCGGCGTTGGCGCGCCGCGAAGAAATCTTAAAAAGAAATCCTAAGAAGCTGCCGCTGCCGACCGGAGGTCTTTGAGCGCGTGGCGCTGGACTTTTCCTGTCGCTCCTTTGGGCAACACGGGAAGGAACAGGACCTGTTCCGGACATTTGTACTCGGCCAGATGCTGCTTCGAGAAGGCGATCAACTCCTCGGGCGTCGCGGTGTGGCCTTGACGGAGAGCAACGTAGGCGAGAACCACTTCTCCCCAGTATTCGTTTGGCTCACCGATGACGCCCGCCTCGCCCACGGCAGGATGCTTATACAGAGTCTCTTCCACTTCCTGGGGCGCGATGTTGGACCCGCCGCGCACGATGATTTCCTTCTTGCGGCCGCGAAACCAGACGAAGCCATCGGGGTCGATCTCCACCAGATCGCCGGTCTTGAGCCAACCATCTTCAAACGGCGGATGTCCCCAATAGCCGGTGGCGATACCCGAACCGCGCATCCACAACTCGCCGTCGACGACGCGAATCTCCACGTCGCCTATCGGACGCCCCATGCTGCCAGGACGGTTATTGTTGGGATGATTGACCAACGTCGGCAGACCCTCGGTCATGCCGAAGCCTTCGATCAGCGGATGACCGAACGTGGCGGCGTATTCCTGCTGCAAGGGAATCGGGACAGTGTCACCTCCGCAAAGGGCCGAGCGACCCGTGGTAATGTTGCGGGGACGCGATCGCTGCTCAGCGACAAGCGCCCGAATCATGGTGGGCAGCCCCATGAGGAATGTTGCACCACTGCGCTCCCAAGTGTCGAGCACGGCGGCGGCATCGAACACCGGGACGATGGTCACCGTCGCGCCCATCCACAACGGCGATATCAGCAGCACGACGGATCCTGTGGCGTGGACCATCGCCGTGAAGAGTAGGGCGTGATCGTCGGGTTTCAGGCCCCACGCCTCCATATAAGACGCGTTACCAGCTAGCGTGCGCTGCGAATGGTTGACGCCCTTGGGCCGCGCGGTGGTGCCGCTGGTGTAGAGCAGCAGGGCGGGATCGTCGGGATCGGGGACAGGCAAGGGATTGTTGGACTTGTCCGCGGCGCTGGCGTCAAATTCCCAGGAAGGAACGGACGTTGGAATTCGCAGATCGGCCTGCGCCAGATAGGCTTTCGCGCCGCTGTGTTCAAGAACGTAGGCGATTTCCTCGGGCGTCAGGCGGGTGTTCACCGGGACGGCGACAAATCCGGTCGCGAAGCAGGCGTAATAGCAGGTGGCCAGGTCGATACCGTTTCTCATGTGCAGGGCAATACGATCGCCGGGCTTCAAGCCTTTCCGCAGCCAGGCGTGCGCTACATTTTCGACCTGCGCCGCGAATTGGGCGTAGGTAAGCGTGATGTCTCCGCAAATCAACGCGCGCTTATTTGGTTCCGCTGCGGCCCGCGTCTTTAGCTGGTTCCAAATCAACATGAATGGCTCCCAGAATATTGTACGCAGATGCGAGCAAATCGGATGAGGTCAATTGAACAGGGGTAATTTCGTCATTTCCTCGGGCGGAACCTGTTCCATCGGCAGCCCGGCCTTTTTCCAGGCCCGCAAGCCGCCTTTGATCACCGCGATGCGCACGCCCTTCTCCAACAGGCGCTGCGCGACCCGAGCGCTGGTGGCTTCGCGAACGCAGGTGCAATACAGGTAGACCGGCTTTTCCGCGGTAACCTCGTCCTCCAGACGGTGGAGCGCATTGGGATCGAGTCTCTTCGATCCCCGGACTCGTGCAGCCTTGTGGTCGTAGTAGCCGTGGCTGCGAACGTCGTAGATCACCGCGCCATCGGTAGATAACGCTTGTGCGGCTTCGGCGGCGCTCACCAGCGGAATCGATCGGAGCCCGCGCGCCTTGATCCACATGCGCGCCTGGAGTCCCAGGTAGGTCACGACCGCTGCGATCAAGACCCAACTCACCACCCGGCCGAAGATCTGGTAGTTTTTCGTGATGGTCCCGAGCGCGCCGCTAAACAGAAAACCCACGGAGAGGTAAGCCGCGATATACAGTGAAGCGCCGGTGAGGTCGAGCCCGAAGAATTGCATGAATCGCATGTTCATGCTCCCCGCGAGCGGCGGAGCCATGGTGTTAATCCCGGGCACGAATTTGGCGAATAACAGCACCGTCCGCCCGCGGCGATAGAACGAATCCGCCGAACGCAGTATGCAGGACTCCGGATTGAGCGACAGACGGCACAGCACGCCCAACATCCACCACCCGGTGTAGCGCCCCATGAGAAACATCAGGGTGTCGCCGACTACGAATGCCAGAAGGGCGCTGCCCGCGGCCAGAGGAAGTTGGAGCGATCCGCGCGCGCTGGCTCCTCCGGCGATCAGCAACGCTAGTGCCGCGGGTACCGGCAGCCCGACCGATTCCAGAAACACGATTGCGAACAGGATGGTGTAGCCGTGCTGCGAGAGTCCTGAGAGCAAGGATTCCATGGCTTGGCGGGATGGATTAGTTCTCTTTATCGGGCTCGGACATAAATCGGTAACCGACGCCCCGAACCGTGAGTACGTGGCGGGGCTTGGCCGGATCGTCTTCGATGTAACGCCGCAGCCGAACGATGAAATTGTCAATCGCGCGAGTGTCGGTATCCTCGTGAAGATTCCAGACTTCTTCGAGCATTTTCTTTCGAGACACGGGCTTGCCGTCGTGCTGGATAAAGTAGCGCAGGACGTTCGCTTCCATAAGTGTCAGAGGAAAGGTCTGCTCACGGACACGGAGTTCCAGGCGATCGAAATCGACTGACTTATCGCCGAATTTGAAGACGTCCGCGGCGGGCTGGGGTGCAGAGGTGGACGTGACCGCCGTATTCATCGACCTTGTGAGCCATTCACGCCGGCGCAGCAGTCCCCTGATCCGGGCGATCAGAATGGCTAGATCGAAGGGCTTCGTAAGATAGTCATCCGCGCCCGCCGCGAAGCCCTTCAGGACGTCGTTCGGATGGCCACGAGCCGTGAGCATCAGGGTAGGGACGAATTGCCCGGCGCCCCGCATCTCAGACATCACGCTAAAGCCGTCTTTACCAGGTAGCATCACGTCCAGTACCACTACGTCAAAGGCAGAAGGATCCGCATTCAGGACTTCGAGAGCGGATTCCCCGGTGTCGGTCACCTGGACCTGGTACCCCTCGGCTTCGAGGTTGAAACGCAGCCCATCGGCGAGGTGCTGCTCGTCTTCTACAACCAGGACTCTACTCATCCGGCTTTATTCATCGGAGCGATGGGAAGCTGCAGCACAAACGTGCTCCCGCGTCCGGGACCCTCGCTTTCCGCCCAGGCTCGTCCGCCGTGCCGCTTGGCAACCGAGCGAACGATATACAATCCCAGGCCAGTTCCAGGAACACGCGGGGCGGAAGGTCCACGCGCCCGGTAAAAACGCTTGAAGATCGCCTTCAATTCGGTCGTCGGGATGCCTGGCCCCTGATCGCGGACGCGTACGGAAACGTGTTTCTCGTCGGTTGCGGCGATTTCTACGGATACCTTTACGCTGAGTCCGGAGTATTTCACAGCGTTATCGATGAGGTTGGAAACCGCCGCGCGAACCTCGTCCAAGTCGGCCAAAATTGTCATCGGTGAACCGGGCTCGAAGCTCAGCGATTCAGCCGAAAGGTTATACAGCGTGCGGGCACGGGTCACGCATTCCTGCACTAATCCACCCAGGTCGATACGCGAAAGCGTGGGCTTGCGGCCGCTGTGCCCGATTCTCCCGGTACGCAGGATCTGCTCGATAGTTTCGAGCAGGCGGTCGCTATCCTCCAGCATGATGCGGTAGAAATCCTTGCGCTTGGCTTCGTCGACGGCGCGGGTCTGGAGAGTTTCGAGGTACAGCCGGATGGATGCGACGGGCGTCTTCAGCTCGTGAGTCACAGCATTGATAAACGCGTCCTGCTGTTCGTTTCTGCGGATTTCGCGGACCAGGAAAACCGTGTTGAGCACGATGCCGCTGATCAGCATCAGCGTTAACAACACTCCCAGGAACAGAAGAATGCCGTGGCGCCAGCCTTCGAAGAACCAGCCGACATACAGGAGAATAATGACGGAGATGAGAGCCGCGCCGAGGGCGATGAAGAATCCGATCGACTTGCCGCGGCCCGGGACCACCATGACTCCAGCTTACGCTGTCGGAGTCGTGTGCGTTTTGAGGGAAGTTAGGCGGCTTCGCGTGCGGCCGACGTGCTGCGGATGCTCGCGACCTTGACGGATTTCGCGATGCCGAAGAACTTGAGGACGCTGATCAGAATCCAGGAATGGTCGAGTTCATACCAGGCCAGGCCGTGCCGGGCCGAGGTGGGATGCGCGTGGTGATTGTTGTGCCAGCCCTCACCGAAAGTGAGCAGAGCGACCCACCAGCTATTCCGGGAATCGTCGCGGGTTTCAAACCGGCGGCGGCCCCACATATGGGTCGCCGAATTGACCAGCCAGGTGGAATGCAGGCCGACCACTACACGCAAGCAGCCTGCCCACAAAAAGAGCGGCCACCCGCCGATGGCGTACAGCACGCCTCCGAGCACTGTCAACGGAACCCAGTGGTAGTTGTTCAGCCACACGTAAAACTTATCTTTCGCCAGGTCGGGCGCGTATTTGGAGAGGACCCGCGTGTTGTTATGATTGGTCTCGCCCAGCAGGATCCAGCCGATGTGGGACCACCAGGCACCGTCGCGAGGGGAGTGCGGGTCGCCGGGCAGATCGGACTTCTGGTGGTGCAGCCGATGCGTGGCGACCCAGAAGATCGGTCCGCCTTCCAGCGTCATCGATCCGCAAACGGCAAAGAAGTACTCCAGGAACCGCGGTATCTGATACGAGCGATGGGTATGCAGCCGGTGGTAGCCCATGCTGATGCCCAGACCGATCGTCATCCAATATAAAAACACGGTGACCGCGAAGGCGCGCCAACTGAACATAAAGAGCGCGGCGACGGCTCCGATGTGCAACAGAATCAGTACGATGGTGGTAAGCCAGTTAAGCTTCTGGCGGCTAGGCAGGACGATCGGGTCAGGACTCACTAGTTCTCCAATTGTTTGGTGCATTCCCAAGTTACCAGGGATTCCGCAAGCCTTCTGTAAGACTTGTGTAATTTCCACAGGGGTGCGCGGGGATCGGGGTAGGTGAATGCCCTTAGTTCAGTCGCGGCGACGGAGCCGCGACCGATTC
>Ga0265313_10003103_pt1 | contig 13757 bp, 15 predicted proteins | sample 4123metaG_FD_203122 | JGI IMG/M metagenome (GOLD analysis project Ga0265313, IMG submission 203122) | Rhizosphere microbial communities from Carex aquatilis grown in University of Washington, Seatle, WA, United States - 4-1-23 metaG | ecosystem: Host-associated > Plants > Roots > Rhizosphere >...
GATGACCGGCCTGCACGGAATCCACGTGGTGGTGGGCATCGTGCTGCTGAGCTGGCTGGCGATACGCGCAAAACGCGGCGATTTCAGCAGCGACTACTACACTCCCGTCGACCTGGTGGGCCTGTACTGGCACGTCGTCGATATGATCTGGATTTACCTGTTTCCGCTGTACTATCTAATCTCATGAACTCTGATACCGAATCCGCTACGCACGCAGGCCAGCATCACGGCGGGCCCAAGATCTACACCGCCAATCTGTTCGCGCTGTTGTTCCTGACGGTGCTGACGATAGCTGCCGCCTCTTTCAACTTCGGTTCCGCCAACGTGGTCATCGCGCTGGCCATCGCCAGCGTGAAAGCCACACTGGTGGCGCTGTTCTTCATGCACCTGGTGTGGGACAAGCCGGTCAACGCGATCATTGCCGTCGCCGGGTTCCTGTTCCTGGGTATTTTCATGATGTTCGACTTCCTGGACGTCACTTCACGCGTGGATTATCTGCCCAACAACATGCCGCCGATGCAAAACGCCACGCCGGCGCCCGATTCGATGAATCCGCTGAAGACCCCAGCGCCGCAGCCTTTGACGCCGGCTCCCGCCGCTCCGGAAGAACACAAATAAACTAGGGAGTAGGACAGGCGATCTTGTCGCCTGTCACATGGAACGGTCGGTTTGCCAGGCGACAGGCGGCAAGACCGCCTGTCCTACATCTTTGAGCGCGTCGAACAAAAGATCGAGATCGTCATCGGTCCCAGTCGAAATCCGCACGCATTGCGGCAGCCCCCACGATTCCATCGGACGAATAATCACGCCGCGCCGCAGTAACTGATCGACGAGTGTCGCGGCCGCGTCTGGGGATTCAAGCGGAACCAGCACGAAGTTGGCTTCCGACGGCACTACCTGCAATCCCAGTTCGCCAAGCGTCTGCGTCAGCCGCCGCAAGCCGCGTGCATTCAACTCCAGCGACCGGTGCAGCCATTCCTTGTCGTCCAGCGCGGCGATCGCCCCGGCTTGCGCCAGCGTGCTCGGCTCAAACGGCAGCTTCACTTTCAGCAACTCGCCGATCAAATCCTCGTGCGCGAAACCGTAGCCGATGCGGAGCCCGGCCAGCCCGTAGACTTTCGAAAACGTCCGCAGCGTAATGACGTTGTCGTAACGATAGTGGAGTGAGTCCGGGTAACGCGGATTGTCGCGAGCGTAATCGAAATACGCCTCGTCCAGGATGATCAGAACCCGTTGCGGCACGTGATGGTAGAACGCATCGAACTCCTGGCGTGTGAAGATCGTCCCGGTCGGGTTATTAGGATTGGCCAGATAGATGATCTTGGTGTTGTCGGTGATCGCGGTGGCGAGTGCCCCGAGATCGTAGTGCCAGTTGTTGTATGGGACGGTTCGATAGGCCACCCCGCGGGAATGGGCCAGGACCTGGAAGCCACCGAAGGCCACCTCGGTGGTGAGAATTTCGTCCTGGTCGCCCAGGAAGGTTCGGAGGATATCCGACACTATGCTATCCGAGCCACTGCCCGCGATCACGTTCGCGACCTTGGTTTCGTGCACCTCCGCCAGCTTCTCCCGCAGATCGAGGCCGCTGTTGGGATAGTGGTGCAGATCGCTCAAATGCGCGCGGATCGCCTCTAGCGCCCGGGGCGAGGGTCCCAGCGGATTTTCGTTCGATGCCAGCCCGGTTACACGCTTAAGGCCGTAAGTTCTCGCGACCTCGGCGGCGTTTCGTCCGGGCTTGTAGGGCTTCAGCGCGGCGATATAAGGAGGAACTAGGGCCATCTGCTTTCAATATACGCCAGCCGCTGCAAGCCGCTGCCCAATGTGTTGCGCGATGATATCAAAGTGGAACCTCTGCACCCCATCGAAGTGCGCGTGCTCGGGGCATTGCTTGAAAAAGACCTGACGACACCCGAATATTACCCTCTCACGCTCAACGCGCTTCAGAACGCCTGCAATCAGAAATCCAGCCGTGAACCCATCGTTAACTACGACGAAACGACAGTAGAGCAGGGTCTGGAGCTTTTGCGGCAAAAGCAACTCGTGATGAAGGTCAGCGGTGCGGGCCATCGCGTCGAAAAATACGCGCACCGCCTGGGCGAATCTCTGAATCTGGGCCGCCGCGAGCTGGCGCTATTAGCAGTGCTCATGTTGCGTGGACCGCAGACCGTTGGCGAGCTGCGCGGGCGCACCGAGCGAATGCATCCTTTTGCCGATCTGGAAGAGGTCGAGCACCTTCTCAAGTCGCTTTCGGAGAGACAGCCTGATCCCCTGGTCGCTCCTGCCTCCCGCGGCCGATGGAGGCACTTGTGGAGCAATGAGCCTGAAGAAGAATCAGAATCCAGCGCTCCGCGACCGAGTCTTGAAGGCCGTGTCTCAGCCCTTGAGCACGAGATCGACGAGCTCAAACGCCAGCTGGAGAGTTTCCGCCGGCAATTTGAGTAAGATCAAATCTAGATGAACGAGAAAGTTCGGGTCCGCAGAGTCGACGAAGTAGAAACGCTAGATGAGCTGTTTACGCACTGCTTTCCCGCGTTCGGAGGGGCATTCCTTCGCCGCATTTATACGATTCTCGACCGCGCCATCGGAACCGGCTGTCCGCTAACGCTCGCGGTGTCCGGGCCGGTCACCGTCAGCGGCCAGCATCAGGCGTGGCTGATCCCGCTGCTCGAAGCGGGTTGGATCGCGTATCTCTCGACGACCGATGCCGCGTGTTACCACGATGGCCACCGCAGTCTCGACGCGCATCGCGACCCGGTGTTCGAAGTTCCCATCTGGGGCGATGACGGCGCACTGCGCGACGAGCACACCATTCGCGTCACCGACATGGCGTTCCACGAGGACGTGCTCCTGGATCAGGATAAATTCCTCTCGGCCGTCCTGCTACGGCCCGAATTCCAGCGACGCATGACCGGCACTGAGCTTCGTTACCGCCTGGGAGCGTTCTACGCAGAGCAGGAACGCCTGAATCGCGTCCCGGGCGGGCTGCTCTCCACCTGCCACCGCCTGGCGATCCCGATCTTCGTGGGCGCGGCCGCCGACGGCAGCATTTTTCTGAATTCGATGAAGCTGTGGGCCATGAAGCAGGCCGGCCTGATGGATTCCTACAAGTTCGAGCTGGACCTGCACGCCGAAGTCTACGAGGCTTGCGCATATCATCGCTGGGGGCTGTTCGATAATCCGCCCAACGCGCTCGGGACTCTGATTCTCGGCGGCGGCGTGCCCAAGAACTACAATTTGCAGCCCGAGCCTGCTCTCGGCCAGGTGCTCGGGCTGCCGAATGTGCGCGGCTACAACTTCGACGTCCAGATCGTTACCGCGCCGGTGACCGATGGATCGCTTTCGTCGTGTCCCCCGGCCGAGGCGGTCACCTGGGGCAAGGTGGACAAGGACACCTACCAGAGCGGTACCGAGAGCATGCAGGCCGATTACTCGACCGTGATGCCATTTCTGGTGAAGGCGCTCCTCGATAATCGCCGGCGCTATGAGAAGCTGGCAGCCGAGCTGGGCGAAGACGAGGCGTTCCGCAGGGAGCCTAAGGCCCGGGGCTATCTCCGGCCACGCCAAGGCTATCGCTTGTATGAGAATCGGGAAGAACTGGTGCGGCGGCTCACTGAGGACGTGAAAACCAATCGCGAGTGGCTACTGCAATCGCTCGAATACGCGCTAGCGCGCCAGTGAGAACGTCAGACCGACGCCAGAATCAGGGCGCCCAGGTTCCAGGCCACGACCACGGCAAACACGATATTGATTCGCGACAGCAGGCGGCCCCGACCCAGCTTCCAGCAGTACAGCCCTAATCCCACGGCCAGCAGCTTGACCAGCAACAGGCCGTTTATAGGATTGGCCGTCGTGTGCATCATCAAGCGCACCAACGGGTTACCTTCGCGGACGCCGTGCAGCATGAACGCCAGCGTCGTAAGCAGGTCTAAAACCTGTAGGTACGCAAATTGAAGAAGCAGTTGATTCACCAAGCGATCCTCGCTGTTTCCTGAGCCGAATCTAGGATAAACCACTGAGCCCGGTAAATGAAACCTTCTAACGGCTAGTACTACACTCCTGAAAATCCTGAATAGTACCGGAACCCTCCTTGGATCTAACGCTTAGCGCCGATTTGACCGATCTATTCTCGTGGTTGATTCCTATCTGGGAGTGCGCCTGGACATCCTCCGGCGCTCGCAAAATCCCGATGGCGGCTGGAGCTATTACAGCGGCAAGCAGTCGTGGCTGGAGCCTACCTTCTACGGAGCCCTGGTGCTCCATGGCGAGCCGGCCGCTGATCGTGCCTGGTCCCTGATCAAATCCTGGCAGCAGCCCGATGGAAGCTGGCCCCCCACCGCCGACGCGGCGATTTCGGGCTGGGGCACGGCCCTGTGCCTGACCCTGGCGCACCTCCGCGGCGAGGTGGACGGAACCTACATGAAGGGCGTAGCCTACCTCCTGAAGACGGTCGGCACGGAATCGGAACTGTGGCGGCGAGCGCTAGCCAAGATCGGTTTGGTCAACCCTGGCCGCGACCTGAGCCTTAAAGGCTGGCCCTGGAAGGAAGGCACGTCCTCCTGGGTGGAACCGACCGCACACACGCTGATTGCTCTCAAGAAGGCTTACGCCGTTTTACCCGCACCTCAGTTGACCGAGCGCATTCATTCGGGCGAAGCCCTGCTGCTCGACGTCCGCTGCAAGGACGGAGGCTGGAACTACGGCAGCCCCTGGACCCTGGGCGAGGATCAACGATCCTACCCTGAAACAACTGCGTTGGCATTGCTAGGACTGCAAGGACGCGCCGAAGCCGGAAGCTCGATCGATCTGGCGAAGAGCCGGTTGCCGGAGACGCCGTCATCGCTCGCGCGCGCCTGGATCACCATCGCGCTGCGGCTGCACGGGGGTGAGGTTCCGGATACTTTGAATCCATTGAAGGGACCTGGTTCGCCGGATCTGATGGTTGTGGCGCTGGAAGCCTTGGGCGCGCCCGAAGGAAATTACCGTTTTCTCAAGACGGAGGCAGCAGGATGAAGATTCGCAGGCGAGATTTCTTTCCTCTGGCAGGCGCCGGACTACTGGCCGGTTATGCCGGGTGGGAAGGGGTGCGCTCGCGGCGCAATGCGCCCGCCGGTCCCTCGCCCGTGGTGGTTGTCAAAGCCTCGTCCTATTCCGACGATTTGGCACAGCGCATTCTGCGAGGCGTGCGCGAGTGCGGTCTGGACGTTCGCGATCAAAAAGTTCTGCTCAAGCCGAATCTGGTGGAGTTCGATCCGAACACGTGCATCAACACGGATGTCGCCGTGGTTGCGGCGGCCTATGAAGTTTTTCGGTCGCTGGGAGCTGCCGAGGTGATCATCGGCGAAGGCCCCGGTCATCGCCGCGATACCTATTCGATCGTGGAGATGGCGCGATACCGGGAGATTTCGAAGTTTGACGACCTATTCGTGGACCTGAATCGAGACGACGTGAGCCCGGTGCAGAAATTTGCCGACCGTGCCGAGATGTATTTCCCGAATACCGCGCTGCGGGCCGACCTGGTGGTTTCGCTCGCCAAGATGAAGACGCATCATTGGGCCGGCGCCACGCTCTCCATGAAGAACTTCTTCGGCCTGGTTCCGGGATCGGTCTACGGCTGGCCCAAGAACGAGCTGCACCACATTGGAATCCCCGAATCGATCGTCGAACTGAATCGCATTTTCCGCCGCAGCTTCGCTATCGTCGACGGCATCGTGGGAATGGAAGGCAACGGCCCGATTCAAGGTACTCCGAAGCCCGCGAACGTGCTGGTTATGGGAAGCGATCTGCCGGCTGTGGACGCCACCTGTTGCCGCATCATGGGTATCGACCCGGCCAAGGTCGAATACCTTCGCATGGCGTCCGATGCCAACCTGGGCAACGTCGAAGAGTCCCACATCGAGCAGCGCGGCGAGAAACTCAGCGAGGTCCGGACGAACTTCGCACTGATCGAATCGTTCCGCCGTCTCCGACTGTCGTAAACACCCCGAACCTCGCTATTCTGGATGTATGCGCAAGCCGGTCATCGCCGGTAACTGGAAGATGTACAAAACGCCCTCCGAGGCGGCTGGTTTTCTGCACGATCTCGCCCCTTTGGTTGCGGTTTCCAGCCATGCGGAAATCGTGGTCTGTCCCCCGTTCGTAGATATCGCCACGGCGGTCGACGCCGCGCGCGGCACGAATATCGGTATCGGCGCGCAGGATCTGTTCTGGCTCAAGGAAGGCGCTTATACCGGCGAAATTTCCGCACCCATGCTGGTCGCGGCCGGATGCCGCTGGGTGATTATCGGGCATAGCGAACGACGCCAGTATTTCGGCGAAACCGACGAGTCGGTTCTGAAGAAGACCGCGGCCGCGCTGGAGGCCGGACTTAGTCCCATTGTCTGCGTCGGCGAACGTCTGGAGGAGCGCGAGGCGGGGAGGACCGAGCACGTCCTCGCGACGCAGTGCGCGGGTGGAGTTTGCGGACTGACTCCCGAGCAGTTCGCGCGGATCGTCATCGCGTATGAACCGGTCTGGGCCATCGGCACCGGGCGCACGGCGACTCCCGAAATCGCTTCGCAAGCCCACCATTTCCTGCGGGAACAGATGGGCATTCGCTTCGGCGATGAAGCGGCTCAGGCGTGCCGTATTCTTTACGGCGGCAGCGTGAAGCCCGACAACATCAAAAACCTGATGGCGCAGGAGGATCTGGATGGGGCCCTGGTGGGCGGCGCGAGTCTGGATCCAGCGTCGTTCGCGGCGATTGTTAACTTCTAAAGGTGGGGCAGGTTTTCAACCTGCGCGCCGATTTGAAATCGGCGCAATACGCGGGTTACAAACCCGTGAGCAGGATGCAATCCTGCCCCACTATTTCGTGTCGAGGGGCAGATCGAAGTAGAAATATTCTTTGCCGTTGGAAGCGTTGCTCAGGCCGTTCAGATAGAGCTTCGACCCCGGGTCGTAATCCGCCTCGAAGTAGAAAAATCCGTACGCCTTTTCGCCGTTCGGGATCAGCTTCACGGAGAGCGCCCGGTTGATGATCTCGGGCGTATTCAGCGGTCCCTTTTTGTGGGAACGCGGCAGAGGAATCGGCAGGGCGCTCGGCGGCCCAAGGTGGGGCGGCTTCCTGACACCCTGGTAGTAAATCAAGTCGTCGGCCGGATAGTCGTCCAGGTGGTGATTCTCGGGATCGACGAACTGAACCTTCATGTTCAGGCGCAGGGCGCTGCCGGAGCCGTTTTCAATGATCACCAGCACCGGCAGAATGCCGTGTTCGTACGGGTTCACCTTGCCGAACGCCGATTTAGCCTGCTCTTCGGTGATGTAAGGAACTGCCGCAATGGTGATGCCTTCCTGAGTCTGGTGCCCGGGATAGGACGACGCCGGTCCGGGGACGAAGTGGCCTTTGTCCTTGTCCACCGCCATCGCCGCCGGTATACTCAAAAGAACGATTAACGCGACTCGTTTCATCTATTTCCTCTACCAGGTTCTCCAGATCGCCCTCAGCCCGGCGCTGATCCTGTATCTACTCTATCGAGGTTTGCGTGACCCGAGGTATTTCGCAGGCTTGGACGAGCGCTTCGGGTTCCTGCCCCCGTCCTTTAAGCCGACGGGTCCGGGCTCCATCTGGTTTCACGCTGTTTCCGTGGGCGAGGTGCTCTCGGCCGTGGAACTGATCCGGCGCGTGAGGACGTCCCAGCCGCACGCCGAGATTTTCGTCTCGGTCAGTACCCTGGCGGGCCGCGAGGTTGCTGATCGCCGGCTGGCTGGGCTGGCGAATGGAGTCTTCTACGCTCCTCTAGACTATCGATCTGTTATCCGGCGTGTCCTGCGGCGGATCCGCCCGGCGGTGGTGGTGGTGCTCGAGACCGAAATCTGGCCGAATCTCTACCGCGAATCGAAGCGCGCCGGGGCGAGCCTGTTGGTGGTCAACGGCAGGATTTCCGATCGCGCGTTGCCCCGATACCGGCGCTGGCGAGGATTCTTCAAGCACGTTCTGCGATGGCCGGACGCGATTCTGGTCCAGAGCGAGCAGGATCGCGAACGATACTTGATAGCGGGCGCGCCGGCGGAGCGCGTGCGCGTCGCAGGAAATTTGAAGTACGACTTCACGCCTCCCGCGGCCACTGTTGCCGCCGAGTTAGGCGGCTACCCAGTGTGGATAGCCGCGAGCACCACGGCGCCGGTGGAACCTGGCGATCCCGACGAAGACGATGTGGTGATCGAGGCGTTTAAAAAAGTATCCTCCCATTCTTCAGGGCTGTTGTTAATATTGGCTCCGCGGCGGCCCGAGCGATTCCCGGTGGTCGCCGAAAAACTCGCGCAGGCGGGTGTTTCGTACGCGGTCCGATCGCAATCCGGATTTTCTAACGTGATGCTGCCGGGAGTCTTGCTGCTCGATTCGATCGGAGAATTGGCGGGGCTCTTTGAACGCGCCACGGTGGTCTTCATGGGAGGGACTTTGCCCCAACGGGGCGGTCACAACATCCTGGAGCCGGCCTATTTCGGCAAGCCGGTAATCGTCGGGCCGCACATGGAAAACTTCGCGGAGATCATGCAGGAGTTTTCGGCAGCGGATGCTTTGATCAAGATCGATGGCCCGGACGATCTGGTGGGTGCGGTGGAGTCGTTGCTCGACAATCCCGCGCGGGCGAGCGAAATAGGCCGTCGGGCGCGGGCTATAGCCATGGCAAAGCGCGGCACGGCGGATCGCGCGGTGCAACAGATCCTGGAGGCGGCCGATGAGTCGGTGCCCGATCCGCCTCATACTTTAGAGGCGCGGCTGACACGTGGGCCGCTGGCAGCGATCTGGAAGGCAGGCCACTCGCTGAACATGTCTCGTGCAAGCTCTCGCAAGCTCGAGTCCACCGTGATCAGCGTTGGTGCCCTGACCATGGGCGGGGCGGGGAAGTCGCCGTTCGTGGCGCATTTAGCGCAGAAGCTGGCCGAGGCTGGACGGAACCCGGCGATACTCACGCGTGGATACGGACGCAAATCGCGTTTGGACGTGATCGTTCCACGGGGCGGAAATGCGGCGGTCGACCAGACCGGAGACGAGGCGCAGGTTTACATACGGCAGGCCGCTGCGCATGTGGGGATTGGCGCCGATCGCTACGAGGTTGGCCGTCGGATGGAGCGGGAGCTGAAGCCCGATGTCTTTCTGCTCGACGACGGATTCCAGCATTTCCGTTTGCAGCGCGATCGGAATATTGTATTGATCGATGCGCTCGACCCTCTGGGCGGCGGCGTTTTCCCGCTCGGCCGGCTGCGCGAGCCATTTACTGCGCTGGCGCGAGCCACAGCCGTCGTCATCACCCGGGCCGAGAATCGCCACTTGGGAATCGAGAAGCTGATCCGGCGCTATAATCCGCACGCGCCGATATTCCGCGCAAAAGTTGTTGCCCAAGGCGAGTTTCCGACAGGACCGATTGCCGCCTTTTGCGGGCTCGGTCAGCCACGGACTTTCTGGCGGACCCTTGCAATGTTAGGAATCAAGCCCGCGCCACGTTTGATATTTCCCGATCACCATCGCTACTCCGCGGCCGATCTGGCAGAAATGAGCCGCCAGGCGATGGCTGCGGGCGCACAGGCACTAGTGACCACCGAAAAAGATATGATGAATCTTCCCGCAGGAGCAGCGCTGCCGCTCAAGATATACTGCTTACGCATCGGGATCGAGATCGAAAACGAAGCGGAGCTGCTGCAGCATCTTCTTGTGAAACAAGCATGAGACGAGCCATTTTCGGCGGGACCTTCGACCCCATTCATCGCGCGCACTTGGTGGTGGCGCGCGAGGCCGCGGACGCGTTCTCGCTCGACCAGGTGCTGTTTATTCCGGCCGCGAATCCGCCCCATAAGGAAGCCGGCACGCCCTATGAGCACCGTTACCGCATGATGGAGCTTGCCTGCAGGGAAGATCCGCGCTTTTTACCGTCGCGTCTGGAAGAGGAGGCTCGCAAGAGTTATTCGATCTACACCGTCGAACTGGTGAAAGCCATGGGTGGGGACGTGTTCTTCGTGATTGGTGCTGATGCCTTCGCTGAAATCCAGACCTGGTTCCGCTGGCAGGACGTCGTGCGGGAGGTGGAGTTTATCGTGGTCACACGGCCGGGGCACCAATACCTGAGCCCTCCCGGGGCGCGCGTTCATCGCCTCGAGACGGTCGCGCTGCCGGTATCGTCGTCGGAGATCCGGGCGGCGCTGGCACGCGGGGAGACGCCGGCGGAGCTGCCGAAAGCCGTCGCCGAGTATATTCGGACGAACGGGTTGTATAGGTGAGGTTGATGCAAGATACCGGTAGATTTCTCCAGTTGTAGGTCAAAACTCGGAAGGGCGAAAGAACACTTCGAAACTCTGAAGGCCGAACTCGCCGCATGGCGTGACAGTACCCCTTATAGGGTCCGGAAAGAGCATAACCCAGACGGCAGCCGCCACAGCTTGATAATCCAAGGCGACTGCGCCAAGGAGCTTGAGAGGTGGTCTTTGATCTGCGGCGATTGCGTCCACAATGTTCGCTCCGCGCTCGACCACCTTGTCTATGTTCTAGCGATCCAGCATAGTGGACAAAATCCGCCTCCTAACGAGAGGAATCTCCAGTTCCCGATTTGCGGCAGTCGTCCCCATTTCGATACCAAGGGCAATTGGATCTCGCCTCTTAGCGATACAGCGAAAACATTCATCGAACGGGTACAACCTTACAACGGGTTGGATCCAGTGAACCCCTCCACCCTCGGAATTCTCGCGGACTTTGACAACTCCGACAAGCACAGGCTGCTCAACGTGACGCTGGCACTGGCCACGACGGTGGAAATTAGATTCACGCCGATTAGTGGGGTCAGAATCAAACCCTTCTTGCGACCTGTTGTTAGGGACGGCGCGGAAATCGCATACTTGACCGTCGATCCCCCGCAGTTGGAGGTGGATTACAAGTTCGTAGGATCTATTGATGTAGGGGTTTCCCACGTCCCCATTGGCCCACACGAAGCGAAGGTGTCCCCGCTTCTGTCTGTTCTTCACTTGATGATTGCAGAAGTATCCCAAATCGTTCATGAGGGACTCACGGTTATTTGACGCTGCGCCCTTTTCGCCGCGTAAGGCTAGCAGTCGCAAGAACGCTTGCGCGCGTCGTGTGTGGCAAGTAAATTGTTACCCTTTGTGGGCCTCCGACTTTCTAGCCGGCACGTTGAAGGCCGGCGTAAGCCCGGCTGCAGCCTTGCACGGCTGACCCCAAGTCTAGTGGTCGCGGTCGGTAACGAGATCCGTGACCGCCGCCAGGGCCTTCTGGTACGGCGATTCGGGGAACCCGGCGATGATCTCGCGGGCTTTGCGGGTGAAGCTGAGGGCGCGTTCCTGCGCGCGCTCGATCGAGCCGTGGCGGTTGAGAATATGCAAGATCTTGGCGCACGGCACCTGGTCATAGTTGCCGTCGCTGAGCACGGTTTCGACCAGCTTGCGCTCCTCGGGTTCGGCTGTTTCCAGTGCGTAGATCAACGGCAGCGTGACTTTGCCCTCGCGCAGGTCGTTGCCGACCGGCTTGCCGAGGATCTTCTCGCGCGATGTGAAATCCAGAATGTCGTCCACCAACTGGAACGCGATGCCCAGGTTCCAGGCGTATTCGCCAAGGCGGTTTTCCATCTCTTCCCCAGCGTTCGCGCAAACGGCGCCCAGCCGCGCGCAGGCCGAGAATAAGCTCGCGGTCTTGCGGTCGATCAGCTCCATGTAATCGGCTTCGGTCACGCCGATTTTGCCGATGCGCTCGAGCTGAAGCAGCTCGCCTTCGACCATCATCTGCGTGAGTGTAATCAGCACATCCAAGATCGCGAAATTACGCTCGCGCAGGGCTACGTGAAACGCCTGCATGTACAGCCAGTCGCCCGCCAGAACGGATGTATGGTTGCCCCACACCACGTTGATGGAAGGGCGGCCGCGGCGGGTCTTGGCCATATCGATGACGTCGTCGTGGACCAGCGTGGCGGTGTGGATCATCTCCATCACGGCCGCGATGCGCGTGAGCCCGGGCGTGGTGGGCCCGAACATTTTGCCGCACAGCAAAACCAATATGGGGCGCAGCCGCTTGCCGCCGCCGGTTTGCAGGTACTGGCCGATAGAGGTGAGCGCTTCCACCGAAGCGATGGACTCGAGCCCGATCTCGCGCTCCACCTGATCGAGATCCTTGCGAACCAGGTCAAAAATCTCGATGGCGGTGAGCGTCTGGCCGATTTTGCCGAATGCCATAAGAATGTCTGAGTGTAGCAAAGGAAGCAGTTCTCTCGATACGGCCTCAAGTGGTAAACTGGCGAATGTCTTTGCCCTGGCGTCCACCGCAGTCCGCCAAAGACGGTTTGAATCGCTAAAGGAGCTTTACTCGAGATGAATATCTTTGTCGGAAATCTTAGTTTCCAAACCACCCAGGATGAGCTGCACGCCGCGTTCGCGCAGTACGGGAACGTGGACCGTGTGAATATCGTGACCGATCGTGACACAGGGCAGCCCCGTGGGTTCGCGTTTGTCGAAATGACCGACCAGCACGAGGCGCAAACCGCGATTCAACAGCTCAACGGCGCCGAGATGAACGGCCGGGCGCTGAACGTGAATGAAGCGCGTCCCAAGCCGGCGGGCGGGGGATTCGGCGGTGGCGGCGGGCGCGGCGGTCCTCGCGGCGGTGGATTTGGCGGCGGTGGCGGCGGGCGCGGTGGAAACCGGGGTGGTGGTGGCGGCGGTGGCGGCCGCGGGCGCTACTAGATCTTACTCACAAGTCCCAGAAAGTTTTCAGTCGTAATTCGACCGATCTCTTCCGGCGTTACGCCGCGAAGCTCCGCCAGCTTGCGGGCGGTCTGGGTAACGAATGCAGGTTCGTTGCGCTTGCCGCGATGCGGAACCGGCGCGAGATAAGGCGCGTCAGTTTCGATCAGAACCCGGTCGGCGGGCGCGATGCGCGCGGCTTCCTGAACTGCGGTCGACTTGGGAAATGTGACGATCCCGGCGAAGCTCAGGTGAAAGCCAAGATCCAGGCACAGAGCGGCCTGATCAGGACCGCCCGAAAAGCAGTGCATAATACCGCCCAGACCGTAGGGCCGCCAGTAGGTTTCCAGCAGGGCGATAGTGTCTTCCCAAGCCTCGCGCGTGTGGATGACGATGGGCTTGCGGGCTTCCCCGGCTAACAGCATCTGTTCCAGGAAGACAGCGCGCTGGATCTCTCGCGGCGAATGGTCGTAGTGATAATCGAGGCCGATCTCGCCCAGCGCCAGCACTTTGGGGTGCTTCAGCAGATCCCGCAGTCGTTTGTAGGTGTCCGGGGTCGCTTTGGAGGCGTCGTGCGGGTGGACGCCGACGGTTGCATAGATTGCTTCGTGGCGATCCGCCAGGCGGATCCCGGCCTCAAGGTCGGGGGGACCCTCGCCTGTGCCGATGACCATCATGCGCTCGACTCCGGCAGCCAGGGCGCGGTCGATCACGGCCTCGCGGTCGGGGTCGAATTGAGGGTTGTCGAGATGGCAGTGGGAATCGATCATTTGATTTGAAGGTGTGGGGCAGGATTGTATCCTGCGACGCGGGTTTCTAACCCGCGCACAGCGCCGATTTGAAATCGGCGCGCAGGTTGAAAACCTGCCCCACATTCACTTTAGGCGCGCTCCGATGGGGACGTCTTCCAAGAAGCTGGCGAGCACCGGGTTGCCACCCTCAAGCGAGGCAGCGACGATCATGCCTTGTGATTCCAGCCCGCGTAACTTGCGCGGGGCCAGATTGGCCACGATCACAACCTTACGTCCTACTAGAGATTC
>Ga0265313_10003109_pt1 | contig 13731 bp, 10 predicted proteins | sample 4123metaG_FD_203122 | JGI IMG/M metagenome (GOLD analysis project Ga0265313, IMG submission 203122) | Rhizosphere microbial communities from Carex aquatilis grown in University of Washington, Seatle, WA, United States - 4-1-23 metaG | ecosystem: Host-associated > Plants > Roots > Rhizosphere >...
ACGCCGCGCAGCGGTTTCGCCCAATACATTCTTTGTGTCCTGCCCGCCGCCAGCCCTCATGGCAATGTCCGACTCAACTCTGCGGGCACGACACAAAGAATCCTAAGCATTGGCGCCTTTGGACTTGCCTTATTGGTAACGACTTACGCATGGCTGACCACTCTGCGGAGGGGGTATGCCCGCATTGAACCGGGCGGTTCGCGACAAGCGCACGAGGTGTTCATGCTCGGTCGACGACACGACGCGGGACCGCCATGCGTAGAACGGAATTCATTCCGTTTGCCGATCGTCCGCCCCATCTTCCTTCGACAGTTTGCAAGTCCTGCCTGCCTCCTTACTCCTCACTGCTGGCCACGCTCGCCTTGAATCTGCGAAATCCCCTCTCCTTAGCGATCATCGACGGTCGGGACGAGCGCGCGGAGCTTCCGATCGCGGAGGTAGAGGCCCAGCCAGGCGACGACGCCGACCATGACCGGCACGGGGAACATGCCGTCGTCGGCATGCACGTGGGTCGCGACCGCACCGCCAAGGTACGCGAGCATGAGCAGGCCGCCGAGGTAACGTGTTTTGGGGACGAGGTACAGGATGAAGATCGTCAGCTCGGTGACCCCCAGCGGCAGCGCGGCCCCGGCGGGGTAGGTTTTGGTCCACCCCTCGAGGAAGTCCCCGGGCTGCGCGATCTTGAAGACGGCGCTGGGGAGGAAGAGGAAGGCCAAAATGCCCGAGAGCACCCAGCCGGTCACGATCTGCCACTTGGGAATCGAGGTCTGCGTCATCTGCATTGCTCCCGAACGACGTGGTTCCCCTGCGGAAGGGTGCCGGATGAGCGTAGCCACCGACGGCAATCGGATAGTTTACTGACCGGGTCGGCGATTGCAACGACCCATGGTCATGGCCGTCATGGCCGATTCGATCGCCAGGCTCGACGATTTTCTGCGTCTCTCCGACCGCGAAATCCTCACGCACACCGGCAAGATTTCACGAAACAACTATGGAAAAAGCAACTGCGGAGATAGCCGCCGTCGAGGATGCCGCCGTCCGCAGTCCAGAAAGCCACTATCCAGAAAACCTCAGTCCAGAAAGCCCCTGTCCAGAAAACAGCAGTCGAGTTCGAGAAGCTCCGCCAGGCCCAAGCCGCGTTGCCACAACCGGTCGATCAGCACTTCGAACAGTCGCTCGACGAACTCAAGAAAATCGAGAAACAACGACCCCCGCTTCCAAAACAAAGACCAAGAAAAAGCCGACCAAAACGAAACCGAAGCCGCCCCGTGCCGGCGATGACTCCTGATCGCATGGCGGACAGTAACACGTGCAGCAAACGTGGTCGCGCCAGCCCGGCTTCGGGTGGCTTCCCCGCTTTTCCCCAAGTCGTTAACACCAACCATCTTCTGTTATTCTTGATGCAGGTGACGTGACCCCCTTGGGATGCGGTACCGATCGGCCGAGATTTCGAATCCCTCAGGCGTGAGCTTGAAAGGACCGCCCGTAGGTTGCTCGTGGTAGCTCTGAAACTCACGCAACTTGGCGATATCCAGTTCCGCGATGACGAAGTAATCATCCATTCCGCCCTTTATGCGAACAATATCGCGCTGCCAATGATGCTTGAATGGAGCACGTACACGGCTGTCTCCGTATTGCCGGTTATTGACCAACGTCACAAAGCAATGGACGTCCAGTGCTGATGACTCCACTAACGCCGCAAAGGATTCCAAGTCTTGGTTCCAAGAGATCACGAACAAATTGTCTACACGCCCTCGCATCTTATGCCGATGGGACAAATCTGTAAGTTCGCTGCAAATTAGCAATCCGAAATTAAATCCAAAATGCCGATACACCTTCTTCCTGCAAGCATTTTCGTCAAATGGCGCTAGCGCCAAACCAAATTGCGCACGCAATTCAGAGCGTTCATGGTGGGCAGGAATTCCTTTTCGCTGCGTCAATACGCAATACGAGGCATAGCCAAGGCGGTTATCTGTCAGGTAGAGTCGAGCATCGTTGACCACGGCTTTTTCCGGTCCCCTCGCCGCGCGCTCGTACTCCACGCCAGTAATGAGTGAGATGCCCTCCTTCAGAAAGTGATGCGCCATCGTCCGCGCCCAACGCCTGGGGATCGCCAGCTCAGGAAAAACGACATAATCCGGCTTCGGGCGTGCTCCAACGACGGCATTTGACAATGAGACCAAACGTCTATACCGCTCGCGCGAGAGATCAGGCGACTGTGCTGCCGCCCGCGACCAACTTGCTTCCTCAGTCAAGTAGCTTGTCAGCGCGATTCGGACGCCTTTTCTTTCGGACAATTCCGATCTCGATGACATCACCGTTCTTGGCATTGTTTTCTCCTGTTGAAATCGGACCCACCCAAGTTCCGCGAAGGGCGTGGACCCAGTCCCTTAGAAGCGTCAAGTTTTCAGCCGTCTCGGGACAAAGTTCCGTTACTTCGGGAGCGCCCAAAGGACGCGTTGGGAAGAGCAAAGGTGCCAGCGTTTCAATCGACTCACCAAGCTTCGAGAGAAAGTGCGAGATGATTTCAGCCCGTTCCCTCCGACCGGGCGGCAATGCCGAGACGTCGAGAGTCCGTGTCGTAATCGGGCGATACTTCTTGTCGAGCAGCACATCCTTGAATGGAGTACGCGACAGATCGCTCCAAAATAAGTCGTTCGCGCGCTCCGGACATGACTGAGCGAACAAATCGTCGAAATCGGGAGAAATGCTATTGATGTCCTCAACGAGGCGATCGGCTGAAATGGACATCGTTGCTTTGTGGTCAAGAGGGTACGAGCAGACGACGGCCTCGAGAAGCGAACGCTTGAGATGTCGCAGGTAACCGTCCCATTGCTCGTTTGACTTCGTGGGTGGTTGAACCACGACATTGGCTCGCAGACTCGTGATAGCTGCGCCGATCCGCGCAACAATTTTCCGAGCGTCTGTCCAGTCCCGACATGCAACGGCCAGACCAAGCAAGCGCGGCAGGTAGTCGTGCAGGTCCATGAGGCGCAATGGGGTCAGGACATGCCGACTAGCAAAACGATAGAAGCGACGACGATCGGATACCCATTCGGTCGGTGGAAGGTCGCGAACCAGGGCATTTATGCTCCGCAGCAACAATGAAAAACCGAGGCGCCGTAATGACAGGCCATCGGCCTTGCGAAGTGCGTCGGCATCCTCATTACTCTTCTTTGCTGCTGTCAACACTCGGGCCGCAGGTGATCGTTCCAAATCATCGAGATTCGGGAGCAATCGCCATTCGCTGGACACTTCGTCGATCTTACTTTCGATTGCATCGAGTAAGTCTTTACCGATCTCTCCCGCTAACAGAAACACGCGTTGCTTTTCTGTTTTGAAAATCAGTTGACTCTTGGCGGCATACGGAAAGACGAGCTGCAGCTCGTTGCGGTCTGCGTTGAGTGTGAGTGGCGTGATCCGGCGGGTGAGGTGCGAGACAATGCGATCCGCCGATGTAAAGTTGCCAGTATCACGCAAGACGAGGAAGATGTCATCGACGTAGCGCCCGTAATAAATCGGAGCAAGATGTCTCAACACTAGTCGGTCAAATTCGACGAGCAACACATTCGCAATTATTCTAGGCGCCGACGGGCCAACCGGGACGCCTGTTGGTCCGGCGGCGTCGAAACCTGGGACCATGGTTGCCCAAGTCGTGAACGCCTTAACGAGCTGGGAAGTGAAGCGTCGCTCATTGTTCGACAGGTCACGACCGTTGGTCTGCTGGAATCGGGCCTTTGTGAGGAATCTCGCGTCGAGCAGGAATTGAGGGTCGACGTTGTGGTAGAAAGCGGTCAGGTCCATGGTCAATGCCACGACGCGACGTCGTTTATTCAATTCGTGGCGGATGGCTTTGAGGCCTCGCGCACGCCATTCACGATAGCAGTAGAAATATGGTTGGAATGATCCAGGAGCCTGCTCATGGTACTGTCCGCTCGGGCGCCGTAGGTTGGCGTCGCCTCGCAGGCGTCGAAGGCGCGAGCCATGTACGCAATCGTCGAGGCACGCGTCATACATGTGGCCGATCAGGTTAACCCACAACGCGCAGATGACATACATGTCGACAGAAAAGTGAGCCACGGGGCGGAATTCCACGGTCGGCTTTTCCTTTGCGCATCGCTTCAGCTGGTACTTCCACGCCTCTTCAGGATCCGAAAGGCTGAAGTGTGGTTCGCCGGATGACTTGCCGGGGATGGTCGGAAGTGTGATGCCCTTGGGAATGAATCCGAATCCCCCGATGAACGTGGCGTCGGTCGGCCATTTGGGGTTTTTGGCTTGTAGGTGCGTCGCAAGTGCTGAAAGATTCGCGTGAAGTGACTTCTCGTATTCGCAGAAGGCTTCTGCCATCGGCTGCGACCGCTCGTGGAATACGTCGACCTTGGCTTTGCGGTAGGCAAGGTATAGGCTCTCCATTGAGAAGAGGTCAGTGATCGATTCGGTCACAGAGTTCTCTCCCCGTCAGATCACCAGATTGAAGTAGGCAGGTATACGTTGCGCAGATTTCGTCGAGACGTGACGTTCGGCCCGCCTGTTGGAACAGGCACTTAGTTAGGAAGTAGTCGTGGAAAGCGAATGGCCATTGTAATTCGGCAGCAGTGGGATTGCGACCCGCCGTCATCGTTTCTACCGCCCTTGGCACCCGTCTTTCAGCGGCCTGCATTTGTCCAGTGGCCGTCCGGCCATTGGCTTCGAGTGGCCCCCTCCTGCGACAGCCCCGGTCAAGACGCGAACACGGGGAAGCATGGACTTGCTCCGCGGTCAATACTTCAATACGTAGCGGCCGATTAGCTGAGTCGGTCGCGACTCCGATATATGTCAGCGTCGTCCGCGGGTCGGCGTGCCCGGCGAAGGCTCGCAGGTCGATGATGTCGGAGCCACGCTCGCAGGCGGTGGTGAATGCCGTCACGCGAAGCGAATGGGCCGTGACGTTTGGATCGAGTTTGAGAAGACGGACATAGCCCTCGACCTGCATTTGCACGGCGCGGCGTCTGATTGGGCGGACGGCAAAACCGGTCCGGCCACCGCCGCGGGCGGCGTTGGCCGGCCGGAACAGCGGGCCGGACACATCGGGGCAAATGCCTGCCGCGTCGAGCCAGGCTTCGAGGCGTTCCTCGGCCTCGTGATACATGGGCACCAGCCGTTCCTTTCCGCCCTTGCCGTAGACTTCAATGACTTTATGTCCACGACTGCTCTTGCAGTCGTGAACTCGCAGGGCCGCGAACTCCTGCATACGCGCGCGTCCGGAAATCCGGAAATCGCCGGGGTGGAAACGCCTGGGGGCAGCGTCACCGTTTGGTCAACCGCGGCCTAGACCGCCGACTGAAAGAACGCGTAGGCCGATCAATTCTAGCCTCGCAGGTCTCGGGTTTTCCCTCGCCGCGAGTGCGATTCAATTAGACTTACCGCCTCTCCCCGTGTACGCGGCTTATCCACAATTCCAAGAGCCTTCAAATCAGCGAATTGTTGCGGCAAAGGTGGCAACGACTCGTGTTTCTTGATCATAGCTTCGGCGCCTGCAACGGTCGTCAGTTTGTCCGTCTTCCAAGGCAGAACCCCAAGAATCCAAAGCCTCTTGATTTGTTTCATGGCGGGGCGTTGAGCGATTCTTTTTCGCTCCTTTTGTGCTGCTCTCTTGGTCTCTTGGGCGATCTGGTGAATCGTGCGCTGAGCTTGGTCGTAGGTGAGCTTTCGAGCGAGCTTCTTGCTGACGCCACGCCCCAGCAACTTGCGGATTTGCTCCTCAGTTGCCATTGGTGTGGTCAACAGCTCGGCGCGCCGCTTGAAGGCCTTGGTGCCTGGTAATCGTTCACACTGCGACAGGGCAGCAGTTGAAGGATCTGGAGCAGTTGTTCGAGGACGTGATCGAGGCCGATGGGTCGATGAAGCGAACCCATGACGAGTGACCGGGCCGTGCATCAAGCCGACAACTACCGCTTGCCCCTCCATCTCTTTTTCGTGACGAGGAGCAGTTCGGGGTGCTCCTTTTTGAAGATCGCCCGGCGCTTTGGATTTCTGAACTGCTGGCGATCCAACCAGGGACGAAGGCGATCTGCCTCGGCAGCCAGGGAGTCATCGTCGTCGAAAAGTTCAAACTTGTGCCAGTCGAAGACTCCAATCCCATTTCGAGATGCGACCACGATGGCTTGGTGAAAGCGTGATTGGCCCGCCGGAATCTCGTTGATCTGAATACGGAGTTTCTGATCGGTGGTCAAGTAGTAGGCGACCACCGAGCAATTCGGGCTGGCCGCTTCTTCAGGCGATAACCTAATCCACTCAAGCTGAAGGCCGTTCCAGCCCAGCATCGCAGCGAATCGGCGCATTCGCCAGATCGGTTTCGACAGGATAAGGGCACGTTGCTCGATGGTGAGCCTGCCCAGGTCGGACAAATAAGGCATTGATCGCACCAGACTGAATGACTTGACCGGCCCAATTCTACCCGGCGGCTGGCTGGGTTGGTAGAATCGGGCAGGTCCCGCAGGAAATCGGCAATGCAAGATGAATCAACTCCGATACAAGTTGGCCCCGACCTCGAAGCGGAACTCTCGACCCTGATCGGCGACGGGCATTCGGTTACGGCCATAAAGAGGCTCCGAGAGGCTACGGGCGTCACTCTGTGCGTGGCAAAACAAATGGTGGAGCAGCGAATATCGCTTGGCCAATTCAAAGCCCAAACGCCAAAAGGGAATCCGTGTCCCTACTGCGGCCAGCCTCTACGAACCAACCAGGCCCAGCAATGCCTGGAGTGCGGCATGGACTGGCATGACCCGAAGAACGTGGTCCGGCACGGTAGTCGGAGTCGGTGACGGCCAGCGACAACCCCCCCCAAGATGCCAGTGTAAGCTCTCACGGAGTGGAAGAGTAGGAGGACTTTGACGTGCAGCGGAAGTTCAGCGACGTTGTCGACAATCTGGGGCTGTGCGCGAGAAATGTTCTTTGCGGGATACTGCACAAACGAACGCATACGAGTGAACGTGGCGTAGGAATGGGGTGGACCAATCGGTCACCAGGATCCTTGATTCGCCATGTCGCTTTCCGAGCCGCCCTTCACAGTCGAAGAGATCCAAGCTTTGCCGCCTGACACCCAAAGACTGGTCAAGAAGATCATCGATTATTATGAGCAAGTCGTTGCTGATCTGAAGGCTAAGTTGGACGGCGGCAAGAAGACGCCACGGAATTCTTCTTTGCCGCCGAGCAGCGAGCATCCGCACGCCAAGCCAAAGCGAGACAAAAAGAAGTCCAAGAAGAATCGCGGCGGACAGCCTGGCCATCCGAAACACGAGCGCCCGTTGATTCCTACCGAGCAATGCAAGGAAGTGATTCCGCTCAAGCCTATGGAATGCCGCCGTTGCGGCGCAGAACTGAACGGCAGTGATCCTGAGCCCATTCGTCACCAGGTTTGGGAGTTGCCTGTTATCAAGCCGGACGTGACGGAATTCCAGCGCCATCGGCTCGACTGCCCCTGCTGCGGAGAAACGACTTGTGCCGACCTTCCCACGGGCGTGCCGACGGGCCAGTCTGGGCCACGATTGGTGGCCTTCGTCGGCCTCTTGATGGGACATTTCCGCCAAAGCAAACGCCGGGCCGCCTTCTTTCTGCAAGATTTCCTCGGCATGCCTTGTTGTCCATCGTTGACGGTCAAAATACAGAACCACGTCAGCGCGGCGCTCGAACAGCCATATGAAGAACTGAAGACGGCGCTGGGCAACGAATCGCAGGTGAACATGGATGAATCACCGACTCGACAGGGCAACAAGAAAGCGTGGCTGTGGGCGGCGGTGGCTGCGAAGTATGCCGTATTCGCCATCTTTTCCAGCCGTAAAGCCAGCGCCCTGCCGAAGCTGCTTGGACATTTCTTCAGCGGTGTCGTTAACTGCGACCGGGCGAAGATGTACTGGCGAGCCAAACGATTGCAATGGTGTTGGGCTCATTTGAAGCGAGACTTTCAGGCTCTCATCGATCATCACGAGTGCCAGGTGCGACGCCTCGGACACGACCTGATGCGACAGGTGCGGTTGTTGTTTGACACTTGGTCACGCTACAAATCAGGACAAATCACCTGGCTGGTATTTCAGCGTGAGATGGCTCCGATTCGACAGAAAGTCGACAGCTTGTTGCTGCGCGGGGCATTCAGCGGCAACGCGAGACTGGTCGGCATGTGCGACGAACTCTCGAGCCATCGCGAATGGCTCTGGACATTCGTGCGTGTTCAAGGCATTGAACCAACCAATAACGCGGCAGAACGCGCAATTCGCCCGGCCGTGATCTATCGCAAGTTGTCGTTTGGGACGCAGAGCGAAGCCGGTAGCCGTTCCATCGAGAGAATGCTCACAGTCAGCGAAACCTGCAGACTGCAAGGGCGCTCCATATTCGCCTATCTGACGGCGGCCGTGGAAGCCTACTTCACAAAGAAACCCGCCCCGTCATTGATCCGCGATCGTGAACACCTGTAATCCACGGGCTGTGACCGGTTACTGGTGCCTGTCAGGAACACGTCAATCTTTTGAAGATGGCTCACTGTTCTTAACTCCCATGCGCTTTTTCATTTAAACATACTCGCTTTGAATTGTTGCGGCAAGTTTCAATGCGCCCGCCGTCATATTCTCCGTCGTTTAATCTGCCTGAGGCGTAGATGCCACTACGCCAGCCAGCTCAACACCGACGGCGACCTACCGTCTTCTAAGGAGCAGCTCAACGTCCGCCCGCGCGATCGGCTCCACCTGCTTTCCCGCAAACGCGCCGCCGCGCACTAACGGCGACCACGCGAGCCGGACGTCGAGCCGTTGCGGGGCAACGCACCATTGGGCCTCCTTGGCACCGCTGACGCCGCTCGTCTCGCAGTCGAGGGCGAGCTTCGGAAAAAAAACCCGCACCAGTAACGGGGTCACGGGCGAGTAACTAACGTGAAACTCCACGGGGCGAGCCCGTGGCCTCTTTGGAGGGATGGCCAGTTTCTCGCAAGAAACAAACCCGGCCTGTTTCTTTCCGACATTGGTGGCCCGCGAAGCGGGCTGGCTAGAAATGACCCTGAATCCGGGGTACCAAGTCAGTGGGTCGGGGACAAGCCCCTGACCTCAACAAGATGTCCAGAACCACTGGCGCGCAGTCTCGGAGTTTTCGTCTCGTCTCACCGGGCTTTTGACACGCCGCACTCGTATCTCTTGGCCGACGCGTCGGGCGACGACGCCCGGAGCGCACCACACCGGCTGGCTGACGCCATTGTGCTGTCCGCCAACGCCTGGCCTTGATCACACTCGCTGCCATCGGCACCCTGCCTTCGGCAGCGCGGCAGCGTCAGGGTTCCACAACCACCGCACCGCCCCCTTCGATCCAGCTTTCGGTTTCGGATGTGTAAGTGCCAACCGGCTTAGCGAGGCCATCGAGCGTGAGCGATTTCACCCGCAGCCGGCCGATGGCTCCTTCGTGCGACCCGGTCTTCACCCTGTTCTTTGCCGTCAGCGTCAGGCTCGCGGCGGTCTCCGTCCAGCCGTTGAGATCCAGGTAGGCCGCGCCGTTGCTTCCCGCATCGATCAAAGCGATATGAACACTGTCCTTGAGCTGCTCGCTCTGTTTCCAGAACAGACAATCGTTGAATCCCTGCCCGCCGACGATCACGTCGCCGGAGATGGCGTCGCACCCTGCTGGTTTTTCGAGCTGCACACGTCCCTTGCGAACAAGGAACTTGCCCGTGGTTGTGTTCGGACGATCGCCTGTAATCGGCAGCGGCGCGTCCTTAAACCCCGTAAAGGATGGCCCCATGAAGAATTCGATGTTGCCCGTGCCGGAGACGCTGCCCGCCAGAGCGAACGCGTTGCCATTGCCACTATCGAGCACCAACGTGTGTCCATTGGTGATCACATCCACATGGCAGCCATTGGCGGGGTAGGCGAAGGTCGTGTCGCCGGTCAGGTTGGCGATGTTGCCGGAACCGATCTGCGTTTCGGGCGCGCCGACAATACCCTGCACGTCGACGCGCGCGTCGACGACGACGCTCCCGCTGCCCGTGAGCCACGACTGCGGCGCGGTGTATTCGCCGTCGCTTAGCCGCCGGCCGTCGATAAAGAGCTGCTTAAGCCTGAGGCCGCCTTTGTCGCCCGAGTGGCCGTTGTCGCCCGTGCGGATTTGGGCGGCTGGTGAGAGAAGGACCTTGCTCAGGCTTGCTTGATGGCCATTGAGATCCAAGAACGACGGTTGCGATCCTTGAAGCGTGACCGTCGCGCTCGGGGCGAGTTGGCCATCTGCTTGCCAGACGACGCCATCGCCGAGATTCTCCGGCGCCGAGCCCCCCAGCGTGAGATTTCCCGTAATCGCTACCGCGCGCCGAGGCTTGTTGAGCATGAGCAGGCCGCGGGCCAGGACCGTCTCGCCTTGATAGCTATTGGTGGCGCGTCCCGAAATCGTGAGCGGTTGCCGGCCGGCAGCGCTGAAGCGCACCGGCCCGTTGCCGGTAATGAAACCGCTGAAGGTCGCCTGGCCGCCCGCGGCAATCGCAAGGGGATGATTTCCGGCGAGAACTGCCAAAACCGTTTCCCCGGTATCGAGCTCAAGGGTCGTGGGGCCTTTCAACACCGCTACCTGGTTGGGCGTAAACGCCTTGGCGGCATCCTTCACATTTCCTTCCACTTCGACGAAATCCAGTTCGCCGACGGCAACATGGCCGGTCCCTTCCAACCACGGTTCGGACGCCGTAAAGATTCCGGCCGGCAGGCTCTCCCCTTCCACGACCAGGTTTCCGACCGTCAGCACGCCGGCGACGCCGGTGTGGACCTTCGCTCCCCCTTTCAATGCCAGGCGCCCGATCCGCTCGCGTCTCCCATTCAGCAGTAAGCCGCTCGTGCCGCTGCCAGACGGGGAGACGTCGATCTGAGCTAAATCATCGATCTGGTCATCGGCGTTCCAGGCGATGACGCTTTCACCCGCCGGCCCACCGACCGCGATCGACCCGCCCAGCGCGGCAACGCCGGCGGGCTTATTAAGCAGGACATGACCAAAAACCTGCCAGGTTCCATCCAGCGTGTTGGGCAGTGCTCCATCGAGCACCAGGGGCGCCTGGGCGCCGCCGCCCCGTAGCTCGATATGCCCCTTGCCTGAAATTGGTCCGCCGTAGCTGAACGGATTGCCGCCGTTATCCATCCTGAGGGTAAACCCGCGATTGATGACGGGCGTGGAACACGCGCCGATTGGGTATGCAAAGTCGGTGTCGCCGCGAAGCGTCGCGACGTTGCCTTTCCCCACAGTCACGGCCGGATTGCTGACGGCGCCCGACAACTCGACCAGCAACGACAACTCGATTGATCGCACCACCAGCGGGTACGGATCCGCGGCGGTTGCCCGGAGACGCACGGCGCGGACGCGATTGTTTTCCAGAATGGCGTGGGCCTCGCCGCCCCGAAGGGTGCCGGCTGGCTCGAATTGCTCACCGTCCTGCGAAACTTGCAACTCGCCTTCCTCCAGCAGTCCGTGGCCATTACTGCCGGTGATCGCACTGATGGCATATACCAACTGCGGCTCGACGAATGTGATGGTCAGGGCATCGCCCGCCTTGGGTGCGTCGGCTGACTGATAGAACGTCGCGTCGTTGCCATCCAGGGCGAAGCTGGGTTCGAGAAAATCGCGTGTGCCTAGTGGCGTCGAGAACTGGGCCTCGAGCGAAGTCTTGGGAGGCAGGTCGATCAACTTGCCCGCCACCGCGTCGAGCGGCTGAAAGCGCGCTGCGAATCCGGCCACCGTAACCTGGTTGTCCGGCCCCCAGGTGCGTTCCTGCCGGCTGGCCAAGGACCGCAGGTTGGCGACATGCACCTGGGGCGGCTGTTCCCAGGCGACGAGGGTTGCTCCCAGCACGGAATCGCTCCGCTTCAGTTGGCTGGCGTTGCAAGAGTACATGTTCCACTCTTCCCAAGGCACAGCCAGGTTCCATGGGCAGGTGATGGTCGTGTAGCCGCGTGCTTGCGCTTCGGAGGCAAAAACGCCGTTTGCTTCCCAACACATGATGATCACATCGTCGCTGGCGAAGTTGGCCAGGCCCTCCCACTTGATCGCTTTCTTGCCGTGTCTTTTCACGATGGCGCAAACTTCGCGAACGAAGTGGTCGGCCAGTTCATGGTCGTCCTTCAGGCCATGCCGGTCCATGAACGCTTTGTACGTCGGATTGAGCGACAGCCGACCTGTTGTTACTTCGTCGCTGCCGATGTGGAAATAGGGAGACGACCGAAAGACCTCGCACATCTCGCCGATGAGAGTTTCGAGCACTTCGTATAGCGCCTGGCTCGACATGTTCATGCAGCCGATGCCGATGGGCTGCTTCGATTCGGGGTCGATGGCGTCGAAGACTTCCGGCATGGCGCGGACCGCCGCGCCGCAGTGGCCCGGAACCTCGAACTCAGGCACGATGGTCACTCCCCGCGCGTCGGCGTAAGCGACGAGGTCCTTCAGTTCACGCAGATCGTATCGGCGGGGCGCGATGCCGCCGTGCGCGCCAAAGTTCCGCGTGCCGAGCTGGGGGTACTTCGTCGAGGGAAACGTCCAGCCTTGATCGTCCGTCAGATGGAGCTGCAGATAGCGCGTCTTGTAGAGTCGGCAAAGCTGGACGACCTTTCTGATGTCATCCAGGGAATGGTCCTGCCGGGCCACGTCGAGCATCGCTCCGCAATAGTCGGCATGCGGCCAGTCGATGATCTTGAGCTTCGGCAGTTGAAACTTGCCGCCCGCCTGGCCGATGAGTTGGAGCAGCGTTGAAGTGCCTTCGGCTACGGCCCGATAGTCGAAGCCGCACACGACGGTGTCCTCGCCGATGTCGATCGTGTGCGCACCCTCCATCGTGCGGACCAGCTCGCCCTCGCGGACGCTTAGAATCAGTTCGCCGGCCCGAAGCTGAGGATCAATGTCCAGCACGATATCGCCGGGGCGCGGCGCCCCCTTTGCAACCAACAGGTCCAGGCCGGTCAATGTCCGCAGCTCATGAGCGAGGATCTGGGCCAGCGGTTGCAGCGGCTGCTCCTCGGCGACGATGCGGGTTTCGGCGGAGAGCTGTAGATAGCCGTCGCCGGCTTCGAGGCTCTTGGGCCAGGGGATTAGATGCAAGTGGGGATGCGTGTCGGCTGGGTCCCCCGCCTGGGCACGCGATAGGGCAAGATGGACCAGGAGAAAAAGCGCCCCTACCGTGCGGCAATTCACGACCGTTCTTACCCGAGAATGGCGGCTCATCGTACGGAGGGTCCTCGTTAGCGGTTGTTTGATCCAGGATCGTCGAGACGCGCCGAATACCTAATCCGCAGGCGGCGATGCCTGAACCGGGACATCAAACGCATGCGGCCTGACCGGGGCGTTGCGCGCGGCCGCCGCCCCTTCCTCCCTCCGCGACATCCCCAGTAGAATGGGCGATTCGCTCAACGGTCAAGAGCTGGTGGCAGTGGATATCTACGTGATGCCGTTGTGGCGGTTCAAAGCTGGTGACTTTCGCTCCCCGATCGAGGGTGCGACAGGTTTCCGACCCAAGATCGTCAGCGCCCACGGCATCGAGGAGAGGCCGACTTCGATCCGATGGCTGGACCGATCGCGGAGCAAAAGGCACGTTGCCACCATTCGAAAAGGCTGTTAAAACTTTCAACCAGACCCGTGTTCGAAGGAACGACGAGGGAGCATTTATCTATTCAAGAACTAATTCCGACCTCGTAGGATTTTTCCGCCGTGGTCATCGGAGCGACATTGTCGGCGTGATGGGCGCCCAGCTTGGCA
>Ga0265313_10003110_pt1 | contig 13719 bp, 18 predicted proteins | sample 4123metaG_FD_203122 | JGI IMG/M metagenome (GOLD analysis project Ga0265313, IMG submission 203122) | Rhizosphere microbial communities from Carex aquatilis grown in University of Washington, Seatle, WA, United States - 4-1-23 metaG | ecosystem: Host-associated > Plants > Roots > Rhizosphere >...
GTCGTTCCTCTGAGCGATGATCCCCTGGTGAGCCTGCCGCCCGTCGCGGCAGCCTGATCAATCCGGCCAAGCCCGCCGGAGATCAAACGGCGACAGCGCTGTTACACCAATCCCTGGGACACGATCGAGGTGAACACGTCGCTATTGCTCAGCAAGATGACGGAGATTGGACTATCCGCTTTCGAGAATTTGATTTGGCGGTTCTGGAAAACCTTTCCGGAAAAGTCCTCCGTTCCCGGTTGGCGCGCTCAGGCATGCCGGGAACGGAATCGAAAACTGTCACCTAGGTCCCCGGTCAGAACTGTTACCAAGGTTTCCGGTTGCACAACGCCCTCCCTCTATGCGGTGAGAATGCAAAGTAGGCGGGGATAGCCATCCCCGCCCTGATGCGTGCCTCCGATTAGCGTTTGCGGCTTGGCGATAGTGTCTCAAGCGACAGGAGTTGACGGTGCAGTATTAAGAGCTGCCTCATTTCGAGTCGAAGTCGGCCTGCCTCCTGCTCGATTGACTCGATCAACTCCCACTGGCTGTCGTCCGCGAGCCGGAATGTAGACCGGTCGTATGCCCAGCGTTTTCCGAGCGGTAGGGAGGTAATGGTCCTGCAACGGCGGCCGGTTGATGGGGCCGTCCAATATTTGATCAGCATCCATTCAATGGTGACGACATGGGTGCGCTTCACTGCCCGCACAGCATAGAGAGGTGCGTGCCGATTTTGGCCTCGCCATGCCTCTGCCATCATGTGCCAGCGCGGCAGGCATTCCAGCATGACGTTGTCTCTCAAATATCGGAGGTACTCGTCTGCGTAGCTCTGAATCTGTTCAAGGACAAGCATCGCCATGGTCACTGCCCTCCCTTGCGGGGACGGCCCTGGCGCTTCACTGGCGGTGCCACTGGCAGATCAACCATGCTGGCGTCGCGGTACGCCTGTAGCTCCGTGACGGGGTAGGTCACATGGCAGCGCCCGCCGGAGCCACGCTCTTCGCACCAGCGGGGGCCGATCACATAGCCGCGCGCCCGACTTTTTGACCGCCAGCCCCTCAGCGTACTGGGTTTGCGGTGGAGGTAGGCGGCGGCCTCAGTCTCGGACAGCGCCAACATAAGCAGATTAGGATTCGATACTAATGTGCGTGACATCATGCACACTCCAGCGACCGACGTCAGACGTCGGTAATTGCCAGAGCTGCCGTCGCACCCTCTCATCCGCGAGGGATGAGGCAAGACCTACGCACATATGCCGTGCGTGGCGCGACTTACATCTCGGTGCCAAGTTGAGCTTGGCGACGGTACGCTGCCGCGAGTCCTCAGCTCCTCGGTGGAGGGATACTGACGCGATCCATCGGCCGTAGCCGCGCAGCGTGATGTGACTCGTACTTACCACGGTCCAGCCAGGGCAGCAACCCAAAAAAGAACGTAAGGGGAATATTCGATTTCATCCAGTCTCCGGGCATGGTGCATTTTTGGTGTAACCAGGGCGCAGAATCCAGGCGCTTTCCGATGCCATGCGGGAACATCGGGGAACATTAACCCATTGATTCTATTTCTGAAAACGTTGGCTGGGGGACTAGGATTCGAACCTAGACTGGCGGAGTCAGAGTCCGCTGTCCTACCGTTAGACGATCCCCCACCAGTTTGGCTGGTGGCCGGGTGCCCACCGGTGTAAGGCCGGGGCAACCACGAGAGGCGCACCTTCTAACACAGAGGTTCCGGTGGATCAATGGCGAAAGCGCTGTCTTTTTCCCGTCGGACGGAGGGCGCCGAGAGCGTGCTTCCCAGGGCTGGGCAATCCAGAGTAACATCCGCGGCCTTTCAGGGGCTTTGCCCTCGTTTACTTACTCAAGGCCATGCGCTCGGACACCCTCTACGCCGCTCTCGATCTCGGCACCAACAACTGCCGCATGCTGGTGGCGCGCCCGACCGGGCGCGGCTTTCGGGTCGTCGACGCCTTTTCTCGGGTGACCCGGCTGGGCGAGGGCCTGGGGGCGAGCGGCGTGCTGTCCGAGATCGCCATGGATCGCACCCTGGACGCCCTGGACGCCTGCGCCGAGAAGATGGAGCGGCACAGGGTCGGCCGGGCCCGGCTGGTAGCCACCGAGGCGTGTCGGCGGGCGGTCAACGGCGCAGAGTTTACGGCCCGCATCGCCCGGCGCATCGGCCTGACCCCCGATATCATCAGCCCGCGCGAGGAGGCCAGCCTGGCCCTGGCCGGCTGCGCCTCGTTGCTGGACCCGCTGGTGCCGTGGGCGCTGGTCTTCGACATCGGTGGCGGTTCCACCGAATTGGTCTGGGTGCGCAACAGCCCTTTGGGGCAGCAGGTGATGGGGGTGCAGTCCATCCCCACCGGCGTGGTGACCCTGGCCGAGCAATGGGCCACCGAACTGCACTCCCATGCCGGCTATGCCCGGGTGGTGGACCAGATCGGCAGCGCCTTCCGGCCGTTTGAAAGCCTGCACACCATCGGTTCCCTGATGGGGGGTAATCTGGTGCAGATGCTGGGGACCTCGGGCACCGTCACCACCCTGGGGGCGTTGCATCTGGGCCTCGAGCGTTACGACCGCTCCAGGGTGGATGGGCTGGAGCTGGGTTTTACCGATATCGCGGCGGTGACTTGCCAGCTGGCGGCCATGAGCCATGACGAGCGCATGGAGCACCCCTGTATCGGGCCGGAGCGCGCCGATCTGGTGCTGGCGGGTTGCGCCATCCTGGAGGCGGTCTGCCGGCTTTGGCCGCTGGGCCGGCTGCGGGTGGCCGATCGCGGAGTGCGCGAAGGCGTGCTGTTGGCAATGATGCGTGACGACGGCCTCACGGTTCAGTCGGGGAGGACGTAATGAGCGAGACGAAGGCGAGCGCGGGCGCGTTGAGCGCCCCGGAGCGAAGCGGAGGAGCCAAGCCCACGGATGTGGGCGCCCGGCGCCTGAGGGGCATATTATGAGTACGGGTTCAAAAGGTGGTAAGGGCGGGGCCAAGGGGCCAACCGGGGGGGGCAATCGTTCCACCGGCTCGGGGCCGGGCGGCGGCTCGCGCCAGCTTACCGTCAAGGTCAAGACCGCCAAGCGTCGTAAGCTGTCCTCGACCCTGTGGCTGCAGCGCCAGCTCAACGACCCTTATGTCCACGAGGCCAAGCGCCAAGGTTGGCGATCGCGTGCAGCCTTCAAGCTGATCCAGCTGGACGAGCGCTTTCACATCCTCAAGCCCGGCCTCCGGGTCGTCGATCTCGGCGCCGCGCCCGGTGGCTGGACCCAGGTGGCGGTGCAGAAGATCGGTGGCAAGAAGGGCGGTTGCGTGGTCGGTATCGACATCCTGGAATGGGAGCCGGTGCCGGGCGCCATCACCTTGCAGGGCGACTTCCTCGCCGACGACGCTCCCGACCGGCTGAAAGAGGCCCTGGGCGGTCCCGCCGATCTGGTCCTGTCGGACATGGCGGCCCCCACCACCGGCCATCCCTCTACCGATCACCTGCGCATCATCGCCCTGGTGGAGGTGGCATTGCATTTCGCGCTGGAGGTGCTGACCCCCGGCGGCACCTTCGTCGCCAAGGTCTTCCAGGGCGGCACCGAGAAGACCCTGCTTGAGCTGCTCAAGAAGAATTTCAGCAGCGTCCGCCACGCCAAGCCTCCGGCCAGCCGCCAGGGATCGGCCGAAGCCTATGTGGTCGCCATGGGCTTTCGTGGCGTGAGCGGAGGAGAGGATGAGGAAGACCGCAGGGACGACCGCGACGAAGCCTAGGCCGTGATATCCACCAGCGAGCCTCGCGCCAGGGAATTGCCGAAACTGAGGCTCAGCGGCGCATTGCCGTAGGTGGTGGCTCCCGCTCCGACCAGGAGCCCGCTGGAGGCCAGCGAACTCAGCGTGGTGGCGCCGTCGGTGAGATTGCCCGCCGCAGCCAGGGTGTTACCCGCATCCGACAGGGTCAGATAGGAATTGACCGCACTCTGGATGGCGGTAGCCAGGGTGGAGCGCGCCGCGTCGGTCCCGGCCTGGGTGGTAACGTCGACCCGGTTGATACCCAGGCTGGTGCTGTCCAGCGGTTGGCTGGCGACGGTGACGCTGCCGCCAAGATTGGTGGTGGCGATGCGGTAGGTGTTGGCGGAGGAGCTGCCGCTGATCAGATTGACGCCCGAGGCATTGGCATTGGCAACCGTGGTATCGATCTGCCGGGTCAGGGTGCGGATGTCGCCCTGCAGGCCGGTGCGGGCGGTGCTGGTGGACGCCAGGGTGCTGCTGGCATCGACCTTGGCGCTGATGGCCGAAAGGCTGTCGAGCACCGACTTGGCGCCAGCGATGGCCTTGTTGAGGGCGTCGCGGCTTTGGGTGACCGAATAGACCCTGGTGGCGTTGGCCGACGAGGTTTGACCGTGATTGACCGTGCCGACACGCTGCGGCAGCAGGACATTGAAATCAAAGCCCGTGGTCGCCGAGGTAAAAAGATTGGTGGTTGAATTGACGCCGGTCATGACCTCATCCGCTCTTAACCAAAAATTATATCATGGTCGGGAGCGAAATTCCGACTCCTGATTCGCTTCTCGCCCGGTGCGGAAAGAGGAGCGCTAATGAAGCAGGACATCACCGAGATGGCACTGCATTTCGCGGGGCGTGGTATGGGTCAGGTCCTTGACGACCTCGCTCACCACCAGAGCAAGAGTAGCCTGGTTCAGCCGCTGGTGCAGTTCGTCCATCATCATGGACGGCGCCACCAGGACCAGATGGAGGTAGAGGTGCTCGGCGGCGGCGCGTTCAAGCTGGCCGGCGATCCGCCCGGCGAAGTGGCGCTTCTCCTCGTTGGCCCGGTCACCTTCTGGCTGGAGGCTGTGCCCCAGTCCCGCCGAAGCCAGGGCCATGTGATTCAACGTCGGCACGATGTCGTGCCCGGCACCGTCATAGCGGTAGAATTGGGCGCGGCTGCTATCCGCGACGCAGATCCAGGTGTCCGACGGGCGCATAAGACCCTCCTCTGGTGCCCGGGGATCAGGAGGGGGACGGCGCGGCGCCGGCTTCCTTCGCGCACCACGGCCATTATAGCACGGGCGCCGATTCGAAGGGGGAAAGCCGAGGCTCCGGCATGGCTCCCATGTGCTGGCGGCGGGCCTCGGGTGAAACCCCGATGCACGGTCCTCTTGAGGGCTTGCGCCGAATGTGTATGATGGCGCGCCACTAGTCCCCCCGGAGGTGGCATGGTCATCAAGGAAGCCCTCACGTTCGACGATGTTCTGCTGGTTCCGGCGGAATCGAACGTTCTGCCCGCACAAGCCGATACCCGGACCCGGTTGACCGGTTCCATCGAGCTTGGCATCCCGCTGCTGTCGGCAGCCATGGACACGGTGACGGAAAGCCGTCTGGCCATCGCCCTGGCCCAGGACGGCGGCATCGGTGTCATTCACAAAAATTTGGACATCGCCGCCCAGGCCGCGGAGGTCCGCAAGGTCAAGAAGTTCGAATCCGGCATGGTGGTCAATCCCCTGACCATCCATCCCGACCAGCCGCTGGCCGACGCGCTGGGCCTGATGGCCGATTACCACATTTCCGGCATTCCAGTGGTCGAGCGCGGTTCGGGCAAGCTGGTGGGCATCCTCACCAATCGCGACGTGCGCTTCGCCTCCAACCCGTTGCAGCCGGTCTACGAGCTGATGACCAAGGAAGGGCTGGTCACGGTGCGCGAGGGGTGCGACAAGCTCGAAGCCAAGCGGCTGCTGCATCAGCATCGTATCGAAAAGCTGCTGGTGGTGGATGCCGAATACCGCTGCATCGGCCTGATTACCGTCAAGGATATCGAGAAAGCCCAGGCCCACCCCACCGCCGCCAAGGATGAGAAGGGGCGCCTGCGCGTCGCCGCCGCCACCGGTGTCGGCCCCGATGGCTTCGCCCGCGCCATGGCGCTGATCGAGGCCGAGGTCGACGTTGTCGTCGTCGATACCGCTCATGGCCATTCTCAGGGCGTGCTCGACGCCATCCGCGAGATCAAGAAGGCCTCGCCGGAGATCCAGATCATCGGCGGCAACATCGCCACCCCCGACGCCGCCCGCGCCCTGATCGACGTCGGGGCCGATGCGGTCAAGGTTGGCATCGGCCCCGGCACAATTTGCACCACCCGCATGGTGGCCGGTGTCGGCGTACCGCAGCTTTCGGCCATCATGGAGGTGTCCGAGGTCGCCCATAAGCACGGGGTCAAGGTGATTGCCGATGGTGGCATCAAATATTCCGGCGATATCGCCAAGGCCATCGCCGCCGGTGCCGATTGCGTGATGATCGGCTCTCTGTTCGCCGGGACCGAGGAAAGCCCCGGCGATGTGTTTCTGTTCCAAGGCCGGTCCTACAAGTCCTATCGCGGCATGGGCTCCATCGGCGCCATGGCGCGGGGCTCGGCGGATCGCTACTTCCAGGCCGAGGTCAGCGACAAGCTGAAGCTGGTGCCCGAAGGCGTCGAGGGACGGGTGCCCTATAAGGGGCCGGTCACCACGGTCATCCATCAGATGATTGGCGGCCTGCGTGCCGGCATGGGCTATACCGGCAATCGCACCATCGGCGAGATGCAGACCCGCTGCACCTTCCGCCGCATCACCTCGGCCGGCCTGCGTGAGAGCCACGTCCACGACGTGTCCATCACCAAGGAAGCACCCAACTATAAGAGCGAGTGATTCAAGCGCTCGCCGCCTCCTGACGCATGGCGAATGGCGCCCTTGGCCCGACCGGATTTGAGAGCACTCGGCGCCGGTAAAGGCTGCGGTGGAAAGTGCCGCTCGCTACCATCGCCGCCACGGCGCCGGACCTGGAGAGGTCCGGCCCTCCCGGGCCAGCAGGAGGTTGAAGGCGCCGATAACCGAACTGGCGCCGTTGCCTGGGCAGATTGCGCAGCCGCTCCCAGGTCACGGCCCCTTTTAGGGCCAGGGACTCAGGCTGCGTCCTTGGCGCTGGTCCATTTAGTGAATACCGACAACGAGGCGTCGTAGATCTCGACCATGACGGTGTCGCTGGCAACGCTGGCGGCGTCGCGCAAAGCCTGAACCTCGGCTTCGGCCTCCTTGACGGAGGCCATCAGACCCTCGGCCTTGGCCTCTTTCTTGTCGAATTCGAAATAGTCGTTGGTCTTGACCCGAGCCTGGGCCTGGCGCTCGGAGGTGCTCACGCCCTTTTTGGCCGCGAGAAGACGATTGAGAAGGGTTTCGATTTTGCTCATTTCATTCTCCATGGAGTGTCGCGCCCGTCCGGATGGCACACCCCTACGGCATAACGTCATTGCGATACCGCCACGCACAGGCTACACCGCGAATAATATTAAATAATATAAAATAATGGTTTGCCAGTAATAATGATGTATTTCCGACAATTGATGTCGGGAAGACTACATTTAATAAATTTGAAATATTAAATGTTGCTTTATGGACAATTTCTGCTTTTCAGGGCGGTTATTGTGCGCGGCACTGCGCCGGGGAAGACAAAAAGAGAGGCGGAGCTTTCGGCTCCGCCTCTCTCCATCGATACAGGTGCAGCGTGTCCTTAGTCTTCGTGCTCCGAGGCAGCGAGGGACTTTGTAAGGTCATAGACCTGACGGCGGACTCTCGCGTCCTTGATCTGGTAGTAGGCGCGGACCAATTCCAGGGTTTCCCGCCGGGTCATGGAGTTGTCCTCAATGCTGTCCAGCGGGGCGGTGACAACGGCGCCATGGCGCATGGCCGCCGGGCTCTGGCCCTGGACTGCTTCGGGAATGTCGTCGAAGAAGAAACTGATGGGCACGTCCAGGACGCGCGACAGGTCGAAAAGGCGGCTGGCGCCGATGCGGTTGGCGCCGCGCTCGTACTTCTGGACCTGTTGGAACGTCAGGCCGATGGCTTCACCCAACCGTTCCTGGCTCATCCCCATCAGTGTCCGGCGCAATTTCATGCGTTTTCCGACATGGCTGTCAATCGGATTGGGATCACCATCGGGTGTCCGTCCGCGGCTTCCTGTAACCATAGCGTAGCCACTCCCGCAACTAGAACGTACGAGAGAGTATACGACATTTCCGTGATGCATGAAAGTGTGATGAATCAGCAGTGGCCTGTCGGTGGTGGCGCCTCCTTCTCCAAACGTTGTTTTGCCTCTTCAATGAGGCCAGCTACTTCCAAAAGGCCGAGCATATGGGCTTCGGCTTTCAGGTATTCGAGCGAGACCCTAAGCGCGAGGAAAGGGTCGGTGTCGTTGGTAGGCTCGTCTCGTCCCATTTGCTGCCATCCCCGAAATCCATGGCTGCCTCTCAATGCTGCTATTATCGGATAACGGGCGGCAAATTTGACCCTGGGGAAAAACCCAGGGGGTTTCAGGGCGGAAGCTGCGTCCCCAGATTGCATTCAATGCGAAACCCCTTTACGCTCCGTGGGAGCGGCATGGTGGAGGGACCATGGAATGGAGCGATGATGCGCTCGGTTCGTTTATTGAGAAGTTGAACGGCGTCAGTGATCCCGCCGAACTCCGCTCAATTTTCGGAACCGCAGTCGGTGAGATGGGATTCCGCTACTTCGCCTATCATTTGGTGAAGGTAGCGGAGATCGGCGACCGGCTGCCTTATGCCATCACAACCTATCCTGAAGCCTGGATATCCCACTATATCGGCGAGGGCTATCTCCAGGAGGATCCGGTCCTTGGCGAGGGGCCGAAGCGCCGGACCCCGTTCGCCTGGTCCGAGATCAACATGCCCGAGCAGATCAGCCGCAAGCAGAAGCGGCTGTTTGATGAGGCGCGCGACATCGAGATTCGCGACGGCTTCACCATTCCCATTCACGGCCGCAACGGTGAATTCGCCACCATGAGTCTGGTTCCCGACGGGAACGAGACGGAGGCGAGGGAGGTGATGACGCGCAACCGCCATCTCCTTCACCTCATGTCACTCTATTACCATAGCCACACCTGCAGCATCCTCATCGAGCGCTCCATGAGATCGCCGCGCTCCAAAGGGCTGCTGTCGCCGCGCGAGCGGGAAGTTCTGTTCTGGACGGCCAAGGGCAAGACCAATTCCGAGATCGCAATCATTCTCGGTCTTTCCGACAAGGCCATCGAATTCCACCTGGACAACGCCAAGAAGAAGCTGAATGTCTTCAATAAGACGCATGCCGTCGTAAAGGCAATCATGCTGGGCCAGATCGCAATCGAATAGCGTCTCGGTTTGATCTCCACCCCTAGGGAAAATCCCAGGGTGAAGTACCCAGGCTCACACCATCGAGAATTTCTGGTGTTCTTACCGCAAGGAATACATGCGGGAGGGACCGATGATCGATGTTGTTACCGCCGGAAATGCCCACCTTTTCCAAAGTGAGCTTCGCTCCTATTGCGAGCTGAGGTACGAGGTATTCGTCAATCGGCTGAAATGGGAGTTGGATTGCGACATCGATGATGAGCGCGATCAGTTCGACGATGACGAGGCGGTCTACCTGCTGCGGAGCAATGGTCGTGGTCAGGTGATTGCCGGCGCCCGGATGCTGCGCACCGATATTCCCAGTCTGCTGACCGATGTCTTTCCCTATCTCGTCGACGGCCCGATGCCGCGCTCCCCTTCCATCTGGGAAGTCACCCGGCTGGTAGTGGACCACCGCAAGGAGCGGGTGGAAGGGTGCGGCAATGTCTGCGGCCAGCTGCTCTGTGGTCTGCTGGAGTTCGGCGACGATTACGGCCTTTCCCATCTGGTTTCCGTGTCGGATACCCGGATTGAACGGATCCTGCGCCGGGCCGGCTGGGCGACACGGCGCCTGGGGGGCGCCTATCAGGTCGGTGACTGCGAAGTTGCCGCCGAAATCCAGGAATCCTCTCCCGCGTTTCTCGCGGAATGCCGTCGCCGCACCGGCACCCATCATTCCGTGCTGCGTTACACCACCGAAGTCAGGAGGGCCGCTTAATGAAGTCCGTCGATCCCACCACGCTGAATACCGTCGACCCGGTCATGCTGGAGCTGAAGGGGGGCGTTGCCCTGATCCAGGCGCTGGGCTTTCTGGAGGACGAGGCGGCCAAGCTCGGCTATGGCGAGGTCAGTCACCTGATCGGTTGCGCCAAGGAGGCTCTGGTCGATCGGATCGGCCCTCGCGCCGGCGACCGCCGACACTGATCGCCTCCGTTGCGGTCTGGGCCGTCAGACGATGGACGGGGCCCTGGCTTTAGGGCTTTAGCCGCGCGGCGCCTTGCGCCTTACCTTGTCCCGATGAGTTTCTCATCCAGACGAGGCATGAGCTTTGTCCGATGCCCCGCCGTTCCGGCGCGGGCACCCGTTGGTGTGGGCGATTCAAACCTTCTGTCCCAGAACCTTGCGCGTCATCCTGATGACGCTGTCCGGTTTGAAGGGTATGAGCAAGGCCCCGGTGACACCGGATTCCTTCGCTCCGGACAAGGCTGCCTGCTGGTCGGTCTCATGGAACAGGATGATCGATGGCATGGTGCAGTGCTGCCGGAACCGCAGGTGATGGAGGAAGATGTTTCCATTGATCGGAACCATGTCGAATTCCGCGAAAATGACATCCGGCGCGAAGCCGGGCGCGGCAGCCAGCATCTCCGGCGCGCTGCCCGTCATGACCTGATCCGCTCCGGCTGCCTTCAGGACTGTGATCAGGAGTTCCCGGGTCAACTGCCTGTCGGTGGCCAGGAGACTCCGAAGGCCACTGAGCGGCTTGTTATGGTTCCAGTTCATTCCGGACATGACAGCCTCCCGGCACCCGTTAGTCCGAAAGACATAGTACCGGAAATGCGACTAAGTATGAAGCGCTTTTAGTGCGAATCTCTGTGGCCGGGCAGCATCACTCCGCTGCGGCGGTTCCAGGGGGCGGGTCGGACAGGATGGTGGTGACGACCCGCTGGGCTGCGCGGAACGACAGCACCGGGTCAACCCGCATGACGGCCGCCGCCGCGCATTTCAGGGCGGCATCCCGGTCCATTCCCGATCGTTCGGCGGATTGGATGGCGGCGGTGATGAGATCAAGAAGTGATGCGGTGATTTTCATGGCGAGGGTAAATACGGGATCGGTGTAAATGACGGATAAATGCCTCGCGTTTCTCGCAAATCCATATCTTGGAGACCGGCCTTCGGCGGTGCGGCTGTCTTTGGGGCATCGGGTGGCGGACCAGCCGAACTGGCCAAACCGCGCGACCGGATAGGGCTGGGTCCGAAGCTGGGGCTGGAGGCGGCCGTCGATGTCGGGGGCCTGCGGGGGCATCCCGCCACGCCGCCATCGCAAGTACCAGCACGCCTATGATCGGATCGCTTATAAGCAGCGCTGGGGCATTGAAGGCTTCTTCGCAAAGCTCAAACAATGGCGACGCATCGCAACCCGGTACGACAAGATCGCCGCCAACTTCATGGGCTTCGTCAAACTCGCCAGCATCATGTTCTGGCTCAGATAATTAAATTGTCAATACAGCCTAGCCAATGACCCTTGGTATGAGCCCGTCTTATTTATCGAGACGCGGAGCTTGGCTGGCGGACATGGCGTAAGATTTTGCTGTCCAGACACCATCTTCGCCAAGGCCGAAAGCGCCACACCCGCCAAGATCCCGCCTTCAAGCTGGCCTGCGGTCGTTTGTCCGACAGGGGGTATGTCAGGTCGCGATGCGGTTGAACCACTTGCGAGAGCCCAGACGGCGCCAACTGCGCTTGGCCTTGATGCCTTCGTCTTGAACCATCAGCTTCACGCGCTTTTCCGCCTCTTCCTTGCTGACCGCGTTGTGGGTCAGCTTGCGGTAGATCTCGACGGTGTCGTTGAAGCTATCCTTGGTGACGACGCTTTTGCGGCTGACCTGGGTGAGGAAGGCGCGCAACTGCTGCTCGGTCTGGCTTTGCAGGGCCAGACTCCGATCCTCGGCCACCCGGTAGAGCACCCCCTTCGCTTCATCAAGACCAAGGCCGAACTCGCTGACCCCGGTCTTCAAGGCAGCAAGTTCATCCTCGTGCGACAGATACTTTCCCTGGGTCGCATGCAGCCGTACATAGTCGGCGAAGCGACGGACCTTCGCCTGACATTGGCAGTTTTCACCTGAGAATTTGTCAGCCATGGAGTGTCCAGAAAGGAAAATGGTGCGGTCGAAACAATAGCGGCACGGGCGCAAAAAGCAAGCCGAACCCATCCAGGCATGGAGGGCCACGAAAGAAACTAATGAGCGGGGCTCTGCCGTTCCTTACTAGCGCCGTCAAGCTGTCTCATCAGAGTCTGGTGATCCCCCGACAGAACATTGATCGCCGGAACCAACGAGAACCTGGCGCCGGGAACCGGCCAGAGCGAGATGTCGACGACGTCGATCTTGTGGGAACCGGTCTCGGACGCGTCGAGAAGAGTCTGGATGACCGATCTCTGGAAATGCGCCGCCAGCCCGTGATCGCGCAAGGCGTATTGCTCCAGGCGCCACGCCAGCTGCTCGCGGTCGGCGAGGGAGAGTTCCCGCATCATCTGGAACGACGCTTCTGCCGAAGGCACGATCCCCATGGTCGAGCGGACCTCCCTGAGGGTATAGCCGGCATCTTCCAACAGCGACCACAGTTCCGAATCCCGGCGCTCGATCTGGCGGGCGATATCTCCGGGAGAGGGCGGGCTGAAGGCCCGGACCACGGAGTCGAACCCGGTGGTCAGCGACCGCCACAGCCACCCCGCCCCCGACGCCACCTCGTGACCCCACGATACGCCATCGTCCTGGGTCGGCGGCGGCTCCGGAGCGGTCGCTGCCACCGGGGCGATGGCGGAGGCCCGCACCCGGACCGAATCGGCAGCCCCCCGCGCCGGCGGAACCATGGTCAGTAGCATGATTGGCAGAAGCGCCAAGACAAGACGGCGCGGCATATCAACGCACCATGGGCTGCAGTAAGGCCGCGTCACGGCGCTGACGAGCGCGCATTTCCTCGGGGAGCGGCAACAACCCTTCGCGAACAAGATATCCGGTCGGGCCGATAGAGGCCTCGGTCGCTGCGTAGACCATGAATTCAAGTAGATTGAGGGTTACGCCATAGCCCTTCCGATCCCGCATATGGCCCACCTTGAAGTAATAATAAAGCCGCCGCGACAGCTGGTATTTGCCGCTTTCGATATCGTCTTCCGATGGCAGCGTCCCATCGAGGGCGACGGCCTGAAGGCGATTTCGACTGGTTTCAGCCAAATCGAGAGGGATGACGGCAATCGTCCCCCGCGGGAGCGTCTCCAAGGACTCCATTGCCTTGGCTGGCGACGGAGCTTCGGTCAGACGACTATCGCCACGCAGGCCGGTGCAGAGCGCGACCCGCCGATCGGCGGCATAAATGCCACGCACCTCTGGAACATGACGGCAGCCGGCCTGGAGGATCTTGTCGTCCAGGATGGAGCGCCAGGCGGTTCCCGGCCCGGACGTGACGAACCGGATGTCCACATTGGGCAGAGAGCGGTTGATATCCCTCCAGGTCTTGGCCGTATTGGTCACGAATTCGCCATCGCGCGGTACATCCGCCGCCAGGGCGCGGTAGACCTGCTCGGAGGTCAGGGACAATGGCGGCGACCCAATCTTGGTGAACAATGCCGCCAGTTCGAATCCAAGACCAATTTCAACGACGTCACCGACGCCATTCTCACCACACTGGCGGAATTCAACGCGGCTCATCCGGCGGGCGGACGCGGCCACATCGGGATAATCCGTCCCAAGCCCGCCACAAAATCGCTCGAATACGGCAGCGGGCTCAAGAATCTCGACGCTGGGCCTGATCTGGGGACCGGAGCCAAGAAAATTCCGGAACGAAACATCGACATAGCGGCCCAT
>Ga0265313_10003111_pt1 | contig 13717 bp, 14 predicted proteins | sample 4123metaG_FD_203122 | JGI IMG/M metagenome (GOLD analysis project Ga0265313, IMG submission 203122) | Rhizosphere microbial communities from Carex aquatilis grown in University of Washington, Seatle, WA, United States - 4-1-23 metaG | ecosystem: Host-associated > Plants > Roots > Rhizosphere >...
GGTAGTACTTCCTCCAACTCCTTCAGATCAGCCTCCATCTCATCCGGCTGAGGAAATGGATCCGTTGGCGCGATGGGATTGTTGTGGCTGAATGTCGAGGTTCGCGTCATACCCGCGTCGATACGGGCGAGGATATCTGGGTCGGCGGACAGATAGCGTAATTCGCGGGTGGATATGTTTCTAGAGAAGCGCTGAACCACCTTGTGGAACAGCAATTCCTCGATCAGGCCCTCCCAGGCATCGCGCATCCGGACGATCTCGGAGGTTCCGACCATGTGATTGATGTCCCTTTTGGAAATGATCGTCCCTGGCCTCATTTCGCGGCGGCGGGACCGTTCCAAGCCCGAGCCTCGGCCGCGATGGCGTCGGCGTCGAAGCCACCGCACTCTTGTTTGAACCTGGGATCGACCAGATCGGCCAGATTGGGCTCGGATTGCAGCAGGCCGGTCCGGGCGTATTCCGCCACCACCTCCTGAATCTCGGAAATCGTCTGGTTGCCGAACAGTCCTTCGGCCCCGCGCAAGGTGCCCCCCTCGATGCGCGGCTTCAGGACGCGCTTGGCTTCGGCCAGGGCCTCGGCATCGGTCTTGTTGGAGGGGCGCTGCTCGGGATAGGCCTGCCAGTGGGTGCGGATGGTCGCCTCGGGATTGGCCTTGGCGAAGACCAGCGAGGCATAGAAGGCGCGGCACAAGCCGCCAACGATGTCGGGATACTTCTCGATGGACTCGCGGGCCACCAGGACCACCGCGCCTCCCTTCATGGTATCCAGCGGCGAATTCAGCACCCGCAGATCGGTGCCCAGCAGGTTGCCAATGACGGCGTTGGGATTGTCGTAGCCGGCATAGGCCTGGACCTTGCCGGTCTTGAGGGCATCGGCGGCCTGAGCCCCGACCCCCACCGGCAGGATGGTGACGTCCTTCTGCGGGTCGAGACCGGCCCCCTTCAGCACCGCCAGTCCGTAGAGATAGGCGGCGGTGCCGAGACTGGGGGTGCCGATGATCTTTCCCTTGAGATCGGCGACGGTCTTGATCGGGCTGTCGGGCAGCACGACGACGCGCCAGGGATTGTAGGCGTCGATGGCGATGATCGCCAAACGGCGGTCCTGGGCGGCGGCGGCGACCAGGGACGGCGTCCCGCCCCAGGTGTAGAAGGCGTTGCCATTGGCGATGGCCTGGGCGGAGGCGGTGGCGCCGGCGGTCGCCTGAACCTTGACCTTCACCCCGGCAAAGCGCTTGTCCAGCCCCACCGCCTGCTGCAACGAGGCATAGGGCGACACGGCGATGCTCAGAGCCGGGTCGCCGATGGCCAGGATGACCTCGGTCGGCCGGTCGGCGGCCTGGGCCGGCGCGGCGGCCAAGAGGGACAGAAGCAACAGGCTGCGCCGCAACGCGCGATAAGGCTGGACCACCATGGACCTCCAGGCTCGAAATTCATCGGGAGACACTTATCTATTATTCTAGTAGTTTATGGCAAATGAAAACGCCCCTCGGAGTGTCCCCATGACCGTTCAAACCGCTCCCCGCCCCCTTGATGGCGTCCACGACCTTCTCCAGGCGCGCTACCGCGATTCGGCGTCGGTGACCGAGCAGCCGTGGAACGACATCCTCGCCACCTTGCTGTCGCATCGCTCGGTGCGCGCCTACCGCCCCGAACCGCTGCCCGAGGGCAGCCTGGAGCGGATCATCGCCGCCGCCCAGTCGGCCGCGACCTCGTCCAACCTGCAAACCTGGAGCGTGATCGCGGTCGAGGATACCGAGCGCAAGGTCAGGCTGTCCGACTGGGCCGGCGGACAGAAACATGTGCGCGAATGCCCGCTGTTCCTGGTCTGGGTGGCCGATCTGGCCCGTGCCGAGCACATCGCCGCCCAACGCGGCATCAGCCTCGACGGCCTACCCTATCTTGACACCCTGCTGGTCGCCGTCATCGATGCCGCCCTAGCGGCCCAGAACGCGGTGGTCGCCGCCGAATCCCTCGGCCTGGGCGCCGTCTATATCGGCGCCCTCCGCAACCGGCTGGAGCAGGTGGCGACCGAGTTACAGTTGCCCCGTCACGCCATTCCGGTGTTCGGCCTGTGCCTGGGCTATCCCGACCCGGAATCGCCGGCCGATATCAAGCCCCGGCTCGAACCCACCGCCATCTTGCACCGCGAGCATTATTCGCTGGACGGCCAGACAGAGGCGGCCGACCGTTACGACGATCGCCTGCGTGGCTTCCAGCGGGAGCAGGGCCTCGACCCGGTCGGCTGGATCTCGCACCTGCTCGGTCGCCTGCAAGGTGCCAAATCCCTCAACGGGCGGGAAACCATCCTCGCAACCATCCGGGCGCGTGGCCTGGGCCTGCGCTGAAGGGATTCAGACCGCCGGACGGCGCCGCGCCTGGGAACGGGAGCGGCGCCGGGTCCAGCCGATCAGCACCTTCATGGCGGCGCGCAGCAGGATGCCCAGTCCGGCCAGCAGCAACAGCACCGCGTATACCGCCGCGGTATCGCCGAGAAAGGTCCGCTGCTGGATGACGTTGCCGAGACCGGCGGCCGAGCCCGCAAGCTCACCGGCGATAGCGCCGAGCAGGGCCAGGACCAGTGCCACGTCCAGCGACGGCACGATGAAGGCGATGGCGTTGGGCAGGCGCAGCAGACGCATTTCCTGCCAGCGCGACGCCCGCAGCGAGCGAAACAGCTCGACCAGGGCGGCGTCGACCTCCAGGAAGCCGGCCAGGGTGTTGGCGAAGACCGGGAAGAAGGCCAACAGGGCGGCAATCACGATCTTCGGCGCCAATCCGTAGCCGAACCACGCCATCAACAGCGGCGCGATGGCGATCTTGGGAAAGGTCTGGATCGCCAGGACATAGGGATAGAGCGCCTGACGCAGCCGTTCCGAGGTCGCCAGCACCGCCCCTAAGGCGATGGCGGCGGCGACTCCCGACAGGAAGCCGGCCAGGGTTTCCTCCAGCGTGAACCAGATGTCGTTGGCCCAGGAGCCCCGCACCACGCCAGTCAGCAGCACGGAGGCCACGTCGAGCGGCCTGGGCAGGATCAGCGGCGAGACCGTGCCGCTCGCCCACGCCGTCTGCCACAGCGCCAGGATCACGGCCAGCAGGCCCACTGACAGCAGCCCGGCCTGGAATCCGGGCGGAACCCGGATCGCGCCGCGCCACGACAGCGCCGAAAACGTGCCCGGCCGGCTTGCCGCTTCCGTACCGATCATCGTAGGTCCTTTCATTGGAGGAGATCGTCGAACACCGCGCGGGTCTCGGCGATCTTGGCGAAGTATTCCGGCGCCTTGCGCAATTCGGCGGAGCGGCGGCCGGGCAGCGGCGCCATGTCCAGCACCCGCCCCAACCGGCCGGGCCGCGGCGCCATGACGCCGATACGGTCCGACAGGAACACCGCCTCGCCGATATTGTGGGTGACGAAGACCACGGTCTGCCGGCTATGGGCCTGGAGGCGGAGCAGATCCTCCTGGAGCTTCTCGCGGGTAAACTCGTCCAGGGCGCTGAACGGCTCGTCCATCAGCAGCACCTCCGGTTCGCCGACCAAGGCCCGGACAATGGCCACCCGCTGCTGCATGCCGCCCGACAACTCGTCGGGAAACGATGCGGCAAAAGCGGCGAGACCGGTCAGGGCCAACAGCTCTCGTGCCCGCTCCCGCGCCACCGGCAGGCGGCTCCGGCTCTCCAATTCGAGGGGCAGCACGCAATTCTCCAACACCGTCCGCCACGGCAGCAGGGTGGGGCGCTGAAACACCAGCGCCACCGAGCGGTCCGGCTCCCGCACCAGACGCTCGCCGATTCCGATCTGCCCCGACGACGCATGGATCAAGCCGGCGATCAGGCGCAGCAAGGTGGTCTTGCCGCAGCCGCTGGGGCCGATCAAGCTGAAGAATTCCCCCGCCCGCACCACCACCGACACCGGCACCAACGCCTCGATCGGCTCGCCGCCGGTGTTGTGGAAGGTCTTGCTGGCGCCCCTGACCGCGATTTCCCGTGACATGCCGACTCTCAGATAAAACTCTTCACTCTGGTAGATATTAGAGTTTATATGGCGGCGCGCCTTTGCGTAAGGCCAAACATTCGGCAGGCGACAGATGACGGATCAAAACGCCCCTTCCCCCTCCCAGGCCCTGGTCATCCATCCCGGCGACAACGTAGCGGTGATGACCGTGGCTGGCATCGGCGGCCAAACCGCCCTCATCCGCCGGCCGGGGCCGCCGCTCAGCCTCGTGCTGCGCGCCGACGCGCCCTTCGGCCATAAGATCGCCATCGTCGGCATCGCCAAGGGCGAGCCGGTCCGGAAATACGGCGAACCCATCGCCATCGCCGCCGTGGACATCGCCGCCGGCGAGCATGTCCATATCCACAACGTCGTCGGCCTCAACGCCGATCTGCGCGGCTGAGGAGAACGCTTCCATGACGGCAACCTTCAACGGCTTCCGCCGCCCGGTCGGCCGGGCCGGCATCCGCAATCAGGTGCTGTTGCTGCCGCTCGACCGCCTGAGCAACCAGATCGCCTGGAATATCGAGCAGCAGGTGGCCGGCGTGACCCGGTTCCAGAACCCCGGCGATTACGGCCGGCATAGCTCCGATCGGGACCGCCTCTACCGGATCACGCACGGACTGGCCCGCAATCCCAATGTCTACGCCACCATCGTCATCGCCATGCGCGACGGCTACGGCTACCCCGAAACCCGCGCCATCCGGCTGCGTGACGACCTGGCCGATCTCGGCCGCCCGCTGGGATGGCTGATGATCGACGAATGGGGCGGCAGCGGCGGCGCCACCGATCAGGGCATCCGGCTGGCCCGGCAACTGGTCCGCGACGCCTCCAACCAGGAGCGCGAAGCCATCCCTTTAAGCGACCTGACCCTGGGCATCAAATGCGGCCTGTCCGACGGCACCTCGGGAATCAGCGGCAACCCGTCGCTGGGCAAGGCGGCGGACCTCTTGATCGGGGCCGGCGGCTCGGCCATCTTCTCCGAAACTACCGAAGTGATCGGCGCCGAGCGGGTGCTGGGCGCCCGCACCACCCCCGAGATCGCCGAGCAGCTCTACGAGGTGATCCGGCGGACCGAGGCCATCGCCGCCGCCACCGGCGAAGACATCCGCACCATCAACCCCATCCCCTCCAACATCAAGGCCGGGATCAGCACCCTGGAGGAGAAGTCGCTGGGCGCCATCGCCAAGGGCGGCACCACCCCCTTGAAGGGCGTCCTCGAACATGCGGTGCCCCATGACGGGCGCGGCCTGTTCTTCATGGATGGCTGGATGGCGTCCAACGCGCTGCCGGTGGCCCTGGCGGCGGCCGGCGCCCAGGTGATCGTCTTCCAGATGGGCGGCAACGACGTCCTCGGCGACGTCCCCGCTCCCGCCACCAATCCGGCTCTGGTGGCGCCGCTGTTCCTCATGTCGGGCAATCCCAACGTCGCCCGGACCCGCCCCATCGGGCTGGACTTCGACGCCTCGGCAGTCCTGACCGGCGCGGGGAGCCTCGACCAGGTCGGCGGCGACTTGTTCAACGCCCTGGTCCGGGTGGCCGGCGGCGGCAAGACCTGGGGCGAGACCCTGAAGTGGCAGGAGACGGTGGAAATCTGGTTCGACGGCCCGTTCCTTTAGGCGATCCGCTCGCCGGCCCGCTGCTTCAACTCCAGCTTGCGGGGCTTGCCGGTGCTGGTGCGCGGCCATTCGGCGACGAACTCGATGTATTTCGGGACCTTGAAGCCGGCGATATGGGCCTTGCAATAGGCGATCAGCTCCGCCTCGCCCACCGACCGGCCCGGCTGCAATTCCACATAGGCATAGCCGATCTCGCCGTAACGCGGATCGGGAACGCCGACCACGATGCATTCGGCCACCGCAGGATGGGACTTGATGAAGTCCTCGATCTCCAGGGTCGCCACGTTGAAGCCGCCGGGCTTGATCATCTCCTTGAGCCGGCCGCGAAAGATCACGCGGCCTTCCTGCGTCAGCTCGCCGAGGTCGCCGGTATGCAGCCATCCATCCTCGTCGATGGCCTTGGCGGTCTCCTCCGGCATCCGGTAATAGCCCTTCATCACCGTGTAGCCGTGCAGGCAGATCTCGCCGACCCCACCGGGGGGCAGGGCGGCGCCGGATTCGAGGTCGCGAATCTCCAGGCCGACTCCCGGCGAGGGATGGCCGACGGTGGCGATGCGGGTCTCCAGGGGATCGTTCCAGTGGCCCCGGCAGGCGGCATTGCTGCTCTCCGACAGGCCGTAGACGCCGATATAGTCGCGCACCCCCACCGTCTCGATCAGCCAGCTGGCTGAGGCGGCGCTGAGCGGGATGCCGGTGCCGGTGCGCAGGCTGGACAGATCGTAGTCCGTCCGGCCGGCGAAATGGGCGAGGTCCTGGACGATGGGCTCGACGAAGAAACTGGCGGTGATGCGCTCCCGCTCCACCACGCGGCACAGGCTTTCCACGTCGTAGGGACCGAGCAGCACCAAGGTGCCGCCCGCCAGCAGCATCCACAAGGTGAAGGCGGTGCCGGTGGCGCTGAACAGCGGTGCCGTGGCGAGATAGCGGTCCGCCGGAGTGAGGTTCATGCGTTCCAGGGCGCTGAAATTATTCTGGAGTAGCGGCCCGTGGCAGACCATCGCCCCCTTGGGAAAGGAGGTGGTGCCGGAGGTGTAGAGGATCTGGGCGACATCGTCCGGCCTGACCGTGGCGCAGCGCCGCTCCAGCAAGTCATCGCGGCGCCGCAGATAGGCCCCCAGGGCCGACACCGCCGTGAACGGCAAGACGCTGTCGGGCGGAGAGTTGCCGGCGGCAATGACGTGGCGAAGCTCGGGCAGCTCGGGGCTTCGCCAGTCGCCCCGCGCCTGGTGCTCCAGCTCGCCGACGATGCCGCCCAGGATCTCGAAGGCCTGGGTTCCCCGCCAGCCGTCGCGCAGGATGAGGAAGCGGGCATCCGATTGGCGCAGCACATAGCGCAATTCGTGGTCACGAAAGCGCGAATTGATCGGCACCAGAATCGCCCCGATGGCCGGGATGGCCCAGCGGGCCACCAGCCAGTCCAGCCCATCCGACATCCACAGGGCGACGGGGTCACCCGGCCCCACTCCCAGGTCGATCAGGCCCCGGGCGAAGTCGCGGACCGCGTCCACGAGATCGCGGTAGCTCCAGCGGATCTCGCCGGCGACCACGGCCTCGTTGTCGCCATGAGTCGCCTCGGCCCAGGCCAGGGCGTCGGCGAAGCTCCGGTCGATCCAGGCGTTCATCGCAACCCCGCCCTACGCTCGAGGTCGGCCCGCAGATCGGGCGGAATGTCGATGCCCTCGGCCTCGGCCCTGGTCCGGGATTCGAGGCGGCGCTGACCGGGCAGCCGGGTACCCGGCTGGGCCAGCACCGCCGAAATCAGCATCTCCAGGCGGTCGGCGAATCCCTCTCCCGCCAAGCGGCGCGGCGCCACGAACACGAACAGCTGGCCCAGCCGGGGCGGCGCTCCCTCGGCGTCGAACATGGAGCTCGTCTCGAAGCCGAAGGCGGAACCGGTCAGCGCCGCCGCCAGAATCTCCACCACCAGCGCCAAGGCCGCGCCCTTGGCGTCGCCGAACGGCAGCATGGTGCCAGCCAGGGCGGCGGCGGCATCGGTAGTCGGCCGCCCTTCGGCATCCAAGGCCCAATCGCCGGGGATGGGCTCGCCGCGCGCATGGGCGACCATCACCCGTCCCCGCGCCACCTTGCTCACCGACAGATCCACCACCAGCGGCGGCCGGTCGCGGCGCGGCGCGGCGAAGGCGATGGGATTGGTACCGAACAGAGGGACCTTGCCGCCCCAGGGGGCGATGGCGGACCGGCTGTTGGTGAAGGCCAGGGCGACCAGTCCGCGCTGGGCCGCCGCCTCCACATGGCGGCCAAGCACACCGGCATGATGGGATTTGTGGATGGCCACTCCGGCGATGCCGGCCTGTTCGGCCAAGGCGGCCCCTTCCTCCACCGCCAGATCGATGGCGGGAAAGGCGAAGCCGTCCTTGGCGTCGATGCGCAGGGTGCCGGTGGCGGTCCGCTCGACCACCGCCGTGGCGAGGCCATCGACCTTGCCGACCAAGGCCTGATCGGCATAGGCCGGCAGGCGGAGCAGCCCGTGGGAACTGAGCCCGTCGGCTTCGGCGGCCACCAGACCGCGCGCGACGGGTTCGGCATTGGGCTCCGACACCCCGGACGCGAGGAGGACACGAACGGCCAAGTCTCGAGCCGCCGTCAGGGAGATCTTCGTCATGGCAATCCTTTCCTCATGGGTGACGAGACGACACGGCGAAGCGAAATCCGGCCAACGACAGCACGCCGCCGGCGACAACCACCCACAGCACCGCGTCGTAGCTTTGCCCCCGCTCCCAGATCAGGTAGAACGCCGGCAGGCTGCCGACCTCAGACCATGCCGCCAGCAGCGAGCCCAGCGACAGCGCACCGTTCAAGGCCGTCCGGCTCCAGCCCAGTTCGGCTTCCATGGGGATGACCAGCAGCGAAAAGCTGTAGGTCAGCGTTCCCCACGACACCAGCTGCGCCGTCGCCATGCTCCCCACCAGCCGCCAGGCGGGACTCTCCGGGATCACCGGGCCGATGGGATTCATCCTGCTCACGATTCCCCCCTAAAAGGCCTTCAGCCGGTCCTCGTCCAGCAGTCGGGCGCTGTACGATCTGGTGGTGTAAAGCGCTACGGCGGCATTATAGCCACGCCCAGCCGCCACCCTTCCATGCCAAATATTCTACCTACTAGAAAAATAGAGTGATAGCGTTGGCGCCCCTTCCCTCGGGAGTGCCCGATGACCGCCACGAGTTCCCCCGCCGCCGCACCCGGCGGCATGCGCCGCACGGCGGAGGCCATCGCCGCCCTGTACGACCTGCTGGGAGACCGCCTCGCCACCGCCCAGGCGGCGCGCGCCCATCACGGCCAGGACGAATCCCACCACGCCCAATCCCTGCCCGACGCCGTCGCCTTCCCGCTCTCCACCGAGGAAGTGGCCGCCATCGCCGCTGTCTGCCACGGCCATCACGTACCCATGGTGCCGTTCGGCCCCGGCAGCGGCCTCGAAGGCGGGGCGGGGCGGTCCCGGTCGAGGGCGGCATCTGCGTCGATCTCGGCCGGATGGATCAGGTGCTTGCCATCAGTTCGGCCGACATGGACGCCACCGTTCAGGCCGGCACCCGGCGCCAGAGCCTGAACGGGCTGCTGCGCGACACCGGCCTGTTCTTTCCCATCGATCCTGGCGCCGACGCCACCATCGGCGGCATGGTGGCCACCCGGGCCAGCGGCACCACCGCGGTGCGGTTCGGCACCATGCGCGAGAATGTCCTGGGCCTGACCGTGGTGCTGGCCGATGGCCGGGTCCTGCGCACCGGCGGGCGGGCGCGGAAATCGTCGGCGGGCTACGACCTGACCCGCCTGTTCGTCGGCAGCGAAGGGACGCTGGGCATCGTCACCGAGGTGATCCTGCGCCTGCACCCCATCCCTGAAATCGCCGCCGTGGCGGTGTGCTCCTTCCCCGATCTTCGCCATGCGGTCCAGGCCGCCACCGAAGTCATTCAATTCGGCATCCCCATCGGCCGGGTGGAACTGCTGGACGACGACTTGATCAAGGCGGTGCTGCGCCATTCCAGCCTGGATCTGGCGCCGCAGCCGACCTTGTTCTTCGAGTTCCACGGCGACCCGCAGGTGGCGTCGCGCATCGCCGAGCAGGTGGCCGAGATCGCCGGCGCCCATCAGGGATCGAAATTCCATTGGGCCACCGCGCCCGAGGAGCGGGAAAAGCTGTGGGAGGCGCGCCGCTGGGGCACGCGCTGGGCCCGGCTGGAGCGGCCGGGCGCCCGGACCTGGCCCACCGATGTCTGCGTTCCCATCAGCCGTCTGGCCGATTGCATCACCGCCACCAAGGCTGATCTCGCGCATTCGCCAGCCCCGGCCTATATCCTGGGCCATGTGGGCGACGGCAATTTCCACTGCGCCTTCATGGTCGATCCCGACAACCCCGATGAACTGGCCGAGGTCGGCCGTCTCAGCCGGCGGCTGACCGAACGGGCCATCGCCGCCGGCGGAACCTGCACCGGCGAACACGGCATCGGCATCGGCAAGCGCGACTGCCTGACCGCCGAGCATGGCGACGTGGCGGTGGACGTGATGCGCGCCATCAAGGCGACCCTCGACCCGCGCCACCTGCTCAACCCCGGAAAGGTCCTGCCCTGACGACAACGACAAGCGGCATCCAATCCGTTGCCATCATCGGCGGCGGCACCATGGGCAGCGGCATCGCCGCCGCCGCCAAGGATGCGACCGCGCCATGCGCTGGGGCATCAACTGGGTGCGCGGTCCGTTCCAACTGCTCGACCATCTGGGCCCCCATCGGGTGATCGCCCGCCTGGAAGCCGCCGCAAAGCCGCTACCGGCCATGCTGGACGTCCTGAAGACGGCCGGCGCCGAGACATTTATCGGAATGGCGATTATCTCGGCCGGGATGAAGCCTATCACGCGGTGCCGGCGGAGTAGACCGACCGGTCAGGCTACCGGCGAGTCAGGTCCAGCGCACCAGCCGGCGGGCGAGAAGACCGAATCCCTTGTCGGCCATGGCGGACAGCAGGCCCAGGGCGACCAGCCCGGACATCATCTCGGCGGTCTGCATGTTCTGATGGGACAGTTCGATGCGATAGGCAACGCCGGCGAAGGCTCCGGCCAGTTCGGCGGCGACCAGGGTGTAGAACGAGATACCGATGGCGGTACGCAGGCCGACGAAGATGGTGGGTAGCGCCGCCGGCAGCACCACATGGAGCAGCACGGACCGGGGGCGAGCGCCCAGGCTGGCGGCGGCCCGCAGCAGCAGCGGATCGACCCGCTGGACGCCGAGATGGGCGGACATCCACACCGCGAAGAACACGCCCCACACCACCAGGAACCACTTGCCGCCTTCCGACAATCCGAACCACAGGATGATGATGGGGACCAGGGCCACCGGCGGGATGGGACGCAGCATCTGGAATATGGGCACCAGCAGATTGCCGATCAGCCGGTTGCGGCCGGTGAATATCCCGACCACGATGGCGGCGGTGGCACCAAGGCTGTAGCCGATCACCACCCGCGAGGCGCTGGCCCACAGATCCCGCCACAGCAGGCCGCTTTGCACCTGACGCAACAAAGCGGTCAGAACCACCAGCGGGCTGGGAAACAGAATCGGGTTGACCCAGCCGCTGGTGGACAACCCATGCCAGAGCACCAGGAAGAGCGGCACCGACAAGGCCAGGGCCGCCCGTTCCAGCGCGACGCTCACTTCCCCCCCAGCGTCACCCGATCAGGAGCGACTGCACGCAACGGCTCGGCCACCACAACCTGGGTGAAGTCGGGCAGAGTAGTGGCGCCCTGGGGCACGTTGCCGCTGTCCAGCCGCCAGGTGGCGTGGGTCTTCAAGGTCTCCGGCACGCTGTCATCCAGGATCACGTCATAGCGGTAGTCGCCGAAGCCGGCAGCCAGTTCCTCGCGCGGCAGATTGACCGCCTTGGCGATGATGGTGATGGCTTCCTCCCGGTTGGCCTTGATCCATTCATGGGCCTCCACCAGGGCGGCCAGGAATTGCCGGGCCACCCCGGGATTGGCGGCCAGCCACGGCTTCAGCGCCACGATGTTGAAGGTCTCGCCGTAGACGCCGCGAGTCTCCAGCTCGGTGGCCTGGACACCCAGCGCCTTCTTCCCGTTGGCGACATGGGGTTCCCACACGTCATAGGCGTCGATGCTGTTGTTGGACAGCGCCGCCACCATGTCCTGGGGCTGCAAGGCCACCAAGGTGACATCCTTGGCGGTCAGTCCGGCCTTCTTCAGCAGGGTGGCGGTGTAGACCTCGCTGCCGGTGCCGGCGGCGAAGCCGATGCGCTTACCCCTGAGGTCGGCGAGGCCATGGATATGGGAGTCCGTCCGGGTCAGGGTCTTGACGTCGGAGACGTTGATGCGGGCCAACACCACCACCGGTTGGGCGTTGAACGCCGCCGCCGTGATGGGGGCCTCGGCCACGGTGGCGATCTCGGCACCGCCCCCCAGCACGCTTTGCAAGGCAGCCCGGCCGGAGGTGAAGTTGCTGACGCTGACGGCAAGACCGTGCTTGGCGAGGAAGCCCTTCTCCTCGGCCACCAGCGCCACCCCGGAGATGGGGGAAAGGTTCTGGGCCAGACGCAATTCGTCGGCCGCCTGGGCCGACAGGGGCAGGGCGGCGAGAACGATGGCAAGGATGCGGGGCAGCGGACGCATGGGTCTTCTCCGTCAGGAAGGGTGGGGATAGGGAATGCCGGTGGCCCCCAAGGGCAGGCTGAGATGGCGCTGGAAACGGCCGGCGAGATCGGCCAGGGCGTCGTCGGAAAAGGCCGGACCAGCCAGGGTGATCCCGGCGGGCAGGCCGTTGGGGCGGAAGCCCGCCGGAACCGCCACCGCCGCCAGATCGAGGAAATTGACGAAGTTGGTGTAGCGACCGAGCGCCGCGTTGCGGTGGACGGGCTCTTCCGCCAACGCGGCGATGCTCCAGATGGTTGGGGTGGTGGGAACCACCAGCAAGTCGGTTCCCGTCAAGGCCTGCTCCGCTTGCCGCCGCAGCGATTGCAGGCGGTGCAGCGTCGTGAAGACGTCGATACCACTGTACTGCTCGGCCCCCGCCAGCACCGTTCGGGTCACCGGGTGCAGGGCATCGGGATGCCGCGCCACAAAGGAGCCGATGGAGGCGGTCCGCTCCGCCAGATAGGCCCCCTGGAACAGCAGGGTATTGACCTCCAGAAAGGGGGCATAGTCGATGGCGACCGGCGTCCCGCCCAACTGGACCAGCGCCTGGATCGCTTGGCGAAAGAGGGTTTCATTGCCGGTATCGCCAAGAAAGTCGAGAAACGGCTCGGCCGGAACGGCGAAGCGGAACCGTTCGGGCAGCGGTTTCGCGGCGGAAGCCTGCCGCGACCATGGGTCTTCGGCATCGAATCCCTCTGCCACGCGACGCACGGCCACCGCATCGGCCACGGTCAGCGCGAACACCGAATGGCAGTCGAGGCTGCGGCTGGTGCCGACCGATCCCCGCAGACTGAGCAGGCCACGGGTCGGCTTGACCCCCACCACATTGTTGAAGGAGGCCGGCACCCGCCCCGAACCGCCGGTATCGGTGCCGATGGCGAAGGAGACCAGACCGGCCGCCACCGACACCCCCGCCCCGGAACTGGAGCCGCCGGGGATATAAGCCGGATTAAACGGATTGCGGGGAATGCCATAGGGGCTGCGCACGCCCACCAGACCGGTGGCGAGCTGATCCAGGTTGGTCTTGCCGATCAGGATGGCGCCGGCGGCCAACAGCCGCTCGATCACCGGGCTGGATGCGTCGGGATGATAGGCGAAATCCGGGCAGGCGGCGGTGGTAGGCAGGCCGGCGACATCGATGCAATCCTTGACGCTGAACGGCAGGCCGAACAACGGCAGGACCGCCTTCTCCGAGGAAGGCAAGGTTTCCAGCGCCCGGGCACGGGCCAAGGCCTGCTTGCGCGGAATTACGGTGATCCAGACGCCGTCATCCCCGCTGGCGGCGATGCGGTCGTAGACATTGGCGACAATCGCGCTGGGGCTGGCCGCCCCGCTCCGGTAGGCGCCGGACAGGGCGCGGGCCTCCAGGCTGAAACTCATGGCCTAGCCTTGAGCGCCCGTCCAAGACGGATGTATGTCGGCTGCGTGGGCATCTGCCATCCCCAGGATGCAATGGTCACG
>Ga0265313_10003112_pt1 | contig 13716 bp, 15 predicted proteins | sample 4123metaG_FD_203122 | JGI IMG/M metagenome (GOLD analysis project Ga0265313, IMG submission 203122) | Rhizosphere microbial communities from Carex aquatilis grown in University of Washington, Seatle, WA, United States - 4-1-23 metaG | ecosystem: Host-associated > Plants > Roots > Rhizosphere >...
AACGCGCCCTCCTCATCGGGCGGATCGAGATCGAAGACCACGTAGTCCGGGCGGTCGGGCTTGTCGACGCGCGAGTACCACGCGTTCATGTCGATGCAGTGCATCTGAACCATCCAGAGCAGCGCGTCGCGCGATTCGACGAGCGGGAAGTCGACGAGCCGCGACTCGCCCTTGCCGCCGCGCGGCCACGTGCGGAACTCGCGGGTCGGGATCCACGACGGCATCCCCTTCGGCGCCTGCTTCTGGAAGAACGCCTCGCCGGAGATCCCTTCGCGCCAGCGCTTCATCGTGAACGGCCGGTCGCGCAGGTGCGGCACGATCGCGTCGGCGACCTCGCCGTAGTACGCGAAGAGATCGCCTTTGGTGATTCCGTCGTCGGGGAAGAGCACGCGGTCGGCCGAGCTGAGCTTCACCTCGTGCGTCATGCGCGAACCGCCCACCGGACCGTGGCCGTCATCGGGAAGCGGTACTCGCCTTCCGGGAGCAGCGCCCCGAGGTCGGCCATGGCGGCCGCACGCTCGTCGTCCGGCAGCCGCGCGATGAGGCTCACCGAGCTGACGAAGGCGAGCGCCGACTCGCGGGTCTGCAGCTGCTCGTGCGGCACGGTCGACTTGTGCAGCTCGCCGAACGGCCCGCGCTCGATCGGCGCGAAGCGGTCTTCGCCGTCATCCGGCGCGAGCCGGCCGTCGGCGAAGAGCTCCTGCAACCGTCCGCGGTACGCATCGGGCAGCGGCGAGGACGACTCGACGCTCTCGTTCCACACGACCGCGAAGATGCCGCCGGGACGAAGCACGCGCGCGATCTCCTCGATCGCCTCGTCGTTCGCGAACCAGTGGAACGCCTGCGCCGCGAAGACGCCGTCGACCGACGCGTCGGGCAGCGGGATCGACTCCGCCGAGCCCTGGTGGCTCTCGGCCTGCGGGACGACCGATTCGAGGATCGCGCGCATCCCGTCGAGCGGCTCGACGGCGATCACGTGCGCGTACCGGCGCGCGAGCACGCGCGTGAGCTTGCCCGTGCCGGCGCCGAGATCGAGCACCGTCGAGCCGGCGTCGAGCGGTAGCGCATCGAGGAGCTCGTCGGGGTACGACGGCCGCGCCGATTCGTACGCGGCGGCGGCGCGCTCGAAGCTGCGGGCGGGATCCATCATGTTCGTTGCGCCTTGAAGACACGCGCTGCCAGCGGGACGCGGTAGGGAACGTCAGGCAGGAGCCCGACGAGCTGCGCGCGCAGCGCCGTGCGCTGCTCGGCGGAGAGCCGGCCCATCGAGCTCGTCGACACGAAGTACGAAGCGAGACTGTCGCGGCCGGTCGTCCACTCGTGCTCGAACGATGCCTCCTCGAGCGGTGTGAACGGTGCGCCGTCGAAGCCGTCCTTCCACGCGCCGCTCAGCACCTTCGGGCCGCCGGGCGGCGGCAGCTGCTCCCACGTGTCGTGGAGGAGCGCCCGCACCTCCGCAGGCAGCTCCGGCTCGAGCGACAGCCAATCGTTGAAGCACACGACCACTGTGCCTCCCGGGCGCAGCACGCGCGCGATCTCGCGCACCGCGAGAACGGTGTCGAACCAGTGGAAGGCCTCGGCGACGAACACGTCGTCGACCGAGGCGTCGTCGAGCGGGATCCGCTCCGCGCTCCCCGCCACAATCGTCGCCGCAGGCACGTTGCGCTCGAGCACGGCGCGCATGCCGGCGAGCGGCTCGACGGCCGTCACGTCGGGGTAGTGCTCGACGAGTAGTCGGGTCAGCTTGCCGGTGCCGGCCGCAAGATCGAGAACGGACTCGCCCTTGACCCCGTGCAGCATCGCCGCCGGCCAGCCTGCGCGCCCGAGGTCGTAGTCCTCGGCGAGCGCGTCGAACGCGAGGCCCTGAGGATCAGCCAACGCCCGCAAGCAGGAAGGCGCGGTTCTCCTTGAGCATCTCGCGCGCGATGACGAGGCGCTGGATCTGGTTGGTGCCCTCGTAGATCTGGGTGATCTTCGCGTCGCGCATCATGCGCTCGACCGGGTACTCCTGGATGTAGCCGTACCCGCCGAGCACCTGCACCGCGTCGGTCGTGACCTCCATCGCGACGTCGGTGCAGTAGAGCTTCGACATCGCCGAGAGCTTCGTCAGCTCCAAACCAGTGTCACCCTCGTCGATCATCCGTCCGACCTTGTAGAGCAGACCGCGGGCCGCCTCGCACTTCGTCTCCATGTCGGCGAGCATCCCCGCGATCAGCTGGTGCTGGCCGATCGGCTTGCCCATCGTCTCGCGCGTGCGCGCGTAGTCCACCGCGTAGTCGGTCGCACCCTGGGCGAGCCCGAGCCCCTGCGCGCCGATCCCCGGCCGCGAGCGGTCGAGGATCCGCATCGCGAGCTTGAAGCCGTCCCCCTCCGCGCCGAGCAGGTTCGCCGCGGGGATGCGGCAGTCGTCGAAGAAGATCTCGCCGGTCGTCGAGCCCTTGATTCCCATCTTGGGCTCGATGCGGCCGACCTCGAACCCGGGTGCCGACGACTCGACGACAAACGCCGAGATCCCGCCGTGCCCTTGCTGCGGATCGGTCTTCGCGAAGACGACGTACACGGATGCGACGCCTGCGCTCGTGATGAAGCGCTTGCCGCCACTGATCACATAAGAATCCCCGTCCCGACGAGCGACTGTGCGCATCGCCGCGCTGTCCGAGCCCGAGCCGGGCTCCGTCAGCGCGTACGCCGCCAGCCACTCGCCGCTCGCCAGCTTCGGCAGGAACTGCTCCTTCTGGGCGGCGCTGCCCGCGAGCTTGATCCCGAGCGAGCCGAGCTCCTGGACGGCGATGATCAGCCCGCTCGTCGCGCAGACCTTCGAGAGCTCCTCGATCATCACGAGCGTCATCAGCGCGCTCTCGCCGATTCCGCCGTACTCCTCGTCGTAGAGCACGCCGAAGAGATCGTTCTCGCGGAACGCCTCGACGACGTCCCACGGAAACTCGGCCGTCTTGTCGATCTCGGCGGCGCGTGGCGCGACCTTCTCGCGCGCAATCGTCCGCACCAGCTCGCGGATCTCGCGCTGCTCGTCGGTGAGTGGATCGAACGCGCTCATTCGGGGGTGAAGTCTAGTGCGGCTGCTGCCGATACCCGGGCCATGGTGATCATCCCGGTCCGGATCCTGGCACTCGTCGTCGCGGCAACCGGCCTTGCCTGCGCGGCGATGACACTCCTGCTGATCGCGCGTCGCGCGTAGATTCCCTCGCGAGTGATCCTCGCGAACGGCCTCATCCGTACGCTCGACCCGCAGGTGCAGACGCAGGCCGCACTCGCGATCGCGGGCGAGCTCGTCGCCGGCGGTGTCGGCGTGCACGAGACGGCGCTCGCCTCGCCGGAGGTGACCGATCTCGGCGGCCTGGTCGTCGTTCCCGGCTTCACCGACTCGCACGTGCACTTCCCGACGTGGGCGCTCGCTCAGAACGAGGTCAACCTGGACGGCTGCGCGAACGTCAACGAGGCATTGCAGCGGCTGCGCGGCACCGAGGTGAAGACCGGGCGCTGGCTGCGCGGCTACGGCTGGCGCAGCGGCGACTGGCAGCCGCAACGCGACCCGACCCGCCACGATCTCGACGCGATCACCGGCGACACGCCTGCCGGGCTGATCGCGAAGGACTACCACTCGCTCTGGCTCAACTCTGCCGCACTCGCGCTCGCGGGCGGCGATCTCGAGGTCGAAGGCGGAGTCGTCGAGCGCGACGCGAACGGCGAGCCCACCGGCGTGCTCCGGGAGGAGGCCGCCTGGCGCTTCAAGGAGCGGCACATGATCGTCTCCGACGCGGACTACCTCGACGCGATGCGCGCGGGCGTCCGGCTCGCGAACGCCCGGGGTGTCACCGCCGTGCACGACAAGGACGGTTGGCTCGGCGCGCTGCGGTTGTGGCAGCAGCTCGAGGAGCGCGGCCAGCTGACGCTGCGCGTGTGGCAGTCGATCCCGCACGACGCACTCGACGCGGCGGTGACCGTCGGCCTGCGCTCCGGGATCGGCAGCCCGTACCTGAAGCTCGGTTATCTGAAGGTGTTCATGGACGGCACGCTCGGTTCGCAGACGGCCTGGATGCTCGACGGCAGCGGTGTGCAGATCACGAGTGGCGAGCAGCTCGCCGAGATCGTCCGCCGTGGCGCGGAGGCCGGGTTCCCCGTCGCGGTCCACGCGATCGGCGACCGCGCGAACCGCGAGGCGCTCGACGCGTTCGAGCAGACCAAGGACGTGTGGGGACCGCTCGGCCTGCGCCAGCGAATCGAGCATGCGCAGCTGCTCGCGCCGGAGGACCTCGATCGCTTTGCCCAGATCGGCGTCACCTGCTCGGTGCAGTTCACCCACGCACCGTCGGACCGCGATCTCGCCGACGACTACTGGGCGGGCAAGACCGACGGCGCGTACGCATTCCGCTCGCTCCTCCACTCGGGCGCCGTGGTCGTCAACGGCAGCGACGCGCCGATCGAGGAGCTCGACCCGCTCGCGGGCATCCGCGCCGGTGTGCGGCGCACGATCGACGAGCGTCCCGCGTGGCATCCCGAGCAGGCACTGACCGTCGGCGAGGCGTTCCACGCAACGTGCGTCGCCCCCGCCTGGCTCGCGCGGGACGAACGCCGCCGCGGCACGCTGCTCCCGGGCCACTACGCCGATCTCGTCGTGCTCGACCGCGACCCGTGGAAGGACCTCGACGCACAGGTCGTCGCCACCATGGTCGGTGGGAAGTGGGTGCACAACCCACCCCCGTGGTAGCCGCCAGCCGAATCTGATTCGCGTCAGCGAACCAGATTCGCGAGTTTCGAACTGCCGGCGACACCCAGAAACTCGCGACTCTGGTTCGGCTTCGCCGAATCAGAGTCGAATCGGGTTTTGCGCACGCTTTACCCGCGCGCAACGGTCGCTTTCCGCGCGGCAGCTCCTAACGGCCGAACAACCGCCGCCGCGGCCGGGCCTGCGCCGGTCGCGGCGGCAGTGTGCCGCCGTCGACGATCGCGCCTGGCACGCCAACCGTCAGCCAGCGCGCGAGCTCCTCGTCACCGACTGCTGCAACGGCGCCGCTCATCCCGATTCGGCGAATCGCCGGCGCATGACCGTCGCTCGCGATCAGATGCGCGAAGCCGAGCTCGAGCAGCGCGAACGCCGAGTCGTGCGAACGGCGGCCGAGCGTTCCGTCGACCGCCCCTGCCGTGAGCTGCACGAGCACCCCACTCGCGACGAGCGGGTCGAGCAACTCGGGTCGCTGCTGCACCTCGGCGTTTCGCTCGGGATGCGCGAGCACCGGCGTGATCCCGGCAGCGAGCAGCGTGAAGAGGCGTTCGCCGATGTCGAGCGGCCAGCCGACGTACGGCGTCTCGACGAGCAGGTAGCCCGGGTTACCGGCAAGCGCGAAGCGGAGCAGCTCATCGTGCGGCCGTTCGAGCCGGCCGAGATCGAGCTCGCCGCCGGGCACCAGCCGCAGCTCGTCGCCGACGGCGGAGCGCAGCTCAGCGAGCGCCGCCTCCATCTGCTCAGGCGTCGTCGGGTAGTCGTCGCGCACGTGCGGCGTCCCTGCGAGCACGCGGATCCCGTCCGCGACTGCGGCCCGGCAGATCGCCACGGCCTCGTCGAGATCGGCGGCCCCGTCGTCGAGCCCCGGCAAGACGTGCGAGTGGAGATCGATCAAAGCTGCGCGAACGCGAGGAAGAGCTCGCGTGCGGCGCGGATGCCCAGCGGGACGTACTCGGCGACCAGCCGCTCGTTCGGTGAGTGGATCTGCGAGTCCGGCAGGCCGAAGCCCGTGATCACGGTGGGGATCCCCTTGCCGGCGAGCGCCGGGACGATCGGCAGCGTGCCGCCCGTCCTGATCAGCGCGGGCCGGCGTCCGAGCGCGCGCTCGAAGGCGTCGAGCCCGAGCTGGATCGCCTTCGAGTCCGGCGGGACGAGCCCGGGCGGCGACGACGACCACAGCTCAACTTCGAGGTCGGCGCCGGCGGGCGCGGCCGCGCGGAGCAGCCGCTCGACCACGGGCGCGACCTCTTCCACCTTCTGCCCGGGCGCGAGCCGCATCGACACGTTCGCGATCGCCTCCACCGGCAGCACCGTCTTCTGCAGGACCGGCGAGCCGGTGGCGATGCCGTTCACGTCGATCGCCGGCTCGGCGAACGTGCGCAGATAGAAGTCCTGCGCGGCCGCCGGGTCCTTCGGCCGAGCGCCCTGCTCGGACAGCTCGTCCGCACCCGCCGGCAGCTGCTCCCAGCCCGCGAGCTCCTCGGCGGTGGGCTCGGCGCGACCGACACGCAGCTCCTCGGCGAGCGTGCCGTCCTGTGCGACCACCGCGTCGAGCGTCTTGATCAGCGCGTGCGCAGCGTTCAGCGCGGCGCCGCCGTACATGCCCGAGTGCAGGTCGCGTTCGCCGGTGCGGAGCGTCACGTGGAAGTACGCCATGCCGCGCGTCGCGACGTTGAACGCCGGGACGTCGCGCCGGATCATGCCGCTGTCGAAGATGACCGCCGCGTCGGCACCGTGCTCGTCCGCCTCGAGGAACTCGACGATCGAATGGCCGCCGGTCTCCTCTTCGCCGTCGCAGCAGAAGCGGACGTTGACGGGTAGCTCGCCCGCGCGCGCGAGCTCGCGCGCCGCGGCGAGGAGCATGTAGAGCTGGCCCTTGTCGTCGACGGTGCCGCGGCCGTACAGGTAGTCGCCGCGGATCTCCGGCTCGAACGGATCGCTCTCCCAAAGCTCGAGCGGGTCCGGCGGCTGCACGTCGAAGTGGCCATAGCAGATGACGGTCGGCGCGCTCTCGGCGCCGGTCGACGCGCGTACCTCACCGATCGTGAGCGGCTGGCCGTGCCAGTCGATCACCTCGCACTCGCCGCCGGCGCCGCGGATGAAGTCGCGAACCCACTCGGCCGCGCGCACGACGTCCGCCTTGTGCGCGTCGTCGGCGCTGATCGAGGGAATGCGCAGGAACTCCGCTAGCTCGTCGAACCACTCCATGCGCGGGAGAGGCTACCGGGTGGTCGCGCCGGGCGGCGGTGGGGTGTAGCGTCCCGCCGATGGACGAGCTTACGCTTCGCATCTCCGATGCCGAGCGCGAGCGGGCGGTTGCCGCTCTCCGTGAGCACCTGCTTGCGGGCCGGCTCACGCTCGAGGAGTTCAGCGAGCGCGTCGGCGCCGCCTACGGCGCCCGCACGGGGCAAGAGCTCGCCCGGGTCAACGAGGACCTGCCGGAGACGATCCTGGCCTCGGCCGGCGTCCCGCGCAAGCCGTGCCGTTTCACTGCTGCGGTCTTCGCGCACGTCGTCCGCCGCGGCCGGCTGCGCCTGCCCAAGCGGACCTTCGCCTTCAGCTTCCTCGCCGACGTCGACCTCGACCTGCGCGAGGCGGCGATCGAGAACCCGGTGACGACCGTGCGCGTATTCGCCTTGTTCGGGAACGTCGACGTGTACGTCCCGGAAGGCGTCGACGCGGACGTCGGCGGCTTCACGATCGGCGGGCACCGTGCCGACTGGGGCCGGGACGCGCCGTCTGCGAACGCGCCGTCAATCCGCGTCCGCGTGCTCGGCTTTTTCGGAACGGTCGATGTCTGGCGGGTGCCCCCGAAGCTGGACGGCACCTACGGAGAGATCGTCGGCCATCTGAGACCGCGGTCTCGCCGGCTGCCGCCTGCGGTTTAGGCGACGTCGCGGAGCTTCTGCGAGTCCGCCAGCGCCCGGAGCTTCTTGAGCCCCTGGTTCTCGATCTGGCGGATCCGCTCGCGCGTCACCTGGAACGCGCGGCCGACCTCGTCGAGCGTGCACGGCTGCTCGCCGTTCAGGCCGTAGCGGAGCTCGAGCACGCGCCGTTCGCGATAGCTGAGCGACCCGAGGCACTTCTGGAGCGCCTCCGCGCGAAAGGCGGTGTCGGCGGCCTCGTCGGGCGGCGGCGTGTGCTCGTCCTCGAGGAACTGGCCGAACTCCGACTCCTCCTCGTCGCCCACCGGCTTCTCGAGCGACACCGGCGTCTGCGACGTGCGGCGAATCGACTCGACCTCCTCGACCGTCATGTCGAGGTCGACGGCGATCTCCTCGTTGGAAGGCTCACGTCCGCGCTCGGCGCGCAGCTTGCGCTCCGTGCGCATGATCTTGTTCAGCTTCTCGACGACGTGAACCGGCATGCGGATCGTCCGCGCCTTGTCGGCGAGCGCCCGCGCGACCGCCTGGCGGATCCACCACGTTGCGTAGGTCGAGAACTTGTAGCCCTTGCGCCAGTCGAACTTCTCGGCGGCGCGGACGAGCCCGATCGTTCCTTCCTGGATCAGGTCGAGGAACGGGAGCCCCTGATTGCGGTAGCGCTTTGCGATCGAGACGACGAGGCGGAGGTTGGCCTCGACCATCTCCTGCTTCGCGCGATGGTCGCCGCGCTCGATGCGCTTCGCGAGCTCGACTTCCTGCGCGGCGGTGAGGAGGTCGACCTTGCCGACGTCCTTGAGGAAGAGCTGCAGCGAGTCGGCGGAGAACTCGAGATCGACGGGCTCCTCGACCTCTTCAACCTGCGCGGCGTAGAAGTCGGCCTGCGCGTCCCCTGCCGCGTCGAGCGGCGTGACCTCTTCGTCAGCGACAGCTTCGACTACGACCTCGACTTCGATCTCATCCTCGAAGTCGGTTCCCTCAACGTCGATCTCGTCCTTGCTCACTGGCCCCCCTCGGTGCCGAGCAGTGCCTGACCGGATGCGGAACTGTGGCAGGAGAATCGGACGGACGCCATAGGCCGCTCGGCTCATTTGTTCGTCGTACCAGTCCCACCCTTGACGAGGCCGCTCAGGAACGCACTTGACTGCTTCCCCAGGGTACTCCTGGGATTCAGACTTCGCGCGAATTGGAACTCCGTGACCGCCTGGGCGCGTTGGCCCGTCCACGCGAGCAGCAGCCCCAGGTGAAAGCGCACCGATTGACTGTGCGGGAAGCGCTGGACGAGCGGACCGAGCCGCGAGAACGACGCGGAGAGATTGTCTTCGTTGAAACGTCCGACCGCCGCGGCCACCTGCGCTTCGTCGTTCCCTGGCTGGAGACGCGCTGCGCGCGCGTAGAGCGCCTCCGCGGAGTGCTGCTTGCCGCGCCGCTGCATCAAGACCCCCTGGATCAGGAGCGTGTCGTGACTCTGCGGCTGGAAGATCGGGTAGGGCAGCCCGCCCTGGGGCTGGAAGTACTGCGGGTGCAGGATCGCGTCCGCCTGCATCTCGTAGTAGGTGTTGTAGCCGGCCTTCTTCGCCTGGCGATACGCCTGCTCGGCATCGGCCTCGAAGCCGGCACAGAAGAGCGCGGTGGCGAAGTTGAACTGCACGACCGGGTCATTGGGGAACTGCTGCGAGAGCGGCTCGAGCACCTGCGCGGCCGTCTTGGGCGGCCTCGCCAGGGCGCTCCGCACCGCGGCCACGTTCTGCGAGGGCACGCCCGGGACGACCAGCGCCTTCGGGCGCTGCTTGCATTGGACGGCCACCTGCGTGGGGTCCTGGCGGGTCGCGAGGACGACCCCGGCGACCACTCCCGCCACCACGACCGCAATCGCCGCAACGAGCAGCCGCACGCGTTTCACCGCCGACATCGCGCGCAACGTAGCTGGAAATAGACGAGTAGCCGCTACCGTTTATGAAGTCATGACGACCTATCGCGAACTGCTGCAGCGGACCAAGGACGAGATCTCCGAGATCGACGCCGGCACGGCCCAGGCGACCCCCGGGGCGTCCTGGGTGGACGTGCGCGAGATCGACGAATGGCAGGAAGGCCATCTCCCGGGCGCGGTCCACGTGCCGCGCGGCTATCTCGAGAGCCGGATCGAAGCGGTTGCGGCCGACAAGACGCAGCCGGTGATCCTCTACTGCGCAGCCGGGAACCGCTCGGCATTCGCCGCGAAGACGCTCCAGGAGCTCGGGTACGAGAACGTCCACTCGCTCGCCGGCGGCTTCACCGACTGGAAGCGCAACGGGCTCGAGGTCGTGCTGCCTCGCACGCTCTCGCCCGAGAAGCGCACCCGCTACTCGCGCCATCTGCTGATCCCCGAGATCGGCGAAGAGGGTCAACTCAAGCTGCTCGACGCGAGGATCCTCCTGATCGGCGCCGGCGGCCTCGGCTCGCCCGCGTCGCTCTACCTCGCGGCGGCCGGGATCGGGACGCTGGGGATCGTGGATGCGGACATCGTCGACGAGACGAACCTGCAGCGTCAGATCGCGCACTCGCTCGACACGCTCGGCACGCCGAAGGTCGATTCGGCAAAGCGCGCGATCCAGGCACTGAACCCCGACGTGGACGTGATCACCTACCGCGAGCGCCTCACCTCGGAGAACATCGACCGGATCCTCGACGACGGCTGGGACATCATCGTCGACGGTGCCGACAACTTCCCGACGCGCTACCTCGTCAACGACGCGTCCGTGTGGCGCGGCATCCCGGTCGTGCACGGCTCGATCTACCGCTTCGAGGGCCAGGTCACCGTCTTCAAGCCCCATGAGGGCCCGTGCTACCGCTGCCTCTTCCCGGAGCCGCCGCCGCCCGAGCTGGCGCCGTCGTGCGCCGAGGGCGGCGTGCTCGGCGTGCTGCCGGGCATCGTCGGCACGTTGCAGACGAACGAGGCGATCAAGCTCGCGGCGGGGATCGGCGAGCCGCTCGTCGGCCGGCTGCTCCTGCTCGACGCGCTCGCGACCGAGTTCAACGAGGTGAAGATCGAGCGCCGCGCGGACTGCCCCGTCTGCGGCGATCACCCGACGATCACCGAGTACATCGACTACGTCGAGTTCTGCAGCCATGCGTAGGCTCGACGGAGCATGCCAAGTAGCGGAGGTGCCGGCTTTGCCGGCGCTGGAGCGGAACAGATGAGTGTCGTAAGGGTTCCCCCGGTGCTCAGGAGTGAGGCGGGCGGTGCGCGTGAGGTCGAGGCCTCGGGCTCGACCGTCCGCGAGCTCCTCGAGGACCTCTCGACTCGAATGCCTGCGCTCGGCTCGAAGGTCTACGGCGAGGGCGAGATCCAGTCGTTCGTGAACGTCTACGTCGACGGCGAGGACGTGCGCACCCGCAACGGGCTCGACACGCCGGTCCGCGACAGCTCCACCGTGATTCTCCTACCGGCGATGGCCGGTGGTCGCTAGCTCGCTGCTCGACCTGATCGGGAACACCCCGCTGGTCGAGCTCCAGGCGCTCTCGCCCCCGGGCCGCACGATCCACGTGAAGCTCGAAGGGCAGAACCCGACGGGCTCGATCAAGGACCGCGTGGCGCTCGCGATGGTCGAAGCGGCCGACCTCGCGGTGGGCCAGGAGCTGCTCGAGCCGACGAGCGGCAACACCGGCATCTCGCTCGCGCTCGTCGCGAAGCTCAAGGGGCTGAAGCTGACGTGCGTGATGCCGTCCAATGCGACGCCCGAACGGCGGGCGCTGCTCGAACTGTACGGAGCGACGGTCATCGACTCGCCCGGCGAGAAAGGCTCGAACGGCGCGGTGCGGATGGCACAGGAGATCGCCGCGCGCGACGACCGGTACGTGATGCTCTTCCAGTACGCGAACGAGGCGAACCCACGCGCGCACTACGAGGGAACGGGCATGGAGATCGCGCGCGACCTCGCGCGCGTCGACGCTCTCGTCGCCGGCCTCGGCACCGGCGGGACGCTGATGGGCACGGGCGCGCGGCTCCGCGAGGCGTTCCCGGACGTGCAGATCGTGGCCGCCGAGCCGTTGCCCGGCGACCCGGTCATGGGACTCCGCTCGCTCGAGGACGGCTACGTGCCGCCGGTGCTCGACGTGACGAAGCTCGACCGCAAGCTGCTCGTCTCCAATACGGAGGCGGCCGCCGCGGCACGTGTGCTGCTCGAGCGGGAAGGCATCTTCACCGGCGTCTCCTCGGGTGCGGTCGTGCACGTCGCGCGGCGCATCGCCGAGGAGCTGCCGGAAGGCTCGGTCGTCGTCGCGGTGCTCGCGGACGGTGGCTGGAAGTACCTCTCCGCCCCGTTCTGGCTCGGCGAGGAGATCGACGAGGCGGTGCTGTGGTGGTAGTGCCCGACGCGATTCGCGCCGAGCTGCGCGCGCACGCGGCCGACGAGGCGCCGAACGAATGCTGCGGCCTGCTCGTCCTCCGCGACGGCGTCGCCGAGCGATACGAGCGCGGCCGGAACGCACTCGCCTCGCCCTACCGCTACGAGCTGGAGATCGACCCGAGCCTCTGGTTCCTCGAAGACGAGGGCTACGAGCTCGCGGTCTTCCACTCGCATCCCGAGACGGAGCCGATCCCGTCCCGGACCGACCGGGAACTGGCCGGCCTCTGGTCCGGCCGGCCGTTCCTGATCTACGGCTTGAAGCTCGACGAGCTGCGCGCGTGGCGGATCGCCCGCGACGGCGTCGAGGAGATCGCGCTCGGCTAAGTCACCTTGAACGACCCGTGCATGAACGACGCATGCGGGTCGCACTGGTAGGTGTAGGTGCCCTTCTTGAGCGTCACCTTCCACGTGGTCGTGCCGGTGCCGGCGACCGTGGTCGTCTTGTTGACGCCCGGCCCCTGCAAGTGGAAGTCGTGGACGTTCGCCTTGTCGGCGACGACGATCGTGTAGGCGCCGGCCTTCACGCTCGTGACCTTCTTCCCGCCCTGCGTGAGCGTGATCGTGAACCCGGGGCCGACCGTGCCGTTCAGCGTGGAGCCGCCGGCCGTTGCGACCGGGACGGCGAAGGCGGCGGCAAGCGCCGCGATTACCAGGACGAACTTCATAAACCGTGCCTCCGTTCGGGGGTTTCGCAGCACATACGCTGCGCCCCCCGCGAACGGATTGCAACTCAACGGCGACTCAACTGACGGTGAACGAGCCCTTCATGAACGACGCATGGGGATCGCACACGTACTTGTAGGTGCCCTTCTTCAGGGTGAGCTTCCACGTGGTGGTGCCCTGCGTGCCGACGGCCGTCTTCTTGTTGACGCCGGGGCCGGTGAGGTGGAAGTTGTGGATCGTCGACTTGTCGGCGATCTTGAACACGTAGGTGCCGGCCTTCAGCTTCGTGACCTTCTTGCCGCCCTGCGTGAGCGTGATCGTGAATCCGGGGCCGACCGTGCCGTTCAGCGTCGGCGTGGCCGCGACGGCGGCCGGCACGGCGAGGGCGGCGACGAGCACTACGAGTGCAACGAGCTTCATGAATCTCCTCGGATCGTTCGATGATGTGGCGACCGACAGGGTACGCTCGCCCGCGTGGAGCTCGCGGAGGTTCTCTCACCCGGGTCGCTCGTCGAACCGCAGGGGCGCTATCTCGCCGATCTGATGGGCCGCGGCGTGCACGGCACCGCCGACGCGGTTGTGCTCCCTGCCACGACGGAGGAGGTCGCTGCGGTCATGCGGTGGTGTTACGAGCACGATGTGCCGCTGACCGCCCGCGGCGGCGGCACGGGGCTCGCAGGCGGCGCGATCCCGGTTGAGGGCGGCGTCGTGATCGGCTTCGAACGCCTGAACAAGATCCGACAGTTCGATCCGCTGCTCTGGCGCATGCACGTCGAGGCCGGCGTCACGACCGGTGACGTGCACCGACTCGCGCGCGAGAGCGGCCTGCGCTTCCCGCCCGATCCCGGCGCGGCGGAGATCTCGCAGATCGGCGGCAACATCGCCTGCAACGCCGGCGGCCCGCACGCCTTCAAGTACGGCGTGACCGGGCACTGGGTGACCGGGATCGAAGCGGTGATCCCGCCGGGCGAGATCGTCCACATCGGCGGCCCGATCCGGAAGGACGTCGCCGGCTACGACCTGAAGAGCCTGCTCGTCGGCT
>Ga0265313_10003114_pt1 | contig 13712 bp, 16 predicted proteins | sample 4123metaG_FD_203122 | JGI IMG/M metagenome (GOLD analysis project Ga0265313, IMG submission 203122) | Rhizosphere microbial communities from Carex aquatilis grown in University of Washington, Seatle, WA, United States - 4-1-23 metaG | ecosystem: Host-associated > Plants > Roots > Rhizosphere >...
AAGGGCGCAAAGATCATCGATCTTTTCTTCCATTGCGTCGCCGACATAGACCATCGCCTGCACGCGCTGCTTGGCCGTTTCGTTGCGTGCGTGCGCCAGCACCTTGCCGATTTGGGTGTGGCCGCCGCGGCAATCGATGGCCGACATCAGTTCGGCGAGGCGCTCGCCGTTGGCGACCCAGCCGGAAGCGCGGCATTCGCTTAAGCCCCGGAAATAGACGAGCTGGATATCGAGGCCACCGGACGCCGCGGCCGTGCGGAACATGTCGGCCTGCAAGGTGCAGGCGATATCCCAGGTCGGCTGCCGGCTCATGGTGGCATCGAGCGCAAAGATCAGCCGCCCGCGCTTGCCCTCCGGATTGGGCACGGCGAGCGACTTCACGCGCTCGAGGAAATCCGCGATCTCGGGCCGCGTCGACGCCGGAGCCGGGGCTTGGTCGGAACGATCTTTGGCCATGTGGTCAGTCTACACCGATTTAAGCGGCGGCCGGTAAGACGCAAGCCGCCGATGGCCGGGACAAGGCTCGGCCGTCGTGCAAAAAATTCGGATTTATGGAGCCGTCAGGCGATGACGTCGTGGACCTGCAGTGGCTGGTCCATGACCGAGTACCACTCGGCGCGCGCGGCGGCGCGGCGCTTGCCGTTTTCCGACAGCGGCAGATGCAGCGCGTTGAGCAGGCCGATGACTTCCTCGCGCGCGGTCAAGTGCGACAGATTGGGCCGCGAGCCCAAAGTCTGCTCGTCGAGATCGTCGAGCGCGGTCAGGCCGCGCGGGAAGAATTCGCGATAGACGACGCGCTCGGCGAAACCGTCGACGCTGCGGAAGCCCATGCGCTTGGCGAGCTCGGCGATGCCGTCACCGACCAGGCGCTTGTTGCGCGAGCCGAGGGCGGACAGACGGTTGCGCACTACGATCCAGTCGGTGAGCTTGCCGTCGACCAGGCGGCGCTGGCGGCGCGCCTCGCGCACCGTCTCGGCGTAATGGCTTTCGCCGACGACGCTGAAATTCGCCTGATCGAGCGTGCCGAGCACGTCGAAATCGACGAAGCTGTCGTTGAGCGGCGTCACCAGCGTATCGGCCATCGAATGCGCAAGGCGCATCAGGTAGGTGTCCGAGCCGGGCGTGTCGATCACGACGACGTCGTGCGTGTGCTCGATCTTGCTGATCGCCGCGGAGAACGCGGCAAATTCTTTCGCCTCGTTGGCGTCGAGCGAATTGGTTTCCGCGCGCGGCACGCAAAAGTGCGTCGGCATTTCGAGATTGACGCGGGCGCGCTCGGCCCAGGCGCGGCGGTTCTCGATGTAGTGCGTGAAGCTCTGCTGGCGGCTGTCGAGATCGATGGTGGCGACGCGCTGTCCCGCCTTGAGCAAGGCGACAGCAATGTGCAAGGCAGTCGTGGATTTACCCGAGCCGCCCTTCTCGTTTCCGAGCACAACGACGTGTGCGGACTGCGGTGTTTCTTGGATCGACTGGACCAGCATGGACGCGTCCTTTGATCCGGCAATTCTCAAAAGATTACCACACTTTAGTCAAGTTCGTCCCAGTTTAACCATTAACTTCAACGGTTCCGTTTGCTAGTCATTAGCCTGATTTTGCAGCAGTTCGGGGCACCAAAAAAATGGTGTGGCGTCCTCAAGTCGTGCGGACGGTCTCTTCACTCCGCAGAGCGCTGGCGCCTTCGCACAAGGCCGGCAACGTCGCCCTGGTGCCGACCATGGGCGCGCTCCATCGCGGTCATGTCACGCTGATCCGCCAGGCGCGGCGCCGCGCGCGCCGCGTGGTGGTGTCAATCTTCGTTAACCCGGCACAATTCGCGCCGCATGAGGACTTCGGCAGCTACCCGCGCCGCTTCGCCGAGGACATGGCGGTCTTGTCGGCGGAAAAGGTCGACGTCGTCTGGGCGCCGACACCGCAAGCGATGTATCCGGAGGGCTTCGCCACCCGCATCGCGCCGGAAGGCGCGGCCAAGGCGGGGCTCGAGGACGCGTTTCGCCCGCATTTCTTCGGCGGCGTAGCGACCGTGGTCGCCAAGTTGTTCACGCAAGTGGAGCCGGACTTCGCCATGTTCGGCGAGAAGGACTACCAGCAGCTCCGCGTGGTCACGCAGATGGCCAAGGATCTCGACTTGGCCGTCAAGATCGTCGGTGTGCCGACCGTCCGCGAAAAGGACGGCTTGGCGCTGTCGTCACGCAACGCCTACCTGTCGGAAAGCGAGCGCGAAAGAGCGCCGACACTCTATCGCACGCTCAAGACGGCCGCCGCGGATATCAAGGCTGGCGAGCCGATCGAAAGCGTTCTGGTTGCGGGTCGGGCGAAAATCGAGCTTGCCGGTTTTATCGTCGATTACCTCGAGGCGCGCCACGCGCGCACGCTGGCGCCCATTTTGACCCGCAACGACGGACCGATACGCCTCCTGGTCGCGGCCAAACTCGGCAAAACGCGGCTGATCGACAATATCGCGGTCTAGAGCAGGCCCAGTTCGCGCAATTCGCGGCGCATCGTCTCCGGCATGCGGGAGGCGCCCGGCGCGGCGCGGGACAGGTCGCGCGGCGCCTCCTTGTCCTCGAGGTAGCGCCAGCCCTGAAAAGCCGAGCGCGGCCGCGGCTCGACCAGGACAACCTTGCCGTCGAGCACGACCTGGGTACGTTTGACGCCATCCTTGCCGGTCGTCGGGCGGATATCGAGGATGCGCTCGCGGCAGGCGACCTGGCCACGGACCACCCAGTAGAGCGAGCCGCCGGCGCTCAGCTCTTCGGCGCGCTTGGGGAACATGCGGGTGGTGTGGATATGCTCCGGCTTCTGCCGGCGGCGCTTCTTGTCCTTGAGCTTCTGCTCGATCCATTCCTCGAGGTCGGCGACCGAGTCACAACCCACGCAAAGCTTGATGAGATGAAGCGGCATTGTCGTCCGGGAGCCCTTTCCTTAAGCCTATACCTAGCTCCCGCCTGCCCGCCGCGGAAGGTCTGACCGGCCATTTTCCCCCGGAGCCTTATTGCAAAATGGCCACAGGGAACGATGATGCGTTACCGGGATACGAAGGGGGGATCTATGAAGACATTTGCATCGCTGCTGATCGCTGCCGCGATCGCGGCCGCGCCGGCCGCCGCTGCGACCAAACACAAGAAGATGACCAAGGAGGAAGCCGAGGCGGCTGACATCGCGCAGCAGCACGACAACACCCGCCGCGCCATCCGCGATGGGCTGCCGCTGATCCTGCCGACCTGGTCGCTGCCGATCTTTTTCGGCACGCACATGGACGAAAAATTGCACAAGATGTGAGGCGGCCTGCCGGCAAGGCCTTCAGGCTTGCGGCGCTGCGCCCGCCGGCTCGATCAGTATCACCTTGGCGTTTTCGGCAACCTGCGCATCCTTTTGCACGGCGACGTCGGTGACGACGCCGTCGATCGGCGCGCTCAGCGTGTGCTCCATCTTCATCGCCTCGATAATGGCGAGGCGCTGGCCGCGGGTGACGGCAGTCCCCTTCTCGACGAAGACCGCCAGGACCTTGCCGTGCATCGGGGCGCGCACCAGCCCGCCACCGCCATGGTCGCCAGCGTCGTCGATGGCCAGATCGCGCAGCGCGACCTTGGTCTGGCGTCCGCACCGCAACACGTAAACCGCGTCGGCGGCGTCGACGGCGACCGCATCCGTCGCCGCAGGCGTACCGCCGACCGTGACCGACATGCCGCCGCTGCCATAATCGATTTCGGCGGTGATTTTTTCGCCCTCGGCCAGGATCGGCAATGACAGCCGGCGGCTCCCCGAAAGCTGGAAGGCGTCGCCCTCATCCCACGGGGAAGCAGGCTCGCCGCCTTCCCGTTCGATGGCCGCCGCGACGCGCGCCCGCTCCCGCTCCATCAGCTTCTGCGCGCCAAGCGCGGCGGCTGCGCGATCGAGGGTTTGCGCCGTCGCGCCAAGCGCGGCCAGGTTGCGGTCGATGAAGCCGGTATCGAATTTGCCGCCGCGGAAATCGGCCGCCCGGCAAAGCGCCGCGAGAAATCCGGCATTGCTGCGCGGACCGGCGACGACGGTGCGGTCGAGCGCCGAGGCCAGGCGGTCGAGCGCCTCGGCGCGGCTCGCGCCATACGCGATCACCTTGGCAATCAGCGGATCGTAATAGGACGTGATCTCGCTGCCCGCTTCGACGCCGCTGTCGACGCGGATGCCCTCGCCCGCCGGCAGTTGCAGCGCCAGCAGCCGCCCGGTCGACGGCAGGAAGCCGCGCGCCGGATCCTCGGCGTAGAGCCGCGCCTCGACGGCATGGCCTTTGAGCGGCACCTGCTCCTGCGTCAGCGGCAGTTTTTCGCCGGCGGCGACGCGGAATTGCCATTCGACCAGATCGAGCCCCGTGATCGCTTCGGTTACCGGGTGTTCGACCTGCAGGCGCGTGTTCATCTCCATGAACCAGAACGCGTCCGCCTTGAGCCCGGCCAAGCCGTCGGCGATGAATTCGATGGTGCCGGCGCCCTCGTAGCCGGCGGCTTTCGCCGCGGCGACCGCCGCCTGGCCCATGGCGGCGCGCAACTCCGCGCTCATGCCCGGCGCCGGGGCCTCCTCGATCACCTTCTGGTGCCGGCGCTGCAGCGAGCAGTCGCGTTCGTTGAGGTGGATCGCGTTGTCGTGGCGGTCGGCGAAGACCTGCATCTCGATATGGCGCGGCGCGTTGACGTATTTCTCGATCAGCACACGGGCATCGCCGAAGGCGGACGTCGCTTCGCGTTGCGCGCCAGCCAGCGCATCGTCGAAGTCGGCATGACGATCGACGCGGCGCATGCCCTTGCCGCCGCCTCCGGCCACCGCCTTGATCAGCACCGGGTAGCCAATCTCGTAGGCCTTCTGCTTGAGGAACTTGGCGTCCTGCATCTCGCCATGGAAGCCGGGCACCACCGGCACGCCGGCCTTCTCCATCAGGGCCTTGGCGCGGTCCTTGAGCCCCATGGCGCGGATCGCCGCCGGCGGCGGGCCGACGAAGACGATCCCGGCCGCGGCGCAGGCTTCGGCAAACGCAGCGTTTTCGGACAGGAAGCCATAGCCGGGATGAATGCAGGCGGCGCCGGCCGACTTGGCGACTGCTACGATCTTGTCGATGCGCAGGTAGCTCTCGGCGGCCGGTGCCGGCCCGATCGCGTAGGCCTCGTCGCACAGGCGCACATGCAGGGCGCCCGCGTCGGCCTCCGAATAGACCGCGATGGTGCGCATGCCGAGCCGTTTCGCGGTTCGGGCAATGCGGCAGGCAATCTCGCCGCGATTAGCGATCAGGACGGAAGGAAACATGAAGCCCCGGCACTCGTAAGCCGCCGATACTAGCGCGGGGGCGGCGCGGGCGCTTCAGTTTGTGGACGCGGCGGCGGCATCGGCACCTGCGGCGGAGCCTCCACGGCCGGCGCAGCGGCATTGGCGGCGGCCGCGCCGGGCGGCAGCGGCGGCTCGGCATTCATGATGCTCACCGGCGGGATCGAGGCTGCCGAGGGGAAATCGTAGCGGCTCGACACCGGGGTGCCGGAGGCGACCGGCGGCGTCGAAAGGGTGGCGACCGGCGACGGGGCCGTGCCCAGCGGCGGGCTCGCGCTCGAGACTGGCGGCTGCTTGTCAGGGGCGGGCGTCCCGCTGTTCCAGGCGACGGCGTGGCGCGCGACGTATTCGTTGTAGGCACGCACCCGCAAATTCGCCTTCAGCGCGCTGGTGTCGCGCAACAGGGCAAATGCGGCGCAACGGTCGGGAGTGCAACCATCGCGGCTCGCCAGCACGTGGGCCGCGATGCCGAAACGATCGAGCTCGATGGAGCGCTGCATGCCGGTCAGCCGACCGGCAAATTCGGGCTCTGTCTTGCGCGCGAACTCCAATCCATCGCCCAGCAGCCCCAGCCGCGCCGTCACATAGGCAACGGCAGTGGCAACGCTTTGCGGATCGGCAAACACCGCCGTCTCGCAGGCGCTTTCGACGGCGTCGCCGGCGGCGCTGTCGAGGCACCCGAGCATAGATCCGGGTGCGAGCGCGCGGGACGTTAGTTCGGCTTCGCGCTGCTCGAGCGCGCGCCGCCCAGCGATGTTCTCGTTCTCCACCATGCGGTCCAAGATGAACGCCGCCGCCAGTGCCGACACGACGAGAGCCGAGATCGGCCACACCAGCCGCGTCACCTCGGGCCCTGCTCTGCGCAGCGCAAACACCAGCAGCACCACGAACAAAGCCGCGACGGCGCCGGACGCGAGCAGGATCACCGGCGCCGACAGCAGCATGTTCATCGCGGAGCCATCCATATACCGCCCATCTGTCGCGTTACTGGGCTTTCGCCCCCGTCACTTTGACCACGTTCGCCCATTTCTCGATATCCTTGCGCAAATAGACATCGAATTCCGTCGGCGTCATGACCATCGGCACCGCGCCTTGCTTGGCCCAGGCTTCCTTGACGTCCGGCAGGGCGATGACCTTGCCGATTTCGGCATTCAGGCGCTTGACGATGTCCGGCGGCGTGCCTTTCGGCGCCATGATGCCGAGCCAGATCGTCGACTCGTAACCCGGCACGCCCGCTTCGGCGACCGTCGGCACGTCCGGCATCAGGTCCGAGCGCGTCTTGCCGCTCGTCGCCAGCGCCCTCACCTTCCCGGACTTGACCAGCGGCGCCATCACGGTGATGGCATCGAACATCATATCGACCTGACCGGAAAGCACGGCTGTGCGCGCGTCGCCCGAGGCCTTGTAGGGCACGTGGACGATGTCCGTGCCGCTCATCGCTTTGAACAGCTCGCCTGCCATGTGGTACGGCGTGCCGGGCCCGGACGAGGCATAGTTCAGCTTGCCCGGGTCCTTCTTCGCCATTGCGATGAAGTCCTTCAGGTCCTTGGCCGGCGACGCGGCCGGCACCACCATCACCAGGTCGGAATAGTTGACCGGCGACACTGGCACAAAATCGCGCATCAACTGGAACGGCTTGTTCGGGATCAGTGATTCATTGGTGGTGTGCGTGTTCGACATTGCCAGCAGCGTGTAACCATCGGGCGCCGACTTCGCGACCGCGTCGCTGCCGATGATCGAGCCCGCGCCGGGCCGGTCTTCGACCACGAAAGACTGCTTCAGCGTTTCCGAGAGGTGCTGCGCCAGCACGCGGGAATAGACGTCGGCCGGTCCGCCAGCACCGAACGGCACGATGATGTGGACCGGACGGCTTGGATAATCGTCTGCCGAAGCCGGGACGGCAGAGCACAGCAGCAGCAACGCCACGAAACGCACGAGAGCTGCCATATTTTTGTTCCTCTCTTCGCGAACGCGACTACGCCCCACCCGGAGACTTGAAGCCGGGAGCAAGATCCGCCGCGGCGGCAAAGGCGCCCTTGGCATCGGTCGACGTCATGGCCACCGACGTTCTCAGGTCGGTCAGGCCGCCGCTGCTGCCGGCCGCCAGCAACACCGAAGCCATCTGCGTCTCGTTGTTCATTTCGGCGATGCACAGGAAATCGTATTCGCCGAAGGTGACATAGTATGCGATCAGCTTGCCACCGGCCTTGGAGATCAGTCGCCCAACCGCGTCGGCGCGATCTTCAGGCTTGATGATCATGCCTTTGATGGCATCGCGGGTGTAACGGCCTTGCGTGATGTAGATCGGCATCCTTGCTCCCCTCCGGCGGCCTGCGGCGCAGAATTCCCCGCGCCGCGCGCATCATAGTCGATGGCGGATACGATATCGCACCGGGCCCGTTAACAATTGCGCTGGTCTTACCCGAAAACCGGCGGCCGCCCTCAGGCGCGATCGAGCTGGCTTTCCTTGGCCACGCGCTCGAACGCCTCACCGGAGCTCTTGATGCGGTACTGGTAGTCATCGCCTTCCGACGGCAACAACTTGACCACGGTATAGCTTCCGGTGGCGGCCGCGCGCCCAAAGGTCGGCGAGGTGAAATAAACGGTTTCACCGACGTTGTACTTGTGCGTCTTGATCGGAAGCTCCTCGGCGACGATCGGCTGCACCGGCGGGCTCGCGGTGCGCAGCATCTTGGCGACGTCCTTCGGCGCTACGCTCGGCGAACGCACGGTCAGGGGAAGCGCGGAACGCTTTGCAGCGCCGACGTCACGGCGCGCCGACTTCGAGGTCTTCTTGGCTTCGGTTTGAACGGCCTTCGCGGCCTTTTTTGCCGGTCGCCGGGCCGCTTTCGCCGGCCGTCGATCGGTTTTTGCTGTGGTTTTGCTCATAGGCTCAATATAGCAACTAATTTTACGGGATGGGGAAGTTTTTTCAGTAAATAGATAAGTAAAATCAAGTATTTACATCAATGTTTCAGGCTTTTACGGACTGGTTCAACTTGCATCAAAGTTGAGCGGGAACTGCCTCGTGCAGGAGCGCGTTGCGACCTGGGACACAAGGGAGATCGCGATGCGGCTTCTGTTCGGCATGATCATCGGCGCCTTGCTCACGATTGGCGCCGCCTACGTCTACGACTCCCATAATGCGGTGGCCGCGGAGAACGGAACCGCCGCGAACCAGCGATCTCTGGTCAATTGGGACGTGGCTTCAACCAAGTGGCGGACCGTGACGGAGCGCGCCCGCGACGAGTGGAACCGCCACGTCGCGAGCCGCTAGGTCACACTCGCAGGCGCTGACCCACCTGGCGCGATCGCACCTGGCTGCAATCTCGTTCGACTCCTGGTTGGCGAACCCGACCGGTTTGCCCGAGTTCCATATCAGCCGTAAAAGCACATGGTGGTGTGACGCTAGGAGAAGGCGATGCGGGCAGCCTACTACGAGGGCAATGGAGCCGCGCGGGAGGCGCTGCGCGTCGGCGAAGTGGATACTCCGCAGGCCGGGCCCGGCGAGGTACGCGTCAAGTTGGCGACCTCCGGTGTCAATCCGTCCGACGTCAAATCGCGCCAGGGCATGACCCGTAAGATCGCCTACCCGCGCGTGATCCCACAGAGCGACGGCGCAGGCACCATCGACCAGGTCGGCGATGGCGTGCCGAAGTCGCGTATCGGCGAGCGGGTCTGGATCTGGAACGGGCAATGGAAGCGCGCCTTCGGCACCGCCGCCGAATACATCGCGCTGCCGGCGGCGCAGGCCGTCAAGCTGCCCGACACAGTGAGCTTCGAGGCGGGCGCCTGTCTCGGCATCCCGGCAATGACCGCCCACCACGCTCTGGCACTGGCGAGCGCCCACAAGGGTACGTCCGTGCTGGTGTCCGGCGGCGCCGGCTCGGTCAGCCAATACGTCATCCAGTTCGCCAAAATGCGCGGCGCAAATGTCCTCACTACCATTTCGTCCGCCGAGAAGGCCGCCATCGCGCGCGAGGCCGGCGCCGATCACACCATCGACTACAAGACGGAGAATGTCGGCGACCGCGTCATGCAGATCACCGACAAGCGCGGCGTCGACGCCGTCATCGAGCTCGATTTCGCCGCCAACGCCAAGCTCATTCCGTCGGTGCTGAGGCCCAAGGGCAGCGTCATCATCTATGGCACCACGCCAGAAGCGACGATCCCGGCGGCCTTCTGTCTGGTCAACACGATCCGGCTCCAGTTCTTCCTGGTCTATGAGCTCGACGCCGCCGAACGCGAGCGCACCGTTGCCGCCATGACCAGCGCCCTCGCGCAGGGCAAATTGATCAACCGCATCGCCAAGCCGACCTATCCGCTCGCCGACATCGCCGCCGCCCACGAGGCCGTCGAGCGCGGCGCCATCGGCAACGTGATCGTCACGATGTAGATCATGGATCCGGCCCCACGCCGCTCAACCGCGGCGGCCTAGGGCGAGACTTCTGCGTCGGTAAAGCCGGCGGCGTCGAGCGCGCGGCGCACAAGCCCCGACGTCTTCGCAGCCTCGAGGAGCTGGCCGGCAAGCTTCAGCGCCGCAGGGCGGCTTTTCGGCACCGCGACCGCGATGCCGGTCTGCTGGAAGTTGCCCGGCAACACGCGTGCGCCAGGCAGTTTCGGCAACAGCGTCACGAACGAGTCATGCGACAGCGCGAAGGCATCACCGTCGCCTTTGCGCGCCATATCGGTGAGCTGTTCGACGCTCGGCACTTCCTCGATCGCGGCATTCGGCGCGGTGCGCCGGGCGCTGCGCGACGTCGTCGTGCTCGAGATCGCGATGATGCGCACGCCGGCCCGGTTCACTTCGTCGATGCTCTGGATCGCGGAGCCGGCCGGCACCAAGTAGGTGCTGGCGATCAAATAATAGGCCGGGCCGAAATCGACTTTCTTGGCGCGCTCGGCATCCTGCGGCATGAAGGTGATGTCGCAGTCGCCTTTCGCCACAGCCTCCGTCACCTGGCCGGAATTGTCGTAAACCTGCAGCGCCAGCGGCATCTTCAATTGCTCGGCAAAGGAACGCAGCAGATCGACGGTGACGCCGCGCACCTCGCCGCCGCTCTTGATGGCGAAGAAAGCCGAGGCCGCCGGCGCGACGGCGATGCCGCCGCGCAGTTTGCCGGTCGGTGCGAGTTGCTTGATGTCGTCGGCGCTTGGCACGGCCCGGCGTCTAGCACGGCGGTTCCGACCGCGCTACTTGTGCGGCGTGAAGTCCTGATTGAAAAATGCCGGCTGCGACGGCGTCTTGATCACGACGAAGCCCATGCCGGTGGCCTGGTGGCAGGAATTGCAGGCATCGCTGAGTTTGGTGAAACCGGCCGCGAAGGCCTTGGCGTCCTTCTTGCCGATCGCCTTTTCGAGGTCGGCGATTTCGGTGGTGATCACCTTGTCGAGCATGTCGGCCAGCGGCAGATCCTTGAACTTCGGATAGAGCTCCTGGACATCGCCCATGATCTCCTTGATCTCGCCGAGTTGGTAGTCGGCGAGCTCCCAATTTTTCGCCTGCGCGGCGAACCACAACTTGGCGTGCTCGGTTTGGATGACGTTCATGAACTGCTCGATGCCCGGGATGTAGGCCTTCGGCGCTTCCTCGGCCGCAAGGGCTAATGGCGTCAACGCGGCAATGATGATGACGGCAACGCGTTTCAACATGGGTCGGACCCCCAAATTCAAGTTGGGCGATCACTGTCACTGTCGCAGCGGCAACACAAGCGTTTGAGCAAACATTGGAATTTGTCTAATTCGAAGCGTCGCCATTTTGCGCTAAACTGCGTTCGGGATGCTAAACTGCGTTCGGGATTATGAGGAGGCGATTCATGCGTTTTATTTTCGGCGTGTTCGTCGGCGCCGGGCTGATGCTGGGCTCGGCCTATCTGCACGATACCGGCGTGGTGCGCGCCGGCCCGCCACAGCCCTTCGTCAACTGGGACACGCTGGTCGGCGCGTTCCACTAAAGCGTCAGAACTTCTCCACCCAGGGCCGCAATTCGAGCTCCTGCGTCCAGGCGCTGCGCGGCTGCCGCAGCACGTCGAGGTAGCTCTGGGCGATGGCGTCGGGGTCGAGCAGCGAATCCGGCTTGTCGTCCGGCACGGGGCGCCGCGCGCTGCGGATGCCGCCATCGATGACGAAATGCGCGACGTGGATGCCTTGCGGCGACAATTCGCGCGCCATGCTCTGCGCCAGCCCGCGCAGCGCGAACTTGCCCATCGCGAACGGCGCCGACTGCGCGTAGCCCTTCACGCTCGCCGACGCGCCGGTGAACAGGATTGCGCCCTGCGCGCGCGGCACCATGCGCTTGGCCGCGGCCTGCGCCACCAGGAAGCCGGCATAGGCTGTGACCGTGATGGATTTTTCCACTTCGGCCGGGTCGAGCTCGACGAACGGCCCGCGGGTGCGATAGCTGGCGTTGTAGACGACGACATCGGGCGATGCGCCTTGCCCATCCAGCGTCTCGAACAGCGCGTCGACCTCGTCGCGTTTCGCGGCGTCGCAGTTGAAGGCCTTGCACCCGGTCGCCTTGACGAACTCTTCGAGCTTGGCAGGCGAGCGCGCAGCCAAGGTAACCGCCATGCCGTTCTTGGTGAATAGCCGCGCCAGCGAGGCGGACAATCCAGCGCCGGCGCCGACGATCAAGGCGGATTTGTAGTTCATGAATTCACTCACATCCTGAACACGCCGAACTTCGTGTCCGGCACCGGGGCATTAAGCGCCGCGGACAGAGCGAGCGCCAGCACGCGGCGCGTCTCCGACGGCGCGATGATGCCGTCATCCCACAGCCGCGCCGTGGCGTAATAGGGATTGCCCTCGGTCTCGAACTGTTGGCGCAGCGGCTGCTTGAAGGCCTCTTCCTCCGCCGCGCTCCAGCTCTTGCCGCCGGCCTCGATATTGTCGCGCCGTACCGTCGCCAGCACCGAGGCCGCCTGCTCGCCGCCCATCACCGAGATGCGCGCGTTCGGCCAGGTGAACAAAAAGCGCGGCCCGTAGGCGCGGCCACACATGCCGTAATTGCCGGCGCCATAGGAGCCGCCGACGATCAGCGTGAGCTTGGGCACCTGGGCGCAGGCGACAGCGGTGACCATCTTGGCGCCGTCCTTGGCGATGCCGCCGGCCTCGTAGTCGCGGCCAACCATGAAGCCGACGATGTTCTGCAGGAACAGCAGCGGAATGCGGCGCTGACAGCACAGTTCAATGAAATGCGCCGCCTTCAGCGCGCTCTCGGAAAACAGGATGCCGTTGTTGCCGAGAATGCCGACCGGCATGCCGTGGATGTGCGCGAAGCCGGTGACCAGCGTGGTGCCGTAAAGCTGCTTGAACTCGTCGAACTCCGAGGCGTCGACGATGCGGCCGATGATCTCGCGCACGTCGTATTGCTTCTTGAGGTCGACCGGCACCAGCCCATCGAGCTCGGCGGCGTCGAGCGCGGGGTCGCGCGACTGGATCAGCGGGATATCCGGCGTCTTCTTGATGTTGAGATTGGCGACGATGCGCCGCGCGATCGACAGCGCGTGATGGTCGTCCTGCGCCAGATGATCGGCGACGCCGGACTTGCGGGCGTGCAGGTCGCCGCCGCCGAGATCCTCCGCACTCACCACTTCACCGGTCGCCGCCTTCACCAGCGGCGGACCGCCAAGAAAGATGGTGCCCTGGTTCTTGACGATAATGGTCTCGTCCGACATCGCCGGCACGTAGGCGCCGCCGGCGGTGCACGAGCCCATCACCACGGCGATCTGCGGGATGCGCAGGCTCGAGAGCGTCGCCTGGTTGTAGAAGATGCGGCCGAAGTGCTCACGGTCGGGGAAAACTTCGGTCTGGTGCGGCAAATTGGCGCCGCCGGAATCGACAAGATAGATGCAGGGCAGCCGGTTCTCGCGCGCGATTTCCTGTGCGCGCAGGTGCTTCTTCACCGTCATTGGAAAGTAAGTGCCGCCTTTGATGGTGGAGTCATTGCAGACCACCACGCATTCGCGGCCTTCGATGCGGCCGATGCCGGTGATGAGGCCGGCGCCGTGAATGGCGTCGTCGTACATGCCGTTGGCGGCGAGCGGCGACAGTTCGAGGAACGGCGAACCCAGATCGATCAGGTTCATCACGCGGTCGCGCGGCAACAGCTTGCCGCGGGCGATGTGGCGCTCGCGCGATTTCTCCGATCCGCCCGAGGCGGCTTCGCTGCGACGTGCTTTGAGCTCAGCGATAAGCGCACGCATTTTTTCGGCGTTGGCGCGAAACTCGCCCGAGCCCTTGTCGATGGATGACGACAGAATTGACACGCGGCTCCCCCGTTTTCAGTCAGGGTGCCCCGATGGAACTTCAAACGCAATGCCGCGAAAAAATGCGGCGCGATAATGATTTTGGAACATGTAGGGCCAGCGGACGTTCAGTGTCAGGGACTTCATCCAGAGGAGGCACATGCCATGAACAAG
>Ga0265313_10003115_pt1 | contig 13707 bp, 11 predicted proteins | sample 4123metaG_FD_203122 | JGI IMG/M metagenome (GOLD analysis project Ga0265313, IMG submission 203122) | Rhizosphere microbial communities from Carex aquatilis grown in University of Washington, Seatle, WA, United States - 4-1-23 metaG | ecosystem: Host-associated > Plants > Roots > Rhizosphere >...
ACCCTCCGGGGGCCAACCCTCCGCATCTTTTGGTTTTTGCTCCTCGGTTTTTGCGGAGCAGCGAGATCCGCCCTGCAATCCTCGGCAAGGTCCCTCGCCACGTTGCCGGCGCGGCGCCGCCCCATCCCTGCGGCGGAGAACAGAGATGCGCCGCGTCAGCCGGACGCGGGATCCATCCGGGTCACCCGGTCCTTGGCGTGTCCGACTCCGGCGGTTCCACCAACGCCTTAAGGCGCGCCAGCGTCCGGTCCCACTGGCGGGACACGTGCTCAAGGTACCCCACGGCGTCCCCGATCGGCCGGGGCGTGAACCTGAAGAGCCGCTTTCGGCCGCGGCGCGCCCCGCGCACGAGCCGGACGTTCTCAAGGACCCTCAGGTGCTTGGTGACCGCCTGCCGCGTCAGCCTCGAGCCGCAGGACAGGTCTGAGATCGAGAGGGGCTTGCCTTGGCTGAGTCGGCCCACCAGCCGCAGGCGCGTCTCGTCGCCGAGCGCCGCGAAGAGGCTGGCGCGCCCGGTGTGCGCGTCACTCCGCCTCAGTGACATAGTGCTTGATGTTCCTCATCTGCTCGCGCCAGCCGCGGCTGTTCATCCGGAAGGCCTCGGGCCTGCGTCCCGCGGGAATCTTGTCGAACCCGGATTCCGTGAGGGAAAGCAGCGTGCCGCCCGCGGCCTTCTCCAGCCGAAACTCCACGAGGGTGGGGGTCTCCTTAGAATAGTCGACGCCGCTGTCGATCGCATAGGGATGCCAGGTGAAGGAGAACAGCCGTTCAGGCTCCATCCGCTGCACGACGGCCTCCCATTTGTAGTGCTCGAATCCCGGGTACGTGATCCGCGCCCGGACCACCTTCCCGGGGAGGAAGGGTCCTTCCAGCTTCGCGTGGAACCATTGGCCAAACTCCACGTGGTCCGTGAGCGCGCGCCACACGCGCGAGACGGGCGCCTTGAGGGTCAGCCGTCGTTCGATGCGGTCGGTCTTCATAATGCAACCTTTGAGTTGCATGATTGGGCGGGAGCCCTGAGGCGCAACCTTGTTGTTGCAGGGGTGCAGGCCCCGCGGGGCAGGGGCTCCCGGTGGGCCACGCCCGCGGGTTCGCCGGATGTTCCGGTTCTCCGACCCCTCCCCGGGGGCGCCGAAACCCAGGGGACGCCCGCCCGTGGGATCCTTTTAGCTTCTGCGGAAGAGGGACTTGCGGAGAGATGGGGCGGCGGCCGACTGGGGCTCAAGGCATCGGCGCTCAGGGCCGATTGTTAGGGGTGGAATGTCCACCCCGTCATCCTCGTTGCTCTCCGTTGAGGCCATCCTAGAGGCCAAGCGGGCGGTGCTGGTCGCACAGGGACGTGGCATGCTCTACTCGCCCGAGGAGGCCTGGGCGGTGGCCGGCAACCGGGATATGGAGACCCTCTGGTCGATCGCCAGCCGCGTGGGCCTGAGCATGGGGGAATCTCCGGAGCGGCTGTGCGAGTACCTTGAGAAGGCATTCCCGCACTGCAGCTTTCACCTGAGCCGGCTGGACGCGGACGTCTGGAACCGGGACGAGGGCTACCTCTGATCCACGCGGCGGTGAAGGCCGCGTGCCGAGGGTGACGGCGCGCCCCTTGCGGCGCCCCGCAGGAGGGCTTCGGCGCTGTTGAATTGGGAACCGGACTGGGCTATATCGCAGGCGCATGAACGACCGCAGGGAATTCCTCGGGTCCGCCGGCGCGGCGGCGGCGTTCGGTGCGGTCGCCCTGCCGGCGGCAGCCTCGTCCGGGAAGGGGCGCGCTGGACCTCGCAGCGCCTCGGGTCGGGGGAGTCCCATCCGGAGGACGCCGCGATCCAGGGTGTGGGGGCGGTTGAGATCCCAAGCCTGAGGAGGGCCGCGTCCTGAGCGCCGCGCTCCTTTGCCTTTACCATGAGCATCATTCCCCTACCTCAGCCACGTGCAAGGGCCCGCCCGTTCATAGCCGCGTTCGCGCTCCTCCTCCTCCTCCTGGCGCGCGCGGATGCGGCCGATGGCGGCCGGCGCGTGATGTCCCTGGACGGCGCCTGGGCGATCGCCGAGGGTCGCCTGGACCAGGTCCCGGCCGACTTCAGCCGGACGGTTGCCGTGCCGGGCCTCGTCTCCCTCGCGCAGCCCGGCTTCGCGGAGCCCGGCCTTGAGGGCGCGGGGGACAAGGGGAACCCGCGCAAGGATACCCGGCGCGACGCCTTCTGGTACCGGCGCACGTTTCGCTGCGACGGGCCCCTGCCGGCGGTCGCGACCCTGAAGATCGGCAAGGCCATGTTCGGGGCCCGGGTCATCCTGAACGGCCAGGCCGTCGGCGACCACCTGCCGTGCTTCACCCCGGGCTACTTCGACGTCCGGGGCGCCCTGAGAGCCGGCCTGAACGAGATCCTGGTGCGGGTCGGCGCGGACCGCGACGCGCTTCCGCCGGGCGTCCCCGACGGGTTCGACTTCGAGAAGACGCGCTACATCCCGGGAATCTTCGACTCGGTCGAGCTGGTCCTCTGCGGCACGCCGAACCTCGTGAACCTCCAGGTGGCCCCGGACGTCGGGAGCGGCACGGCGCGCGTCGAGGCCCAGGTCCGGAACGCGGGCGCCGACACGGTGGCCGCGCTTCGATTCACCGTGCGCGAGGCGCGGTCGGGGAAGGTGGTCGGCACGGCGACGAGCGACCCCGTGGCCCTGCGGGGCGGCGGCGAGGCCGCCGTCGGCGTGCGGATTGCGATCGCCGGCTGCCACCCCTGGTCGCCGGAGGATCCCTTCCTTTACCGGCTCGAGGCCGACAGCGGCGCCGACCGCATGGAAACGCGGTTTGGCATGAGGACCTTCCGGTTCGACGCCGCCACGGGGACCGCGGTCCTGAACGGCAAGCCGTACTACATGCGCGGCAGCAACGTCACGCTCTACCGTTTCTTCGAGGACGGGGCGTGCGGGGAACTGCCCTGGAATCCCGGCTGGGTGCGCCTCTTCCACAGGCGGATGAAGGAGATGCACTGGAACTGCCTGCGCTACTGCATCGGGTTCCCGCCCGAGGCGTGGTACCGGATCGCGGACGAGGAGGGGATCCTGATCCAGGATGAGTTCCCGATCTGGTACGGGGGCGCCGGCTGGTCGAAGCTGCCGAAGGCGCTTGGCAGCGCGGAGCTTGCCGTCGAGTACGCGGAATGGATGCGGGAGCGGTGGAACCACCCCTGCGTGGCCATCTGGGACGCGAGCAACGAGACGACCTCGACCGAGACCGCCGTCGCCGTCCAGCGGGTGCGCGGCATGGACCTGTCCGTGCGCCCCTGGGACAACAGCTACGCGACGCCGCGGGTGCCGGGCGACGTCTTCGAGTCCCATCCCTATCACTTCCAAAACGCGAAGTACCGGCTCTCGGACCTCGCCCGGGAGAATCCCGTGCCCCAGGGCAACGAGCTGCCCAACCCGGGCGACTCCCCCGTCGTCATCAACGAGTACGGCTGGCTGTGGCTGAACCGGGACGGTTCCCCCACGACGCTGACCCGGGAGCTGTACGCGAACCTCCTCGGCCCAAGCTCCACGACGGCCGAGCGCCGGCGCCTCTATGCCCGCATCCTGGCGGCGGAGACGGAGTTCTGGCGCAGCCACCGGCAGGCCGCCGCCGTGATGCACTTCACCTCGCTCGGGTATTCGCGGCCCGACGGGCAGACGAGCGACCATTGGCTCGACGTCGCAAGGCTCACCTGGGAGCCCGAGTTCCTGAAGTACGTGAGGGATGCGTTTGCGCCCGTCGGCGTCATGGTCGACGCGTGGGCGGAGTCCTACGAGGCCGGAAGCGCGCACGCGTTCACGGTCGCCGTGGTCAATGACCTCTACCAGGGCTGGACGGGCACGCTGCGGGTGCGGCTGCTGCGGGACGGGGTGCCCCTCGGGCTGCAGCAAATGAGCGCGGCCGTCCCCGCGCTCGGGCGGGTGGAGATGAAGGCGACCCTGCGGATGCCCGCGGAGCCGGGCCCGTGCCAGGTGGAGGCCGTCCTCGTCGCGACGCCCGCCGGCGACGTGCGCAGCCTGCGCGACTTCACGGTCCTGCGCCGCTAGACCGCCCGCAAGGCGCGCGGCCGCACCACGGCCCCCGCCCCTGCGGGAGCCGTCGGGCGATGCGGCGGGGAGGCGCCCTGCCGGGCCCTCCCCGCGTCCGGGATTCCGATCAGAACCGGAACGTGGTCCCGACCGCGAACTCGTTGCCGGATATCTCCGACGTGAGGTTCGTGCCCGGGACGGCCCCGTACGGCGTGTACCAGGAGCTCGACTGGGAGTGCGAGAGGCCCCGCGTGTACGAGACGTCGAGGGTCGCGTTCGGCGCCAGGATGAACGAGGCCCCGATGGAGAGGTGGTGCGCCAGGTGGAGCGGGGACCCGACGTTGTAGAACGTCATGTTGTCCGGGATGGGATCCGAGCAGTAGTTGTACCCCGCGCGGACGACGAAGTTAGAGTTCACGGCCTGCTGGATCCCGATCTCGAACGTGTAGGAGTCGTTCCAGCCGAGTCCGGCGATCGATCCGTCGGCGCGGAAGCCGCTGTTGTCGAAGCCGTGCGTCGAGGCGTAGGCGATGTAGCCGACATCGGCGACGACATGCGTGGACTGCGCCAGGGCGTAGTTGAGCCCGACCTGGGCCGTGAGCGGGCGATCCATCCGGAACGTGACCGTGCGGGAGCCGCCCGTGGGGACGGAGACGTTCCAGGAATACGTGTGAAACCACGTGGGGGTGGCGAGGGAGACGCCGACAGAGAGGTCCTTGTCGGCCTGCCAGCGAAGGCCGCCCTGGGCGCCCATGCCGAGCTCGACGTCCTGCTGCTGGACCGTGGCGTAGACCGGGGCCCCGTTGGTGCCGAGGGCCGGCGCCGCAAACGCGGCCGGGGTGAACAGGTTCCTTCCGATCGAGGGCGCGAGCTCGACGCCCCAGGACCAGCCTCCCGGGTTGGAGCCCGCCAGTCCGAGCGGCAGGCGGATGACGTAGAGACTCGAGCGAACGTCGCCAAAGCCCCCGAAATGCCCGCCGTAGGGGTTGCCCGTGGCCCCGGACTGCGGGAAGAAGATCGGGTTCGTGAGGGTGGACGCCGCATGGAAGCTAAGGCCGGCCTCGCTGACCACGCCGGCGAACCACGCCGTGTCGGGGGTCGAGCCCTTCCACGTGGCCATGAGGGACATGTAGGGCACGCCGTTGATGGTCGAGTTCGAGGTGCCGTTCAGGCCGAGCCCGGCGACGGAGCTGTCGATCTTCACGTTCGGGATGATGTCGCCGAAGATGACCGAGGCCGTCCGATCGGGGAACAGGACGGCGGTGGCCGGATTCTTGTAGATGCTGCCGATCAGGTCCTGGTCGTTGCCGGCGGTAGCGGCGCCGCCGAGCGAGGAATTCACGGCGCCAAAGCCCTGGACGAAATAGCCGTCCGTCGCCAGCACGGGAGTGCTGAGAACAGCGCAGGCTGCGGCAAGGAACGCGGTCTGGAGGAGGAATCTTTGTGGGGTCTTCACGGGTTTAGGGGTTGGTGTTGGCGAACGAAAGTGGGTCAATCCCTGTGCCGCCTCGGCATCAGGAAAAAGGACTCTGCCACCTGGATGAGCAAAGTCCTCTTGGAATCCGCTCAGAAGGTTGGGGAAACGAATCCTGGATTTCGAGCCAATTGAAGGGTCGTCCCAGGCGAAAAACTAATATCAGGAAGTATTTACGCTTATCGCCACGCAGGGGCGGCACCGGAATGCGCCGGCGCCGCGCTTGAGTTGACCCGCTGCGCGGCGCAGGATCCGGCAATGGCCCAGCCGAGTTCCAACGACCCCCTGCACGGCGTCACCCTGGAGCGGCTGCTCACCGAACTTGTGGCCCGCCACGGATGGGAGGAGCTGGGCCGGCGCGTCCCGGTCCGGTGCTTTCTCTTCGACCCGAGCATCAAGTCCAGCCTGACCTTCCTGCGCAAGACGCCGTGGGCGAGGGCGAAGGTCGAGGCGTTGTACGTGGACCTCAAGGCGCCGCGCTGAAAGAAACCCGCGAACCGTTCGCGCTGGCGGCTGTCAAGGCCGGCAACGTTGAGCGCGCCGTCCGAAGTCCTCCTTAGACATGCCCCGCCTTGGATCGAGGTCGGGCGGGTGTACCGGCGCATCTGCTTTTTGCGCTCGGAGGGGCTTTCGGAAGAGGCGCAGCTCGTCCAGGGTACGGAGTTCGCCGAGGCCGCGGCGCGGGCCCGCAGCCTGTGCCCCACGGGGCCCGCGGCGGATTCGCTCCTGCGGGAGCTGATGGCCGAGGAGGAGGAACGGGTGGCGCAGGCCGTCGCCTTCGCCGAGGTGCTGGTGCCGATGCTGGCGCGGCGCCTTCCGTTGCGTCCGTCCGCGCCGCACGCCGGGCCGCCCGAGACCCGGGCGCGCCCCCGGGTGGGTCCGGGCGAGGCGCGCGGAGTCGCCGACTTCATCGACGACATGCTGGCGCAGGACCGCCTGGCGTCCCGCTGACCCTTCCCATGGCCCCCAACTCCCTGACCTTCCCTCCCATGACCACCGCCACCCTCGAAAAACAGCCCGCCGCTCCCGCCCCGTCCCCCGCCGCCTCGGCGCTTCCCCCGGCCCGCCCGGGCCAGTCCAAGTCGAACACCCTCCTCATCGGGCTCGACCTGGGCACCAACAAGTCCTGCATCCTCGCCGGGCCGCCCGGCTCGACCGACATCACCGTGAGCAAGGTGATCCCTTCGGTCGTGGGCTATGTTAAGGACGGCATCGTCGACGGGATCATCACGGGCAACGCCAGGATCCTCTACGGGGAGGACGCCCTGAGCCAGATGCTCCACGTGGAGCTCGTGGCGCCGCTCGCCGAGGGGGTCATCTCGCGCCCCGAGGCGGCGCGCGACTTCATGCTGCACCTGCGACAGCTGGCCGACCCGTCCGGAAAGGCCGAGATTCGCGCCGTGGTCGGTGTTCCGGCGAATGCGGGCGAGCCGGCGCGCGTGGGGATCCGTCACTCGGCCCAGGGCATCTTCTCGCGCATCCTCCTCATCCCCGAGCCGTTCCTCGCCGCCCTCGGGTTCCGGGACGACGCGCGGGTCCGGCAGTCGGGCTATGTCGACCCGGTGGTCAACTCGCTCTTCATCGACATCGGGGGCGGCACGAGCGACCTGTGCCTGGTGCAGGGCTACTTCCCGACGCGCGACGACCAGATCAGCATCCCGTTCGCGGGCGACGCGATCGACGAGCTGCTCTACAACGAGCTTGGCCGGACCTATCCCAACAACGGGCTGTCCCGGATAACGGTCCGCGAGATCAAGGAGGCGCACGCCTATGTGGGGCCGAGCCGCAAGCCCATGGACATCAAGGTCGTCATCGGCGGCAAGAGCCGCACCCTCGAACTCGGGGACGCGATAGGGAGCGCCTGCAACACGCTCATCGACCGGATCTACCCCGCGCTCACGACCCTCATCTCCTCGGCCTCGTCCGACTCCGTGGTGACGCTGCTCCAGAACATCATCGTCACCGGGGGGGGCTCGCAGATCCGCGGGATCGACACCGTGCTCCAGAAGCGGCTTGCGGACGACGGATACGAGTCGCCCAAGGTCCGGCTCGCGGGGCAGGACTTCCAGAGGTACGTGGCGATCGGGGCCCTGAAGGCGGCGCGCGCCGCCCGCGAGAACCAGTGGCAGGTGCTTCTGGAGTAGCGCGGCCCGCGCCGGCCGTCAGGCGTCGACCCTGATCGGCAGGACCACGAAGGGCATGCTCGACAGGAAGAACCGGCGCTGGAGCGTGAAGACCGTGTGGTTGTGGAGCCACCGGGTGAGGTTCGTCTCGTAGGTGAAGAGCAGCTGCCCGGCGAAGAAGACCTGGTTCGGGAACTCGTCGGCGGCCTGGCGGGCGAGCTTCATCACCTCGCTCGTGATGTCGTAGCCGATCGCCGTGTACGCCTTCGAGCCGTAGCCGCGGGCGTGCGCGAACTGGACGTAGCGCTGCGCCTCCGACTCGGTGTGCGCGCGCAGCGCCTCGATGTCCGCGGCGCCCTTGAAGTTGCCGGCGTCGACCGAGCCCACCTGCACGAAGAGGAAGTTGCGGAACGTGTTCCCGAACATGCGCGGCACGTTGAGGATGGTGTGCAGGCCGAGCCCGTTGAACCCGTTCACGAGGATCACCGCCGTGCGGGCCTTGGGATCGGCGAACGGCGCGGTCGCCGGCGCGGCCTTCGACTCCATCTCCGCGGCCTCGACGATGCTGTCGAGGCGGTTGAGCTGCATCCGGACCCCGTTGTAGTGGCGCTTGATGGCGAAGGCGGCGAAGACCAGGACCCCGGTCACCAGGAGGGTCGCCCAGCCGCCCTCGTTGAACTTGACGAGCGTCAGCGAGATGAGGATCGAGGCCGTCAGCACGAGCCCGAAGCCGTTGATCGCCAGCTTGTGCCTCCAGCCGTCCTCCGTGGCGCGCGCCTGCCACCAGTGGCGCACCATCCCGGCCTGGGAGAGCGAGAAGGTGATGAAGACGTTGATCGAGTAGAAGATCACCAGGAGGTCCACCGAGCCCCGGGTCGCCCACATCATGGCGAGCGCCGCGAGCCCCATGAGCAGCACCCCGTTGCGGGTCACGAGGCGCTCGCTCAGGTTGGCGAACTGCGCGGGGAACCACCGGTCGAGGGCCATGTTCGCGAGCACCCGGGGCCCGTCGAGGAAGCCGGTCTGCGCCGCGATGATGAGGAGCGCCGCCTCCGAGAACAGGGTGACGATGACGAAGGCGCCGCCGGTGGAGCGGCCCCATCCCGCCGTCATCTTCTCGAAGAGCACGGCATTGAGCGTCTTGTCCGGGCTTATCTGGACGTCGTAGAGCTGGTAGGCGACGAGGAGCCCCGCGACCGTCAGGGCGAGGGAGACCCCCATGTAGACCATGGTGCGCCGTCCCGTGCGCACCCGGGGCTCGCGCAGGATCGGCAGGCCGTTGCTCACGGCCTCGATGCCCGTGTACGTGCCCGCGCCCATGCTGTAGCTCTTGAGAAGGAGGGCCATCAGGCCGAACCCCCCGACGCTCGCGCTCACGGCGTGGACCTCGTGCGAGGTGGCCGCCGGGATGCTGAGCAGGCCCGACCCGTGCGCGATCATCGCGTAGGCGATCACGAAGAGGTGCGTGAGCACGAAGACGGCGAAGATCGGCACCCAGATGAGCACGGACTCCTTGACGCCGCGCAGGTTGATGAGCGTCAGCCCGATCACGCCCGCGATCGCGAAGAGGAGCTTCACGTGCTGCGCGGACTCCGGGAAGAGGCTGAAGAGGGCGTCGGACCCGCTGGCCACCGAGATCGTCACGGTCAGGACGTAGTCGATCAGGAGCGCGCATCCCGAGACGACGCCGGTGGCCGGCGAAAGGAGCTTGCTGGCGACCAGGTAGCCGCCGCCCCCCGTCGGGAAGAGCGAGATGATCTGCGAGTAGCTCGCGCAGATCGCGACGATCGTCACCACGCAGGCCAGCGCCACGAAGAGGCTCAGGTGGGTGCTGCTGCCGAGCGCCTTGAACGTCTCCTCCGGGCCGTAGCACGACGACGAGAGGCCGTCGGCGCCCAGGCCGACCCACGCGAAGAGCGCGATCAGCGAGATGCTGTGAAAGAGATTCCGGTCCGTCAGGGACTTAGCCCTGCCGAAGAGCAGTGATTTAAGGGACATTGAGGAGGGCATCCGCCGAAACCTCTCGAACGATTCGGCGCCGCGCGGGACCGAGGGACGATGCGGGGTGCCCAAGAACGGGCAAGAACGACGTGCCAGGGCTTATCGTAAGCATTTTGTGTCCGCGTACTAACGCAGTTTTAATGCCAACTTAACGCTCAGGCCGCCGCTTGACAGTCGAGGCGGGAAATCACTATTTCGAAACCGCGCATGGAGGCAGCCCTTGAACAGCCGGTCCTCGTCCTGAACCGCCTATGGCAGGCGGTCAACGTGATTGGCGCCAAGCGGGCGTTCGGGCTCCTGGCCCGGGGGCACGCCCATGTCGTCCACCAGCAGGAGGACGACTTCAGGATGTTCTCGATGATGGACTGGATCGACTTCTCCGAGGACAACCCGCCGGTCGTGGAGCTTGAGACGGTCCACACGCCGACCCGGACGATCCGGCTGCCGCGCGTCATCCTGCTCACCTTCTTCGACAAGCTGCCGTGCAAGGAGATCAAGCTCACCCGCAACAACGTCTTCGAGCGCGACAAGAACTCGTGCCAGTACTGCTCGAGGGTGTATCCGCGCGAGCAGCTCAACCTGGACCACGTGATCCCGCGCGACTACGGCGGGAAGACCACATGGGAGAATATTGTCTGCTCGTGCATCCGGTGCAACACGCGCAAGGCCAATCGCTTGCCGCACGAGGCGGGCATGCGCCTGATCCGCAAGCCCTCCCGCCCGAAGTGGAGGCCGGTCATCTCGATGGTGCTCGGCAACCAGCACCGCGAGATCTGGAAGGACTTCCTCGACATCGCCTACTGGAACGTCGAGCTGGAGGAGTGACCGGCCCCGCCTAGCCGCGGACCAGGGGGATCGTTATCCGGAACGTCGTTCCCGCGGGGCTCGTGTCCACGAGCTGGATGTCGCCGTGGTGGCTCAGGAGCACCCGCTTGGCGATGGCCAGGCCGAGGCCGGTCCCGTCCGGCCGGCCGGTGAGGAACGAGTCGAAGATCCGCCCCCGGATGGCGTCGGGTATCCCGGAGCCCGTGTCCGACACCTCGAGGACCGCGTGGCCCCCCGCCTCCCGGGGCTCCGCCGCCAGCCGGATCGTGATCGCCCCGCCCCCCGGCATCGCCTGCATCGAGTTGATGAGGAGGTTGAGGAGCACCTGCTGCAGCTGGCCCTTGTGCCCCTCGACGACAATCGACTGCGCGGGCGGCTCGAAGGTCACCCGGATGTCGCCCTGCGCGAGCTTCAGGCGCACCAGGACCAGCGTGTCGGCGACGACCTCGGCGAACTGGTGGCGGGCGTGCAGGCTCGTGGGCGCCTTGGCGAAGTTGAGCACCCGGCTCACGATCGACTCGAGCTGGTCGAGCTTCTCGCCGATGACGCGCATGTCGGTGCGCCTCGGGTCGCCCTCGGCGAAGTCCGAGCCGAGGCCGCCGTTCAGGAGCTTGAGGACCGTGAGCGGGTTGCGGATCTCGTGGGCGATCTCGGCCGCCAGGAGGCCGAGCGTCGTCAGGCGCTCGTTCTTGCGCAGCGACTCCTCGCTCATGAAGACGCGCGAGTAGAGCCGCGAGTTCTGCAGGGCGACCGCGCCGAGGCTCGCGAGCGCGCTGCAGAGGCGCTTCTCGTCGTTGTCGAAGATCCGTATCCTGTCCATGAATATGACCAGGACGGCCAGCACCTCGGACTCGAACAGGAGCGGCGTCGCGATCACCGACCGCAGCTCGGGGTCCCGGGGAAGGTCGAGGAGGTCGCGGAACTCGGGCGACTGGATGTCGGCGAACGAGACCGGCCTGCGGGTCCTTACGGCCGACGCCGCCAGGCACAGGCGCAGCGGCAGGTCCCCCTCGGGCGCCAGCGTCCCGGGCGCGCCGCGGTACGAGGCGAGCCGCAGGTCGCCGGACCCGGGGTCGAGGAGGTAGAGGGCGCAGGCCTTGGCCTGCATCATGGCGGTGGCATCCCGGGTCAGCGTGTCGAAGAGCTGGCGCTGCTCGAGCTTGCCGACGAGCGCCTGGCCGGTGGCGATCAGCGTCTCCAGCTGCCGGGCCTTCTCCCTGAGGTGGCTTAGGTCCCAGAGGCGGCGAAGGACCCGGGCCGCCACGTCCGCCAACCTCACGAGGGCGTCCATGTCGGCGGGTCCGTAGGCGCCGGCGGCGTCACGGCTGAGCGCCAGGACGCCCAGCAGGTGGCCGTCGGCCAGCAGCATCGGCGCCGCCAGCTCGCAGCGGGTCTGGGCGCGGACCGGCCGGCTCCGCGCGTCGGCGCAGGTGTTGGCGACGAGGGCCGGCCTGCCGTGCCACGCGACCCATCCCGGGATGCCCTGGCCCGGGGCGAACGAGCGCTCCGCGTCCGCCGGCAGGCCCACGGCCGCCTCGATCTCGAGCCTGCCCGTCTCGGGGTTCTGGAACGCGACGATGCCGCCGTCGGAGGCGAACGCGGCCGAGGCGATGGCAAGGATCTCGCGCGTCGCCGCGCCCGGGTCGTCGGTGCCCGACGCCAGCGAGGACACGGCGTGAAGCGCCCTCAGTTCCGCGTCTTCGGTCATGCCCACAAGTCGTGCAGGCGCTGGGGGCGCGTGCAAGGGATTACGCGGCGCCCTCAGGCCTCGTCCGGCACGGCGACCGGGGCGGGCGTGATCACCTCCGCAAGGGCCGAGCGCAGCTTCTGAAGGCGCTCCGGGTCCTCGACGGGCTCGTGGTTCGCGCTCTCGATGTAGAAGGTGTCGATCGCGACGCCCCGCTCGGTCCCGATGCGGGCGAACGTGATGTCAAAGCCGAAGTCCGAGATCGCCTTCGCGAGGCGGTAGAGGAGCCCGATCTGGTCGCGGGCCTGCACCTCGACGATGGTGCGCTGCATCGAGATCTCGTGGTACACGTCGACGGTCGGGGGGAACGAGCTGTGGAGCGTCTCCCCGCCCTTGGCGTAGAGGTAGCGGGTCGCCGCGATCTTCTTGGCCTGGGCGAGGATGTCGGGGTAGAGGTCCGCGTTCGACATGAGCGAGGACTCGATGATCTTCGCGAACGACTCCTGCGCGGCCGAGTTCTGCACGACGCCGCGCCCGGGCTCGACGACGTAGAACGTGTCGATCGCGATATGGTCGGTGCGCGAGATCACCTTGGCGCCGAGGATGTTCAGGCCGGCCACGCTGAACGCGCCGGCGAGCTTGTAGAAGAGCCCGGCCCTGTCCCACGTGACCACGTTGACGACCGTCAGCGAGCGGTTGAGGTCGTCCTTCCAGTCGATCACGGGCCGAAGCGAGCCGACCGAGTCGGTCGCCGTGATCGACTTGAGCAGCTTGTTGACCATCTGGATGTGCAGCGTGATCTCGCTCGCATCCGTGAGGATGAAGTAGCGGTCGGGCAGAAGGCTGAAATGGGCGGCGATTTCATCGTCGCTGATTCCCGGGATCCTCTTGGCGATCAGTTCCTGTTCGGTCATTTTGCGTTTTTCCTCGAAGCTTGCGTCGACTGCGGCCCCGAGCCTCAGGCGCTCGAGGGTGTTGCGGTACAGCGTAGTGTGAAGGGTGTCCTTGTAGCTATTCCAAAGATCAGACGAGGTCCCCCGGGCGTCGCAGAACGTGTGCACGTAGAGGCACCGCAGGCGCTCGGGATCCCCGACCAATTCGGCAAAGGCGGCTGATGTCTTGGGGTCATCAACATCCCGCTTCTGCCAGAATCGTGCCATCGCGAGATGATTCTTTATAACAAATGAAACAAGTGAGCGGCCCCGCTCGGAAACGCCGAGGCGCTCCATCGTGGGGCCCGCCAGTCGCTCGCCCGAATCCGAGTGGTTCTTGATCCCGACGGCCTTGCCGATGTCGTGGAGGAGGAGGGTGAGGTAGACCAGGGCGATATCCTCCACCTCGTGGAGGACGCTCCGGTACTTCATCTTCATCGGCTCGGCCTCCGTGAAGATCAGGTCGAGCTCCCTTATCGCATTAAGTGTATGGATGTCAGCTGTATAGCGATGGTAGAACTCGTGCTGCACGAGGCAGGTGAGCGCCGCGAACTCGGGGATGTACCCCCCCAGGACCCCCAGCTCGTGCATCTTCTGGAGCACCTCGGAGACCGCGCCCGACTCGGACAGGATCGCCCG
>Ga0265313_10003116_pt1 | contig 13702 bp, 9 predicted proteins | sample 4123metaG_FD_203122 | JGI IMG/M metagenome (GOLD analysis project Ga0265313, IMG submission 203122) | Rhizosphere microbial communities from Carex aquatilis grown in University of Washington, Seatle, WA, United States - 4-1-23 metaG | ecosystem: Host-associated > Plants > Roots > Rhizosphere >...
GCGTTAATTGGTTGAATAGTGGATGATCTGGGCGGTGTTGCCGACCGCGCTGGACGAAACGCCCACCGCGCCGCTGACGTTATGAACCGTGGCATTGACGGTGGAGGTGCCGGTCGCGGCGTTGATCTGGCTGTTGTGGATCGGCATGTTGGGCGCGTTGCTGTCGGCCTCCAGGCTGTTGCCGATCGAGACGCCGGCGATCCCGACATCGCCCGCCACATTGCCGACCTTGGCGGTGATCTGCGAGGACGGATCGTTGGCACGGCATTCCTGGCTGCTGGTGATGGCGGTCACGGTGGGATCGGCCGAGACGCTGGCGCCGTTGCACACCGTCTGGTTCTGGATGCCGACGCTGCCACCCACATTGCCCACCTTGGCGGTCACGTCCGAGCCGATGGTGGCGCCGGGACCCACCAGCTGATTGTTCCTCACCATCGTGTCGTTCATGGTGGTGATGTCGATCAGATTGCCGGCGGCCTGGCCCTGCACTCCGACATCGCCGCCCGCGCCCTTGACGGTGGTGTCAAGGTTCGACCATTGGGTCGAGAGCGTGATCTGTCCGTTGAGGACCTGGCTGCCGCTACTGGAGCCCCCCGCGAAGGCGCAGGACAGCGACAGGCTGGTCAGGGCCAGGGATGCGATCAGGGTTCTGGCGGGGCGGTTCATTGGCAGTCTCCTTGTTATAGGCAAGATCGGTGGGGGCAGGACGGTCGTCGGCGCCGGCCAGGGGATCGGCGCTGGTGCCGAGCGCGGCGCAGGCGTTGGCGGGGGTGTGGGAAATGCGGATCACCATCTCCAGCATGGCGCGTTCGATCACCGAGCGGACCGCAAGCTGGATCGGCTCCAGCGCGCTTTCGCCCAGCGAGGCGTCGAAGAAATTGGCGCCGAGAAAATCGAACACCCCGGCGGAAATCTGGCGGCCGATGATCTGCTTCTGGTAGGAGATCACGTCCACCACTTCCAGGCTGTTGGTGTCCACCAGGCGCAGGTCGAGGCCGACATTCATCACATAGAGGCTGCCGCCGACCGTGCCCTTGACGGCATTGGTGGCGGTGCCGCCGCCCTCGCCACTGGCGTTCTGGGAGCGGATGTTGAAGTTGAGCTCGGTGATGCCGCCCACCACATAATAGTCCGACCCGGGAATCGAACCGGCCATGATCTTGCGGAAATCGCCCGGCTGGCTGTTCTGTGCCCCGATCAGCTTGTTGTTGGCGTATTTGAGTTCCATCTCGGCGACCGAGGTGTCGAAGCGCTCCACCAGATTGACGCCGGACTTGCTGAGCGCGCTCATCGCCATCAGGGCGGCGCCCGCCGTCACCTTGCGGCCCGAGCCATCGCTTTCCAGCTTGCCGGTATAATCGGCGATCTGGCCGACCGCGATGCGCACCGGATGCTGGCGGGTATAGGCGGCCATGCAGCGCAGGGCGGTGGAATAGGGGGTCTCGTTGGAGATCACCGGCGCGCCGCCGATCGGCGCGGTGTAGCGGCCGACGCGGTCGGCAACCGGGCTGATGCAGCCCTCGAGCGTGAGGGCAGCCAGCAGCATGGCCAGGGGCCTTGTGAGAATTCGATGTCCGCGCGGCGTCATTGGGAGGGGCGTCCCGTTATCTTCGATGTCAATGTCCGCTCAGATTGGCGGTGGCTGTCTGGTTGCCGGTGTTGGTCTGCGCGGAATTGACGACGACGGTGTTGTTGTTGCCGACCGTCACGACATTGAGCGAATTGCCGATTGCCGTGGCATAGGACCCGCCCATGCCGACGCCGCCGGGGGTCGCGACCCCGCTCGCCTGGCTGGTGGTGGCGGAGGTGAACTGCCCGTCCACCACGGCGAGATTGCCGTTGGCGTCGCGCAGGCTGAAATTGGAGGCCGCGTTCTGGCTGGTGGAAGAACCATTATAGGTGGCCGAATTGGACCAGTCCCCGGCCTGGGCGGCGCCGGCCGTCAGCACCCCGGCCGCGGCCAGGGTCAATGCAAAGCTCTTCAGATGAATCATGGTGTTCCTGCTCTCCTGCCGGAAGCAGCAACTGCCGTGCCAAATTCTTAGGCGGCCTTAACGAAAATCCGTGCCGGGGCGAAACAAAAGCAGGGCAGGCCTGAGGCGGGGCGTCCCGGACCGGCACACAAGGTTGGAACCGGGCCCGATCCACCCTAGATAGGGGCATGGCCTTTCTGCAGTCGGCGCCGCCGCGCCAGCCCATCTTCCGCGCCCCGCCGGTGGTGCTCTGGCTCATCGCCGTGCTTGCCGGCCTGCACGCCCTGCGGGTGCTGCAGCCGCCGGCCGTCTCGGACGCGATCATCGCCCAATATGCCCTGATCCCCGTCCGCTACAGCCAGCATATCGGCGCCCTGTGGGAGCGGGCCCTGCCGTTCGTCTCCTATATGGGGCTGCACAACGACCTGGTTCATCTGGGCATCAACTGCGTGTGGCTGCTGGCGTTCGGGCCGATCGTGGCGCGGCGCTTCGGGACGGCCCTGTTCCTGCTGTTCTTTGTGGTCTGCGGAGTGCTGGCCGCGGCGACGCATCTGGCGTTCAACTGGGGCGAGGCGATGCCGGTGATCGGGGCCTCGGGCGCGATCTCCGGCCTGATGGCGGCGGCCCTGCGCATGCTGCCGACACAGATACCCTGGGCGATGCCGGGCGAAACGCCGCTGGCGCCGATCTTTTCACGCCAGGTCCTGGTGTTCAGCCTGGTGTGGGCGGCGATCAATGTGTTCGCCGGAGTGACCGGCCTGGGCATGGGCGGCGAAAGCGGCCTGATCGCCTGGCAGGCGCATCTGGGCGGGTTCGCAGCGGGATTGCTGCTGGCGGGAGCGTTCGATTATCTGCGCCCCCGCCCGCTGGCGCGTTCGCTGAGCGACGGCTAAGGCTTCCTTCCCGTTAAGAAAACTCGGCTTGCGGCGGGCTCGGCCTGTGGCAAATCGGGTACAAACCCCCCGATTTTCCGGAAGATCGCCGAAGGCCGGGGCGAAATCCCCCGGCCGGCACCCGCCACCGCTCCCACTTTTCATTAACTGTATTTATGGTCTGTGGAGCCAGATGAATCGGGGGGAACTCGACATGCTCAGGAAAACCGCGCCGCGCCGCCGCCGTCCGATCAGCCTTGGCGCCTTGCTGCTGACGGCCGCCATGGCCGCGCCCGCCTTCTCCCAGGAAATCGAGACGGTGATCGTCACCGCCGAAAAGAAGGCCGAGGATGTGCAGTCGGTGCCGATCGCGGTCAGCGCCTTCACCGCCCAGGATTTGCAGGACCACCAGATCACCCAGTTTAAGGACCTGCAATTCGCCACCCCCAACGTCAATTACACCAAGTCCAATTTCACCGCCTCGAATTTCCAGATCCGCGGCATCGGCACCCAGATCTTCGCCACCGACAGCGAGTTCGGCGTCGCCTTCAATGTCGACGATGTGTTCTATTCCACGGCGCCGGTGGATTCCTCCCAGTTCTACGACATCCAGGATGTCGAGGTGCTGCGCGGCCCGCAATCGACGCTGTATGGCCGCGGCGCCACCGGCGGCGCCGTCAATGTCTTCACCAACCGGCCCAAGCTGGACGCGTTCGCCACCGACGGCTATGCGAGCTATGGCAACTATAACGGCGCCGAACTGCGCGGCATGATCAATGTGCCGATCGTGACCGACGAGCTGGCGGTGCGCGTCGCCGCCGACTGGGTGCGCCATGACGGCTACACCACCAATGTGTTTCCCGGCGCCGCCGACGCCGACGGCCGCAACCTGTGGAGCGTGCGCGCCTCGCTGCGCTGGCAGCCCAACCCCGACACCACCATCGACCTGATCGCCAGCACGGGCGACGAATCCGACAGCCGCATGCGCGCGGAAAAGCAGCTCTGCAACACCGATCCCACCGGCATCCTGGGCTGCCTGCCCACCGCCATGACCACGCCCGGCGGCGGCCCGGTCAATCTCAACGCCACCTTCCTCACCATCCCGGTTTCCAAGCAGGCGCTGGGCCTGGCCTTCGCGCCGCTTTACACCCAGCTTTTCCAGTTGCAGAACCCGAGCCTGACCCTGGCACAGGCACAGGCGGCCGCGGCGGCCACCGCGCCCGGCCTGGGCATCACCGATCTTTCGACGGCCTTTTCGCTGCCTGCCGGCGCGGTATCCGCGGATCCGCGCACCATCAACAGCGACGTCAATCCGATCATGCGCAACCGCAGCCACACCATCACCCTCAACGTCAAGCAGCGGGTGAGCGACTGGCTCGATGCGACCTTTGTCGCCAACTATGCCGATTTCAACCTTCTGTCGCAGGAGAGTTTCGTCAACTCGCCGGGCCAGGCCTTCAGTCCCCTGCTGCTGGGCACCAGCCTGGCGACCTTCCAGAACACCATCACAACCTATTATGGCGCGGGTCTGGTGCCTGCGGCCTATTTCAACAACACGTCCGGGCCTTATGCCTTCATCCTCAATCCCAGCCATGCCGGCACGTTGCCGACCTCCAACTTCACCAATCTCGGCATCATCGGCGGCTCGATCAACCGCTACACCGCCAACGAGTTCGCCTATGACCAGTCCGACGGGCAGGGCAAGCAGGAGACTTTCGAGCTGCGCTTCTCCAGCGACCTCAAGGGGCCGGTCAATTTCCTGTTCGCGGCCTATTATCTCTATGCCGACTCGCCCACCGACTATTATGTCGGCGCCAACACGCTGGATTACGGCCAGGCGCTGATCGGCGCCCTCAAGGGCCCATTGCCGACCGCGCTGGGCGGCGCCGGGCCGCTTTGCGCCAACAGCACGGGCTGCATCTTCGGCACGCCCTATTACCACAATGATGGCGTGCGCGGCACGATCGACTCCAAGGCGGTCTATGGCGAAGTCTATTACGACGTCATTCCCGATACATTGAAGCTGACGGGAGGCCTGCGCTACACCGAGGACCTCAAGCATTATCTGGGCCGGATCGCCATCTTCAACGGCGTGATCCCGATCGGCGCCACCAACGAGAACACGGCGCTGACCAACCTGGTCAACCAGGGCCAGTATGATTTCGATTCCGTTGCTCCCGGAACGCAATATTACCAGGCGACCAAGCGCAAGTTCGACAAGCTGACCGGGCGGACGGTGGTCAGCTACACGCCCAAGCTCGATTTCACCGACGCCACCATGATCTATGCCTCCTATTCCCGCGGCTACAAGGCGGGCGGCTCCAATCCGGGCGTGCAGGCCGCCAATCTGGTCGGCATTTCCCAGACCTATGCGCCGGAAGGGGTCGATGCCTATGAGCTGGGCACCAAGAACACGCTGATGAACGGCAGCCTGCAGGCCAACCTGACCCTGTGGCATTATGACTATTACAACTACCAGATCTCCCAGATCGTCGCGAACACGGCGGCGACCACCAGCGTCAACGCCAAGCTGTCGGGCATCGAGGCCGAGTTCAAGATCGCGGCGACCGACCGGCTGCAGTTCAGCTTCAATGCCGACGTGACCAATTCCTCGATCGGCAATTCCACCGCCATCGACACCCGCAATCCCACCGGCGGCAATCCCAACACCCTGCTGATCAAGGACGGCACCCTGTCGCCGACCAATGCCGGCAATTGCGTGCTCTATTACACGGGCAACAATTTCGCCGCCGATTTCGGCGCGCTGCAGGCGCTGTCCCAGGGCCTGTTCTACGCCCCGCCCGGCGGGCAGGGCGCGCTGGCATCGGCGGGCGTCGCCCATGCCGCGTATGGCACCTGCTATGGCGGCACCAGCGCCGCCGATCCATTCTATGGCCTCAGCCTCAACAATCCCGCCATCGCCGGCTTGCTGGCGGGGACCCATTTCTCCCAGAGCAATCCCGCCATCGCCGGCACCCTGACCGGCGTGCCGGTCAGCCTCAAGGGCCGGCGCCTGTCGCTGGTTTCGCCCGGCTCGATCAGCTTCGGGGCGCAATACACCCAGCCGCTGGACGGGGGCTTCGCGCTGGTCGGCCATTTCGACTGGTACTGGCAGGCGGCGATGTTCGGCCAGATCTTCAACGACCCGGTGGACCGCATCCCGGCCTATGGCATGGGCGACGTCCAGCTCACCCTGCTGGCGCCGGAGAAGAACTGGCAGATCCAGGGCTTCGTCCGCAACATCTTCAATTCCAACAACCAGACCGGCGAATATCTCGCCGCCCCGACGCAGGGCCTGTTCGCGGGCGCCTTCTATGGCGATCCGCGCACCTACGGCATCGCGGCGTCGGTGGCGTTCTGATCGGAGTATCTTAAGACCATTGCGCCTCGCTTTGGCTCGGCGCGCTCGCGTCTTGATTTGACCCACCGGGTCAAATCATCGGCAATCGCTGGCGCGATTGCCGACCGACGCTCTCACTCCGCCGGCAGCGGGGCGGGGCGGGGCTTGGGCCTGGAGGCCCGGCTCTCGCCGCCCAGGCGGTCGAGATAGGTGTAGATCACCGGCGTGATGTAGAGGGTCAGAAGCTGCGACAGCAGCAGCCCGCCCGCCACGCATAAGCCCAGCGGGCGGCGGGATTCGGCGCCAGCGCCGGTGCCGAAGGCGATCGGCAGGGTGCCCATCATCGCCGCCATGGTGGTCATCATGATCGGGCGGAAGCGGGTCATCGCCGCCTCGTAGATCGCCTGTTCGGGATCGATGCCGTCGGCGCGCTGCCGGCCAAGCGCGAAGTCGATCATCATGATGGCGTTCTTCTTGACGATGCCGATCAGCATGATCATGCCGACAAAGGCGTAAAGCGTCAGCGACATGTCCGAGGGGGTGATCCCGGCCAGGAACAGCAGATGGGCGATATAGAGAGTGAGAAGCGCCCCCACCGCCGCGCTGGGCAGCCCCGACAGGATGGTCAAGGGATGGATGAAGCTCTCATAGAGGATGCCCAGGATGATATAGACCACCACCATGGCGATGATGAGCAGCAGGCCCATATTCTGGGTCGAGCTCTGGAACGCCGCGGCGGTGCCCTGGAAATTGCCCTGGATGGAATCGGGCATGTCGATCTCTTCACTGGCCTGACGGATGCCGCCGACCGCATCGGACAGCGCCTTGCCGGGCGCCAGGTCGAAGGAGATGGTGATGGCGGGCACCTGGCCGGCATGGTTGACGGAGATCGGCACCGTGCTGGCCGTCATCTTGGTGACGGCGTTGAGCGGCACCAGGGTGCCGTTCGACGAGGTGACGTAAAGCCGCTCCAGGGTCGAGGCGTCGCGCTGATAGCGCGGCAGCACCTCCATGATCACTTCATACTGGTTGGACGAGGTATTGATCTGGGAAATCTGCTGGCCGCCGAATGCCGAGCCCAGCGCGTTCTCGATCTGCTGCGGCGAGACCCCGAATGCCGCGGCGCGGTCGCGGTCGATCTTGATCTGGACCGACGGCATCGCGGCATCATAGTCGCTGGTGAGATCGACGAAGCCGGGAATCTGCTTGAGCTTGTCCAGCAGGCGGCCGGAATATTCCTGCAGCTGCGACAGGTCCAGGCCCTGCAGGGTGTACTGGTAGTTCGACCGCGCATTGCGGGCGCCCAGCCGGATCGCGGGGGGATTGAGCACGAAGGCGTTGACGCCCGGAATGTGGCTGACCTTGGGCCGCAGCTCGCGCACGATGGCGTCGGCGCCGAGCTTGCGCTGGTCGAGCGGCTTCAAGGTTATCATCATCAGGCGCGCATTGTTGGTGCCGGCCGAGCCGTTGGAGCCCTCCATCTGGGCCAGCACCTTCTCGACATTGGGATCGTCGCCGACGATGCGCGCCACCTGCTGGGTATAGCGCGCCATCTGGTCGTAGGAGGTGCCGTTGGCCGCCTGCAGATTGGCCTGGAGGCGGCCGGTGTCGTCGCTGGGCAGGAAGTCCTGCTGCATGATCGCCATCAGCACGACGCTAAGGACCAGGCTGCCGGCGAACACGCCCATGATGACCGGGCGATGGGCCAGGCTCCAGCGCAGGGTGCTGTCATATTTGGCCTGGACAGCGTTGAAGGTGTCCTCGCTCAGCTTGTAGAACCAGTTGTGCTTCTGCCCATGTTCGTCCTTGAGGATGCGGGCGCACAGCATCGGCGTCAGGGTCACCGAGATGACGCCGGAGAACAGGATGGCAAGAATGATGGTGACGGCGAATTCGTGCAGCAGCCGCCCGACAATGCCGCCCATGAAGACGATGGGGATGAACACCGCCGCCAGCGATATGGTCATCGACAGGATGGTGAAGCCGATCTCGGAAGAACCCTTCAGCGCCGCGTCATAGGGCTTCTCGCCCAGCTCGATATGGCGGACGATATTCTCCAGCATCACGATGGCGTCATCGACCACGAAGCCGACCGACAAAGTGAGCGCCATCAGCGACAGATTGTCGAGATTGTAGCCGAACGCCGCCATGCCGGCGAAGGTGCCGACCACCGCGATGGGCAGCGCCAGGGACGGGATGAGGGTGGCGGAGATGCGGCGCAGGAAGACGAAGATCACCGCCACCACCAGGAAGCCCGCGATCATCAGGGTGGTCTGCACGTCATTGACCGAGGCGCGGATCATCTGGCTGCGGTCGAACACGATCTCCATCTTGACCGAGGGCGGCAGCGTCTCCTGGAACTGCGGCAGCACCTGCTTGACCGCATCGACCACGCCGATGGTGTTGGAGCCGGGCTGGCGGAAGATCGCCAGCACGATGGCCGGCTTGTTGCGGAACCAGCTGCGCGAATAGGGGTTCTCCACCCCGTCGATCACGCGCGCCACGTCCTGCAGCCGCACCGCGCCGCCATTGCGGTAGGCGACGACCTGGTTGCGGAATTCCTCGGCGTTGTTGAGCTGGCCGCCGGTATGGATGATGGTGGAGCGGGTGGGGCCGTTGAGCGCGCCGGTCGCCTGGTTGACATTGGCGGAGGCCACTGCCGCGGTCAGGGTATCGATGCCGATCTGGCGGGTGGCGAGCGCCGCCGGGTCGGCCTGGATGCGCACCGCATATTTGGCCGATCCGAACACGCCGACCTGGGCGACGCCCTCGATGGTGGAGATCTGGCGCGCCAGCAGGGTCTCGGCATATTCATCCACCGCCGAAGGCTTGATGGTGTCGGACCACAGCGCCACGAACATGATGGGAATGTCGGCGGGATTGACCTTGCGGAAGGTCGGCGGCTGCGGCAGCGCCTTGGGCAGGTTGTGGGTGGCCGCCGAGATCGCCGCCTGCACGTCCAGGGCGGCGCCGTCCAGGCTGCGGTCGAGGGCGAATTGCAGGGTGATCTGGGTCGAGCCCTGGGTGCTCTGCGACGTCATCTGGTCGATGCCGTTGATGGTGGAGAACTGGTTCTCCAGCGGCGAGGCGACGGACGAGGCCATGGTGTCGGGATCGGCGCCGGGCAGGCTGGCGAACACCGAGATGGTGGGAAAGTCGATATTGGGCAGGTCGGAGACCGGCAGCGTCGTGTAGCCATAGGCGCCGAAGATCACCAGCGCCGCCATGACCAGGGTGGTCATCACCGGCCGCTCGATGAACGCCTTGGACAGATTCATGGGGTTCAGCCCGCGTCCTGGGCCGTGCGCTTGCGCTTGCCTTTGCCGCCCGCGGGGCGCGGGGCGCCGGCGTCCTCCGCACCGCGGCTCTTGGTGATGGTCACCTTGGCGCCGGGGATGACGCGCAACTGGCCGTCGACGATCACTTTCTCGCCAGCCTTCAGGTCGCCGATCACCGCGTCATTGACGGAATCGTCGAACAGCAGCTTGACGCTGCGCTGCTCGGCGACGCCGTCGGCGTTGACGACATAGACATACTGGCCATCGGGGCCGGTATTGACCGCGTCGCGCGGCACCACGATGGAATTGGGAATTTCCGACAGCGCCACCACCACGTCCACCAGCTGGCCCGGCACCAGCGCGGAATCGGTATTGGGGAAATTGGCCCTGAGCTCGATGGTGCCGGTGTTGTTGTTGACGGCGTTGCCGATGAAATCGACCGGGGCCTGGATATTGGCGTCCCCGCCCACATCGTGCAGGTTGACCGTCGCGGTCAGGCCGCGGCGCTTCGCCATCCCCTGAATGCGCGGCAGGTCCGCCTGGGGCAGGGAGAAGGAAATCTTGACCGGCTGGATCTCGTTGATGGTGACCAATGACGACGCGCCGACGCTGCTGCTGGCGGTGATCATGTTGCCGGGCTGGACCAGCATCGGACCAGTCTTGCCGTTCACCGGCGAGCGGATACGGGTATATTCCAGATTGAGGCGCGCCATGTCGGCCGCGGCCTTGTCGGCGGCGACGGTGGCCTGCAGCGCCCTGGCGGTGGCGAGGGCGAGGTCGCGCTGCTGGGTGGAAATCGCGTTCTGCGAGAACAGCGTCGCGTAACGCCGTGCGTCATTCTGGGAGTTTTCCAGCTGCGCCTGGTCGCGCGCCTGGGTGGCAAGCGCCTGATCGAGCGCGGCCTGATAGGGGCGGGGATCGATCACGAACAGAAGATCGCCGCGCTTGACCAGGTCGCCTTCCTTGAAATGGGCGGATTGCAGCTGACCGGTGACGCGGGCGGTGATCTGCACCGTCGAGTTGGGCACCACCGTGCCGATGGTGTGCTCGATCACCGCCATGTCGCGGCGGACGGCGACGGCCACCTTGACCGGGGCCGCGGCGTCGCGGCGGCGGGGTCCGGTTGCGGTCATGTGGGTGGCATACCAGAAGCCGCCCAGCACCAGCGCCAAGGCGACACCGCCGATAATATAGGTCCGCGGCGACCGGCTTTCGGTCAGCGGTTCCACGCGGAGATCGGCGTGGCCCGCCTGCGGATTGAGTTGAACATTCATCGATACAGTCCTGACGCACCCGTAATATAGCAGCGACGACAAGTGCCACCCAGCATCAAGCCTTCAGGATGTGGCAAGAATCGCCTCCACTTAAATATTTCCCATGCAACCGGCCTAACCCGAGGCGATTGGCAGGCCGACAATCCCTAATTCCGCTCTTTTCGGGGCGAAGGCCGCGCCCGGCCAGGCCACCCGGCAGCGTTGTTGACAGTGCCTTATATGCCAAAACTATCTCACAAATGTCTCAGGAAGGCGGTGCGGCACCCTGGCGAAGGAATTGAATCCACAAGGTTTCCGGATGGTTAACGGCGGTCTGTTGCGCCGCAGCAGGCGCCCGTCTATTAAGCCCGCGCTTTTCCGCTTTCCAGTGATTTGGGCTCCCACGCGCCATGGACATCCGTAACATCGCCATTATCGCTCATGTCGACCATGGCAAGACCACCCTGGTGGACCAGCTGCTCAAGCAGTCCGGCTCGGTGCGCGAGAACCAGCACATGGCCGAGCGGGCGCTGGATTCCAACGACCAGGAGCGCGAGCGCGGCATCACCATCCTGGCCAAATGCACCAGCGTGGAATGGCAGGGAACCCGGCTCAACATTGTCGACACCCCCGGCCATGCCGATTTCGGCGGCGAGGTGGAGCGCATCCTGTCGATGGTGGACGGGGTGGTGCTGCTGGTGGACGCCGCCGAAAGCGTGATGCCCCAGACCAAATTCGTGTTGTCGAAGGCGCTCAAGCTGGGCCTCAAGCCGATCGTGGTCATCAACAAGATCGACCGTTCCGACGCCCAGCCGCGCGAGACCCTGGAATCCATCTTCGACCTCTTCCTGGCGCTGGAGGCCAATGACTATCAGCTCGACTTCCATCATCTGTACGCTTCCGGACGCAATGGCTGGGCGGTCAATGAGCTGGAAGACGAGCGCAAGGACCTGTCGCCGCTGTTCCGCCGCATCGTCGAGGACGTGCCGCCGCCCAAGCCCCAGGCGCTGGCGGGCGACGGCCATCCCTTCAAGATGCTGGTGACGACCCTGGAGGCCGACAATTTCCTCGGCCGGGTGCTGACCGGCCGCATCGAATCCGGCGCCATCACCGTCAACCGCCAGATCAAGGTGCTCAACCGCGCCGGCGAAGTGATCGAAAAAACCCGCGTCACCAAGCTGCTGGCCTTCCGGGGCCTGGCCCGGGTGCCGGTGGAGCGGGCGGAGGCGGGCGACATCATCGCCATCGCCGGTCTGGAGGACGCCACCGTCGCCGACACGCTGTGCGACCTGACGGTGGATGCGGCGATCCCCGCCAATCCGATCGATCCGCCGACTTTGGCGATGACCATTTCGGTCAACGATTCCCCGCTGGCGGGCCGCGAGGGCGACAAGGTGCAAAGCCGTGTCATCCGAGACCGCCTGTTCCGCGAGGCCGAAGGCAATGTCGCGCTCAAGGTCAGCGAAACCGGCGAGGGCAATTTCGAGGTGGCGGGCCGCGGCGAATTGCAGCTGGGCGTGCTGATCGAATCCATGCGCCGCGAAGGCTTCGAACTGTCGATCAGCCGTCCGCGCGTGCTGTACAAAACCGAGTTGGGCGAGAAGCTGGAGCCGATCGAGGAAGTCACCGTCGATGTCGACGATCCCTATACCGGCATCGTCATCGAGAAGATTTCCAACCGCAAGGGCGAGATGGTGGATATGCGCCCCACCGGCGCGGGCAAGACCCGCATCGTGTTCCACGGCCCGGCCCGCGGCCTGATCGGTTATCACGGCGAATTCCTCACCGACACGCGGGGCACCGGGGTGATGAACCGCATGTTCCTGGACTATGCCCCGCACAAGGGCAGCGTCGGCGGCCGGGTGAATGGCGTGCTGATCTCCACCGAGCAGGGCGAATGCGTCGCCTATGGCCTGTGGTACCTGGAAGAGCGCGGCAAGCTGTTCGTGGTGCCTGGCACCAAGGTCTATGTCGGCATGATCATCGGCCAGAACGCCAAGGACAACGACCTGGACGTCAATCCGCTCAAATCCAAGCAGCTCACCAACATCCGCACCACCTCAAAGGACGAAGCGGTGCGCCTCACCCCCATCGTGCCGATGACGCTGGAGCAGGCGATGGCCTATATCGAGGATGACGAGCTGGTCGAGGTGACGCCGCAGAACATCCGGCTGCGCAAGCGCGAACTGGTGCCGCATCTGCGCAAGCGGGCAAAACAGGCTGCCGAAGCCTAGCTGCGTCAGGATACGGCGCGCGCCTGCCGCGCGCGCTGGCGCAGCGATTCCTCCACCTGCAGCACCAAATCCGCCAGCGGGAAGGCGGCGGCGACACAGCACCACAGCACCGTCTCCACCTTGTCGGCGGGTATGCTGAACAGGGTCTGTATCATCCGCACCTCCAGGAAGATGAGGGAGCAGGCGAAGCTGCGGGTCATCCAGCGCCGGTGCTGTTCCACCTTGCCCCGGCGGATGAAGTAGAGGGCGGTGGCGGTGGCGAATATCCAGATGGTGCCGTCGGTGGCGGTGGCGATGGTGAAGGAGCGCGCCTCCCCCAGCCGTTCCTCGAAATATTCGATATAGGCGCCGATCGGCGCGCCGACGAACACGCCGGTCACATAGAAATAGCCCAGCACGCGGTGAAGCTTCGCAAATCTGCGGCGCAGCCGGTCGGAGAATTGCAGCGGCCCCAGGAACAGCGCCAGGCTCGCCACCATGGCGTGCGGCAGCAGCATCCATTTGAAGGTGGCGATGTGCTGCCATTCCGGGTCGGCAGGGTTGAACAGGAAGCGTTCATTGGTCCACAGCACATAGACGTACATCGCAGCGATGACGGCAAACAGCAGTGTCTTGGGGCGCAGGCCCGCAAAGCGTCCCGTGCCCGAAGGTCTGGCGGGTGCGGAAACGGCGGTCATGGTTTTTCCTTTGCGAGTTCGGCCTTGTCGGCGGGCGAAAGCTCCAGCCCCGCGGCGCGGGCGAACTGTGCTTTC
>Ga0265313_10003118_pt1 | contig 13694 bp, 10 predicted proteins | sample 4123metaG_FD_203122 | JGI IMG/M metagenome (GOLD analysis project Ga0265313, IMG submission 203122) | Rhizosphere microbial communities from Carex aquatilis grown in University of Washington, Seatle, WA, United States - 4-1-23 metaG | ecosystem: Host-associated > Plants > Roots > Rhizosphere >...
GCATCGGGCTGCGCTTTGCCGCCGATGGTCTGTTTCACCGTCTTGGCCACAGGATCGACGATCAGAATCGAGGCCGAATAGCCGGAGGTTACTGCGATGGTCTTGTCCGGCAGGCTCAGGCCTTGATACATGTAGTTCGGATCATGGCCCGCCGCGGGCGTGAAGCTCATCTCCCAGAGTGCCTGTTTGTTCCAGTTCACTTCGGCGAGTTGATTCCCCACTCCGATCAAGAACGTACCCTGGGGCGTGCGCCGAAGAATGCGAAACTGGCTGTAGTTCGTGAAGGTCACTTTGTGCCCCGTGACGGGCGCGTCGAGGCTGTCCAGCTCCTGCAAGGTGACTCCGCCGTTGGAGTTCGAGCCGAGGACGGTATTTCCGCTCGGCAAACGGCGCAGACTCTCGACACCGTCGAAGGCGCTGACTTCCTTTTTGATGTCGCCGGTATTGATGTCGAGCTCGACGTAGCCTTTTGCAACCGACACCGCGACCCGATCGCCGCCCACGAGCTGAATATCCCGCATGCTGTCGCCATATTTGGTCTGGTCGCTCAGCTGCCTGCTCCAGATCGCGCTGCCGGCGCTCTCCAAGTCCACCAGTAGAACGCGCCGGTTGCCTTCGTCGGCCAAAAGGACACGGCGGGGATGGCCGACCGCGCTGGCATCCTCTGCTGAGACGTCCTTTCCGGACGCTCCTCCCGCATCGCTGCCAGAGCTGCCGCCTGCGCCGCCGAGAGCAGTGTCGGAAGCATCGGCTTGCGGTTGCGTGGAATTTCCGCCTTGACCGCCGCCGCCTCCGGCGCCCCCCAGTCCCGTTCCTGTGGAGGTGACGCCACCTTGGCCGGACACGCCGCCACTGCCGCCGGAGCTTCCACCCGAGGTCGTAGTCTGTCCGCCAGCGCCGCCGCTGTTTCCTCCGGAAGCCGCGGTTTGTCCGCCTTGGCCGCTCTTACCGCCCGCGCCGCCCTGCTGCTGTCCACCGCTGCCGCCGGTGCTGCTGGTGTTTGAATTGGTAGAGCTACATCCAACGGACAGGAAAACTATTGCGGTCGCGACACAATGGAACATCCTGGACTTCATCAACGCACCTTCGCAAATGGGAAGTCCAGGGTATCACGGGCCGGCGAAAAAACGCGAGGGCCACGGCCTACATAATAGGTATTGTCGGTCTATTTGTCCTATTTGCTTTCCAGTCTTCCGATCAATCGCAGCAGCCCATCCAAAATCGTGTACGGATGCGGCGGACACCCTGGAATGTACAGATCGACTGGCACCACACTGTCCGCGCCGTTGTGAACTTCCGCATGATCGACAAAGGGGCCTCCCGAAATCGCGCACGCACCGACGGCGATGACGATGCGCGGAGGAGTGAGCGCGTCATACGTTTTCTTGAGGGCGATGCGCATGTTCTCGCTCGCAGGACCCGTGACAATCAGGCCGTCGGCGTGGCGGGGCGATGCCACGACTTGAATGCCGAAGCGGCCGAGGTCGAAGACGAGCGTGCCGAGCACGTTGATATCGGCCTCGCAGGCGTTGCAACCGCCGGCGCTCACTTGACGCAGTTTCAAGGAGCGGCCGAACAGCTTGAGCAATCGTTGTTCGAGCGAGTGGGCGAGCAGCGCGGGACCGCCCGAGACGCGCAAGGCCTCGCGCGTATTGGCTGACAGTCGATAGTCGGATGCACAGTCAATCGCCTTGGTGGGACAGGCATTGGTGCAGTCAGTGCAGAACAGGCAACGGCCAAGATCGATGGTAGGCGCCGCCTTTTCGCCGATGGTGATAGCGTCGGTCGGACAAGCATCGGCGCAGGCGCGGCAGCCGTTTGTTTCCGCCACGCACTTCGCGCGATCGACGATGGGCATGCCGCGGAAGCGGTCGGAAAGGACCGGCGCTTCTTTGGGAAAGGCCGACGTGCGGTGGCCTTGGCGCCAGCGTTCGGCAAGAATCTTCAGCATGAAACGTTCCTCATAAATCGTGGCCGCAGTAGGAAAGGTTGAAGCTCTTGTTGCAGATGGGGAAGTCGGAGATCTGCTGGTCGCGCAGGGCCATCGCGAGTCCCGTCCAATTGTGGAACGACGGATCCACCACCTTGTAACTGGCGAAACGGCCCTGACCATCGGTCTCGGCCACGTGGCAGATTTCACCGCGCCAGCCTTCGACCAGCGACACGCAGAACGAGTCGGGCTTCGCTGGCGCGCAGGTGGCGCGCGGGACGCCGCCCGGAAGCTGTCGCAGCTGCGCGCGCAGGAACACGACCGAGCGCTCGATTTCCAGCCAGCGCAGGAAAGCTCGCGCAAAGACGTCGCCGGTGTGAAAGGTCGAGATGGGAATGTGAACGAATTGGAAGATGCCGAACGGATGGTGCGTGCGAACGTCGCGCCGCAAGCCCGAGGCGCGCGCCGCCGGACCCACCATGCCCAGCTCTGCGGCGGTTTCCTTGCTGACCCGGCCGACATCTTCGAAACGCGCTTGTACCGACCCGGTCTGCCAGAGCAACTTGGCGGCGCCCTCGACGCCTTTGAAAGCGTCTTCCAGCCGCGCGCTGATTTTGGCTGCGCGCTCGGCATCCAGGTCGAAGTCGACCCCGCCGGGGCGGACGATGCCGCGACCGAAACGGTTGCCGCACAGGAGAGCCGTGATGTTGAGGAAGTCGCCGCGCAGGCGTCCGCAGAACGAAGCCGTCGGCAGGTAGCCGATATCGCCGGCCAGAGCGCCCAGATCGCCGGTGTGATTTGCCAGGCGTTCCAGCTCCAGCGCGATGGCGCGCACGGCTTGCGCGCGTGCGGATGGCCTACAACCGGCGAGCGCTTCGATGGCTTGGCAGTACGCCGTCGAGTGACCGATTGTCGTATCACCGGCGAGCGTCTCCATGGAATGGATAGTTCGCTTGTTCGGACCACCGGCGAGAGTCTTCTCGATTCCGCGGTGCTGATAGCCGAGCGAAATTTCCAGATGGAAAACGTGCTCGCCGTGGCACTGAAATCGGAAGTGGCCCGGCTCGATGACACCGGCGTGGACAGGTCCGACCGATACTTCGTGGATTTCCTCACCTTCTACGCGATAGAAATTGGTCACGCCAATGGTGGGCGATTGGTCGGCAGGGCCGCCCCAGGCATCGAGGACTCCTCGAGCTTCTGAAGCCGACCGATAGCTCTTGTGAAAGCGCACCGGTTTCCACCAAGGATGGCCCTCGGCGACGAGCCCCCATTGCTCGCCGAGTTCGCGCTCGAACAGGTGCACCTGGGCGCACTCCGGCGTCATGGATGGGAAAGTCCTTCCCTCGACGATGGCACGGGCGACTTCCAGGAGTCCGTCGCGATCGCAGGCCAGCACGGCGCAAAGCTCGATGGCCGCGCCGGCCGGGCGGCCGTAGAGCGCGACCACGCGGCGATTGCAGGCGGGCGCGGCGATGATTGTCCGACGGAAATCTTCCAGAGGCACGCGGGGTACGCTCTGCGCGGGCACGGCAACCGCATTTCGCAACGTCAGCCAGGCGCTCATGGCGTACCCTCGATGAAGCCGGCCGCTTGGTGCAGTGCTTGGCTAAGCGGTGGCGGTACGTAGACGCCCAGCAAGAGAACGATGGCCAAGAAAGCAACGATAGGGCCGACGGTGAAGGCCGTGTCTTTGTAGCCGCTGGCAACAGCCTTCTCGGACGGTTCGCCTTGGACCACCGCGAAGACCGTGGCGCTCATGCCCACGAAGACGACGAAGAGCATGATGAGAAAAAGACCAGCGACCCAGAAGCGTCCTCCGACGACGGCGGCCCGCAGGATGGTGAACTCGCTGAAGAACGGACCGAAGGGCGGCGAGCCCGTGATGGCGAAGAAGCCGGCCAAGAAAAGCGCGCCGGTCACGGGCAGGCGGCGAATGGCGCCGCTTACGTCTTCGACACGCTTGCTGCCAAAGGCGCGGTGAATGTTGGCTGCAGCCAAGAAGAGCACGCCTTTGGTGAGGCCGTTGTTGACGAGGTGGAGGAGTGAACCAAAAACGCCCAAACCACCCAGGCCGATTCCCAGTACGAGGATGCCCATGTGCTCGACGCTCGAGTACGCGAGCATGCGCTTGTAGTCGCGCTGGCGAACCATGAAGACGGCAGCGACGGCCATCGAAAAAAGCCCGATGGTCACCATCATGCCGCGCGCGAAGGCCACGTCATGGGCGGCGGTGCAGATTTGGAAAAAGCGGAGAACCGCGAGAAAAGCCGCAGTCGTGAGCCCGCCGGCCAGCAGCGCTCCGACGAGGCCGGGTGCTTCACCGTAGGCGTCGGGCTTCCAGGTGTGCATCGGCGCCAAGCCCATCTTGGTGCCGTAACCGACGAACAGCAGAATGAAGGCGGCGCGCAGCCACGGGTGCGACAGGTGCGGCGCTTCGCGCACGAGATCGGGAAAGAAGAGCGACGTGCTCATGCCGCCGTGAAGGGCGGAGTAGGCGAGAAAGTACGAGCCGAGCAAAGCAAGGGCGATGCCCACGGAGCCGATGAGCAGGTATTTCCACGTCGCTTCCAGCGAGCGCGGATTCTGATTGAAGTAGAGAAGCGGCGCCGAGCTGAGGGTGCACGCCTCGACGGCGACCCACATCAGGCCGAGGTGCTGTGCCTCGACGGCGAGGGTGAGCATGCCGAGAAAGGCGAAGAGGGCGGCGATGAAGATGCGGTTGGGCTGTTGCGGACGCCCGACGAGGTAGCCGCGCGCGTAGACCGAGCACAGGAAGAAAAGCACACTGAGAAAGCCGAGGACGACTTTGTTCAGCGGATCGAGGCCAAGCCAGGCGCCCTCGCGGGGGAACGCCTGGCCGAGAAGGATCAGGCAGGTCGCGAGCAGGTGAAGGGCGCCGCCGACAGGCAAGAGCCAAGGCCGCTTGAGGTTCGAGCGGAAGGCGAAGGCGAGGCCGCCGAAGAGGAGAGGAAGCAAAATCGTGAGCACAAGCATGGGCGGTTACTCTTTGAGAGCGGAGAGGTGCGCGGTGTCGAGCGAGGAGAACTCGCGGCGAATGTGGTTGAGGATGATGCCCATGACGAAAATGCCGACGAACAAGTCGAGCAGAACGCCCATCTCGACCATGAAGGGCATCGCGTGCAGAAGGGTGAGGCCCATGATGTAAATGCCGTTCTCCAGCACCAGGTAGCCGACGACTTGGTTGATGGCCTTGCGCCGAGTGGTGAGCACCAGAAAGCCGGTCCATACCGTGGCCATGGCGGCCGGCACGAGCAGCGAGCCCACGTGCTCTTTCGCCAGCGGCAAGGTGCGCGCGAAGATCAGGGAAGCGCCAGTGCCGAGCGCACCGAAGAGCAGGCAGGGAAGGAAGCCGATGAACGGTTCGATTTCACGGCGAATGGCCGCGTCGCGGATGGCGCGCAAGAGCATGCCGGGAATCAGCACGCCTTTGACCAAGACGGTAACGAGGGTGATGAGCCCGATCCACACATTCAGGCCCTCGTGGACGCACAAGGTGAGGACGCCGAGGAGTACGCCTTGCATGGCGGACGCATTGATAACGCCTTGCAGACGACTGGTGCCGAGCAGAAAGAAATTGAGAAGCAGAACAACGACGAGAAGTGGGCCAACGAGATTGTGCATGGAAGAACTACCTTGCGACGAGCACGATGCCGAATGCAGAAAGCAGGCACGCGGCGAGAAGCAGAATGGGCACCTGGGCCATGCGCAAGCGGGCCATGGTGGACTCGACGATGCCGATGAGCACCGCGAGGGCCATCATGCCGAGCGCGAACACGCCCCAGCTGGCCCATGGGCTCCCGGTGTAGGGCACGGCGATGCGCACCAGCACGGCGCCGAGCACGAACAGCTTCAGCGCGGCGGCGTAATGAATGATTCCGAGCGCCGGCCCGCCGTGGTCGAGCACCATGACCTCGTGGATCATGGTCAGTTCGAGATGCGTGGTCGGATCGTCGATGGGGATGCGGCAGGTTTCGGTGAGAAGCACGATGAAGAGGCTCGCGGCCACTAGCACCAGCGAGGCGCCGCCGAAGTGCCACGCTTGTCCCATGCCCGGGCCGATCATCATCGAGAGCGACAGCGAGCCAGAAAGACGCGTGAGCACGATGAGCGCAAAGAACAGCGCGGGCTCGGTGAGACACGAGAACGTCACTTCGCGCGCGCCGCCCATGCCCTCGAAGGCCGAGCCGGTGTCGAGCGCCGCCGCGACGGTGAAGAAGCGTCCGAGGCCAAAGAGATAGGCGAACAGCACCAGGTCGCCCTCGAATGAAATCGGTGCGGCGTGCGTCCCGAGGGGAATCAGGGTCGCGGCAAAGAGCGCGGTGACTAGGCTGACGATGGGCCCTGCGCGGAAGACCCAGGTCGTCGTGCGGCTGAAAATCAGGCCTTTGCGCAGCAGTTTGATGACGTCGAACGTCGGCTGCAGCAGCGGCGGACCCACGCGACCGGCAAAGGCCGCCTTGGTTTTGCCGATGATGCCGAGCAGGAAGAGCGGCATGAGCAGCAGCAAAAGAGCGTGAATGGTGAAATGCAGGTGGTTCAAGACGTCCCTTAGCGCCAGAGAAAGAGCACGATCAAGGTGAGGAGGATGTAGAGCAAGTAGGCCTGCATGCTTCCGCGCTGCAGCCATTTCATGCGTTTCGCCGCTCGACTGCCGAACTCGGCGGCGGGAATGAGCACGCTATCCAGGACCACGTCGTCGACGTGACTGGTGTACGCGTCTTTGTGCGGGAAGAAGCCACGCGTGTCGGGATTGTGAACCTTCGGGCGAAGCGCCCACGAAAAGATCCCGACCAGGGTCTGGGCGAAGGATGACGACGAGTACTGCATGGTCGGGCCCGGCGCGACGTAGCCGCAGTCCCAGGTGCCGGCTTGTTCCGCGGGGCGCTGGTGCAGATGCCGGCGAACCATGAGAGCAGCAAAAGCCAGGAGCATCGCCAACGAAACGGCGAGAAAGGAAACCCACGAAAGCGGCGCAAGCGTCGTCAGTCGGGCGTGCGAGGACGCCAGCTCGGGTGCCCAGGTCGCGACGGCGCTGTCGAGGACCGGTGTCACCAGCCAAGGCAAGAGGCCGATGAATGCGCATAGCAAAGCGAGGATCGCCATGGGACCCAGCAGCCATGGGCTCGCTTCGTGGGAAGCATCCGTGCGATGGGATCGGGGTTCGCCGAGGAACATGGCGCCGAAGGCCTTCACGAAGCAGGCCAGCGCCAAGGCGCCGATGAGCGCCAGCGCCGGTGCGCCGAGCGCGCCCGTGAGCCATAGGTCACTCTGCGGAAGTCGCGCGGTTTCGAAAAGGCCGAGATAGACGAAGAGCTCGCTGACGAAGCCGTTGAGCGGTGGCAACCCGCAGATGGCTACGGCACCGACGAGGAAGGCGAGGGCCGTCCACGGCATGCGCTTGGAGAGTCCGCCCAGCTCGTCGATTTCGCGCGTTCCCGTGGAGTGCAAGACCGAGCCCGCGGAAAGGAACAGAAGACCTTTGAAAAGGCCGTGGTTCCACGTGTGCAGAAGCGCGCCGCCGAGGCCGAGGGCAACCAGCGCGCCCGAGCCGAGGGTTCGTCCGATGAGTGCGACGCCGAGGCCCATGCAAATGATGCCGATGTTCTCGACGCTGTGGTAGGCGAGCAATCGCTTGAAATCGTGCTGACCGATGGCGAATGCGACGCCAAGGACGCCCGAAGCGACGCCGAGCAAGAGGACGAGCTGGCCCCACCAAAGAGGTGGATGCGGAAAGAAGGAGAAGGTGCGCACGAAACCGTAAATGCCCATCTTGATGAGCACGCCCGACATCAGCGCCGAGACGTGACTGGGCGCGCTCGCGTGGGCGCCGGGCAGCCACACGTGCATCGGCATGAGGCCGGCTTTCAGACCGAACGCGACGATGCTCAGAAGGAGAATGGCCGTGGCCGCGCCACCGGTGATGGGACGTGCGGCGGCGAAATCGAAGGTGCCGGTCGATGCGAATAAAACCGCGAACAGCGCAAAAAGACATAGCGTTGCCAAGCGCGTGGCGGCCATGTACACGTAGCCGACGTCGCGCACCGACTTTTGCTCGTCCTGCGTGCTTACGGTCAGGAAGGCCGCGGCTGCCATGATTTCCCAGCCGGCCATGAACAGCATGGTGTTGCGCGCACACACCAGCAGCGCCATGCCCGCCGTCATCAGGCCATAGAACAGGCGCAGCTTGCGTCCGTCGCGCGGGTGCTCGGACTGTTTCCAGTAGCCGAGCCCATAAATCGCGCCGAGTCCGGCGATGGCGAAAATTTGAATCACGAAAAGCGCGGCAATACCGTCGAGGCGAATCGCAAAGCGTCCGCCCGGTACCGGCCACGCCAAGTCGAGCCCGTGCGAGCCGCGCGCGACCGCCAGCGCGGCGCCGGTGAGCCCACACAGCGATGCCACCACCATGAGCGCGGCAAAGATGCGTTCGCCGCGTGTTCCGCGTCTGTCCGTCCACAATCCCGGGACGCCGCTCGCTGCGGCTAGAAAAGCGCCGGTCATGACCAGCCACTCGTTCATAGCGCCAGCCAGTTGCTCCAGGAAATCCACGCGAGTGCCGCGACCGCCACGACGAAAATATACAGCAGGTAGATGTGCAGGGCGCCTTGCTGAATCCAGCGCAGTCGACTGAAGCTATCCGCGAAGCGAAGGAAGGACGGCTCGTACACGTTGTCGGTCAGCGGATCGCTGCACTTGCTGGAGAATTTTCCCGCCGTAGGAAAGGGCGAGGCCGGCATTTCGCGCTTGGTGCGCGGCCGGAATGGGCGTGGGAACAAGCGGTAGGAAACGAACTCGGAGAACGAGCGCCCTGAGTACTGCATGCGCGCGCTGGGCGCCACATAGCCGCAGTCCCATGTTCCAACCGTGCCGCTCGCGCCCGCCGGGGTCTTCGTGCGACGGCGGAGTACCAGCCAAACGAGCGCCGCGAGCGCCAGCCCGGCCCAAAGTGCAGCGTTGAGCGCACCGAGAACGACGACCGAGCTTTGCGCGACCGCCATGGGTTCGCCGACGGCGGCGCCGAAGAGTTGGCTGGCGACGGGGCCAAACAGGCGCAGCAGAACGCCCGGGAAGAGGCCCATCGCGGCGACGAGCGCGGCCAGCACGACCATAGGAGCGAGCATGCCGAAGGTCGACTCGTGAGCGTGCGCGGCTGCATCGCTGCGCGGCTCGCCCAGCAGGACCACGCCGATAAGCCGCACGAAGCACAGCGCTGCCAAGCCACCGACGAAGGCCAACAGGCCGGTGCCGAGGAGTGCGGCGACGTTGATGGCGCCGGGGTGGGCCAGATCCCCGCCCATGAGACCGAGGTACAGCAACCATTCGCTGACGAAACCGTTCAGGGGTGGCAGCCCGGCGATGGCGACGGCGCCGGCCAGCATGAGCGCGCCAGTGGTAGGCATGCGCTTCATGAGGCCGCCGAGCTTTTCCATGTCCTTGGTGCCGCTGCCGTGCAGAACGCTGCCGGCGGAGAAGAACATGAGGCCCTTCATCGCGGCGTGATTCCACACGTGCAGTAGGGCTCCGGCGGCGCCCAAGCTTGCCAGGAAAAAGTCACCCCGGCTGGCCCGCCAGAAAGCAAGCCCGAGCCCGATCGTGACGATGCCCATGTTCTCGACGCTGGAATAGGCGAGCACGCGCTTCATGTCGCGCTGGTAGAGCGCCAGCGAGATGCCCCACAGCGCGCTGAGAAAGCCGAGCACGATGAGTGCTGGTCCCCACCAGCGGGTCATGGGCAGAAAGGTCGTTACGCGAAGCAGGCCGTAGAGGCCGAGCTTGATCATCACGCCAGACATCAGTGCCGAGATGTGCGATGGCGCCGCGGCGTGTGCCTCGGGCAGCCAGACGTGAAAGGGAAGAAAGCCGGCTTTGATGCCGAAGCCGACCGCCGCCAATAGGAAGAGCAGCGCCGCGAAACCTGCGCTGGGCGCGGGCATCAAGGCAAACGCATCGAAGCCCAAGCCGCCTGCCCGATGGTCGAGCAGCAAGAACATACCGAGCAGGCACGCTTCGCCCACGTGGGCAGCCACCAGGTAAACGAATCCAGCACGTCGGACTTCGGCCTTCTCGTGCTCGAACGTGACGAGCACATACGATGCGAGCGTCATCGCTTCCCATGCCACCAGGAAAAGCACCGTGCTGCGCGCGACGATCACCGTGATCATCGCGGCCAGCAGAACCGCGAAGGCACAGGTCGGCCCACCCAGCGACTTCTTCGGACTGTACGGCAAAAGGTAGGTACGTCCGTAAATTGCGGCCAGGGCGGAAAGGACCAACACCGGCACCAAAAAGAAGGCCGACAAGGGATCCATTCCCAGCATCAGATCCTGCGTCGGCGCCTGCCAAGGCAGTCGCAGGGTGATGACGTCGTGGCCGAGGATGGTTTGCACCACCGGGACGCTGGCCAGGCCGCACGCAACCAGCGTGGCAACGGTACCGATCTCCGTGGCACGGCTCGGGCTTCGGTGCGCCAGCAGGGCAGCGACACCGCTGGCGAGCAGAACGATGAGCGCAGAAACCAGCAGCAGCATCGTCAGCCGGCGCTGGGAGGTGTCGAGGCCGCTTCCACGCGCGCCGCCTCGCGCAGGATCTCCTCGGTTGATTCACGGTGCAGGACCGCGGAACGAAAGGCCGGGTCGGAAAGAGCGGCGCTCAGTTTGGCCAGCATTTGCAGGTGGCCGCGCACCGTCGTGCTGATGATGAGGAAGACGGTGTGAACCGGGCTGCCGTCGATGGCGAAAAAATCCACGGGCTCGGAAAGGAAGCAGAGCGAGACGGTTGCGGCACTGCCGCCCATGACGATGGGATGGCGCACGTGGGGAATCGCAATGCCGTCGCCAATTCCCGTCGAGCCGGTCGCCTCGCGCGCCAGCAGTACGTCGACGAGGATGTCTTTGTCGATGGTCGGCAACTGCGTTGCCTCGACGACGGCGCGCAGGATCTGGTCGCGATTGCTACCCACCATGGCACGATGGACGCCGCCGCTCGCAAGGCTTGCGGCTAGGCTGGGCGCGCCGGCACTGTCACCTTCGTCGAGAAATTGTTCGACCGCGACGGGAATTCGCCGTGCCGTCGCCCATTCGAGCAACTCGGTCCGGTTGAAGCGGGGCTGATCGTGGAACCAGTTGCAGTCGAGCTCGCCTTCGTCTATCCAGCGGTAAACCTGTTTCGGAGAAGTTCGAAGGAGAGCCGCGACGTCGGCGACTGTCAGGTGCATCGGGTACTACTCGGCAGACTTGCGTAGGCGGTGTACATCTTTGGCTGGCCTAGAATGGTAATTCGGGAAACGGACGTAATTTTGCGTATTCCTACGACAAGTGTCAAGCCGCGGGCGGCTAGTCCGACGTCTTGAGGCGCCGTTCGCTGGCCGCGATGACGTCGAAAATTGCTTTCGGCGTACGCGCGGCGAGCACCCGATCCACGGATTCCCGCGTGGCGAACATGCTTGCCAGCTTGGCCAGCCAGGGCAGATGAAGCTCGTTGATCTTCAAGCCAAGCACGAAGAAAAGGTGGGTCGGTTTTCCGTCGAGCGCGTCGAAGTCGACGCCGTCCTTGGAGCGCCCGAGCACCATGAACGGCCGTACCACCTGCTGCGGGTTACGGCGGACGGTGTGTAGGAACGCAATGCCGTTGCCCGTTGCGCTGGGCATGATGTTCTCGCGTTCGATAAGGGCGCCGATAAACCACGTCTTGTCGCGCACCAGCCCCAGATCCGCTGCAAGTGCGGCCAACTCTTCGATAGCGCCGTTCTTGCTCGCCGCTTTCATCTCGGGCAGCACGTGCGAAAGCTCAAAGCAGCTATCGAGCTCAAGCATCGCACGGGCGGAAACCACCGGTTTGGGCTCGTCGATGAGTCGCGGTGTCACACCGAGCATTTGATCGTCGAGCCAGGTGTCGATCATGGCTTTGCGAAAACGCCACTGATTGCCGACTTTCACGCCCGGCAGAGCGCCATCCGTCACCAGACGCAGAACGGTTCGCTCGTTGAGGTTCAAGTAGCCCGCGAGCTGCTTGATGGTCATTAGTCGGTCGTCCATCGGCGTGCCGACGTCTACCGTGGCACGGATCCTGTCGTCAACCAACCTCAAAGTACATCGGATTACCTAGGATTACGTGCCTTCGTTAGGGCAGGGTCAAGAGCTGATCCTCGCCGCCGGTCTTCGTTTTGGCGACGCCATCGAAGGTGTAGTCCACGCGCAGCTGCTTGTACTCCATGGAAGCTGGGTCACCAAAGACGCCTCTTCCGGGTTTCACCGCGAGCGTGTTGTCAACGACGAGATCGGTCACGATCGAGGTCACGTCGATGGTTTTGCCGGACACAAGCTCGCCGTAAACGGCCTTCTGGATCAGGAGGCGAGGCTTGGGCGGAATCTCGTCGGCACGAATGACGATGGTCTCACCTTCGGTGGCGTGCCGTTTGGCAAGAATGCCGTCCTTGCTCCACTGCACGATCAACTTTTTGACCTTGAACGCGGCAGGGTCGTCGAGTGTCACGGGGTTGGCAGTGACCGTGAGGGCATTATCTTTCACCAGGGCCGCAACCTTGGCGGTGACGTCCATGGTGTGCTCGCCCTGCACGTCGCCCCAGACTGCTTTCACGATGATGAGGCGGTTGTCGGGTTGCTTGTGCTTGCACGCCACCGCGGCGACGGCGAAGATCAGAAGGCCCAACCCAAGTGCTCGACGAGTGTTTTTCATGGTGACTCCGGACTAGCGCTGGGGGCGCACGCGCATCATCTCATAGCTTTTGAATCGTGCACGCTTGAAGCGAAGACTCGCGTCGCGATCGCGCGGCTTGTAGGTCGTGCCGTGGGCGACGTAGCGCGTGCCAGAGGTGCCTTGGAAAGTCACCGCGACGGTGGGCCGCACGCGCGCCCGGAAGGATTGATCGACCTTGTACACGATCGCGGTCGCGGTGTTGCTGACCGCCTGCTGGGTTCCGAATTTCACCAGGCCATTGAGACCGCCGCTTAGGAACGACGATTTGGCCCCTTCGGCGACGCCCAGGCCGAGATCGACCTGCGCGCCGAGAAGCATCTTGTCTTCGGCATCGAGCGCCTGCGGCCCGAGCACGTCTTTCATGGAGGCGATGATGCCGCGGGTGTAGCCGAGTTGGGAGATGACGAAAACCTCGCTGCCTGAGTCGGCCCAGGCCATGGCCTCCTGCAAGCCCCAGGCGGCTTCGGCGCGGCCAGCGAGCTCCAGTGCCCACGCGTCGCTGCCGCCTTTCTTTCCATCGAAATGCGGCCCGCAGGGAACCAAGAATCGACCGCGACGAGCGAGATCTGCGTACACGATATTCATGGGCATCACGCCCCGTCCGCTCGACTGCGTGCTGCGCATCTTGAACACGACGTAGCGTTCTTCGCCGTGCGGAACGGCGCCCATACGCACCCACAACGTTCCGCCGGACACGATGTAGTCGTAGCCGATGACGTCTTCCACTTGGATGCCCGCCGGGATCGAGAAGGCGACCTCGGTGCCGCGAGCGGCGCTGCGCAGGATCACGCCGGCTTCTCGCTGGAAGATTTGGCCGAAGTCTCCTGGCTTATCCACGTAGTAGTAGTAGCCGCCGGACGCGTCGGCGATACCCTGCATGAGCAGCTCATCGTGGTCTTGGCCGAAGCCGATGGTCGTGACGCTGACACCGTGATCGGCGGCGCGCTCGCTGATGCGGGCCAGCTCGGTGGCGCTGGTGATGCCGATATTGGGTTGTCCGTCGGAAAACAGAATGACTTGGTTG
>Ga0265313_10003119_pt1 | contig 13692 bp, 11 predicted proteins | sample 4123metaG_FD_203122 | JGI IMG/M metagenome (GOLD analysis project Ga0265313, IMG submission 203122) | Rhizosphere microbial communities from Carex aquatilis grown in University of Washington, Seatle, WA, United States - 4-1-23 metaG | ecosystem: Host-associated > Plants > Roots > Rhizosphere >...
AAGGGCGCGCGCACCGTTATGAGGGTCGCCTGGACTAGCCAGGATCGCGCGTGATATCCCTACACACCCAGACTCGGCAGACGTGCGGTCTGGAATTTTTGCGATCGAGCCGGGTCGACCGGTCCCCTCTTTTGATGAATGCGAGGTTGAAAATGACCACCATGCAGCGCCTCTCCTGTCTCTCGTTGCTCACAATCGCGGGACTCGCCGGTTGTTCGGGCGCTTCTTCGGGAGACCCGGGAGGTTCCGGCGGCACGCCGGAGACATCGACGGGGGGAACGACGGCAATTTCGACCGGCGGAACTACGGCCAGCTCGGGTGGCAAGACGGGGTCGACCGGGGGCACCACGGTCCTGTCGACTGGTGGCACCCAGGGCGGCACCAGCACCGGCGGAACGGTTCCTTCCTCGACGGGCGGGGCGTCCGAGGGATCAACTGGTGGCGTGACGGCGTCGACGGGTGGCACGACGCCGACCGGCGGGAGCGTGGGCGGCAATCCCGTCACGACAGGCTCGGGCGGAGCGGCCGGCGCGGGGCCGGCTGGTGGTGGTGGCTCGGCGCCTCCGCCTGCTCCCGGCACGATTCCCGATGGTTACCCAGCCCCCACCGCCGACAACGTGGCCAAGTGCACGATGGTTGGTTTGACAGCTGGGCTCTGCCCCGGTGGTGGTCCTGGCCCCATGTGCATGCAGTGTCTGTATGGTGGTACCACCTACGGAACGTCCGAGACGACTCCGACCGCCGAGGGAACGGCCGAAGCTGGGAACTACCTGGTGACGGTCAAGGTGGGTGGCGCTGCCGCGGGTAGCACGTACGTCGGTTGCGAATCCAGCCGCGGCCTGTTGCAGACGGTCACCACGACGGCGGGTCAGATGATTGAGTACGCCTTCGTCGTCAACGTCCGCGCCATGGAGGGTCAGCCCAAGCACGCCGGTGGCCCATCGGGTTACCCCGGCCTCGATATCTTCTTCTCGGGAACGGCCCCGCAGGTATCGGGAATCGGCTACGCGCTGGCCACGGCGGCGACGAAGCCGATCATGGTCTACATAGCCAGCGACTCGACGGCGTGTGACCAGACGGGCAACGTGTTCAGCGGCTGGGGTCAGATGCTGCCGACCTACTTCAACGCGCCCGTCGGCATCGCGAACTACGCGAACAGCGGCGCCAGCTCCAACTTCGGATTCTGGACCGACATCAAGGCGAAGTGGTCGGCGGGCGACTGGGTCATCATCCAGTTCGGCCACAACGACAAGGGCGTGGCGGACGCGACGGTTCAGGCGAACCTCGAAAGGATGGTCAGCGACGCGCAAGCGGCGAAGGTAACCCCGATCCTGGTCTCGCCTCCGGCGCGCGTGCAGTTCGGCAGCGGGACCACGGATGGGGACCAGTCGAGCCTTCACGCGGCGGCGGCGAAGGCTGCGGCTGCCGCCAAGGGCTGCGCGTACATCGACCTGACCGCCCTGTCGACCGCCTGGTACAACACTCTCGGCTCCCAGAAGGCCGCGCTGGCTTTCCACGCGAATATGACGGACGCGACGCATACCAACGTCCCCGGGGCCTACAAGATCTCCGGCCTGGTCGCCGACGACATGAAGAAGCAAGGCACGACCGCCATCCCGCTTGCCATGTACCTGAGATAGACCGGTCGCGGTCCCCACTCGGTGGGATCCCGCCAAAGGAAGGGGCGCTGGATTTTCAATCCAGACGCCCCTTTCGCTTATGATGGCCACCCGTGCGAAGCGCGGGCCCTTTCGAGACAACAACTTGCAGGCAGGGATTCCATATGACGTCGGGCCGTAGCCTCATCACTGTCTCGTTGCTCGCCTTCGTCGGGTCGGCGCAGGCTGGCGCCGCCGAAAAACCCAAGGATCTGGCGCAACACGCGGCGGAGGCCTGGCTGAAGCAGGTCGACGCCGGCAAGTATCAGGATTCCTGGGAGCAGAGCGCGAAGATCTTGCAGGGGGCCGTGGCGAAGGCGAAGTGGGAAGAGACGATGGCCTCGATACGGAAGCCGCTCGGCAAACGGAAGTCGCGGAAGCTGCAGTCCCGCGAGGCCTCCGACGCGCTGGGCGGGATGCCCGACGGAAAATACGTCGTGCTGAAGTTCGCGACCGTGTTCGAGGGCAAGGGAGCCCAGGTCGAGACCGTGACGACGACGCTCGAACCCGGGGGCACCTGGCGAGTCGCCGGATACTACGTGCTCGACCCTCGGATCTGACGCCTACGGCTCCTGGCTCCGGGCGCCTGCTCCGCGCGACCGGTCCGTCAGGGAGCGGCGCCCGGTCCGCGATGGCGCCCCCCGGGGCCCATCGGCCCGATCGGGAGCTCCTTCTTCGTGAACCCTGCCGGTATCGCGAACAGCGCGGGGGCGATGGCGCCGCGCTTGATCGTCTTGATCTGCTCTTCCTCGCCGCGCTTGCCGTCGGCCTCGATGGGCACACGCGAGATGGGAAGGCCCGGCGCCTTGTCGAAGCGCAAGAACGGGCCGCTCGCGCGTTCGCCGTCGCCTCCGCCGAGCTGCTTTGACATCTCCTCACCGAACTTCTGCAGGCCGGAGAAGTCCTCCCGCTTGACCAGCCCCGCGCTCCACGGCGAGATGCAGTCTTCCTCTCGCGGCTTCCCGTCGACGTTCACGCGGAAGAGCTCGCACGAAAAGCCGTTGATGGCCTTCTTCTGGCCGAGTGACTCGAACGTCCACTCGCGGGGCTTGGCCGCGCCTCCGCCCCCGGTCATGGCCCCGCCTCGCTGTCCCATCAGCTCCTCCATCTTCTGGCGCTGCTCGGGAGGCATGCTCTTCAGGCGGTCCTGCATTTGCGCGCGCATCGCGTCCATCTGTCCGCGCATCCGCTTCATGTCTTCCTCCGTGACCTCGGTGTAGGTCTTGTTCGATTCGTCGAGGGTGACGAAGCGCTTTCCGGCCGCGTCCAACAAGATGGTGGTGGCGCGCCCGCCTGCTTCACGCGCGGGGTTGTCGATGCGCAAGCGGTCGCCGTCGGCGTACACCGTCGTCGCCGGGCGCGCGCCCTTCTGGCTGGTGATGGTCACCGCCGCGAACGCGCGCGCCGGCACCAGCAGCGCTCCGGCCAGTGCCATCGCGACCACGCCGCGCGACGGGCGCGTCGACTGATTCGAGGCGTCTGCTTGTCTCTGAGATGACGGGATTGAGGGCATCCGCCAATCATCGCACGATCCCGGTATCGAGAGCGAGCCGCTACGACCCTTCGGTAGTCGCCTTGGCGCGCGCCCACACGCCCCCGTAGGCCGCGACACCCGCGAAGCACAGCAGCGGCACGCCGAACGCGGCACGCATCGTGGCGACGTCGGCGAGCCAGCCCATGAGCATGGGCATCAGGGCTCCGCCGACGATGGCCATGACGATGAAGGCGGAGGCCTTCTTGGTCTGGTCGCCGAGGTCGCGTATGCCGAGGGCGAAGATGGTGGGGAACATGATCGACATGAAGAAGAAGCTGGCGAACAGGGCGGCCACCGAGAGCCAGCCCAGCGGCGCCATGACCAGGGCGATGGTGGCGACGTTCGCGCCGGCGTAGATGGTCAGCGCCTTCTCCGCGCGCAGCCTGCCGAGGGCGAGGCTGCCCGTGATGCGGCCGAGGAGAAAGAGGCCGAAGCCGCCGACGGAGAGAAGCTGGGACGCTGCCCGCTCGGTGACGTGGAAGACGCCCGCATCCTGATAGCTCCACGCGCGCGGCAACGCCGCCGCCGCCGAGGCGCTGAGCGCGGGCATCTCTGTGACGACGTAGTTGATGAAGAAGCCGAACACGCCGGTCTGCGCGGCGACATAAAGAAACTGCGCCACCACCGCCAGCACGAAGTGGGGGCGACGCCAGATCGACCGGCGCGCGCCGGTGTTCGGCTGGTCGGTTGCCGCCGCCGCCTGCGCCGACGTCACGTCGGGCACGTTCGCCAGCAGGAAGGCGAGCAGCAGCACCGTCACGACCACCGCGATCCCCACGTAGGGGACGAAGACCATGTCGTTGCTGCGGTTCACCTCGGCCGTCGACGACAGCACGAAGTGGCCGCCGATCAGCGGGCCGAGGATCCACCCGACGCCGTTGCAGCTCTGCGCGAGGTTGATGCGGGCCGCGCCGAGCTCGGGCGGGCCGAGCGCGGTAGCGTATGGATTTGCGACGGTCTCCAGGCAGGTCAGGCCCATCGCGAGGATGAACAAACCCACCAGGAAGGCGCCGAACGTGCCGATCCTCGTCGCCGGGATGAACCACAGCGCGCCGACCGCGATCAGCGCCAGGCCGAACACGATGCCGCCCTTGTACCCCCAGCGCCTGGCCAGCATCCCCGACGGGATCGCCATCAGGAAGTAACCCATGTAGTTCGAGAACTGCACCAGCGCGGACTGTGCCTTCGAGACGTGCAATGAGTTCTGGAAGTGCTTGTTGAGCACGTCGATCATCCCGTTGCACAGCCCCCACAGCAGGAACAGCGAGCAGACCAGGGCGAACGTTAGGGCATGGCTGCGTCCGTCCGCGCCGCGGAAAAGCCTCGGGCCGGCGGCGGCCTTCATCCGAGGTCGACCACGATCTTGGTGACGGTGGTCGGGTCTTCCGCCCAGGCCGCCAGCGCCGTGCCCGCCTCCGCGAACGGCACCACGTGGGTCACGACGGCGTCGACGGGGAAACGCCCCGCCTCGAGGTGGGCGATCACGCCGCGGAAGTCGTCCGCGGTGGCGTTGCGCGAGCCCATGATGTCGAGCTCCTTCATGACGAAGGTCTTCGTGGTGTACTCGACGGGCGCCTTCGCGTAGCCGACGTAGACCACGCGCCCGGCGAAGCAGGCTTCGTCGACGCACGCGCGGAAGGTCTCGGGCAGGCCGACGCCCTCGATCAGCAGATCGGGCCCGCGACCCTCGGTCAGCGCCTGCAGTCGCTCGTGCAGGTCCTCTGCCTTCGTGTTGATGGCCACGGACGCGCCCGCCGCCCGTCCCTTCCCGAGCTTGCCGTCGTCTACGTCGACCGCGATGACCCGCGCCCCGGCGGCGGCCGCGCCCGCGATGGCGCCGAGGCCCACCATGCCACAGCCGAACACCACCACCGTCTCGCCAGCCGCCGCGCGCCCGCGCCGGGCCGCGTGCCAGCCCACCGACAACGGCTCGACCAGCACCATCTCCCGCAGCGACAGCCGGCGTGACGTCAGGAGCTTGCCGGCGGGGACGACGATCGCCTCGGTCAGGCCGCCGTCGCGCTGCACCCCGAGGGTCTGGTTGAAGCGGCACGCGTTCGCGCGGCCCTTGCGGCACGACGAGCAGTCACCGCACGCGGTGTAGGGCACCACCATCACCTCGGCCCCCGGGGCCCACTCCGCCGGCACGTCCGCGCCCACGGCGTCGACGACGCCGACCAGCTCGTGCCCCAGGATGCGCGGGTAGGTGACGAGCGGATTGAGGCCCCGGAAGGTGTTGAGGTCCGACCCGCAGCACCCGAGGTACCGGACGCGCACGCGCACCTCGCCGGGTCCGGGCTCGGGTCGCGCGATCTCGCGCAGCTCGAACTGGCCGGGGGCCGTGATGACCAGCGCCTTCATGAGTGGGGTCCTCCGTCTTGGTGGGGCGCCGCGCGCCGATACACGCGGCGCGCGTTGTCGCCGAGAATGGCGGCTCGGTCGGCGACGGACAAGTCCGACACCAGCTCCTCGACGACCTCCAGCCAGCGGCCATAGCCGCAAGCCGCCAGGCACACGGGCCAGTCACTGCCGAACAGCAGGCGGCGGGGACCGAACGCCTCAAGGGCGATGTCGAAGTAGGGCCGGAGATCGGCGGCGGTCCACGGCGCGCGCCCGATCTCGGTCGCCAGGCCCGACAGCTTGCACGTGACGTGTGGCCGTCGGGCGAGCGCGCGCAGGTTGCTGGCCCACGGCTCGAGGGCCCGGGCCCTGATGAGCGGCTTCGCCAGGTGGTCGAGCACGAACGGTTGCGAAGGGTGGAGATCGACCAGCTGGATGGCCTCCGGGAGCTGGCGCTCATGAACGAGGAGATCGTAGCCGAGGCCGTACGCGCCGAGCGCCCGCACGCCGGCCTGGAAACCGGCGCCCAGCATGTACGCGGGATCGGGCTCGTCCTGCAGCACGTGGCGAACCGCCACCAGCTTGGGATGGGCGGCGAAGCGCGCGAGCGCGACGTCTACGCCGGGCGACGCGAGCGGGACCCAACCGACCACGCCCGCGATGAACGCGTGCTGCGCCGCCAGCTCCAGCAACCAGTGTGTCTCGTCCTCGCTCTGGCGGGCCTGAACGGTGATGACCGCATCGACGCCGACGGCGGCGAGCTCCGGGCGGAGGTCGTCGGGGAGGAAGTCGCGGCGGATCGCAGCCATCGAATCGTCGATCCATCCGAACTCGGAGGTCGTGTAGCGCCAGAAGTGATGATGGGCGTCGATGATCATGGGCGAGGTCTCAGCCGGCGTAAGGGTAGTCGCGCCGGAGCAGCCCGGCGTCCTTCATGTCGAGCCACAGTCGCGCGGGCACGTCGGCGCGGCCCATGTCGACGTTGCGCTTCACCTGATCGACGCGGCTCGTGTTGAGCGCCACGCACGCCACGCCAGGGGGGGACAGCGCGAAGTGGACGCACGCCGTCGCGGCGGAGACGTCGTGGCGCGCGCAGAGTGCCAGGAACTTGTCGCGCCACTCCATGAATCGGGCGTCCTCCGGATTCGCGATCGGATCGAGCGGGCGGTAGTCGAAGATCGAACCGCCGGTGAGCGCGCCGGCGTGAAAGATGCCCGCGTTGATGATCCCGATGCCGCGGCGGTGGAGGTCGGCGATCAGCTCGACCACCTCCGGCGGGTTGTGGAACACGGTCAGCGAGCACGCCAGCATCACCCAGTCGAGCTCGACGGTGTCGGCGAGCTCGCGCACGACCTTCCAGTCCTTGGCGCCGAGGCCCACGGCGCGCACGTCCGCCTCCCGTTGCAGATCGCGAAGCGCGCGATAGGCCTCGACCACGTCGTGGAGCGCGGCGGTGCGGGCGGCGCCGCCGCCTCTCGTCGCCGCGCGCGAAAGGTACTCGTCGGGATCGTGGACCGACACGATCTGCGGGGCATGGCGGCCGCCGAGCAGCGCCACGCCCTGCTCCCAGCACCGCAGGATGCCTTCATAGCTCACGGCCTGGACGGCATCGTGGCGCAGGTCCGCCCAGATGCCGGGCTCGAAGGTGGGCTCGGGGCTGCGCAGGGGGGTGCGCAGCCACGCGAGCTTGTTGCTGATCACGACCTGCCCGGGCTCGATCCCGAGCGCCTGCAGCCCACGGCCGATCACCTCGAGCGCGAGCCCCGCCCCGTACTTGCCCGCCGAGTCGAGCACCACTGGCGCCGGCGACCAACGAAAGATCGCGCGCAGGATCTCGAGCTTCGTCTCGTCGGACAGCGCCCGATAGAGGTTCCCGAGCGCGCTCGTCCCGAAGATCACGGGCGGGACTCGCAGACCCGACTTGCCGAGCGCGCGCAGTTCAACCATGGGTTCGTCGATCGACCGAGCCGTTGTCGCCGGTCGGCCGCGGATGAAGAGCGTCGCCGATCACTCCCGGCTGGTCAACCCGCCGCGCGCCCTACAGCGTCTGGAGGTACGCGACCAGATCGGTGACGTCGGTCTTGCCGAGGGTCGACGTGATGCCGTGGTGGTCGCCGCCGCCGCAGGCGCCGAAGCGATCCGCCAGCGTGGCCGCGCAGCCGTCGTGCATGTAGGGGCCGCGGCTTCCCACCCCGACCAGCGACGGCACCTGGAACGGGCCGCCCGTCCCGACGTCCACCGTCTGGTTGTTCGTGAGGTGCGTCCCGGAATGGCAGGTGGCGCACGCGTGGATCGGGTCGTTGAACAGCGCCTGGCCGCGGCTGACGGCGGCGGCGTCGGCGGGCGCCGGTTTGGGCGCGCGCGGTTGCTTGTCGAGCCAGCTCAACAACGCGGAACCCTGATCGTCGGTCAGCGTCGGGCCGGACATGCGGCCCGCGAACACGTCGGTCATGAGATGCGTGAAGTTCATCTCGTCGCCGCCCCAGTGAAACGGCTCCGTCCCCTGGAGGCCGGTTTGCACGGACTGCGTCCGCCGCTGTCCCTCGCAGGCGAAGTTCCAGACGCGCCCGTCCTCGTTGCCCTCGGGATGGCAGGAGGCGCACGCCAGGAACCCTCCGGAGTTGGCGTGGAACAACGTGTGCCCGGTGTCCGCGCGGCTGACGGTCGAGAGCACGATGGTGGTTCCGTCGGCCAGCGCCAGCATGGCCGGCTCGCGCGATTGGACGACGAGGGAGCCCCCCCCGTCGAACGCGACGGCGACCGGTTGACCCACCACCACCGGAACGCCAGGTTGGAACACGGCCGTCTGAAACCCTTGAGCACAGACGTCGACGCCTGAAGAGCCCCCCGAGCCGCTTCGCATCGCGTTGCTGCCCCCCGAGTCGCTGCTCACCGCGCCGCCCGCGCCGGAGCTGGCCACCGGGGTTATGGGGCCGAACCCAAACCCCAGCCCCTTGGGAAGGCAGGGACCATGGATCCCGTCCGGCGAGCAGCCCGTCTGCGGGTCGGTCGCGCTGTCGACGTCCGTCATGAAGACGCGGGTCAGCGCAGGGTCCATTCCGCCCGCGAAAGCGTCGAGGTTCGTGGCATTGCCCGCGGACACGACGGCCAGCTGGCGGCCGTCGGGGCTGAGCGCCAGATCGACCGCCAGCACCAGCGAGGCGAGCGGGGGGCCGCTGGTCGCGGAGCCGTCCCGGTGCATATGTGTGACGCAGGTGTGGACGATGGAGTCACACGGGCTCAGGCCGCCGTATCCGCCGGGCGCCGGCATGACCGGATCGACCATCCCCCGCTGGTGCAACATCATCGCGCCGCCGTCCGGGGCGGGGAGCATGCGCCAGGCGGTGCTCGGCGTGAACACGCTCCCGGCCCGCGCGCTCTCCGCGCTGAACGACGTCGGCTGCCCGCGCCCGATCACGCTCCCGTCGCTGCCCACGGTCAGCACCTGGGCGGTCCGAAACCGGCTGACGAGCAAGTTCGTTCCGTCGACGACCACGTCGCGCAGATCGTCGTCGAGGTGCAGGCGGCGCACGGGCTCGCCGCCGGCCGCCGGCAGGCTGACCAGGTTGCCGTCGTGGCAGGCGACGTGGATCTGGTCGGTCGCGGGTTCGTAGGCGAGCCCTCGCGGGGCCGCGCAGACAGGTCGCCGCGCGGTGATCGTCCCCGTGCCCGGGTCGCACGTCACGACCGCCCCACCGTGGCGAAGCGCGACATGGACCCGCCCGGCAGCGTCCTGCACCACCCGCCCTGGCTCGTCACCCGCGCCGAGGTTGATGGACCACGTCAACGTGTGGGACGGCAAATCGGCCACGTAGATCATGTCGCGGTCGGGATCGGAGGCGACCGCCGTCTTGCCGTTGGCCAGCACCAGCAGCGTGCCGCCACTGATCGCCGGCGGTGCCGCGTCCTGAGACTTCGTCGTGCCCAGGTTCGGTCCGAACTCGGGCGCCGACATGATGCCGGGGACCGTGACCGGCGGGCCCGAGCCGCCGCCGAACGAATTGTTGGCGCACGTGGGATCGAAGCCGGCCCCACCGTTGCCGGAGAACTGGCCGCCCACGCCGCCGGTGCCGAAGAACTCGCCACCGGTGCCGAAGAACTCGCCGCCAGTGCCGAAGAACTCGCCACCGGTGCCGAACCCGCCGCCGGTTCCGAAAATCGTGCGCCCGCCGCTACCGGAACCCCCGGTGCCGGGGTCGGACCTTGGGCTCGCCGCGCAGCCGCAGAGCGGGAGGGCGGTCGCGACGAGAGTCCACCTTAGAAACGAGCGCGCGTTCGACATGGTCATTCTCCCCGGCCGGCGGTGGCCGCCGGCCCAGGAACGCAATCCGTATGCCGTCGCACCCGGCCCTGAAAATCACCGGTCTTCGCTTGCTGAAGCTCACAATTCCGATTGGCCCTGTCAGAAATGTCAGACTCTGGACGTGATGCCCGGAAGCGCCGCGGCGCTCGGGTGATCACGAATCCATGAATAGCGGCCGGATGTGGCGCTCGAAGAGGTTCTCGGTGACGCATCGGCCTGCGATCTCGCGCGCACTGTCCTGAGCCGCGCGCCAGGCGTCTCCCATCTCCGCCGCCAGGCGAAAGGCGACGTGGACGAGCTGCCGCAGGTGGAGGTTGTACTCCGGGCACGCGGGATCGTGCCGCAGGCGGCGCACGAAGTCCTCCGCGCTCCAGCTCTCGACGGTCGCCGGCTCGGGGAGCCGTGCGCGGTCGATCTCGACCACCGTCGCGTAGGGCTTGCACAGCTCGTCGTAGCGGGGCAACGCATCCAGGTAGAAGCGCTTGGCGATCGCCAGGCCCGGTGGCCCGGAGAGGGCAACGCCGATGACCTCCTCGAGCCAGGTGGTGCCGGCCGTCTTGAGGTGGAGCCCGCCGCCGTGCTCGATGAGCGCGCGCCGGATGGCTGGATAGAGCGACAGCTTGTCGCTGCCCGTATGAACGCTGAGCTTGAGCGTCCGCGGCAGTCCGAACACGTCGACGGCGTGCTTGACGACCGCGAGATCCGCCTCGAACTCCCGGGCGAAGGTCGCCACGTCGCCCACGTAGTCGATCCCCTTCAAGAACTTGCCCGAGAACTTGGGGGCGATCGTCTGCGCCGGGACCTTCTCGCGCGCGAGGGCCCCGAGGATGAAGAACAGCTCGAACGGCAGCTGGGGCAGGGTGGCCTCGTCGGTTGAGACCTCGGCGATGAAGTTGCCTTCCCCCTTGGCCGCGGCGACGTGGCGATAGGTGCGGCCCGCCTCCATGACGGCGGACAGATACGTCTGTCCAATGCGCTCCAGCACGGCGTCGGTCACCTCGAACACGGCTTCGATCCCCGGGATGCGCAGCGCGCCGCGAAATGGCGCCATGTCGCCCACGAAGGCGGCCAGGGCGCCGGCCTCGGGCGGCTTGCCGATGAAGTCCGCGACGTCGAGCGTGTAGAAGTCGCTCGCGGCCAGGAAGCCGTCGACGTTCTTGACGCCGATGTGGTCGGCATCGACGTGGTAGGGGTGCGTCCAGCCGCCGCGCCGGACGGCGTCGTCGGCCTCGGCGCGCACGTCGTCGGGCGTGGTCCCGATGAGCGAGTGCTCCCGAAACGACTTGTTCCAGACAGGGACCACGACGACGCCCGCGCGTTCCGCTTGTTGAAGGGCGCGCAGCTGGGCGAGCCCCTGCTTGCCGAACCGATCGCCGATTCCGAGGGAAAATTTCTCCAGCTGCATGCTGCGGGCTCCTTCCGAGACGTTCAGACGGCGGGAACCGCCGCGGCGGCGAACGGGTCGTTCGCCAGGCGGTAGAGAGTCTCTCCCGCCTTGGGCACGAGCAACAGCCCCTCGGCCTCCCGGTCCTGCCACGCCGTCGGGTCGATGCTGCCCGGGTCGCGGTAACCGAGGTTGACGGCGCGGCACACTTCGGCGGGGATGCCGGTGGCGAGCGTGACGGTGATGCGCGGCGCCTCGACGCCGCCTTCGTAGCGGCCGATCCCCTTGACGTGGGTGCTGTGGGCGAGCACGCCGCGCGGGACGTGCGCGAACCGCCCCGGTTGTTTCAGGAAGTAGTCGCGCACGTGATAGCCGATCTCGCGAATGCGGGCGCCGTGCACCGCCGAGAGCTCGGTGATGTGTGGCGCGTAAATGATGATCTCGCCGCCGTCGGCGACCACGGGCTCGAGCTTGTAGGCGCACTTGCCCCCCACCCAGAGCTCGTCGTACATCGGCGGCGCGCACGAGAGCACGCTGCGGTAGGGGCGCTGCTTGGTCACGATGTGGACCTGCTTCGACAGGGCAGCCGCCGCCGCCCAGGCCTCCTCGGGCGCGCCGAGGTAGAGGCCCGCCAGGCCTTGCCCTTCGACCACCAGACTCGCGCACTTGCGCTCGACCGGAACCATGGCCGCCGCCCGGTCGACGACCGCGCGCACGGGGGTGTAGGCCGTGCCGATGATCGACGGGTTGGTGATCAGCGCGCCCAGCCAGTGAAACATGTCGAGGATCTTCTGCCCGCCGATGCCGGGAAACAGGTACTTGTTGCCTCCCGAGAACCCCACGACCTCGTGTGGGAACGTCGGCCCCACGATCAACAGCAGGTCGTAGTCGAGGATCAGCTTGTTGATCTCCACAGTGACGTGCTCGCGCATGAGGCCGCCGGAGATGTGGGCCACCTCGTCCTCGTCGATCGCGCCGATGGCGACGAGCTGCGCGGGATCGTTCCAGTGGTGGTTGAAGAACCGCGTCCCCGCGTAACGGCCCGCGCGATCGGCGGGCGTGATGCCGAGCCGGCGGTCGATGGCGTCATCGCTCATCGGCGGGTGCGTGCCGAGCGCGATGATCACGTCGAACGCGGCGGCACCCGCCTGGCGTAGCTCGTCGTGAAAGATCCGGAACATCATGTCGATCGGCGCGGTGCGGGTGTGGTCCGGGACAATGCCGAGCACGCGCCTGCCGCGTACGCCCCAGGCCGCGATCGCCTCGGCGCACAGCGCCCGCACGGTCGTTTCGTCGAGCTTGGTCCCTGGCTGTCCCGCGCCGATCAAACGCACCCCCTAGTGTACCGCCCGCGAAATAGGCGCAACGCTGGGCCGACGATCCTGCGCCCCCGCTTCGTTGCTCACCATACCGCCGGGTATGCCTCGTCGTCGCGCCTCGCAGGACCGCGGGCTTGTCAGCCGATCATTGCCCCTATTTCGCGTAAGGTACACGAGTCAAACGCCCGAGAATGCGGTGAAGCCGCCATCGACGGGCAGCACCACGCCCGTGACGAAACGCGACGCGGGCGACAGCAGCCACAGCAGCGCGCCGGTCAGATCCGCGGGATCTCCGAACCGCCGCATCGGAGTGTGATCGAGGATCTTCCTCCCGCGCGCGGTGAGCGCACCCGTCTCCTTCTCGGTCAACAGGAAGCGGTTCTGCTCGGTCAGGAAGAAGCCGGGCATGATGGCGTTCACGCGCAGCTCGGGCCCGTACTCCTCGGCCAGGTGGACCGCCAGCCATTGCGTGAAGTTGCTGACCGCCGCCTTGCTCGCCGAATAGGCGGCGATGCGGGTCAGGGGCCGGGAGGCGTTCACCGACGAGACGTTGACGACGACCCCGCGCCTGCGCGCCGCCATGGGGCGCGCGAACACCTGTGTGGGCAGAATCGTGCCGAACAGGTTGAGGCGCGTCACCGCCTCCATCGCCCCGAGCGGCAAGTCGAAGAAGCGTTGTTCGGGGTTCGTGGTCGCCTTCGGATCATTGCCGCCCGCGCCGTTCACCAGGAAATCGATCTGGCCGAACGTGTCCAGCACCGTGCCGACGGCCTCGTCCAGCGCCGCTCGATCCAGCACGTCGGCCCGGACCGCGAGGTATCGGCCGCCGCCCTCTTTCGGAAACGTGTCGATCACCTCCTCGGCCCGCGCGAGGTTGCGGGCGAGGAGCACGACGTTCGTCCCTGCGCCCGCGAGCGCGCGCGCCATATCCCCACCGAGGACGCCCGTTCCGCCGGTGACGACTGCCGTGCAGCCTGAAAAATCGTAGGGCGTCCGGACCTGGGCATCGGGCATCCTTGTTTCCTACTACACGGGGATTCAACCCGAGCCGTGAATCAGCCGACGTCTTCTCTTTCCCGGTGCGGTCACCGGTCCAAGGAGGGGGACCCATGCTCTCGAGCTGTCGCAATGTCAGCGGAGGAAGAACGAGCAAG
>Ga0265313_10003121_pt1 | contig 13689 bp, 10 predicted proteins | sample 4123metaG_FD_203122 | JGI IMG/M metagenome (GOLD analysis project Ga0265313, IMG submission 203122) | Rhizosphere microbial communities from Carex aquatilis grown in University of Washington, Seatle, WA, United States - 4-1-23 metaG | ecosystem: Host-associated > Plants > Roots > Rhizosphere >...
AGAGCGGCCAAAAGCTTGCGGCGCTCCAGAGACATCGTGTCGGGCATAGTCAAAATCAGCTTATAACCGCGTGCGGCAGCAACAAATGCCAGTGCGATGCCGGTGTTTCCGGAAGTCGGCTCGATTAAGGTCGTGCTGCCGGGCGAGATCACGCCCGCCTTTTCGGCTTCATTGACCATGGAGACGCCGATACGGTCTTTGACTGAGCCGAGCGGATTCATAGATTCCAGTTTGACCACGACTTCTGCGCCCAGCCCTTTGGTGAGCTTGTTGAGTCTGACCATGGGCGTTGCGCCCACTGTTCTTGTTATGTCGGCTGCTATTTGTTCTGTGCCGGCTCTGGTTGCTGTCATTGTGAAACCGCCTTTTTCTCTTTGAATTTATCGGTATCAGGTTGAGGTGGATTCTCATGCGGAATCGGGTTGTTGGCTTCCAGCTCGGCCAGACGCTTTTCGCCTATTTCCTTGAGGATTTTTCCCTTGGTGCTTTCCTTGTGATCGGGAGACTTCATCATTTTGTCGCCCTTGGCGATCAGGCCTTTGGCATGGGTGATGCTGGCTTTGTACTTTTTCTGCATACGCTTTTCGTCTTCGGTATAGTCACTGGGCGCAGCCCCGCTCAGCAAATCGGCGGCTTTGGCTTGACCGGGCGTGGCAAAATTGCCTCCGGCACCGGGCACATTGCCGGAATTGCCATTGGGATCGGCCATTTGCCCGGCCGGCATCGCAGAGCCGAAAAAGTCATTGGGACCTGCCACTGCAGGTTGGCTGTCGACCAGATTGGAGGCCATCACTGCCGTCAGCAAGCTGAAGAAAATCCTGTTTCTTTTTGTCTGGTGAGAACTGGTTGTGTGCATTTGCATAAAGTAGGACTCTCCTTAAAGTCTGATGCTTAGCCGACTGTAGCTAAACCCGGAAATTGGCGATTATGAAAGTCTGTGGATTGCTGAAAAGCGTGCGCGACCTTTAGGACGACAGCATCGCTCAAAGCGTTTCCTAAAATCTGCAGGCCAATAGGCAATTTGTCTTTGCCCAGTCCGGCCGGAATAGAGATACCGGGAAGACCAGCCAGATTGGCCGGTATTGTGGCAATATCGGAAAGGTACATACTTAATGGATCTTCTGTTTTCTCACCGATTTTAAATGCCACCGTGGGTGATGTCGGTGAAATGAGCACGTCACAAGTTTGAAAAACATTGTCGAAGTCGTTTTTGATCAAACGCCTGACCTGTTGTGCCTTTTTGTAATAGGCATCGTAATAGCCGGAGCTCAAAGCATAGGTGCCCAGCATAATTCGCCGTTTTACTTCCTGCCCGAAGCCATGGGAGCGGGTCGACATGTACATTTGCAAAATAGAATTAGATTCCCCGGCGGCACCGCCTGTTTCTCTCAGTCCGTATTTGACGCCGTCATAACGAGCCAGATTGGCCGAAGCTTCTGCGGTGGCAATCAAATAATAAACAGGCAGGGCAAATTTTGAGTAAGGCAAAGAGACATCAATTACCTGGGCGCCCAGTTTTTCAAAAACCGCGGCCGCCCCACGGATGGCACTGACGATTTCCGGCTCGATGCCTTCTCCTACCAGTTCGGTAATGATGCCCACCTTCAAGCCTTGCATGAGCTTGTCAGGTCTGCCGGCCAGCGCTTCTTCAAAACGAGACCCCTGGTTTTTAAAGGGATCGGGAATGGAAGTGGAGTCTTTCTTGTCGTGTCCGGCTATGACTGAAAGCACAATTGCCGTGTCTTCCACGCTTCTGGCCAGAGGTCCGATTTGATCGAGCGAGGAGGCAAATGCCACCAGGCCAAAACGGGAAACCATTCCGTAAGTAGGCTTCATGCCGCTTACACCGCAAAATGCCGCCGGTTGCCTGATTGACCCACCGGTGTCGGATCCCAGAGCGGCCACTACCATTCCGGAGGCCACAGCCGCTGTCGAGCCGCCTGAGCTGCCGCCGGGCACGCGCGACAGGTCCCACGGGTTGGCGGTGGTTTGGACGGCGGAATTTTCAGTGGACGAGCCCATGGCAAATTCGTCCATGTTGGTTTTGCCCACGAAAAGCGCGCCTGCTTGATCGAGTTTTTGAGTTACTGTCGCTTCATAAGGAGCAATAAAATTCGCGAGGATTTTGCTTGAGCAAGTAGTCGGATAGTCGGCCACGCAAATGTTGTCTTTGATTGCCAGGGGAATTCCGGCCAGAGCAGGTAGAGATGCGCCCCGGGCGATAAGCTCGTCTATTTTTGCCGCTTGTTTGCGGGCCCGATCTTCAGTCAAGCATGTGAACGCTTTAATGTCGCCATCGAGCGCCTGCACGTGCTGAAAATGGGCGGTCAGTATCTCTTGAGCCGAGACCGACTTTTCCGCCAAAAGCTTTTTCAATTCACTTATCGATTTGCCGACAAGCTCAGACATAATCGCTCCAAAATGCCCAGGGCAAGGCTCTAGATTTTAACCCGTAACCTTCTTGAAAAGAAGGCTTGCATTGTGCCCGCCAAAGCCAAAACTGTTGGAGAGAGCTATGTTTATTGGGTAATTCTTACGTGCCACGTTCGGGCAATAATCGAGGTCGCAATCAGGATCGGGATTGTCGAGATTGATGGTGGGAGGGACAATCGAATGTTCGATAGCCAGGCAGCAAACGGCAGCCTCAATGGCTCCGGCAGCGCCCAGCAAGTGTCCGGTCATTGATTTGCTGGAGGAGACCACCACACCACCTTTAGTGGCATGCTCTCCAAAGACGCGCTTCATGGCAGTGGTTTCCGCTTTGTCACCAAGCGGGGTAGAGGTGCCGTGCGCGTTTATGTAATTTACTTCAGTTGGCTTTACATCAGCCTGAGCCAGAGCCATCTTCATGGCCCGCATGGCGCCGTCGCCGTCGGCGCAGGGTTGAACGATATCGTGAGCATCGGCAGTCAGTCCGTAGGCGGCAATCTCAGCGTATATATGCGCGCCTCTGGCTTTTGCGTGAGTCAAACTTTCCAGGATTAAAACCGCGGCCCCTTCGCCCATGACGAAGCCGTTTCTGTCCTTATCAAAAGGCCTCGAGGCTTTCTCAGGTTCGGAATTACGCACCGAAAGCGTGCGAGCGGCCGCAAAACCGGCCATTGAAAGAGCGGTAATGGGAGCCTCGGAGCCCCCGGCAAACATGATGTCAGCTTCGCCGCGTTCGATAATACGAAAAGCATCCCCGACCGAGTGGGCCGAGGTGGCGCAAGCCGTAACGTTGCAGACATTGGGTCCCTTGGCATTGTGCAAAATGGAAATCCAACCGGCTGCCATATTGACGATAAAGAGCGGCACTGTGAATGGAGAAACGCGATCCGGTCCTTTTTCGTGCAAAACGCGAATTTGATCTTCGATTGACTGAAAACCACCGGCTGCCGAGCCGACAGCAACACCCACCCGTTCTGGATCTTCTTTGGACATGTCCAATTTCGCATCTTGAGCAGCCAATTGAGCAGCGGCAATTGCGTATTGAACAAAACGATCGGTGCGGCGCGCCTGCTTGGGATCGAGATATTTTGAGACGTCGAAGTCAGTCATTTCCGCGGCGATCTTGCAGGCGCCCTGCAATTTCTCCGGAATGCGCGTCACATTCTTGACGCCGGATCGTCCATTGACAATGCCGTCCCAGAACGCCTCTTTGCCTATGCCCACGGCGCAGACGGGGCCTATGCCTGTAACTACGACTCTTTCTTTAGTCATGAATCAATTTATACGTTCTACGCAACACGCCTATAACACGTTGTCAATTTCGGCAACAGTGCCGGCCAAGCTCGGGACATCGCCCCTGCCTGCGCCATCAAATCCGGTGCCGAATTTGTCATGTCCAATCACCTGGACGGTGATTACACGTGCTGAGAGATGTACTTTACGGCTTCGCCAACGGTGGTGATTTTTTCGGCGTCTTCGTCCGGAATTTCCATGCCGAACTCTTCTTCCAGAGCCATAACCAGCTCGACAGTATCGAGGGAATCAGCACCGAGGTCCTTCGTGAAGCTCGCTTCCATGGTCACTTCGTCAGCGTTGACGTTAAGCTGAGCCACAGCAACCTTCTTGACTCGTTCGAAGGCTTCCTTCTCTTCCATGTGTCCTACAACCCCCTTAAATCAAATAGAAACGCACACAACACTAACCGGCAATTCAACCAACGGTTGTGTGCCAAGGGCACCTAGAATAGCACGTCGGCGATCCTGCGTTCACGGTTTTATAGATTCGTTTACGTACGGCTGAGAGTACGTAAATAAAACCCAGCCCCGGGCTGTTTACGTGTACAAACCGCCGTTGACTTCCATCACTTGACCAGTCACATAATCACCCAGGGCAGCAAAGAAAAGCACAGCGCGAGCAATGTCATCGGGCGTGCCCATGCGGCCTGCGGGAATTTTTTCAACGAATGAGTTTATGATTTTTTCACCCAGAGCTTTGGTCATATCGGTATCGATAAAGCCTGGTGCCACTGCGTTGGAAGTGATATTGCGTTTGGCGTATTCAAGCGCAATCGTCTTTGTAAAACCAATCAGGCCGGCCTTGGCAGCTGCATAGTTGACCTGGCCAAAATTGCCATGAACGCCGGTTGTGGAAGCGATGTTAATAATGCGCCCATAACGCTGCTTGGACATAATCTTGAGAATCGGTTGGGTAACCTTGAAAGCGGAAGTCAAATTGGTATCTATTACTGCTTGCCAATGTTCTTCGCTCATTTTTATAAACAAATTGTCGCGGGTGATACCGGCATTGTTGACCAGAATGTCGATTTGACCGAATTTCTCCATAGCCGCTTCCACCATCTTTTCGATGCTTTCGGTGCTGGTGACATTGGCCGGGCAGCTGACTGCCTGAAAACCTGCTTTCACCATTTCTTCTGCGGTGGCATCCGATGTTTCAACATTGATGTCGTTGATGACAATCTTGGCTCCATGCATAGCTAAAACCGTGGCGATTGCTTTGCCGATTCCTCTGCCCGATCCAGTCACAAGCGCAACTCGGTCGGCAAGCACATTCTTAAGTCCTTCCTTTTCAGGAGACACTGAAGCCGTCATCTAACACTCCTCCATTTCTATAAATACAAAAACTAAAAACTAAGGCCATAGATCGAATAATTGATCGGCCGCTTTTTCCAATCTGTCACGATGGGCAATTTTGGCAAGCCAGCGCTCCGGTATTTGAGAAGCGCCATGATAACCTCCGGCCAGGGCGCCGACGATGATGCCCAGCGTATCTGTTTCACCGCCTGCCACTGCCGCATGGCAGATGGCTTCTTCCAGATTGTGCCGGAAGATGAGGAAGATGCCGACTGCTGTCGGCACCAATTCATTTACTTCATGACCGATATTCAACAATGAATAGGGCAATTGATCGGCCGGATTCATATAGTCCAGATCCGGCGCCACATCGTCCCAGGCTTCTGAGAAGCGCGGGTCGATTTTCTCAGCCAGAGCGTGCTCTCGCCGGACATACTCGCGCACTTGCTCCTCTGTGTCCAGCTTGGCGCCGCGCACAAAGAAGCCGACGCTGTCTGCAATCACGGCTGCCGCCGCATAAACCCGTTTATCCAGGTGAGTAAGTGAGGCCTGCTCTACGGCCGTATCGGCGACGCGGCTGCCTTCGTCCGAGTCGGGCAGACAGGCGCAGGGATAGGAACGAGAAGCCGCAGAAACGTGCAGAGCGCCCACGCTCTTATCGGGCGGTGCTACCCCGTCAGCCATGCGGCGCAATCCTTTTAGCAATTGCGCTCCCGGGCCCGACGCCAGAAATTCTTTGTCGGACAAAAGGGCAATATAGCGATCTTTTAAGTCGGCCCGGCTGAATTTGCCTTGCGATGCAGCCAGTGAGTCGGCCAGTTCCATAGCCAGAAAACATTCCGGCAGCCATTCACCGGCTTGATGGTCGGGCAAGACACTGCGGGTCAGACCGGGAACGAAGTCCCGCAAACTGGAGCCGGCCGTAGCCAGGATTTCCTTATGGTTCAGCCCGATAGCGCTGCCGCCCAGCGAATTACCGCAAGCCGCCGCCAGGATCACTCCTCTTATCTTGTCCTTAAGCTCATCTTTGGAAATTTTTCCTTTCAAAGATCCGCCTGAACTCTGAGGTTTTTTCTCCACTTTGTCGCCTCTAAATCAGTAGTAAAAGGCAAGAAGGGGCACCTGTGCCCTTTTCTGCCTGCATTTTTTTAGGCCTTTGCCATGGCAGACAATTATGACAGAAGCCGATTTTAATGTCGGCGTGGGATTCTTACGCAAGCGACCGTAATTTCCCGAATATACACGCGGTAGGCCGGTGAGATAGTCTTAAGGAGTGAAAGGTCGCTGTCTGCCGTAACTGGAAAACGGAGGCGGCGGGCGAAGATTAAGACGAATCTACCCTGGTTCATTCCCAGAGAACTCCGATAAAACCCTTCAACAAACCGGGCAGACAAGCCCGGTGACGCGGTTTTGCTCGTCTTAAATCTCTCGTAACACAGGGTTACACAGGAAACCTTCTGGAGGTCTTACATGGGCGGCAACGGCAACACGTTAGGCGATCAAATGCTGGTCAACGCCACCGACGATTTGAACGGTGTGGCTAACCAAGCCAATCAAGCCGCCAATCAAGCCCGAGAAAAATTGAGCCTTTCAGGACAAATGCTGCAAGGCGCCATTCCCCAGGACGCTGCCAATGTACCGACAGAAGACATAGGCGCTCTCGAGCGTTACGGAACAGTATACGGAAAAGGTCTTTTAAGAACGCCGGAAGGTATGTTCAACACCTTGGGGCATTACTGGAATAATCCCGGCGAAGCAGCCGGCAAAGCACTTTTCGCCGGCTCCATCGGTATCGCGATGCGCACGTTTTTGCCTAAGACAGGCGCCGGGCGCGCGGCAATCGCCACGGTCATGGGCGGCATGTTCGTCATCGACGGCATCAAAGCCATCGCCTCTGGAGGCGAAGAAGCATCACAAGCCAGAAACCGTCAGGAATTGAATCAGGCTGCCACTCATTTCGGCGACCGTATGGGCATGTTTGCCTTCGATGCCGCAGCCGGCGGCTATATCGGCATGAAGGCCGAAAAAATGACCGGTGCCATTTTTGAAAACCCGGTGGGCGCTGCGACCAAAGTGGGCGGCTGGGCAGACAGCGTTGTGGGCAGATTCAGCAAGGCCGCACCGGCAGCTGAAGGCGGAGAAGCGGCTGCTTCCTCCTCCTCTTATGCAGGACGCCTGGGCAGATTTGTCGAAAGCAACGATGTGAAACCAAAACTGGCAGCCTGGGACAAGAAAGTAGAAAAATTCTGGACCAGCGACGATTCCAAAGTCGGCAATTTCCTCAACAGAACAACCGAAAGAGTCGACCAGTGGGCCTCCAAATTCAAACCCAAAGAAGAACCGGTAGCCAAGAATCCACTTGCCAATATTCCGCCGGAAATGGCCAAGTCTTTGATGGAACAGGCCCAGCGCCAGCACATCGAAGCTGTCGATTCGCACATGATGTACCGCTATGGTATCAAAGGCGCAGACGGCGAATATCATGGTTTTGATCGCACTCTGGCCCTGCTCAAAAAGGGACTCAATCCTGAGCAATTGACAGCCAGTGAGAGTATTCCCAATGTGCCCGACCTGGCCAATAGCAAGCTCGATGCGGCCCTGGCCGGCTTGAGAGCCAGCCGAGAGCAGCTCCTGGGTGTCAACGACGCCATGACCAAAATGGTGGAAGTGGGAGACAATGCCGGCGCCAAGTCGGTTGTCGATGGTGGCGAAATACCGCCCAATTTGAAGAAACCCGAAGGCGGCACGACAGTCGTAGAACCGCACGAACAGCCTGGTCAGGTGCCTCATGAAGGCGAAGTATCGGCAGCGCAATTGCAATCCGACAAAGAGATAAACGTCGCCAACTTGCAGGCTTTAGCCAAAGTGACAGCCGATGAGCGCGGTGCCATCAGCGCCGAAGACACCATGGTGACCGCCTACAAAAACCAGATGGAAGGTCAGGTCTACAACGCCGTCACGCCGAATGCCGAAAGAACGCCTCTGGGACCGGAACATATTCCGCCGGCAAAAACAATGTTTGCCCTGGGCAAAGAAGTAAACAACATGGCAGATGTCAACCAGGTTGACGATCTCTTCCGCTTCTTTGCTGATGCAGCCACTCAGAGCCAGGCCGGCGGTTTGGGACCGCAGCAGGCTCTGGCCCGCCAGCTCAATCTAGTAGGCAACGAATTCTTCTCTTTCCTGGTCGACTCCATGAAAGAAGCAGGCATCAAAGATCCTTTCACCATCCTGCAAGGCAAAACGCCGCCACTGTTTGCTGTATCGTCCGACCTGGTCAAGACTCCGGACGGCAAGCTGGTGAATGCAGGTCCATACACCATGCGCCGCATCGTCACAGACGATCCGGTCACAGGCGAGAAAGTGACAGTCTGGGGACCGGATCTGGTCAAGTACCCGATCAATATGTTCGGCGAACGCGCCTCCACAATTGGTGTCTACGCACACGAAATCGGCCATGACTGGAACGGTTTGATTGCCAAATTCTTGAACACAGCCGGTGAAGGCGGCGTTCTCACCAAAGCCGTCGAAAAGGGACTGGGTGCCAAGTACAACGAAGTAGCGACAATCATCAGCAAAGACGGCACGCCAAAAGAACTGGTCGTCAACGGCGAGAAGTGGACCAATGGTCGCTTGATCGAAAGTTATCTGAGAGCGACAAGAGACGAAAACACATCAGACATAATAGGTACCGCCTGGACAGGCTCCAATATGCCGGCCAGCTTGGCTCGCTTGCTGATGGGCGGACGCCGCAACGGCGGACTGATGGAAAATTCCAACGTCTTCAGTCCCTCCAAGATGGCCTCTACAGACAATCCAATGGGCTTCGAAGTGCATGCCATCGACGCCTTGAGAATGGTGATTGGCGCCAAGACGATCGAATACCTGGGCAAAGGCGATCCGGTTTTGGAAGCACAGGCAAAATCACTTTTGCGCTTGTCTCGTGAAGGTTCTACCAAAGGCGACTACGAGCTGTACAACCTGGACAAGCCCGGTCAAAAGGTAGTGATCGAACGTGCCACCATGGACAATGTGATCAACGAGTTGATCACCGCTCAAATGGAAACACCGCTCAAAGTTTTGGAAGGAAAAACATTCGGCAGCATTTTGCCTCCTTTGAAAACCAACTACGCCAAGATGGAGCAGCTGGGCACAAAACTGGCCGACGCCATTCAAGCCGGCAAAGACGTGAAAGACGTAATCGGCGATCCCAAGCAATTCACCAACGACTACACAATCACTCAGGTATTCGGCTCCGGCATGCCAGCCAAACTAAAACTGGTCGAGCGTGGAGTGGACCCGCTCAAAGCGCACCAGATGGTCACCGAATACTCCGATCGCATGCGCCAGCTCTACCTGGAAACAGGCGACCCGCACGTTCACTCATTGATCGACAGCAAAGGACCGCAGCCGCTTTTGCCTTCAATCAGAAGCCGCGTCTCGGCATTGCGCAGTTCGGTTCAAGATGGTGCCATCAATTTGATCGGCAATCAAAACCAGATTCGCTGGTGGACAAGCCGCAACGCCACACCCATCGTAGCTGGAATCGGCACCGCATCTTTACCCACTAACGACATGTCATTGGCTCAAAGAATGAGAACTCGCATGAACTCTCAAGAACTAATGGCAGCCGAACAACAGCGCCAGGCTCTCTTGCTGCAACAACAGCAGCAGCAACAGGGACGCTAAGAGTCCGATATTTCTCAGCTTATGGGCGGGCAAAATGCTTATCCTGTAATATGTGATTTGATTCCGTGATGGAGTTATTTCATTTGTTCATGTGGAGCATGCGCAGAAGTTTCAGGCGGCGAGAATTTGTTGCAGCCGCACTTGCAACGATAACGACCCTGACACTCACCCTTCCGGTTCATGCCCAGAGGGAATACCTCAACCCGAATACGCCCGGCACCAATGTGGGACGGGCCCAATCGAATTACCAGAAAGGGCTGCAATGCTTCCAGAACGGCGATTTCGTGCAAGCAGTCAATTTTATGAAATTGGCCCAAAACGACGACCCGGCCAATAAGAAAGTCTGCCACTGGCTGGCCCTGGCTTATGCTGAGGCTGGCGATACTTATAACGCCAACATGTGGTTCGGTTCTGCATTAACGCTCGACTACAACTATGTCGAATGCAGAAACAATTACGGTCTCTTTATGAAAAAGACCGGAAAAAATTTCGAAGCCGAAAAAATGTTCGAGGAAACCATAAAGATCAATCCCAAGTATCCGGATGCGCATTATCACCTGGGTGAAATGCTTCGCGACAAGGGCGATCTCGATGGTGCGATCGAACAATTCAATGACGCTATCCGCTGCAACCCAAATTATTTCGAGGCTCTGCAAGATCTCGGACTGGCCATGTATCAAAAATATTCATCCGGACTCTGCGACATTTCCGAATCGCTGGAAAGGCTGCAGGAAGCAGAAAAGCTAATTCCGAATAATCCGATGATTCATTATTATCTGGGCAATGTCTATTGTGGAAATTCGCAATTCGATCTGGCGGAAGCAGAGTATCGAAAGGCTTTGCAATGCGATGCCAAATTTGCTGCCGCCGACTATGAATTTGGCCGGGTGCGCTATTACAGAGGTGATGTCGATCGCTGCCTTCTGGCTATGCGTGAGGCAGAAAAGATCACACCTGTTTATGCCGAGTCGAAGAAATACCCCGGTGTCGAATTAGACAAGCTGAAAATGTATAAAGCAGCCTGCTGCGAAGTAAAAGGTCTGGGCGTTGAAGCAGTCGACACCTATAAAGAAGCGGCTGCCATGCAGCATGAGGTCGACAGAGTCAATACGCTCAAACACATCACCCAGCTGGAGAAAACCTTGCGCTCAAGCGCCCGCCGCAAAGGAGCGCCATTTGACATGGCCGAGGTGCAAGCGCTGGTGAAAAAGGGTCTATTCGAAATAGAAGGCGGCGACTATGAAAGCGCCAAGCGCACCTACGGTCGCGTGCTGGAACTTTATCCGGAATGCTATGAAGCGGTTCAGCATTTAGGTGAAATAAGTGAAATCTCCGGCGATTTAAATGGAGCCCTGACCAAGTATCAGCAGGCTCAGGCCCTGCGCCCGGGATTCGGGGCCTCTTTTTTCAATCTCGGCATAGTTCTGGAAAAGATGGGCCTGGCCAGTGATGCCGGCATGATGTACCAGAAGTTTCACGAAATCGACGGTAAGTACCCATATGATCCGCATCATATAGTCACTATTCAGCAAGACGAAGTGCGCCGCCGCGCCCGTGAAGTTGAGTTCAAGAAGCGCGGCTACTGAGCTTTTCCACCAATACTTCTCCTTGATTAAAAAGGCTTACAGTGCCGCAATGGTCGTCCTGCCTGTTATCATTAGGCCGTCAAGGGAAACACGCCATGTCAAAACACACGCAGGGCTCAGCCAAACAAGTCTCGACCCATACCCTATTGAAATACAAGGGTGAGGGCAGAAAAATCGTCTGCCTGACCGCATACGATTATTCGACCGCCCAGATTGTGGACAGGGCTGGTGTTGACGTCATTCTGGTCGGTGACAGCCTGGCCATGGTAGCGCTCGGGCACCGCACCACTCATGCCGTCACCATGGATGAAATGCTTCATCACACCCGGGCAGTGACCAGAGGCGCTAAGACCGCTTTAGTCGTAGCCGACCTGCCTTTCATGAGCTATCAAGTCGAGGTCACACAAGCAATCACCAATGCCGGCCGCTTTATAAAAGAAGCAGAAGCGCATGCGGTAAAACTGGAAGGGGCCACTCCTTTAAACCTGGAAATTGTCGAAAGGCTCGTCGGAATGGGAATTCCCGTCATGGGACATTTGGGTTTCACGCCCCAGTCCATTCATGGATTGGGCGGCACCAAAGTGCAAGGAAAAACAGCCGAAGATGCCATCAAGCTAATCCGTGACGCCAAGGCTCTGGAAGAAGCCGGTGCTTTCAGCGTGGTTCTGGAGATGGTACCGAAAGCGGTGGCAACAATCTTGACCGAAGAAATGAAAATCCCGACAATCGGAATTGGTGCAGGCAACGGTTGCGACGGACAGATTCTCGTCACTGATGATTTGCTCGGCAAGTTCACCGATTTCCAGCCGCGCTTTGTCAGGCGCTATGCCAATCTTTCCGACCTTTGCACAGAAGCAATCGGCAATTATGCCAAGGACGTCAAAGCAAAACAATTTCCGGATGATTCCGAGTCTTTTGCCATCTCAGAAGAAGAAGAATTGGAATTGCGCCAATTGATCGCTGCCGACATGGAATTGAAAGGCGAACTGACCTGCTGAGTTGTTGCCGCTTTGCTGCCGGTCGATATATGAGACCAATTTGCTTTTCTGCATTGCCATTGGTCTTTTCACGCTCAGGCTAAATTGGGCTGGCCATATTATCAAAAGCTAAGAAACGTTTCTTCGCGACACGAATACAAGACCGGCGCTAAAGTCAAACACTGATGACCAGCAGGTCTTATTCATCGCTGGTCAGAAGTGGCCAATTGGATACTGGAGCACATTAGCAAAAACTTCGGGAACTTTCAAAAGAAGTTCTGGTCGAACCAGTGGCAAACGGATAACAGAGACTGGTTGGCACCAATCGTCTGTATTCGATTGGTTACGAAAACACAGACAGATTTATACGCGGTCGAGATCACTCAATCAGTCCGCGTAAGGGCAAAACACACGCTCGGCATCTGCTGTGCTCAGAGGATGAGTTGATGAACAGAAAGAGAAAAGTGAGCGCGTTGCTCGTTGCAATCGTGTGTTCACTTACATATACAAGGGCTGCTTACGCAAACTCGCTAGACGGATCATTCAAGAAAATCTTTTCCGGCATTGCTTCCTGGTACGGCGGAAGATTCCAAGGAAGGCGGACGGCATCAGGTTCTACATACAACATGAATCAGATGACCTGCGCACATAAAACCCTGCCATTCGGAACAAAGCTGATAGTGAAAAACCAGACAAATGGCAAGACCTGCCAAGTTACAGTTACGGATCGAGGTCCGTATTATGGTGCGCGCGTTCTTGATTTATCCAAAGCGGCAGCCGACAAATTGGGGGTAGGCGGCATAGAACATGTCGTCTGCTACATAGGAAAAGCAGTATCGAAGGGGATTGGCGGTACTGCCAAGGGCATTGCCGGAACCGCAAAGGGCATCGAGGACACGGCCAAAGGAACCGGCCAAAAAATTGCCAGCCTGCCTGGCACTTTCCAAAAGATGGCCAGAGAGCTCAGTCAGTCCCATCGACAATTGCCTGAAGATGACATTGCTATTTCCGCCAAGCCGATGAGCAAACAAGCCTTCAGAAAAGAAATCGAGCATTATTACGCCCACAGGGCGCTTTCATTTGAAACACCGGAAGTCCCCAGCTGGCAAATGAAAGGCAGCCTGGAACCACGCGCGAAAACCGCTTGTCTATTGGTTCCACATCGGGGCGCCTCGGACAATAACGCGGCCGCAAAGTCTGTCCTTGCAGCCCTGGAACAAGATATCTTCTAATCAGTGACAGGTGCCGCAGGAAGAGCTGGAGCAGGAGCCGCAGCCACCGCCGCCGCTTGATGTTTTGGAGGACTTAGTGCCTTGACCGACATCGGGGGTGGTGCCGCCGGCACGAATAAACGCATTCCAGATGCGCGTGACGTCGCCGCTGCCGCATTTCTGGCAGGCGCAGTCAGTCGATTCA
>Ga0265313_10003122_pt1 | contig 13687 bp, 8 predicted proteins | sample 4123metaG_FD_203122 | JGI IMG/M metagenome (GOLD analysis project Ga0265313, IMG submission 203122) | Rhizosphere microbial communities from Carex aquatilis grown in University of Washington, Seatle, WA, United States - 4-1-23 metaG | ecosystem: Host-associated > Plants > Roots > Rhizosphere >...
CGTATCGAACTTGGCGCGCCTGATATTGTACTCAACAGCTTGATGATCATGCTTCGTGCCAAATATGACGCAAGCGGGGGGTGGGTACTGAGGCGGTTTTTTTTGGCAGCCCATTATTAGACCGGGCGCGGCCGGTTTGCCATTCTCGGTGATCTCACTGTCGTAAGTCACCTCTTCGGTCGAAGTGCTCTTGAAAACGCCGCAGACTTGCTCAGTGCCGTCTTCGTACATATCGACGCTGCAGTCATAGGCTGTGAGGTTATTGGGCGTACCCGGACGGTCCGCTGCGGCCGGGTCGATTGCGCCGAATATTGCGATGGCGGCACCGAGTGCGATGCCGAGCCAGACTTTCAGACCATGTTTCATTCCAAGTCTCCCAATCAGTCTTGACGGCATGGTCGCTACTCCCCCGGATTGGGTTGTGGTGGAGGCGTATCGCCAGGCGGTGTGTCCGCAGGTGGCGCCGCGCCGATGTCGGCGGGCTGCGCTTGCTGTCCGCTCCAGCTGACCGCAGTGCCGTCGGCTAGGTGACCGACCCCTGCGAAGCTTCTGCCGTCGGGCGAAGCGGTTAGCACCAGATCGCCTTTCTGACCACCCATCAGGATCGTGAGATGCACGTAACTCTTTACCTGCATAGTGTAGCCGCCGATGACTTTCATATTGGGTGGCGGCTGGCTCGTGAATGTGACCGTGACACGGTTTTGCAATCCGCCTGACACCTGATGAATGCTGGCAGAGAACGTCGTGCCGTCGCCGGCCGTGATTGTCCAATCGCCAAAGAACGGACCGGGCATGAGCGCCCGCTGGGCTGGCGGCGCAGCCGGGAAGTTGGCGGTGTTCGGATCGGGAACGAATACAGGCCCCTGGTCGGGCGCCGTTTGCGCTCCGGCCGCGCTCCCCGTTATCTTGATTGGCCGGCTGTTTTGCGGTGGCGGCTGGACCGCAGCCGCAGCCATCGGCGCCGTGAGCGGGACACAGATTAGACTGACAGCATTGAGGTCTGCACCGTAACGCCCCTGCAGTCCCACCGCCGCATCCTGCCCTGGGCAAATCTCTGGATGCGGCTGGTCGGCACCGCCGTTTACGTCCGTAGACGGATTGGTAGAGGTGTTGAAGCGGATGGAGTTGTTGGGCCGAAACCCGTTCTGATCCTGACACCAGATGTCGATGTATTTGACCTGCCGGTTGCCGGGAGTCATGTGCGGCCAGATGCCCGCTATTAATCCCGAGCAGCTCTGGCCGGTCAGGCCGCCGCCCGCGCCGCCTCTCCCAGGCCCTACATAGCGGCCACCAGCGACATTGATATGGTTGGGACCGCTGCCGTTCAGCGTGACGGCCGCGCACACCACCTGTATCTGGTTCACCCAAGACCCCGCTCGACCATTGATCCCGATCAAATACTGGCCGGGAGGGCAGCGGTCTTGGAACGAACCGTTGCCCGGTCCACCGACAATCGGAAAATCAGTTTCCGCCAAGGCTGAGCTCGCGGATAAGGCCACCAAAAGCGTCGCGAGAAGTACCAGCCTGCCTAACATCCCAATTTTCCTTCCCAATTTTTAGTGTGCGGCCGTCATTCGGGTGCCTTGCAGGGTCACGGCGAAATTCGAAAGCGTACCGGATCCGGAGATCGAATTGCCGTCGCTGCTGAGGGTTAGGTCGAGCGAGCCCGTGTGGTTCTGCGGGTTCGGATTCAGAGTCAGCTGGGCGTGTGTCGCATCGGCCTGAACGCCGTGAGCCCCGGCGTTGAGGCCGGGGTTGCCTTTGAGTTCGGCCCCCATCGTGCTGCCGTGAACCAGCAGGAGATCGATCTCGAAATTGCCGAGGTTGGAGGTCACGTTCCAATTGCCATCGAACCCAGAACTCGGACGCGGCGAAGCACCTGCTGCACCGGTGACTTTGATCGGTTGGCCAGCGTTGGAAACCGTTGGCGGCGCCACCCGCGTGGTTCCGTCTCCGAGAAACGTCCCTTGGGCCGCGTTGCGGATTTGGTCTTCGATTCCGGGTTGCGGCGCCCCCATAGTTTCCGGCGTATCGAAGTTGAAGCAGATCAGGCTGATGGCGTTGAGGTCCACCCCGTAGCGTCCCCGCACGCCCACCCCAGCCTCGCCTTCAGGGCACCATTGCTTCTGGGGCCGATCAGGGCCCAAGTTGATGTCCTTGCTCCGATCAGAGTTCGGGCCGACAAAGAGCGGCCGGCCCTCATAGTTTCCCGTTGCGTCGCCGCACGACAGCGCCATGAATTTCACTTGACGATTGCCGTCGGTCATTAAGGGTTGGATGCCCGTGATTATTTGGCCTCTCGTGCAGAGCACAGTAACCGCTCCGCCTTCGCCAAATTCACCTCGCGGCGGTCCGTGGTAGGGCTGGCCCAGATAGCCGTCTTGCATCGCCCCAGGCATGCGCACCACCTTTACGCAGACGATCTGGATCTGATTGATCCACGCGCCAGCGAATCCAGTGAAACCTTGCAGATATTTGCCCGGCGGACAGCGGTCTTCGAATGGGCCGTTGCCGGGACCACCAATCACCGGAAAATCGGTCTCCGCCAAAGCTGTGCCTGTGGATAGGGTGAGCAATAAGCCCACGAAAAATCCTGCCCTACTTAACATTCCAATCGTCCTTCCAACTCTAGTGAGCGGCTGTCATTCGAGTGCCTTGCAGAGTCACGGCGAAGTCCGAGAGCGTGCCGGACCCTGTGATCGAATTGCCGTCGCTGCCGAGGGTGAGACTTAGCGAGCCGGTATGGTTCTGCGGGTTTGGATTCAGCGTCAGCTGTGCATGCGTTGCGTCGACTTGAACTCCATGGGCGCCAGAGTTTAAGCCGGGATTGCCTTTGAGTTCCGCTCCCATCGTGCGGCCGTTCACCAACAGAAGATCGATCTCGAAATTTCCGAGGTTGGAGGTCACGCTCCAATTTCCATCAAACCCCGAGGTCGGCCGCGGCGATGCGCCAGCCGCGCCTGTAATCTTGATAGGTCTGCCTGCGTTGGAGACTGGCGGCGGCGGATCGGCCGCAACCCAATCACAGATCAAGCCAATCGAATCGATGAAAAGACCGGAGTGACCCCAAACACCTTTCGCTATATAGCCCGCCGGACACTCGTCAACGCCATCGATCCGGTTAGGCGACGAAAAGTTTTTGGTGAGCTGGGGTGTACCGGCTAGCGTTGCATAGTTCGGCTCGCCGATTGGCAATACCCCGTGAGCATCACTGCAGCGCAGGGCGATGCTCCATACGCCGATAACGTCATACCCGTCCGACTGGACCTGGATGGAGTTGATGGCACCACCATTAGGGCAAATCCGACTGTGGCGATCGTAGGCGACCCTTCCGATGTCAGAACCCATGCTCATCGCATTGACGAGGTTGTTGCCCTGCCGGACCGCACACATCAGTTTGATAGTAGAAACACGTTCATCGGTCGTCACTTCGAGCCCAGCGAGATAGCTTTCGCCAGCAGGGCATCTGGATTGAAATGGGCCGCCGCCATTCCCGCCAATCAATTTGCCCATCTGCTCGCCACCGCTCATCAAAGGCGAATAGGTTGGCGCTGAATTCCCGGAAATGGGCCAGAGGCTGGAGCAGACGACGGCGATCGCCGAAATGGCCGATAGAATGACGCGCACGAAGCCCCCCTCGCCGTAAACGTCTGCAGTTCGAACCCGCAAACTAGCCGCACCAGCGACACACTGGCTCGCGCCTAGGCTTCGCAACGCAGATCATCAGCCGTAGGCCGACCGCGGTCAAGCTCTGTGCAGCTTAGAAGTGCGATCTCGTACCTGATGCTGGATCCGCTGATCCTGCAGAAAGCTGACAAGGAAACTTCTAAGCCAGTCACATGCGCGTGCGTGCAGTTATGCTGCCGCCGAACTCGGCATCGCTCAGGGGCGCGTGTGCCGACTTCTATGTCAGCACCGCCATATGCAGCACGTGCCGCCGGCCACTTTGGACGATGAACTGGCACTGGCAGCCAACATCATCGCGCTTGCCGGCCAGTGCGGTCGCTCGTGGCTTCAATGTGCTCAAGAGTCGCGGGGCGCTGAAAAGTCCGTCTGGCGAAACGCGGTTTGAGAATTTTCCAAAGCAGGCGCAGAGCGGCTTTCGGCAATTACTTGTTTTGAGCGCGCTTGAGCCCTGCAACGGCGGCACACGCTATCCAATGGCCAATTGGCCAATGTACAATGGCAGAAATGCACTATTGGTTGGCACTAGGGTCCTAAAGCACTTTTGCACCAAGGAGCGCTTGATGACGACTGCGCTCGCGCGCCCTTAGCCGGTTCACCTTGGTGCACGCGCCTTAACGCCAGCAAAGATTCCCAATAGCTTGCACTACCCCTTTTCCTGCCCCGGCTCCGCCATAACCATCCGAAAAGACAGATGCACTCAATGCTTTAGCCCTTTCGAGTTCATTCCCTGAAGGTCAGTTGCGACTATCGAATACCCCCCGAGAAATGAGGTAGCTCGCGGTAAAACGCATATAGGCTCGGGCCAAGGGCCCGCAAACAAGATAGCCAAAATCCTTCTCCAAGGAGGTTTCTGACGCCTGGTACAAAAAGAGCCAGTCAGGGTTAGAGCAACCTAGAACGTCCATCCCAACGACACGACTACCCGCTCTCCGCAGACGCGAGAGCCGCCAAAACATTGCGGCCGCGGTATGTCCGTATCTGAGTAACGCAGAGCCAAATGCACACTCTGGATATCGGCGTTCAGTTCTAGCGCCCAATCCACGTAGTCGGGCGCTTGGTAAAATGCATTTCTCTCTATCGACTGTCGCCCACTATGCAGCACGATATTGGGTGCGAGTGGGATATTCGGCAACGGGATCGTCGCATCGAGACCGGCGTACACACCAGTGCCGCTGTTTCCGAATAGGTTCGGATCGACACCCGCCTCAAAGCTAAGTTGCACCAGCCCGAAGTCCCTGCTGAAGTTGGTATCGAAACCGTAATAATTATAGTGCACGCGCGATGGCGCACCCGGATAGATGTCGTAGTATGCCAGTATGCGCCACGAGAATTCGCTCTTCTGTCCTTCGATACCAACAGAGGGGCTGACCTCGACGTTGGTCAAATCGCCGTCAGAAAAATCGACATTTGAGATGAACCCGCCTACGAACACATTGTAGTTGGAAGTGATGGCGTGACTGTACTCCGCTGTGCCCGTATAGGCAGCCTGGCTACTTGATTGGGAAATGCCACGGTAAACATAGTCGCTGGCGAACGTCACGCTGCCGGTGAATGAATCGGTTTCTGCGTTGCTCTTTGCTTCAAAGGCCGACGTCATGAAAGCAAGGCCGAACACCGCAGCGTAGGCTGCTTTTAGCGAAACTAGGTTCGTCAATTCACTACCCGCTCGCTTTGATCTAAGGAACTGGTCCAGCTGGCTCCTGACGTCTAGCGAAGCCTATCCCAAGCTCCAGATTGCCCGCGAAATGCCCGCTTATGGAACACAACACTGCTGACGAAACCCTGATGGAAAGCTGATATTTTTCGTTGTACTGCTCGTGCTTCGGTCCGTCCGACACTTGAGCTGCGAGTTCGCTCAAAAGGCTGGCTGGATCGTGCGTAAGCCACTCTCTCGGTGGCGCGTCGCAGAAAAGTTTGCCAAGCCGATATCCCTTCCTCGCTCGCGGCGGAACGCGGGCGCGGCGGAGCCTAGCTTCGGAAGCGAGGACCTTTTCCGCGCATCGCTTCGATACCCGTGCACGCCCGGTTCGGCGCTTCATCTTTGCAGAAATCTGGCCACTGCTTTGTCCGCAGCCAATAGCTTCGCAGGCCGAAGTGGTCGGTCAGCTCGAGGAAACGCGGATCGGCACGAACGGCGCGCATTTCCGGATAAAACAGAAACATCGTCCCGCTTCGCGAATTCGGCAGCGGCGCCCGGTCCAATTCGGCATATGCGCCATCGACATCGCCTTCGCGCGCGAGAAGTCGAATTCGCCAATCCGTCGGAAGCGCACTGTCCGACAAGGCTGTACATGTGGACGGCAGACCGCGGAGCGATTTTCCGTTCGCCGCTATCAGCGTACGGACATAGTCTTTGAAGCATTGGGTAAGACCGGCGTTACCCCAGGTGTACCCGAGCCGCCAGACTTCCGGTGTGATGCGGCGCGGGTCGCCCCACCAGACTGCCGTGGTCCATCGTGTGAGCGCGCCCTCCCGCGGACTGATCGAGTCAATATGGTCCATAATGTGGGAGGCTTCGGGCCAATCGCCCGCCATCGCGAAAAGAAATGCTAGGTGCGGAATTGACGGGTTGTCGAGCCGGTATGCTATTTCATGGGCGGCTGCGAGACGGCCCACTTCGCGAAGCAATACTGTGTATCGGAACCGCGCCGCATCGAACCCTGGCTCGATAGCCATGGAACGGCGAAGCGCATTCTCCCGTTCCTGAAATCGTGGGTCCGATCCGAGTCTGCGTCCCAGCGCGAGCCAAGCAATCGTCGAATTCGGATCCATCGCGATTGCCCGAGACGCCGAAGCCCGCGCATCGCGAGATATCGCGCGCTCCTCCGACGCGAAATTGTCGATTGTTTCGTCATAGTCGGCAAGTGCTACAGCCCTCAGAGCATGCGCGGCTGCAAAATCGGGAGCCAACTGCACCAGACGTGCCGTCGCTTCCCGCTCGCGATCCGTCACTTGCGTTACGGCGTCGTTTGCATTCAGCAATGCGGCTAGTTGTTCTGCCGTGAGCGGGCGGGACGCTGATTTCCTCAGATCGATTGTTTGCTTGATATCCTGCGCAACTTCGTCCCCGATGCTCTCGTCAAGCCCATCAGCTTTTTCTCGCGTGCGCGATAACCGGGTCGACCAAGCGCGCACACCCCCTACAAGGTCTTCTACCCAAACATCGACAAAGACCTTGGCGCTTGCACGACCGACCGAGCCGCCAATCTCGAACTCGGCGTTCGTATTGTCCGCTTGGCTCTGTTTACTGACTGAGACGGGCGCGAGGCTTGCTTCAGCCAGATGGCGCTTTATGGTTTCTTCCAAATTTTGGGCCAGCTCGGCCAACGCACTATCGCCGTGGTGGAACGCGAACGGCGCCACAGTGATCCTTCCAGTTCGTTCGAGCGGCAGTCGCGTCACAATCGCAAGCGGATGCCAAAGAAATGGAACCAATCCTGCAACAAGCGCGAGCAATGCAACGCCTGTGATCAAGTTTCCGCGACGCGTGACGATATCGTTCATACGCGACCACGGACCGGCAGCCTTCGATGCAGCAGGGACGCTCGAAGGCGATCGATTTGTCCGCACGGCTGACGCGTACTCTATCTCCAGCAGGCGGTAGCCGACCTTGTTGACCGTCTCGAGCCGGAAGCAGCCGCTACCGATACCCTCCGAGACCTCGCGCAACCGCGAGATCGTTCGCTGAATTGCGTTATCTCCGACGACGCGTCCGTCCCAGCAACTCGAAATGAGGTCGTCGCGCGAAACGACTGTGCCGATCGAACGATAAAGGGCGACAAGCACTTGCATCACGCGGGGCTCGAGAGTTTCGACGGCGCCCTCCCGCTTCAATTCGCGCGTCGGCGGCGAGACGTCCATGGTACCGAGCCGAAACGCCGCCGCGCGCGACAGAGCAATCGACCGCTCAGATACGAGCTGACCTCCAGACATAACCGAACCACCCCAACAGCCCCGAAACATAAAATATCAGCTTTTCGTCAGGGTTCCATCAGGGAGAGCTTATATTTCAGACAGCCTGCCGAGGCGATCATTCCCGTTGGAATCTGATCGACCGAGATGCTCCCGCGTCGCTCGACCTCGTCAGTGTGACGCTGGGGATGGGCGCTGCAGACCTCCGTGAAACCGCGATCCGATTGCACACGGGGGATGCGATGACGACGAGACGCGAATTGTTGGCAAGCGCTGCAGCAGGCGCAGGGATGGCATTCGTTTATGGCCTTCCGAATACCGCCATGGCGGCGAGTGCCGGAGGTCTCTTCGACGACGTCCGGAAAGCCTGCGATCGGATGGCCAAGGCCGGCTGGCGCGACCTCCTGCTCAGCGTAACACATGGCGTGCTCGACTTAAGAGGATCCGACTTACGCGCGCAACTCGTCGAGCCACTCGGCGTGATCGATCGGTCGGTCCCCGGCTTCGGCGATTTTGCCTTGAGTGGAACACGTGCGATCGAACCCGGGATACCCGCACGAAGCCTTCTCTACCACGCCTTTGCGTCGCCTCAGGTCATCGCCGACGCCCATGGAAACGCGCTGAGCGATTTTCCGACGCCCGCAGAACTCGAAGCTATCGAGAACTACGTGTACGGCGTGCGTCCTCCGACCGTGGCAGACGTGCGCGCCCGCGCCCGAGGCAACACGTTGGGCCTTGTCGTCTTCGCACTCGGCTATCGCAACGCCGAGGATTCCGTTCAGGGTCGCCACGCGGACTTGTGCTTTTCCCGTACCGGGATCGCCCGGCTCGGTACTCGCGAACCTTACTATGATGCTCGTGCGCGCGCCTTCGATGGCAATCGGGACATGAAGCCGGGTGAATTCCATGTCGTGCCTCAGCGATTTGCCGTCTATCTGGCCATGCAGGTCCATGGCGCCGACCCGTTGTTCGGTCCGCAAGATGCGCAGCACGACGACAAGGATCTCAACTTCTGGGTTCCACTCCACAAATTGTTCAACGGCAAGGAATGTATTGCCGGACTAAACATAGCGGTCGATCTGAGCAGTAACCTGCAGAACGAAAAGCTGCGCAAATTTCATCGATACCTGGAGACGCAGGGCTATCAAAACGATTGGACAGGCGACGATCTAAACAATTTCCCCTTCGTCATCCGCAATGAAGCCATCGGTGGATTGTCCCGCGACCGGGCATTCGGAAATGGGCTGCTCGAACCCCGGCCGCATCCTCTGGCAACAGCGGCAACCTACCGAGGTGAGCCGCTCGCGTTCACGGTCGATCCCAAATATGCGAGCACAACTGGCGATATCTATTTCTCGAGCGCGCAGATGCTGCCTGGCGCAGCCGAAACCCAGCCCACCTATTATGAAGGCGTGGACCAGCAGACCGACAGGCCAGGCCCGGAGTACCTCAACATCCGGCATCCTGTGGAGGCCGACGGACGTGTCGGAAACATCAATCGCAGTCCGGATCTCACTCGCATCCTGCACGCCGGCGGGTACAAGGCGTTGCATTATATAGACTTCGCAGGCGAGGGCTGGATCGAGGCAACATGCGCTGCGCTCGCTGGCGAAGTGAACGTACACTTGCCCGCGTATTGCCTGGTTGCGCCGCCGGATTTTTTCCCCCGGATCGACCAGCGCGAAATGATGCGATGGTGGCAAGACGACGTGCCTGCGGCGCTGCGCGAAGGTCTATGGGCGATTCCGCCACTCACCCTATCCCAGAGGCGCATCGCCGCGAATGTGACCCTGCCCGCAGGCTTCAGCATAAACGACACGACCGTGACAACGCTGGTATCACAGCCGATGGACAGTTGCCCGCAACAGAAATCAAATGGTGTCTCGAACAAACTATCAACCGGTCTGCCAGACTCTTCACCCGGATTGTTCGACCCGGGTTGGGACGCCAGCCAAGGTATTTTCTTTAGTGATCCCGATCAGCCGTTACAGAGATTTCTGCAGGGCTATGGCTTGGGAACTCCGTTCGTTGAAGACGTAAAGCTTTGCGCCGCGCTGGGCAGTTACTGGCCGGCAATCGCGCCCGATAGCACTCGCACATTCGCCCCGGCGAAACGTGGACCGCAATTCGATTATCCATGGCCCACCATCGCGCCTTTGACTGACGCTGAAATTGGAACCATGCCTCTGCCGGATGGCACACTCCTGCCATGGGACGGCGTCACCGGCCCGCGCTTGAAGACAATCGGTGGGCGCCTCGTCTGTGCCTATCCCGACATTATGCGCGTGGATTACATCGACATCGCGCAAAAAATTACCGGCGTCGAATTGCAGAAAATTGACAGCAAGGAATACCAGAGGCGCATCCTCGCCATGGCTGCGATTTATTGGAGCCTTGGTATTCGCGATCCGGAAATCCTCGAACGGTATGGCGCTGCGCGTAGGATTGAGGCGGTAAAGTCCATCATGACAGCCAAATCGAGTTGGGCCGTGTTGTCCTTTTGTCCGATCACGACCGAAGATCCGCAGCTTGCCGAAGCAGAACAGGCAACTCATCAGAAAATCGAGGGCACTTTCGGATACAGATTCCATGTTTTTCGTCCGGGCGCCGAAACAGTAGATCCCGACGATATCGCCACCGTGCTGGTAGATGTCGGTGAGCAGATCATCGCCTATACGAATGGCAGGAAGGTCTTGCTCAGCCGCAACAGCAAGCCTTGGCAATGCGACGCGACCATACCGACGTCCTGATCATCGGCGGCGGCCCCGCCGGCGGCGCGGCCGCAATTACCTGTGCGAAAGAAGGTTTGCGTGTGATCCTGGTGGAGCGCGAGGTCTTCGGCAGGGAACGTCCGGGAGAAACACTGCACCCTGGTACAGAACCGCTTCTGCAACGACTAGGATTGGCTGATGCTTTGACAGCTGCTGCGAGCATACGGCACACCGGTATCTGGCTCGAATGGAACGCGCAGCGGCGCTTCGAAGCTTTCGGCGGGAGCAACGACAATCCGTGGCATGGTTTCCAAGTCTGGCGCAGCTTGTTCGACAGCCTGGTTCTAACGCAGGCCCAGCGCCTTGGGGTGGACATCCGCCAGCCATGCATGGCTTTGTCTCCGCTAGTTGCGAACGGCGTAGTGATGGGTGCGCAGACCGATACAGGACACATATCTGCGCCAATTGTTATCGATGCATCCGGTCATCGGCGCCTGTTTGCCCGAAAGTTTGCTCTTCCCATCTCGCGTCACTCGCCGCCGCTTGTTGCGCGCTATGGTTATATAGAGGGCAGCTATCCTGCGGGCGACGATGCGCCACGCTTCACCGCCAACCGCCTTGGCTGGACGTGGAGGGCAAAAGTGCGCCCAGACATTTATCAATGGACCCATCTTCCGTTCGTCAAAGAGAAAATGGGCGTGCGGTGGCGGCCCGAGGAATTTCGCGGACTAGCCCTCAGTGCAAAAACACGAGGCGCCGACGTGACGTGGCGTCTTCTGGACCAAGCTGCAGGGCCGGCATGGTTTGTGGTCGGCGATGCCGCGGCCACCCTCGATCCTGCGTCCTCACACGGCGTGTTGCGTGCAATCATGTCTGGGATGCTGGCGGCGCGTCTGGCATTTGGAATATTGCGACGGCACATGCCGCATCACGCAGCAGCCACAGCTTACCAAACGTGGCTTCAGGACGGGTTCTATAACGACCTGAACCGCCTCAGGCAGTTCTACCGCGATCTCGGCGCTGAGAATTTCACATGACACCTCCTATCGCGCCCGCTTCTTTGCTCAGTTCCAAGATTCGTCCTTAGCCTTAGCCCCTCGCCAAAAAAAGTGCCGGGCCATTCGGATACCTCTGACGCAGCGCCTAACCTCTGCAGCGAGGCAGAACGTAACCGCGTGACGCGAGAAGCGACACAACGCGATGGCCTGCAATTCAAGATGAAGCTAGTTGAGGCTTATCGTCGTTGCGCTGTCGCTGACGAACGCGCAATAGGCGCACCCCTACAGCGGGCAACCTATCCGCCGACCAATTGGCGCATTATCTCAACATACCCCATTTGTCTCTGCGCGCTTTTAGCCCGCATTATCGTTTTGCCGTAACAAATATGAGACGAAAAAAGAAATGTTGCGACAAATATCGAAAAATGTAAAAGTGCTTTCCTATGGGACCGGCTCATGATTCCTGGAAATGAAGCGGCATCGAGAAGGGCAACTCTGTCCTAGCGCTCCGTTTATAAGCCCACCTCTGCGCGAATGAATTCCGTCATTCTGAGTGTGCTTGCCGTTTCGGCGCTCTTGGTGGCGATCAGCATCGTGGTGCCGATCGCGCGCCGCCTGATGCTACCGTACACGCTCGTGCTTGCGGCACTGGGATGTTTGATTGGCCTGTTAGGCTATCTCAACCTCGGCGCCGTCGGATTGGGCGGCCAGATCGCAAGCGGATTGCGTCAGATCGGTCTTCTTGACGACGCCTTTATTTACATCTTCCTCCCGCCCCTGCTGTTTTCTGCAGGTTTGACCGTAGATGTACGCCACATACTGGAAGACATCGGCTACGTGGTGCTGCTCGCATTTGTAGCTGTATTGCTCTGCACGCTATTCGTCGGTTACGGGCTGGATTTGGCCACAGGGCTAGGAATCTTGCCCTGCCTCCTGCTCGGGACAATCGTTTCGACCACCGATACGGCGGCGGTGATCAATATCTTCCGCGAGGCAGGCGCGCCAAAGCGTCTTTCGGCCATTGTTGAGGGTGAAGCGCTTTTTAACGACGCCGCGGCCATCGCGCTATTCGGCCTTTTCCTCGATATGGTCACGCACGGCACCCAGCTAAACATACTCGAAGCGGCGCGGGAGTTCGTTCTCGCTCTCCTTGGCGGGGCGTTCTTCGGCTATGTCATGGCGCGGCTGTGCGGCTCGCTGATATCGCTGTTGCAGGATTCGGTGACGACCGAGGTGACGCTTACTGTCGCGCTTGCATATTTCACTTTTGTCGTGAGCAACGAAATACTGGGTATCTCGGGCGTTGTGGCGACCGTGACGCTGGCGACTTTCGTCGGTTCCGGGAGTCGAACCCGCGTTTCACCGGGATCATGGGAAATCTTACACAACGTTTGGGAGCAGCTCGATTTCTGGGCAACTTCTTTTATCTTCATCATTAGCGCGATGTATATCCCTCGCGCGCTCGATGTGTTTTCGTGGCGCGATGTTGTAAACGTCGCAGTAGTCTTCATCGCAGCATTGGCATCTCGGGGAGTCGTCATCGGCGGCATGATGCCGACGTTCAGCGCGATCGGCGCTTCAAAGCCTCTTCAGAGGGCCTACAAGCTCGTACTGTGGTGGGGCGGCATGCGCGGGGCTGTTACAGTTGCCCTGGCGCTCGCAACAACGGCAACGGACGGGGTACCTTCGCCGGTTCGGCATCTGATCGTATCGACTGCTATTGGTTACGTCATAGCAACTCTGGCCTTGAATGGCTTAACTCTGCGTCCACTGATGCAGTTCTTGCGGTTGGACAAGTTCAACGATCTCGATATGGCATTGCGCACGCGGATGGTTTCGTTGGCGCGCCGTCGCATAAGGCGGGAGTTGGACGAGGTTGCCTCAGCCGTGGGCTGCAACGCCGAAGAAATCAGCAAACTCGTAATTCCAGCGCAGGCTCATAAAGACAAAGCGGCAAAATCTTCGGTCGACATAGCCCAAGCCCTCGACACTTGGTGCAACCACGAACTCGATACCGTTCTGACTTTTCGAGAGCGCGGTCTCATCACACGCCATCATGCAGACATGCTGCGCAATCACGCCGATCGCTTGCTCAATGCGCTCCGGAACGGCGGTGTCAACGGCTACCTCGCCGAACTGCTGAAGCTCCGCAAAGCGGGCGTACATCTTGTTGTGACCTTTTGGCTTCATCGGCGTTTTGAGTGGAATCGCCCGCTCAAGGCCGCAATCGCGGCCCGGATGGAGTTTTTGGTAGCCGAGCTTTTGCTTGTCCGAGAACTCGTCGACCAATGCGAGGCAAACGGTGCAAAATTATTCGGGAAGGAAATCTCCAGCCAACTCAAGAACCTTCTCGGAAACCGCGTGAAGGATACGGAGAAC
>Ga0265313_10003128_pt1 | contig 13671 bp, 12 predicted proteins | sample 4123metaG_FD_203122 | JGI IMG/M metagenome (GOLD analysis project Ga0265313, IMG submission 203122) | Rhizosphere microbial communities from Carex aquatilis grown in University of Washington, Seatle, WA, United States - 4-1-23 metaG | ecosystem: Host-associated > Plants > Roots > Rhizosphere >...
TGCGGATCGCTGGCGGGCGGGCGGGGATGGACGATGCCGGTGACCTGGGCGATGACATAGGACTCGCCGCGCGGCGCCGAAACGATGCCGCCCTGGGCGGCGTCGAAGATTTTCTGCGTCAGGGCTGCGGGTATGGTGGCGTCATCGCCCGTGCGGGACAGCGCGGCGCTTTTCTGCACCGCCAGCTTGAGGGCGGCGGCGATTCCGGCCAGCGACTTCTCCTTCTGCGCCTGCGCCGTCAGCGCCTGGGCCTTGGCGGTCAGCAACTGGCTGCGCTTCTGCGCCGTCCATTGCTTCACCGCTTCGTCGCGAACCTGGTCCAGCGGCTTGAGCTTGGGCGGGGTGGCGCCCACCACCTTCACCACATAATAGGTGCCGCTCTTGGCCTGGACCGGGTCATTGTCCTGGCCGGTCTCGGCCTTGAAGGCGAGGGTGAGGAAGTCGGGATCGGCCGGCACATCCGCCTTGCTGCCGTCGGGCGCCTTGCCTTGGGCATCCACCGACGCGGCATGGCCGACCTTGAGCCCTGCCTTCTTCGCCGCGGCGGCAAGGTCGTCGCCATTCTTGCGCGCGTCGTCAAAGGCGTTGAGCATGTCCACCAGCTTGTCGCCGGCAAGCTGGGTCTGGATGGCGGCGCGGACCTGGTCCTTGACCTCGTCCAATGTGTGATGCTGCCCCGGCACGGTGATCTTGCCGGTCTTGACCAGCACCCAGCCAAAGGCGCCGTTCACCGGCTGGCTGGTTTCGCCCTCCTTGACCGCGAAGGCGGCTTCGGCGACGGGGGCGTCGCCCAGGTCGCTCTTGGTCTTGACGCCCAGCGCGGTGTCGGCGGGCTTGAGGCCCTGGGCGGCGGCGAGCTGCTCGAACGTCGTGCCAGAATCCAGCTTGGCGCGGGCGGCGCGGGCGGCGGCCTCGTCCTTGAAGTTGATCTGGTAGAGCTCGCGCTTCTCCGGCACATTATAGGCGGACTGGCGGGCGGCGAATTCGTCGGCGACCATCTTGTCGGTGATCGTCACCGGCACATCGGCCGGCGAGGCCCAGGCATATTGCAGGTCGCGATATTCCGGGGTGGAGAAATGCGCCGTATTGTCCTTGACGAAGGCGGCGAGGGTCTTGTCGTCGGGCGGCGCGATGGCACCGGCGGCTTCGGGCGGCACCACGACAAAATCGGCGGCGCGCTTCTCGTTGATGTAGAGGAACAGCGCCAGGCTGTATTCCGGCGGCAGGCCGAAAAAGCTTTCCGCCGCCGAACTCAACTGGGCGCGGGTCATGTCCTCGCGCACCTCGGCGAGGAAGTCGTTCTCGCCGTCATAGCTGTTGGCCTGCATCGCGGCCAGGAAGGTGTTGCGGTCGAACTGGCCGGTCGGGCCGCGGAAGGCGGGCAGGGCGCGCACCGCCGCCGCCACCTGCGCATCGGAGGTGGTCAGGCCCAGCTTGGCGGCGTAATTGTCCAGCGCGGTGCGGGTGACCATCTGCTGGGCCACCGTCATGCCCAGGCCCATCTTCTGCGCCATGTCGGGCGTGATATCGATGCCCAGGCGCTGGCCCTCGTCGCGCACGGTGCTGTGGTAGATGCGGCTGAAGGTCTTGCGGTCGATCTCATGACCGCCCACCGTCGCCACCGCGGTGGAGGACTGGCCCATGAAGACGTCGGCCACGCCCCAGACCACGAAGCTGAGCGCCAGCCCGCCCATCAGGATGGTGGCGACAAAGGATTTGGAGACGCGGTGAAACCATTCGATCATGAAAAAGGTCCTGTGGGCGCAAAGGCCGCGGATGATAAGGAGGGGGCCTGCTTCCGGCAAGCCGCGTTTTTGGCCTAATACTTGGAAAAACAGGGAGGAATTGATGCGTTCGCTGGTCGCCGGAAACTGGAAGATGAACGGGGCGGGGGAGGCTGACCTGGCCAAGTTCGCCGCCCTGAAGGCGGCGCTGGCCGACTTGTCCAATGGAAGTGGGGCGCCCTGCGATGTGCTGGTCTGCCCGCCCGCCACCATGATCGCCCAGGCGGCCTGGGTCACCAAGGGCGCCTTCGCCATCGGCGGGCAGGATTGCCATGCCCAGCCTTCCGGCGCCTTCACCGGCGACATCAGCGCCGAGATGCTCAAGGCCTCCGGCGCCAGCCATGTCATTGTCGGCCATTCCGAGCGTCGCCAGTATCATGGCGAAAAGGATGCCGATGTCGCGGCCAAGGCCAAGGCGGCCTGGCGCGCCGGGTTGATCGCCATCATCTGCATCGGCGAGACGCTTGCGGAGCGAGAGGCGGGCAAGGCGAACCCTGTCTGCCATGCCCAGATCGGCGGCAGCATTCCGGACGGCGCCACCGCCGCCAACACCGTGCTGGCCTATGAACCGGTCTGGGCCATCGGCACCGGCAAGACTCCAAGCCTGGACGACATCGCCGCCATGCATGCCCATCTGCGCGGCTGCCTGAAGGAACGCTGCGGCGGCGAGGGCAGCGGGATGCTGATCCTCTATGGCGGCTCGGTGAAGCCGGACAATGCCGCCACCATCCTGGCGCTGCCCGATGTCGGCGGGGCGCTGGTGGGCGGGGCGAGCCTGAAGGTGGCCGATTTCATGGGCATTATCAGCGCCGCGCCCAAGTCTTGATTTTGAACCCCTCCGCCCTTCGCACATTATCGGCCGCAAGCGGCCTGGCGTGCTAGGGGCGCCTCCCCTTCCCGGCGCTTCGCGCCCAAGGGGAGGCGCGGGTGAGACAAGGTTTCACACTTATTAGGGACTGTTAACCAAGCCTTTCGACCCTTCCTTAACAGGCCGCGCCGCATTCTTCGCCTCAAACAACCAGAAAGGTTGCGTGGGGTTATGGGACGACTGTCCTTCGAAGCGGTCGATGCGCTTATCTACGATCCGGTGTCGGCCAACCGCACCGCGACGCGCGCCGCGCTTTATGCGCTCGGCTTCCGCCGCACCACCACCGTCTCCACGCTGGAAGCCTTTGTCGGCAATATCCAGAAAGCGCCGCCCGACATCGCCTTGTGCGAGGCGCAGGGCGCCGTCGAGGAACTCTGCGGCACCATCCAGAGGCTGCGCCAGGGCAGCACCGGGCATAATCCCTTCATCGTCATCATTGTCACCGCCTGGGAGAAGAACACCGGCCTGATCAACCGTGTGCTGTCCTCCGGCGCCGACGATCTGCTGCTGCGGCCCTTCTCCACCGGCCTTCTGGGCCAGCGCATCGAGGCCCATATCGAGCGGCGCAAGGGCTTCGTCATTACCAGCGACTATGTCGGCCCCGACCGCCGCAAGGAGGACAGCACCCGCCCCAACAGCGCCGAACTCTTCGCGCCGCCCAATTCGCTCAAGCTCAAGGCCAAGGACAAGCTGCCGCCCGATGTGGTCAGCAAGCTCCTGGATACCGAACTGAAATCCGCGCGCGAAATGATGCAGGGCGAGAAGCTGCGCCGCGATTCCTTCCAGGCCTGCATCCTGTGGCGGCTGATGCAGGAGCTGCTGCCGGCCCGCGAGGCGCCGCGGGAAATCGGCCGGCTGACCGAACTGGCGGCCTCCATCGGCCGGCGCAGCCGCGAGCAGGAGAAGCCGGCGGCGGCGGACTGGTGCGACCAGATGGTGGCGGCCTGCGATGGGCTGAAGCTGGGGGTGGACCGTAACGCCTCGATGCACCTGCTGGGCCATGCGGCGCTCAGCCTGCATAATGTCTTCCATCCCGAGAAATCCTCGGCGGACCAGCTTTCGGAAATCGACGCCACTATCGCCATCATCCGCGCCCGCAACCAGGCGCAAGCCATAGCCGTTTAAACCAGCGCGAGATCCTGCGGTTGTGTTGACGGGAACACCGCCGTCACCTGCGCCTGCGACAGGCCATAGGCTTTTTGCAGTACGCCGCCGATCAGGCCGCGATAATCGTTCAGCACCGGCAGGTCGCGATCCTGGAACAGGGCGCCTTGCGCGATCTGGCTCTGCCGTCCGGCGATGCGCCCGCCCTTGATGCCGCCGCCCAGCACCCAATAGGTGCTGCCATGGCCATGGTCGGTGCCGCGGTTGCCGTTCTCGCGGAAGGTGCGGCCGAATTCGCTGACCACGATGACGATGGTGTCGTTCCAGCGTTCGCCCAGGGTGGACGCCAGCAGCGCCAGCCCGCGCCCCAGCTCGCCGATGCGGCCTGCCAGATAGCCTTCGGCGCCGCCCTGGTTCACATGCGTGTCCCAGCCGCCGATATCGACAAAGCCGAGATTGTATTTGTCGCGCATCAAGACGCCGATGCGCTGGGCGGATTGTTCAAAGCCCCTGGCGCTGACCGCGTCGCGGCTGGCGGCCTGCATTTCCTGGCTCAGGGCTTCGTAGACCTGGCTTTGCACCGCGAAGCCCTGGGCCACGGCGGGCGCCAGTTCCTGGCCCTGATACATGGTCTGGATCAGGTCGGCATTGCGCGCCGCAAGGCCGGGACGCCCCGCGAAATTCAGGGCGATGTTGGGCACCGGCGCGCCGCCGCGGAAGGAAAGCGGCAGCTGGGCGGTGAAGGCGATGGGGGTGTTGCCCGCCACCACCTGCGCCGCGCGGCCGAGGAAACCGGAGCGGTAATTGCGCGATCCGTCTATCGGCTGACCCAGTTCGATCGTGTCCTGGGTTTCGAAATGCGACCGTGAGACATCCTCGGTGCCGGCGAAGGGCACGAAGGCGATCTGGTTTTTCTGCCAGAGGGGATAAATCGACTCCGCCAGCGCCGGATGCAGGCCCCACTCGCCGGTCAGCGCCAGGGTCTTGTCCTTCGGGACGGCCAGGTTGGGCCGTGCGGCGTAATAGAAGTCGCTGGCGACCGGCACCACGATATTGGCGGCGTCATAGGCGCCGCGCAGGAACACCACCAGCAGGCGCGGCGCGGTCTGGGCGGGCAGGGCGTAGAGACGCCCGGCGGTGAACAGCGGAGCGGCATAAAGAGCGGATTTGAGAAGTGAGCGGCGGTCCATCATGACCTCCTTCAGCGATACATGAATTCGGGGGAAGACAGGAACAGCATGTTCCAGTCGGCGGGATTGTTGGCCCTGGCCAGGGCGTCACGCGTTGCCGGCGCCATGCTGGCCAGCAGCGCCTGGGCGTAAGGCGTGTCCTTCAGGTCCGGCGGCGGCGTTTGCGGCTGGCGGGCCAGCGCTGCTTCGGTCGGCACCGCGCCGCGCCCGCCGCGGCCCTGCGGCGTGGTGTCGGGCAGCAGCAGGCTGGGCCGTCCCGCCCCCGCCACGGTGGCGATCTCGAAGCGGGTTTCCATTCCGCCGGGTCCGTTCCAGGCATCGGCGCTCATGGCATAGCCGTCGGGCGTCTCATGGCCGTAGAGCGGCTCGCCCATGCGCGCCAGCCAGTTGATCACCGGCGTGAGAGTCTGCACCGGCGTCTCGCCATAGGCGGCGCGCACCGCCGAGACGGCATAGTGCACGGGATCCTTGAATTTGCCCTCGGTTGCAAGACTGGCGGTGAATTCCGGCGCGTTGAACAGCGTGGTCAGGACGGCGGTGATGTCGCCATCGGTTTTCTGGAAGGTGGCGGCCATGGCGGTGACCAGCCGCTCGGGCGGGGCATCGCAGCAGAAGAACTCGGCAAGCTCCCGGGAAACATGGCGCGCCGTGGCGGGCTGACGGCTCAGCATGGTGAGGGCGGTGATCGCTTCTTCCACGCCGCTACCGCGGATGGTCTGGCCGAGAAAGTGCTTGTCGCCGGTATCGTGGCGCGCCGGCGCGAAGGCGATGCCGTCTTCGCCGGCCCGCAGCGCCCGGGCCGCCAGCAGCGGCCGCGCCTGCGCCCCGAAATTGGCGCCAACGCCGGTAAGGATGCGCGCCAGTTCCTGCACGTCCTTCTGGCTGTAGCCGGAGCCCACGCCCATGGTGTGCAGCTCCATGATCTCGCGGGCGAAATTTTCGTTGATATGGCCGACGGCATTCTGCTGATTGTCGAGATATTGCAGCATCGCCGGATGGAAGGCTGTGGCCATCAGCAGGTCGCGGAACTTGCCCAGCACATGCGGGCGGATGGCATGCTCTTCATAGTCGCCGACCATGGCGGCGATGACGCCCTTGCGCTGGCTGACATTGAAATGGTTGAACCAGAACCACACCAGCTGCTCGCGCAACTGGTTCTTCGAATAGATGTCGCGCAGCAGGGCGCGGGTCGCCGCCTGGCGGGCGTAGTCCGTCAGCGTCTGGCGATATTGCATCTGGGCGGGATTGCGCTGCGGCTGGTCCTGCCCCTGCGTCGTCGCATTGGCCGCCATCCGGCGCTGTTGCTGCACGGCCTGGCGGGCCATCCCGACATCGGCGGCGATTTCGCTTAAGCGCAGCTGGCTGATCGGCATGGCGTCGATCTCGGCCTGGATGGCAGGCGGCAGGCCGTCATCGTTCGAAGGATGAAGCTGTTCCTGCAGGTAGCGGGCAGGATCGGCCACGGGCGGGCCGCCGCCCCAGCCGATGCGGTCGGCAAGCGCTATGGCCGCAGGCCGGGCCCCGGCCGACGCGGTTACCGATGCGGCCAGAAGGCAAAGTCCCGCCAGGGCGGGCCGGAAAGCAGTCATCGAAAGGCTCCTTGGATTCCCTGAACGTAACGCCGGGCCCCTCCAAAGAACCTTTAGAATACAACAGTTTTTTGTCCCTGGGCGATAAAATCCCTGCAATGATTGGGGCCATTCCGGGACAGAAGCATTGCAATCGCCGGGGGATGCATTACATCCCGCCCGGCCCGAAACCGTGTCCGGAATAGTTCCCCATGCAGACCGTCCTTCTCACCGCTGAAGTGCTTGTCGCGGTGGCGCTGATCATCATCGTGCTGCTGCAGCGCTCCGAGGGCGGCGGGTTGGGGATGGGCGGCGGTTCCACCGCCGGCGGCCTTTTCAGCGCCCGTGGCGCGGCCGACGCGCTCACCCGCACCACCAGCATCCTGGCCTTTCTTTTCATCGTCATCTGCCTGGGGCTGAACGTCCTCGCCCTCAAGGGCCGCCCCGAAACGAACGCCTCGATCCTGGACACGCCGGCCGGCACCTCGCCGGCCAAGCCCCTTGCGCCCGCACCGAAGGCGCCGGCCGTCCCCAAGCCCCAGTAGCGGCTGAAATTCCGGCATCTCGCCGGGCGCAAAATATTTTCAAATTTAGCGCTTGCGCCCCTGTGGCCATTTGTTAATGGTCGCCTCCCATGGCCCGGTTGATCTTCATCACCGGCGGCGTGGTCTCTTCCCTGGGAAAAGGTCTTGCGTCCGCCGCTCTCGGCGCGCTTTTGCAGGCGCGCGGCTACAAGGTCCGCCTGCGCAAGCTGGACCCCTATCTCAACGTCGATCCGGGCACCATGAGCCCGTTCCAGCATGGCGAAGTCTATGTCACCGATGACGGGGCGGAGACCGATCTCGATCTCGGCCATTATGAGCGCTTCACCGGCGTCTCGGCCCGCAAGTCGGACAATGTCACGTCGGGCCGCATCTACAGCCAGGTGATCGAGAAGGAGCGCAAGGGCGGTTATCTCGGCCGCACCGTGCAGGTGATCCCCCACGTCACCGACATGATCAAGGAATTCGTCATGGCCGATACCGACGGCCTGGATTTCCTGCTGGTCGAGATTGGCGGCACGGTGGGCGACATTGAAGGCCTGCCTTTCTTCGAGGCCATCCGCCAGTTGCACAATGATCTGGGCCGCGGCCAGACCGCCTTCATTCACCTGACTCTGGTGCCCTATATCGAGGCGGCGGGCGAACTGAAGACCAAGCCGACCCAGCACAGCGTCAAGGAACTGCGCGCCATCGGCATCCAGCCCGACATTCTTCTGTGCCGCACCAGCCATCCCTTGCCCGACGACGACCGCAAGAAGATCGGGCTGTTCTGCAACCTGCCGGCCGAGCGGGTGATTCCGGCGATGGACCTGGACACCATCTATCGCGTGCCGGTGGCGTATCACCAGGTCGGCCTCGACACGCAATTGCTCAAGGTCTTCGGCATCGAGAACGCGCCCGAGCCCGACCTGACACGCTGGGACGATGTGGTGCACCGGGTGAAGAATCCGGAAGGCGAAGTCCGCATCGCCATCGTCGGCAAATACATGCAGGTCAAGGACAGCTACAAATCTCTGTCCGAGGCCTTGGCCCATGGCGGCCTAGCCAACAACGTCAAGGTCCACCTGGACTGGATCGACAGCGAGGTTTTCGAGCGCGAGAACGCCGCTTCCTTCCTGGAGGATGTGGACGGGATTCTGGTCCCCGGCGGTTTCGGCGAGCGCGGCACCGAAGGCAAGATTGGCGCGGTGCGCTTCGCCCGCGAGAAGCAGGTACCATTTTTCGGCATCTGCTACGGGCTGCACATGGCTGTGATCGAGGCGGCGCGCGACCTGGCTGGCCTTGAAGGGGCGGGCACCAGCGAGATCGGCAACCCCAAGCACCCCGTCATCGGCCTGATGACCGAATGGGTGAAGGGCAACCAGGTCGAAAGCCGCGCCGCCGATGGCGACATGGGCGGCACCATGCGCCTGGGCGCGTATGACGCCATACTGACGCCGGGCTCACGCGTGGCGGAAGTCTATGGCACCACCACCATCAGCGAACGCCATCGCCACCGCTATGAAGTGAACACCAACTACGCCAAGCAGCTTTCAAAGCATGGCATGGAAGTCTCGGGCTGGTCGCCGGACGGGCGGTTGCCGGAGATCATGGAAATTCCCGACCATCCCTGGTTCATCGGCGTCCAGTTCCATCCCGAACTGAAGTCGCGGCCGCTGGAGCCGCATCCTCTGTTCACGTCGTTCATCGCCGCGGCGATGAAACGGAGCCGGCTGGTTTAAGCGCCCTTGGTGGCCATCCACGCCGCCACCACCGGCTTGGGGATCGCGTGATAGGCATTGCTGGGTTTCTGCGCCGAGACCGCGCTGGTGCGGGTCAGCCGCACATGCCAGCCGCCCGCGCCTTCGATAGCAAGGCAGTCATCCACCGCCAGCAGATCGTCCTTGTGCGGCTCGGTGACGCCGGCGGTGAAATGCAGCGCCAGGGCGGCGGCCTTGGCCTGCGGTTCCTCAGCAGCGACATGGAAGCTGGCGGCGTGCAGTTCGGTGAAATCACTGCCGTTATAGGCGCCGAGATTCACGAAAAAGAGCTTCTCTTTCTGTCCCGGCGGCGCCTTTACCAGTTCGATCTTCCAGCCATCGACGATATCGAGTTCAAGAAAGCTGTCGATATGCACCCGGCCGGGCGTGCCGAACCATTTGTCGAGGATCTGCTCATAGCAATCCTCGATGGCTTCGCCCGCCACGAAGACCATGTCGTGCAGTTCGATGGCGGCGCGGGGCGCGCGTCCGCCGAGATAGACAGCGAACAGCCTGGTATCCATTCGTTCAGGGTGTCGCGCCGAAAGGATTGGGAGGCGGCAGCACCTGCTGCTCGCGCAGCCGGTCCTGGGCCATGCTCTGCTGCAGTTGCAGATTGTTGAGCTGCGATTGGGTGTTCATCTGGTTGATCTGCGCCTGGGTCTGGGCCTGCTGGGAGGCGAGGCTTTGCGGCTGGAGCAGCGACGGAGCCGTCGCGACATAGCCGCCGCCGCCGCGGATTGCGCCGCCTTCCATGGTGATCATGTCGCGGCGGGTCTGGATCAGGAGCGACTGCAGGTGGTTCACATCATCGCGCAGCGCCTGGTTCTCCTTTTCCAGCGCCTCGATCCGCGCCACCAGGCTGGGCGGCTTGGCGGTCTGGGCGAGCGCCGGCGCAATCAGCAGTGCGGCGACGGCAAAAGCGGGAAGCAGGCGCGAAGCGGTCATGGCGGCCTCCGGTTGAAGCGGGGCAAGGCTACCACGCCCGCGGGGTGCGCCTAATTGGATTTCGGCGGTGGCGGTGGCGGTGGCGGCGGAGGCGGAGGCGGGGGTGGTGCCGGCGGGAAGGGCGTGGCGAATGGCGACGGTGGTGGAAAGGCCTGCTGCTCGCGCTGGCGATCCTGGGCCATGCTTTGCTGCAGCTGCAGATTGTTGAGCTGGGTCTGCTGGTTCTGCTGGTCTAGTTGCGCCTGGGTCTGGGCCTGCTGGTCGGCGAGGCTTTGCGGCTGGGGCTGGGCCGCCGCCGGGGCGGTGAAGGGGGAGGCCGCCAGCAACATCAGTCCGAGGGTTTTCTGCAGCTTTGTCATGCCTATGTAAGAAGAAGCGGATGTGCTGGTTCCGTTAACAAGGGTTCAGGACAAAAGGAATCATTAACTATCGCGCCCTATCCTTGGGCGATGGACCGGATTTGCGCTTATTCCCCGCGCCGTCTTCCGCTTGGCTTTATGGGGCTTGGCCTTCTGGCGCTCGTCTGCGCCCTGGCGTCCATGCCCGCGCAGGGCCAGATGGTCGGCGGCGGCGTCAACGGCATGGCGGAAGCACAAGCGGCGCAATTGGCGCAGCAGAACGGCAGCAATGTCGTGGCGATGCCGGCCGGCGGCACCACCACCAATAACGGCACTCCCCGCCCCACCATCAACGGCCAGGGCGATCCTTACGCCGTGACCGGTATTCAAGGCGCCGCGACCGGCCAGTATGCCGCGCCGATGGGTTATTCCCCCTCCATGATGCCGGCATCAGGCCTGCAGACCAGCCCGTCCGGCAGCGTCCAGAACAATGGCGGCACGCCCGGCGCTTATGGCGGCGCGGGCGAGCCGGTGAACGCTCCCAATTATTCCATTCAGGCCCAGCCGATGGGCGGAGTTTACGGCGCGCCGCAATACATGCCGGCCCAGCCGCAATATGCGCCGCAGCAGCAAGCCGCCCAGTCCAACCCGAACATGGTGGCGACCTCGCCCGCCTTCAATCAGATTGCGTCGCCCTATGCCGCCGCGCGCGCGCCGCCGCCCTCCTATGGCGCGCCTTATGGTGGAGCGCCCTATGGGCCGCCGCCCGTGATGGAAGGCGGCTACACGCTGGGGCCCGGCGACAAGATCCACCTGACCGTGTTCGGCGAATCCGATCTCACCAACGATTATATTGTCGACGGCAACGGCAATATCCGGCTGCCGCTGGGCGGCATCGTCCGCGCCGCCGGCAACACCGCCCAGAGTCTGGAGGCCGCGGTCTATTACGCGCTGGTGCCCAATTATCTGCGCAATCCGCGCCTGACGGTGGACATCCTCGCCTACCGGCCGGTCTATGTCGTCGGTCAGGTGCTGAAGCCGGGTCAGTTTGCCTATGTCAACGACATGACGATGATGAACGCCATCGGCATGGCGGGCGGCTTTACCCAGCAGGCGCGGGAAAGTTCGGTCTATGTCCGCCATGAAGGCGATCCGGTGGAACAGGAAGTCCCCACCAACATGCCGCTGCTGATCCGGCCCGGCGACACCGTCCGCGTCGACACCACCCTGTTCTGGGACGCGATGAACATGATCTCGCCGCTCTCCGGCCCGGCGGCCCTGGCCGTGCATCCTTGATATACCGGCGATGATGGGCATTTTGGGCTGGGCTGTCGGCCGCCTCCCCAGGACGTGGACGTCATGCTAACGTCCGGCCACAAATAACCCTTGGGGAGATTCCATGAAACGTCCTGCCGCCGCGCTGCTGCTCAGCGCCCTCGCAACACCCGTTCTCGCCCAGGCGCCGATGCCGCCGGCCCCGGCCGCCCTGGCGGCGGAAAAGCAGATTCCGATGGACCAGGCGCTGGCCGCGGCCCAGGCCGCGATTGAAGCCTGCCTGGCCAAGAAGTCGGCGGCGACGGTGGAGATCGTCGATCTCAACGGTCTTGCCAAGGTGGTGCTGTCGGCCGATGGCGCCCGCTCCAACTCCTTCGACTATATGCGCATGAAGGCCTACACCGTGCTGAAGAAGGGCATGTCGTCCGCCGCCTATGGCAAGATCGCCAAGCTGACGCCGGGCCAGCCGATCGAGGGCGATCCGCAGCTGATCCAGTATGGCGGCGGCCAGCCCATCATGAAGAACGGCGCGATGATCGGCGCGATCTCGGTCTCCGGCCCCACCGGCCAGGTCGATGACGATGCCTGCGCCGCCGCCGGCCTGGCCAAGTTTCACCTCTAGGAGATTTCAATGAACCGTTTTGTCTGCGCGCTGATGTTCGGCGCCGTCCTCGTTACGCCCGTGATGGCCCAGCCGGGCCGTGGCGCCCCGCCGCCCACGCCCCTGGGTGTTGCCGGCAACGCCACCCCGGTGGCGATCACGCCCGACAAGGAGATTCCCTTCGATCAGGCGATGGACGCCGCCCGCACGGCGATGGACGCTTGCCTGGCGCTGCCGCGCAAGTCGCAGGCTGTGGTGATGGTGGTGGACCTCAACGGCAATATCCGCGTCGCGCTGTCGCCCGACGGCACCGGTCTGCCGTTCTACGACTATGCCCGCCGCAAAGCCTATACCGTGCTGAAGAAGGGCATGGCGTCCGGCGACTTCGCCAAGCTGCCCGATGTGGTGGCGACGCCGCGCGGCGCGCCCTTCCAGGGCGATCCGCAACTGATCAACTTCCCCGGCGCTTCGCCGATCATGAAGAATGGCTTGCTGATCGGGGCGTTGGCGGTTTCAGGTCCCACCGGCGGCGGCGAGGACGAGAAATGCACCGCCGCGGGGATGGCGAAATTCCATCTCTGATTGCTTTTGCAATGATGCCAAATAGGCCGAAGGGAAACCTCCGGCCTATTTGTTTTTGCGGGGCGCGGGGCTAGGCTTCGCGCAAACAACAGGCAGGGACACGCCATGAGCCAGGACAAAGAGTTTTCACGCCGCAAGCTGATGCTGAAGATTGCGGCGGCCGGCGCGGCGGTGCCGCTGATCGGGCAGATGGCGCAGGCGCAGCCCGTACCGGCTCCTGCTGCTCCCGCACCCGGCCGTGGCCCGCGCGGGCCATTCCGCGTGCGCAACGGGCGCGGTCCGATCAAGGTGCTGTTCATCACCGGCGACCATCCCTTCAGCTATGACCAGCTCTTCTCGATGTTCGACATTTTTGGCGAGGACATCAGCTGGAACCATGTCAGCCAGCCTGCCGCCGAGCAGTTCTTCAGCCCGGAGATGGCGGCGCCCTATGACGTCTTCGTGCTCTACGACCGCGCCGGGCGCACGCCGCGCACTGCCGCCGAAGGCATGGCGCATGAAGCGGGCGACCGCACGCCGCAAGGCCGCGATGTCAATTTCCGCACACCCTCGCCGGCCCTGAAGCGCGGCATCAAGGCGATGCTGACCCAGGGCAAGGGACTGGTGCTGTTCCACCATGCCATCGCCTCCTGGGTGCATACCTGGCCCGAATATGTGGAGATGATGGGCGGGGCCTGCGACTGGGATTATCCGCAGACCATCCGTGGCGTGAATTATCCCTTCTCCGGCTTTCGCGGCGGCGTGCAGCAGCACATCAGCGTGCTGGACAAGAGCCATCCCATCACCCAGGGGCTGGGCGATGGCTTCGACATCGTCGATGAAACCTATCTCTGCCCGATCTTTCCGGAGACCTTCCATCCGCTGCTGAGGACCGACTTCGTGCCCATCGCCGCCAATTTTCCGGCGCAGGTAGCCGCGTCCGGCGGCAACTATGCCCATCCGCCAGGCCAGCCCTATACCGGCTGGTACAAGGCGGTGGAGAACAGCCCCATGGCCTATATCCAGCACGGCCATGGCCCCGATGCCTGGAACAACGAGGCCTTCCAGAAGCTGATGCTGAACGCGATCAAATGGGCGGCCTCGAAAGAAGCCCATGACTGGGCCCGCGCCAACCACAAGGCGATCTTCACTT
>Ga0265313_10003129_pt1 | contig 13669 bp, 13 predicted proteins | sample 4123metaG_FD_203122 | JGI IMG/M metagenome (GOLD analysis project Ga0265313, IMG submission 203122) | Rhizosphere microbial communities from Carex aquatilis grown in University of Washington, Seatle, WA, United States - 4-1-23 metaG | ecosystem: Host-associated > Plants > Roots > Rhizosphere >...
GCGACGGCACGATCGTGCGGGCGTTCCTCACCAGCGCGGCACGACTCGCCGTCGGCTACTCGCTCGCCCTCGTCACCGGCGTTCCGCTCGGGATAGGCCTCGCCCGCTCCCGCGCGGTCAAGCAATCGTTGGGCCCGATCGTCCTCGGCCTGAGCTCCGTGCCGTCGATCTGCTGGCTGCCGCTCGCAATCCTGTGGTTCGGGCTGAGCGAGTGGGCCATCCAGCTCGTCGTCATCCTCGGCGCCGCGCTTCCGGTCGCCGTCGCCACCGAGAATTCCGTGAAACACGTCCCGCCGTCGATCGAGCGCGCGGCGCGGACGATGGGCGCACGCGGTGCACGACTCATGCTCACCGTCACGCTGCCGGCCGCGCTCCCGGGGATCCTCGGCGGAGCGAAGATAGGCTGGACGTTCGCGCTCCGCTCTCTCATGGCCGGCGAGCTCCTCTTCGTTTCGGGAGGCCTGGGCCAACTGCTCGAAACGGGCCGAGACCTCGGCGACACGGCGCTCGTCCTCGCGGTGGTGGTCGTCATCGTGGCGCTGGGTCGTGTGAGCGAAGCGCTCCTGTTTTCGCGCGCCGATCGAGCCATCGCGCGCCGTTGGGGAGTGGAGAGCGTATGAACGGCGAGGGCGTGCGCGCCGTGCACCGCGGGAAGGTTTGGCTTGTCGGCGCGGGACCGGGGGATCCCGAGCTTCTGACCGTTCGAGCCTACAAGCTCATAGCGGACGCCCGCGTCATCGCCTACGACGAGCTCGTCTCGCCCGCTGTCCTCGCGCTCGCTCCCGCCGATGCGGAGCGCATCCCGGTCGGCAGGCGGGCGAGCGGCTGCCAGCATCACGAGGCGCGCATCCACCCGCTCGTCGTCGTGCGGGCGCTCGAGGGCAACGAGGTCGTGAGGCTCAAGGGCGGCGACCCCCTCGTGTTCGGGCGGGGCGGGGAAGAAGCGCAGGAGCTCGCTGCCGCGCGCATCCCCTTCGAAATCGTGCCGGGCATCTCGGCGGCTCTCGCCGCCGCCGCGCGCACCGGAATCCCCCTCACCCACCGCGACTGCGCTTCCAGCGTGACGCTCGCGACAGCGCACGCGGCGCGCGAGGGCGAAGTAAACCTCGACACCGTACCGGCGGCCGGCACCGTCGTCTTTTACATGGGACTCGCGCGAATCGACGTGACTTGCGCGGCTCTCATCGCCGGCGGCCGCTCGGCGGAGACGCCGGCTGCCGTCGTTTCCAAAGCCACGCTGCCCGACGAGCGAGTCGTCTTCGGAACCCTGGCCGACATCGGGGCGCGCGTTCGCGACGCGCACCTCGAAGCCCCGGCGCTGCTCGTCGTCGGCGACGTCGTCGCCTGGCGCGTCGAGAGCCCGGCCGAGTCGGTGGGGAACGTCGGCGATCGCACCGCAACTGGCTAAAACGGAACTACGCTCTCGCGCTTCGCCCTGTCGAACCCGGAGAACACCCCGGCAACCGTCGAGGTCTCCGCGGTCGATGCGTCGGGCGGAGCGCCTCACGCCGCCGCAGCGCGAGCGACAGCAGACACGACCGACAGCAGGCGCGAATCTCGCACACGTGCTCCGTAGAATCTCCGGGCTCTCGCGTTGCGGGAGCCGCTATTCTCGGCCGATGCGCCGGATCGTCGCGCTGGCTCTGGGATGTGGCTCGGCGGTGTTCGCCTTGGCGTGTGGCGGAGTTCGATTCACGGTCGACCAGGCGTCGCCCGACGCGACGGCGGACGCGGGAGACGACGTTTCGTCGGACGGCGTCTCGGACGCGCCGGACGAGGCTTCGCGAGACGCTTCGAACCCGGGCGACGCTCGGCGCGACGTCTCGAACGCCGACGACGCTTCGGAAGCGGGCGAAGAGGACGTGGCCGATGCGGCCGACGAGCCCGACGCCGCCGAACCTCACGACGCGCGCGACGAAAAAGGCAACGACGCGCGCGCGCCCTTCGATGCGGCCGACGAAGACGTGGTCGTCGACGCGGGGCGCGGCTGCACCGGAGGTTTTGCGTGCATACCCGCTGTGCCCGCCGGCTGGACGGGACCCTACGAACTCTCCGCGGGCGCGCTCGCAGCGCCCTGCGACCCCGCCTTTTCGGGATCGGCACTGATCGGCTACGCGGGACTGACCGCGGGATCCGCCGTCTGCGGGTGCTCGTGCGACGTCTTGCCGGCACCGCCCTGCCCGCCCCTGACGATCGAGTTTTACGCAACGTCGGCTGGCTGCAGCGCGGTTGGAGCCATGCCCTGTTCGAGCGCGACCCTGAGCCCGGGAGCGTGTACGACCGCCGACGCCCTGCAAAACTGCGACGCGGGCGTCGCCGGGGTCGTCATGAACGTACCGGCATCCCCGCCCGCGCCGGCGAGTTGCACGGCGCTGCCGACCACCGCACTGCCGAAGTCGACATGGGCGACCACGGCACGCGCCTGCGGCGCTCTTCTCCCGCCTGTCGCCGGCGGCTGCCCCACGGGCAACGTCTGCGCTCCCGCTCCCGCAGCTCCATTCCAAGCGAGCCTCTGCGTCGAGCAAGCCGGGGATGTCGCCTGCCCATCGCCCGACTCATCGACGGGATACGGCGTCAAGCACGTGTACTACGGCGGCGTCGACGACCTGCGCGGCTGCTCCACCTGCTCTTGCACGCCGGTCAGCGGCGCTTCGTGCACGGTCACCGTCAATCAGTATCCGTCGACGAACGGGACTTGCGCGGGCATGCCCGTCATCTACGGCGCCGGCGCATGCCAGCCGGTGCAGCAGCCGGCCGACCTGCAGCTCGCCCTTACCCCTTCCATCGCGTCGTGCACGTCGAGCACGACCACCCCGACGGGCGCAGCGAGTCCGACCAAACCGATGACGTTCTGCTGCACCCCATGACGAGCCCCAGTCCGCTTGTCCGCGTTGGAGCCGGGGGATCCGCTCACCCGGCGCGCCGCTTGAAAGCCTTCACGAGCTCTCCGAACCGGTCGCCCATCGGCGTACCCTCGGCTCGCCACACGGCGCGAATCCGTTTCGCGTGTTCCACCCACGCCTCTCCGGGGAGGAGCTCCTCGATGATCTCGCGCAGCAAGCGGGACAACGCGGGCGTCGCGCCCGACGACGATATCGCGACCGTGAACGGCGGGCGCACGACGACCGCCCCCGAGTACGCGCTGGCGTTGTCGGGATCGTCCACCGCGACGACGAAGATGCGTCGCGATTGCGCCGCGACGGACGCCAGCCGCTGCGCCTGCGGGTCGGAGGTCGCCGCAACCATGAGCCACGCCCCATCGGCGTCCCCGTCCTCGAACGGACCCTCGCGCCAATCGATCGTCCCCTCGCGCGCCAGCCGGCACACGCCCTCCGTCGCGGTGGGCGCGACGACTCGGACGCGCGCTCCCGCCGCGAGCAGACTCGCGATCTTGCTTTCGGCGACCGGCCCGGCGCCCACCACCAGGACAGCCCTCCCGGCGAGCTTCAAGAACAGCGGGTAGAGGCCGGCTTGGTCGGAGGCCATTGTCCCGACTCTACTTCCAGTTTGCAGGCGATGCCCGCCGCCTCGAGGCGGCGCGCGCTCGTCTCGAGCGCGAGCGCGCCCACGTCGACTCCGACGAACCGACGCTCGAGCTTCGCCGCGGCAACGAGCGTCGTGCCCGAACCGCAGAAGGGATCCACCACCAGGCCGCCCGCGTTGCTCGATGCGCGTACGATCCGCTCCAGCAGCTTGAGCGGTTTCTGCGTCGGATATCCCGTCGCCTCCCGCCGCAGCGGGGTGTTGGCGACCATCGCGGGACAGTCGGTCCAAACGCTTCCGATCGCGCGTCCCGCGTCGGCGTAGTAGCGGTACTTGCGGCCGCCGACCGCGCGTTCGCGGTAGCGTCGGCCCGCGTCGTCCAGGCGATCGAAGTGCATCGCCAAGCTGGTTGCGGCGAATGGCTCGCGAAGGTCCGGGTCCCGAGCGTTCCATACGAACTCGCGCCCTCGCGCGTACATCAGCAACGTCTGATGGGTCAGGCCCGGACCCCGGCGCGCGCCGCGGACGCCGTTGCCCGTCGCCCAGACGATTTCACCCAGGAATGAAGCCCGCCCAAAGACTCGATCGCACGCCACTTTTGCTTCGTGCACCGCGCGATGGTCGAGGTGGAGCCACATGGTGCCATCGTTCCCGAGACAGTCCCGCACGACGGCCACCCGCGCCTCGAGCCAGTGAAGGTATGCCTCGATCGACGGCCAGCGGTCTTCATAGGCAACGGGACCGGCGGCCCGCATCCCTCCAGCGGCCTGCCGGGCACCGAACGATGCGCCAACGCAAAAGGGCGGATCCAGATACGCGAGCTGAGCCGCTCCTGGACGCACGTGGCGTGCGAGATGGAGGGCATCGGAGCGCACGAGGAGGTCACTCACGGCGGCGATTTCGCACGGGACATGGCCGTCGTGGACGGGTGGCTCGCGCTAGCGCTCCCGGTCGCCTTCTCGGTTTCCGGGAGCGGCAGCAGCAACGACAGGGCGATATCCTCGATGGGATCGTCGAACGGCGCAGAGTCGTACGCGAGCCAAGCGCGGCGCGGCCCGTTCGGCTCGCAGCCAGCCGCCACTTCGTCGGGAGAGCAGGACGTCCGCACGTGCAGATGGTCGTCGTGCGCACCCCCGGGGTGCGGCTCGAGCATCACCTCCTCGGCACGCCGGATGGTCTCGATCGAGCCGCCGCGCGCGAGAGCCCACTCGATCAGCATCGCGTGCACGACGTCACTCACGAAGATCCACTGGATGCGCGCATCGGGATCTTCGAGGAGTTTCTCGACGAGCAACCATTCCCGCTCGACGTCGAACCGCAGCCAGCGCTGATCCCGGTCGTCGCGCGCGATTCCGTCAGCGCCGAAGTGAACGAAGCCGGGACTGGGGATCGAGGCCCCGGCGAGCGTCGTCACGTAAAAAAGGAGATCGGCGTCCAACCCGGACCGGTGTGAAAAGTGCGGCACGAGGGGGCCTCCCCCGCTCCGCGTGGAAAGATCGCCCGCGACGAGAGGCGCGCCGGGGCGCTTCTCGGCGACTTGTCGCGCCGCCCGCGCGATCGCGTCCGTGAATCGCGGCAGGCCCCAGTGTCGGTCGTTGCTGCGAAGCCACGAAAGTCCCTGCCCTACGCGTGGCAACTCGGCGCCGCCCGCGAGAACTCCCTGGCTGGCGGTGCCGATAGACCCGCACCACGCAGGCGTCAGCGGCGACGGAGCGCGCGCGCAGGCGCAGAGGGAGAGGGAGAAGGAGAGGGCCGCGAAGACGGCCGTGGATCGCGGGGGCCGCGTCACGCCCGTATGCCTATCACGCTCGCGTGCGCCCTGCCGGGGTAGGTTTACCCTTCGAGCCGTGCCAGGACCGGTTCCGGGATGGCCGGCCCGGCGGGCACTGGCCCGCCCAGAGCACCGAACGGTTTGGCGGACCGAGGATTTGCTGCGAGTTTCGAGCAGCGCGAGGCGCGACGACGAGAACTACTGGAGTAATTTGAGGAGGAGCAACGAAGCGAAAGCCGACGGGAGTCAAACCGTTCGGTGCTCTAGCTTGCGATAGGCCTCGCGCCAGGCGCCGCGGCGCCAACGGCGCGCAAACAGAAGCGCGCCGAACGACGTCTCCGCAATGAACCCCACCCATCCCCCCACCGAGCCCCACCCTGCGTACCGCCCGAGAAGGATGGCTGCGGTCGGTACGCACGTCCAGATGACCGTGATGCCGATGATCGCCGGGACGCGTACGTCTTTGGCGCCGCGCAGCGCTCCCCGCAGGACGATGGCGACCGCGTCGAGTATTTGGAACGCGGCGGCGATCAGGAGAAGCGTCCGGGCCACCCGGACCACCGCGTCGTCGTGCGTGAAAGCGCGGGCGATGGCGCCCCCCGCCAGCGCGAACACGACGCCCCATGCCGCCATGAACGTCACGGCGGCGGCGAGCGCGGCGAGCGTGGCTCGATCGGCGTCGGCCAGCGACCGGCGGCCGAGCGCCCGGCCCACGAGCACGCTCGCGGCCTCGGAGACCGCCGCCCCGGGCAGGAAAGAAATGCGAATGACGGCGAGCGCGATCTGGTGCGCCGCGACCTGCTCGGCCCCGAGGGTGGCAAGCACCGCCGTGAACGTCGCGAAGGCGACCATTTCGCTTCCGAATTGCAGTCCGGTGGGGACGCCGATCACCGCGATCTCGCGTACCGCGCGCGCCAGGGGCAGCTCCTCTCGCGCTCTCGCATATTGACCCGAGCGAATCGCGCTCCGCGCGAGGAGGCCCACGAGAACGAACGCCTCGAGCCACTCCGTCGTCGCAGTCGCGAGCGCTCCGCCGCGCACGCCCAACGCGGGCAGCCCCGCGTGGCCGTAGATGAGCGCCCAACCGAGAACGGCGTTCAGGACGTTTCCGACGAGGCTGACGAACATCGGCGTTCGCGCGTCGCCCGCCGCTTGGCGGTGATGGGTCAGAGCCGAGAGCACCGAACTGCCGGGCGCCCCCAGCGTGTAGGTCGCAAGAAAGACCCGCGCGTACGGAACGAGCGCCGCATCGACGCCGATCCAACGGAGCAGCGGCCCCGCGTCTCGCGTGCACGCCCAAAAGAGGGCGCCTGACACGAGCCCGAGGAGAACGCCGGCTTGCGCGTAGCGCACGCCCAGGTGGCCTTTGCCGTCGCCGACCGCGTGGGCCACGCAAATCTTCACGCCGCGCATCAACCCGAAGACGGTCATGTAGCCAACGAACGCGATGGTCATCGCAACGCCGACGCCGCCCAGCGCGGCTGGACCAAGGCCGCCCACGAGCTTCGTGTCGACGAGCCCCATCACGGTCTCGCCTGCCATCGCCGTGGCGATGGGCCAAGCGAGCGCCATGAGCTCACGCATCGTCGTCGCGAAGCGGGGGTTTCCGAACAAGCCGCCGCCCGCGCCGCGCCCGCTCGAGCACAGCGCCCCGGCGATGTGCCGTTTCCACTTCGTAGGATGCGTCATGTCCGATCTCCTCTCTGGGAGCCCCGCCTAGCCAGGCGACTCGGGGCTCCCGGGGGAGAACGTCGGCCGGCGACTATGCCCTCGACACCTCGACGACGGCCGGCTTCGCAAAGCCAAGGCTCGTTCGCGCGGTCCGCGCATCGGTCGGGGGCAGGGTCGCCATCGTGGACCCTTAAGTGACCCGAAATCGGGTCCTCGTCAAATGGGCGACCGGGCGGCCGGACCTACGCGTAGGTGGAATGAACCCGGGCGGATTGAGCCGTCTTGGCCTCGGCCCCGGCATAACGGACGGCCACGCGCTCGGGCTTTCGCACCGGTCGAGGCGAGGACAGCGCATCGTCGAGAAGGGCTTTGGCCCGGAGAAAAGCCTCGTGTGAACCACCCGGACGATCGGGGTGGGTGGCGAAGGCCAGGCGCCGAAACGCGCGCTTGACGTCGTCCACGGTGCAAGCCCCCTCGATGCCCAACTCGCGCGCCCACGCCGATGTGGGCGCGGCGCAGTCCGCGTCCGCAAACGTCGCCAGCGCACATTCGAACACCCGCAGCGAGTGCTCGAAGGGCGCCTCTTGGCGAGGTTCGGTCGGCGCTTCGAGGGCTGCGTCCAACAGGTCGGCGAATCGCGTCACATCTCCGAAGAACGGCTCGCGCCTCCCCGGCTTGAGTGACTCGCCGGCTTCAGGCGGCGGCGTGGCTGCGGTGCAGTTTGACCGGCACCGTATGGTGGCCGCACTGGGGACAGGCTGGAAGGCGGTGCCCGCCGAGCTGCTCCTCTTCCGCTTGCTTCTCTTCGTAGCCGCGCTGCACTTCCATGAGGATGGTCGGCAGCTCGACCGGCTGGACGCGCGTGGCCGACGCCTCGGCCCACGTGCCACGCCAGGTGCAGACAGTACAGCGGAGCGCTTTTTCCATGCGGCGCATTGTGATCCATGCCAGGGTCGACTGCAAGCGCCCCAAAAGCAGGCGAGGCGGCCCGCTCGCCGATCCTGTCCGACGGCTTCGTCGAAGGCCGCAGGCCGCGGATAGACGAGCGTGCTACGCCAGCCGCGATGGCGCCCGAGCGTCGCGACCCCCGAACGCCCCTGGTACGCGACGTCGCCGCACGCGGTGCACGCATTCGCTTCGTCGAAGCAGGAAGCGGCCCGCCGCTCGTTTTGGTGCACGATTACCTCGCGAGCCGCGTGGCCTGGGACGATGTCCTGCCCCGGCTGGCCGAAAGGTTTCATGTCATCGTGCCCGACTTGCCCGGATTCGGAGAGAGCGAGAAGCCCCCGCCGAGCAAGTACCGCTACGACTTCGAGGGCTTCTCCGAATCGCTGGTCGACCTCATCGCGGCGCTCGACTTGGGACGCGTTTCGCTCTGCGGTCATGCGATGGGCGGCGCCGTCACGCTCACGCTCGCCGCGGCATACGCTCACGTCGTCAACAAGCTCGTGCTCGTCAATCCGCTCGTCTACCCCCAACGGCCCGACGCCTTGTCGCGGATCGCAAGTCTGCCGGTGATCGGACCGCTGGTGTTCAAGCAGCTCTACGGGCGGACACTCTTCCGAAATCGTTTTCTGGGCGATACGCGGCCGACCGAAGGCGGCCCCGCGTCCAGCCGCGTCGACCGCCTCTTCGAGCTCTTCGACGCCCCGGCGGCCCGCGAAGCGGCGTACGCCACCATGTGCGCGATGCTCGATACGCGCTCGCTCACCGCGAGCGTGCCGCGCATCACGGCGCCGACGCTCATCGCGTGGGGCCGCGCAAACCGTGCATCGCCGGTCGAACACGGGCGTAGGCTCGCGCGCGAACTCGGCGGAGCTCGGTTCGAAGTGTTCGACTGCGGGCAATCGCCGCCCGAGGAGTGTTCGGAGGCGTTTGCGAACGCGGTGACCGCGTTCCTCGTGAGCAGCAAGGGGTCCTGAGCTCATGCAAGCGCAGGCGCGCTCGCGTTTCTTGAAGAACAAGGCGGCCGTCGCCGGGACCGCGATTGTCTTCGCGCTCGTTGCGTTCGCGTCGATCGGTCCGGCGCTCGTGTCGCATGACCCGCTCGAAAGCGACTTCGTCCGCGGCATTTCTGCGGACGGAGCTCCCGTCGGACCGAACGCCGTCTTCCTTCTCGGCACCGACCGGCTGTTCCGGGACGTTCTCGCGCGTCTTGCTTACGCCGGGCGGCTCTCGCTGCTGATTTGCATCTGCGCGACGGCCATCGCCACCGGCATCGGCGCGCTCGTGGGCATCGTGGCGGGCTGGAACGAGGGCGGCCGCGCGCGTGTGCCCTGGCCCATCCTTGCTGGCCTCTGCGCCGCGGGCGCTGCCCTCGCGGCGGGACGGCCACGGTTGGCGGCGCTCGGACTCGTCGCCGGAGTCGCGGCAGCCGGCGCGCGGCGCTTTGGGGGGCCACGTCTCGACATCGACGGATGGCTCATGCGCTCGGTCGACGTCCTTCTGGCCTTTCCGTTCCTCTTGCTCGTCATGGCGATCGGAGCGGCGCTCGACCGGTCGTCCGCCGTCACGATCTTCGTCACGCTCGGGGTGACGAGCTGGCTCGGGATTGCACGCGTCCTCCGCGCCAAGACGATGCAAGTGCGATCGCTCGAGTATATCGTCGCCGCGCGCGCCCTCGGACAGTCGACGATGGCAATTCTGTTTTCGCATGTCCTTCCCAACGTGGCCGGACCCCTCTTCGTCAGCGCGACGATCCTTGCCGGGCAGATGATCGTGGCCGATGCCGTCCTTTCGTATCTCGGCGTCGGCATCGCTCCTCCCACGCCAACCTGGGGACGGATGCTGTTCGAGGGCCAGGACTTGTACGTCGGCGCTCCCTGGCTCGTCGCGGCACCGGGCGTCGCAATCCTCCTTGCCGTATGGGGCTTCAGCATGCTGGGCGAGGGATTGCGCGATGCGCTCGATCCGCACCAAGCCTGAGGCGTTCGCCTGGGCCGCCGCACTACTCGCCGGCGGCGCCATCGGATGCCGCGAGCAGCTCGCTACGCCGATCCCGGCGGGACACGAGCCGGGCGCCTCGCCTCGGCGGGGGGGAACGCTGCACCTCGCTTGGCTCCAGGACATCCGAAACCTCGACCCGGCGGGGCCCAGCGATGGGTATGCGCTCCAAGCGATGCATCTCTTGTTCGCGGGGCTCGTCGACTTCGACGACCAGGGACGCCCAGTGCCGGAGCTCGCCGACCATTGGGACATCGCCGACGGAGGGCGGACATACCGCTTCACCCTTCGCACCGGCGTCCGAATGCACGACGGCGACGAGCTCACCGCCGACGATGTCAAGCGCTCGGCCGAGCGCGCGCTGCACCCGACGACCCCCGATCCGAACGCGAGCTATTTCAAGAACATCGAGGGATACGATGCCTTCGCCGCGGGGCGTGCGGACCACCTGACCGGCATCGGCGTCGAGGGACGCTACGTCCTTTCCTTCCGGCTCGCCGAGCCTGACGCCACCTTTCTGCCGGTCCTGGCGATGCCCACGTTGCGGCCCGTTTGCAAGACGGCGGGCGACCGCTATCTCGATACGTGGCTTCCGTGCGGCGCGGGGCCATTCAAGCTTCGTCCCGGCGACTGGCAGCGCGGAACGCGCCTGCGCCTCGTGCGCCACGACGAGTACTTTCGGCCGGGGCGACCTTACCTCGACGCAGTCGAGTGGACTTGCAACATGCAGGTCACCGCGCAGCGATTTCGCTTCGAAGACGGTCAGCTCGACATCTTGCGCGACATGACCCAGGCCGACCAATTGCGCTTTGCGGCGGACCCGCGCTGGAAAGATCTCGGCAGCATGGAGACAGACCGAACCGTTCTCGGCGAATCGATGAACACCCGCATGCCGCCGTTCGACAACATCGAAGTTCGGCGCGCGGTGGCGGCGGCGATCGACCGCAATCATTACAAGGCAATCAAGCCCGGGTACATCACGGTGCTGACGCAGCTCGTGCCGCCCGGCGTGCCCGGCTTCGACCCCGAAGTCGAGGGCCAACGCCACGACTACCGGGCTGCGCTCGATCACATGCGAAAGGCGGGCTACCCGTACGATCCGGAGTCGGGCCGGGGCGGATGGCCCGAGACCATCGTCTATCCGGTCTACGATCAGGGCCTCCTTGTCTATACGGCGCAGGTGCTGAAGCAAGATCTCGCCAAGATCGGCCTCCGAATCGAGCTGAAACTCGTAAGCTGGCCGGCTTTTCTGGCGCTCCAGCAGAGGCCAGGGGGAGTGGCGATCTCCCAGGCGAACTGGGAGATGGACTACCCCGATCCGAGCTCGCTCTTCGACCCGCTCTTCACGACGGAATCCATCGGATCCGAATCGAGTTTCAACACCGCGTTCTACACGAACGCCCGCTTCGACGATCTCGTTGCTCGCGCTCGCCGCGAAGGGAACCCCGACCACCGGAGGGCCCTCTATCGGGAGGCCAACGACATCCTTTGCGACGAGGCGCCATGGGCCTTTGCCTATGCGTACCACTTCTACGACGTTCGGCAGCCTTACGTCCGCGGGTTCAAGCCTCACGCGGTTTGGCCGATGGACGTCAGCGCGGTCTGGCTCGACCGAGCCGGCGGAGCGTCCAACTCGCCTGCTGGCTCGGGTCGATGAGTCGCCTCGCGCGGCGTCTGGCTCACGGCGCGCTCGTCGTATGGGCGGTCGTGTCGATCGCGTTCGTCATCAACAATCTTCTCCCGGGCGACCCGGCACGGCTCGTGGCAGGCGTCCAGGCCCGTCCGGCCGACGTCGCCCGCATTCGCCAGCAGCTCGAACTGGATCGGCCGCCGATCGTTCAATACGCGCAGTTCTGGCGCCGCCTCGTGCACGTCGGCCCGCGCGTGATCGATCCGAATCGCGACCCCACGCACGCGAGCTGTCTGGTCGTCTTGCCGCTTGGGCCGTTCGCCGGACACGTCGACTTCGGCAAGAGCTACCAAATGCGCCAGCCGGTGGCCGCCGTCGTTGCCGATCGCCTGCCGCGAACGTTCGCGCTGACGAGCGCGGGCGTGCTCCTGCAGGTCCTCTTCGGGCTCTGCACGGGCGTTGCCGCCGCGCTGCGCCGCGGATCGCGGCTCGATCGAGCCCTGGTCAGCGTGAGCCTCCTGGGTGTCAGCGCCCCGACGTTCCTCATTGCCCTCTCGCTCCAATACGTCCTCGCTTACAAGCTCCGGTGGCTTCCGCTCGACGGCTTCGGACAAACGCTCGGCGAGCACGTCCGCTGCCTCGTTTTGCCAGCGATCACGTTGGGCGTGTACGGAGCGGCCTACTACACGCGCCTCGTACGCGACGAGATGATCGGACTCATGCGGCAAGACTGGGTCCGCACGGCCCGAGCGAAGGGGGCTTCGCCATGGCGCGTCGTCATCCACCACGCGCTCCGCAACGAACTGACGCTCCTCGTGACGGCCGTCGGGCTGGACTTCGGCGCGCTCATGGGAGGAGCGGTGGTGACCGAAACGGTGTTTCGCTGGCCGGGGCTGGGGGATCTGAGTGTCAAAGCGACGATGCACCGCGACGGGCCCGTCCTCCTGGCGTGCGTCGTGGTGACGTCCGTTTTCATCGTCGCGAGCAGCCTCGTGGTCGACCTCGTCGGCAGGCGGCTCGATCCGCGAACCCGAGAATCCTGACAGAACCTGTCACTTTGACCGGGTACCCATCGGATCGACGAAGGCGGCGCGGCGCCGCTCGTCTCACACGAAGAGGATCCCATGATGAATGCACTAAACTGGTTCGAGATTCCCGTTCACGACATGGACCGAGCAGTGGCCTGCTACGAGGCGCTGCTCGGCGCCAAACTGAAGCGCGAAGTCTTCGGCGGGATGCCGTACGGCGTCTTTCCCTACGAACCGCCGGGCGTCAGCGGGGCGCTGGTGCAGGATCCCAAACGTTCGGCGGGCGGAGGGACGCTCGTCTACCTGAACGCGAACGGGCAGCTCGACGCGATCTTGTCGCGCGTGACGAAGACCGGCGCCACGCTACTGCTGCCGAAGACACCGATCGGCCCGGACGGCTTCATCGCCATCGTCGTCGACACGGAAGGCAATCGAGTCGGACTCAATAGTTCGACGTGACCTGGCACGTCCGGAGACGCCGCCTCGAGCGCCGGATTCTTCGGCATCGCGGCGGCGTCATGATTGTGTCAGGATTTGGACTTCAATGCCGAAGAAGTCTCGCCTGTTTGCCCTCGCGGACTACTTGCGTGCCCGCCGCACCGGCGTCACGGCGGAGCAGCTCGCGGACCGATTCGGCGTCACGGTCCGAACGATCTATCGCGACCTCGACGCGCTGCGCGACGCCTCGGTCCCGCTCCAGGCGGAGCGCGGCCCCGGCGGCGGCTACGCGATCGATCGAACCTATACGCTGCCCCCGGTCAACTTCACCCCCCGTGAGGCGGCGCTTCTCGTCGTCCTCGGCCGCTTCGCGACCGAGACGCGCCTCGTGCCGTTCGTGGACACGGTCGCCAGCGCGATCGACAAGGTGCGCGCCGCGCTTTCTGCAGGCGCCCAGCGCGAGGCGCTCGCTCACGCGGAGGCGCTGAAGTTCGCGGCCATCCCGCGCGCCACTTGCCCTCCGCGCGTCCGGCGCGCCATCGAGGAAGCGTGGTTTTCCGGGCTAGCGGTTCGCGTCCGCTACCGAAGGGCCGACGGATCCACCGGATGTCGCACCGTTCGCCTGAAGCAAGTGCTCATGCAGCCGGAAATGACGCTCCTCACTTGCGTAGACGTGGAAACGGGGGACCAGCGCTCGTTCCGGCT
>Ga0265313_10003131_pt1 | contig 13656 bp, 13 predicted proteins | sample 4123metaG_FD_203122 | JGI IMG/M metagenome (GOLD analysis project Ga0265313, IMG submission 203122) | Rhizosphere microbial communities from Carex aquatilis grown in University of Washington, Seatle, WA, United States - 4-1-23 metaG | ecosystem: Host-associated > Plants > Roots > Rhizosphere >...
CTGAATGAGGTCAGCCAGGCTTTTCTGTCCGATTTGTTTTTGTCGGAGTGTCGGCCGCCGATCGATGCGAAAACCGGTCGCGCGACGATGGCGAGCCATGTGATCGGAGAATGCGTCCACTGCGCACACGATCCGTGCTGCTGAAGAGCATCAATATCTGCGGCGTCGTCTTCGCCGCGGGTGTTCTTTCGACGGCACCGCATCCATTTGCGGCCGAGCAGCTACCCAATATTCCGGCTTGGCTCAGCGCCCATGTCGGCGAGGGCGATGGTCAGATCGCTGATCCGGTTCTACGGAGGGCGCGCGCACTCTATCTGCAAAAGCGGCAGGAGGGTGTGGTGAAGAACTCCTGCTATTTTGCCATGGACGCCACACGTCCCAACAGTCTGGCCGACGGCAAGCCGACGCCGCGATTCTATGTGATCTGCGAATCCACGCAGTCGTTTCGCGCGATTTCGGCTGGCCATGGCAGCGGCCTCAATCTTCCGGGCGTAGCGGATTTCGCAAACGGGCGACGTTGCGCGAAGAATTTCGGTAACGCCCTGGATTCGAAACTGACCGCGGGTGGCGCGTATGTGACCAGCGAAGCGACGGCGTCCTTCAAAGGTTATTATCGTGTCTCGCCGGGGCAAGAGGCCGCCCTGGTACGCGCGTTCCTTCAATTCGACGGCGAGGGCGACACTGCGAATGCCCGACAGCGGGCAATCGGTGGCCATTCAGCGGTCGTGCTGAGGGAGGTCTGTCTTATGAAGAAGCCAGATAGCCCCTACGCCAACCACAATGGCTACGTCCCACGCGGGACGTTGGTGGACTATTCCGGCGGCCGGAGCGACGGCTGCACGAGCTGGTCGCCATCGGATGCTGCAAGCAGCATGGCAATGACCAGGGATGATCCGACGACGCTCTACATCTATCCGGAGGCAACCGACATCAACGCCGTCGCGCAAGCGCTCGCGGCCGGCCAGGCGCCGTCGAACGCGGGACTGTACTGGAACGGTTCCTGCCTGGATGAGATCGGCTCACCGAAGTTCTGGCCGCAGGCGACCCTCGGCCCGATCATCGCGCAATACAGGAAAGACCATCCGCTACCGCCGCCCAAGCCCACGCCGATTGCCGGGGGCAGTGAAGATCATTGTTCCAACTGTCCGCTTTGGGAAAGAGACACCGATTCAGCGTGCCGAGCCGCAGGCAGTCAGCCTGCTTTGCCTGCCCACCCGCGACCGTGTCGGTTTGACCCATGCGCTGGCGCAGAAACTCGGGGAGACCTAATATGTAGTCATTGGGCTGGGCAACATCGGGCGACTCCAGGATGGGAGATATCGTCATGCAGGCCAAAACAGCACCTAATCAGGAAGATCGCATCAAGCAGCGCGCATATGAGATCTGGGAGACGGAAGGTCGGCCACACGGTCGCGACAGGGAGCATTGGGACCGGGCGGTTCGCGAAATGCAAGCCGATGAAACCGGCGTTGTGGCGCCGCCGGTCGCCGACATGATGCCGCCGGTCGCCAAGCCGGAAGCGCAGAAGGGCGGGTCGGCGCCCGCAAAGCGGGGCGGGCGAGCTGGCGCGCCGGCGAATGGTGTGGCCAATCGGCAGGCCTGATCGCTTCCGACCGCTCCCGAGCTGAATGATGTGGCTCGGTCTTTTGGCCGCGACGAAGATACCGCGCCTGCCGTCAGGCACCCATTGGTAGCCAAAAATCGTCCCTGTGCAGGGGCGGTTTCCGGCAGGAAGGCGCTGTCGGCTATCCGAGGCCCACCCGACGCCGTTGCAGCAGGAATCGTCCCTGCTGAGGGGCGATTTTGGGCGCCACGGGGCGATCCAGATGGCCAGGCTCGGAGCGTGGGGGCACTCACGCCTCAATGCCCACCGACGATCAGTCGGCTTCGTGGAACGGAATTGCTGAACGTTGCCAGATACTTGGATACGTACAAGACGCAAACGGTGGTATGCGTTTTGTACGGAAGCCGCTGAGTTTGTCGCGATGCAACAAGCCGTTGCCTATTACCGCGTTTCTACCGCCAGGCAGGGCCGATCCGGGCTCGGCATCGAAGCGCAGCGGGAGGCGGTCACGCGGTTCGCCGCAGTCGAGGGCTTCGACCTCGACGGCGAGTTCGTCGAGGTGGAAACAGGGAAGGGGGCTGACGCCCTCGACCGCCGCCCTCAGTTGGCGGCAGCGTTGGCCGCGGGGCGGCAGAAGAAATGCCCGGTCATCGTGGCCAAGCTCGACCGACTTTCCCGCGATGTGGCCTTCATCTCGGGCCTGATGGTCCAACGTGTTCCCTTCATCGTTGCCGAACTGGGTCGGGATGCTGACCCTTTCTTGCTGCACCTGTACGCTGCGCTTGCCGAAAAGGAACGGCGGCTGATTTCCGAGCGAACCAAAGCCGCGTTGGGAGCCCGCAAGGCGCAAGGCGCGAAGCTCGGCAACACCCGAAACCCGCGCGAGGCAGCCGCCCTGGGAGCAAAGGTGCTTACCGCGGAAGCGGACGCCTTCGCAGCCAACGTCCTGCCGATCATCGTGTCGCTGCAAGAAGCAGGCATCGCGGATCTGCGGGGCCTCGCCGGCGCCCTCAACGCCCGCGGTATCCGCACTGCTCGTGGCGGACGCTGGCATATCTCCAACGTCAAGAACGTGATCGACCGGTCGCGGCGACAGCGCCTTTTATAGGCGGGAAATGTTGCATCGCGCGCATGCGGGGTGGGGCTGGATCCTCAACCCGTTCGGCGTTGTCAATGCGGTCCTCGACAGCCTCGGCCTGCACGGGCTGACGCAGAACTGGCTAGGTGACCCGAACCTCGCGCTTCTGTCGTTGATGGTGGTGATGGTGTGGTTGCAGCTCGGCTACTCGCTGGTCGTGTTCATGGCCGGACTCGCGCGCGTCGACCCTTCGCTCTACGAGGCCGCCGAGATCGACGGGGCGAGCTGGTTGCCGCGCTTCCGCTACGTCACCATCGCCATGCTGCGGCCGGAGATCTTCGTCGTCGGCCTGACCACGACGATCGCGGCGCTGAAAGTGTTCGCGCCGATATTCGTGCTGACTTCGGGCGGACCCGACAACGCGACGATCGTGCCGTCGTATTTCTCCTACTACCACTTCTTCTCGACCAATCGCGTCGGCTACGGCGCGGCGATACGACCGCGCAGACGCTGCTCACCATCGTGCTCGCGATCATCTTCCTGCGCTTCCAGTCGCAGCAAACCGGCGAGAAGGCGAGGCACTAAGACTGGTTCGGCTGGAGTCAGCAAACGTAGTTCGTTTCGTCGGCGAGGATCTGCATTTCAAAGAAGCGAAACGTGCCTCGTCCGTCGGCTTTGGCAGTGTAGAGCGCAGCATCGGCGCAGGGTGACGACCGTCTCGTGCGAAGAGAGACTCCGCCGATCGCACAGCATTTGCATGCGCCTGGATGCGCCGGCAAGCGACTTCCCACGCGATCAGGGAAGGGTGAAGTCGTCGCTTTCGCCGGGAACTAGCTGCAACGGCCAGATCTTCTGTACCGTTCCAAGCGGGTAGGCCTTCCGGAAAGCCGGCAGGGCGGCCAGCAGCGATTCTCCCAGCGTTACGCCGAGATCGTGGAGAGACATGCGAAAACAGGTGAGCGTTGGCGACAGGAAGCGCGCCTGTGGACCCTCTCGAAAGCCTACTACGGCAATGTCTTCGCCCGGTCGCATGCCGGCTTCCGTCAGCCGGCGGTAGAGACCTACCGCGAGCAACTCGTAGACCAGGAGGATCGCCGTCGGGCGCTCCTTGAGCGCGACGATATCCGATCCGATCTGGTACCCGCCCGCCTCGCTCGATCGCCCGCGGAACACCCATTCTTTGGTGTACGGAAGCCTGTGGCGCCGCAGCGCACGCCGGTAGGAGTCAAAGAAGACGTAGCCGAGGTTACTTTCAGTGTCCGGCAATGCCACGCCGATGCGCCGGTGGCCATGGCTTACAAGCCTGTCGATGGCGAGGTTGGCGACGCCTTCGAAGTCGAGGTCGATCCACGGGTGGTCGCCGCCCGAATCGCTGCGCCCGAGAGCGACGAATGGGATGTTCGCGCGGCTGAGAAAATCGAGGCGCGGATCGACCTTCAGGGTGGCGGAGATGATAAGCGCATCGACCAGGCGCCGCGCGACGATTCTCTGCAGTTGCTCGAAGGAGTTCTGCTGCGTCGAATACGGCAGCACGATCAAATCGAGGTGGTGCCGCGCCAGCGCGCTCTGCGCGCCCTCAACCAGTCCAACGAAAAAGTTGTCACTGTTGGCGGCCGCTTCCGGGCTGAACTCAATCAAAAAACCAACGGCGTTGGTGCTGCCCTGTCGCAGGCTGCGGCCGGATTGATTGGGGGCGTAACCAAGTTTCGCCGCTGCAGCGAGCACGCGCTTGCGCGTCTTTTCATTGACGTCGTGCCGACCGTTGAGCGCCTTGGAGACGGTCCCTATTGATATGTCCAGCTGCTTCGCGAGCTGTCTGATGCCCTTCATGATCGCTTACGGACCTCACCCCTACCACCGACCATCATACTAGCGCGGTTCCTTGACAGAGTTTCGAAACACAATATAGTCGAAAACGTTTTCGAAAACAGCTTCCGTATCAGCCATGGTCGGAAGTTGGGGTAGACGAAGACACCACCAGTCAAAGGTTGGCGACGCGCAAAGCAGCGAAGGCGCGCCAGAAAAGATCAGGGAGGAATTCCATGTCAAATGAGCACAAGGCCCCCGTCGTCGCGGGGAAATGGCCACCCACGCGCCGCAGCGTGGTCGCAGGCATTGCTGCGGCGCCTTTGTTGGCATCGTCGTTTTCACTACGGGCGTTTGCTGCCGTCAGCGGAAAGCTGACGATCACGGTTCTCGACTTTCTCGAAGAGCCGTTGAAGCCGGTGTTTGCAGCGTACCAAGCTGCCCGCCCAGGTGTTACGATCGACTACCAGGTGGCGCCGTCCCACGACGTCGAGCTCATCCCGCTGATGCTGTCGCGCGCCCTCGCCGGCAAGCTTACCGATATTGTCTTCCTGTTCGACGAGCTGGCAGCGCTTTATGCCGACGCCAATATCACCGCCGATCTCAGACCCTATTTCGCCTCCGGCGGCCCGGTCACCGAGAAGTATTTCGCCAAGCCGTTCCTGGACCAGTACCTCATCACTTCCGGCCCGAAGAAGGGCGGCTACTACGGTCTGCCCTATGGTGCCGACACGGTCGTCCAGTTCTACAACAAGAAGCACTTTGACGACGCCGGCATTCCGTATCCAAACGGCGACTGGACATTCGACGAAATGATTGCGATCGCCGACAAGCTGACCCAGCGGGACGGCGGCAAAACTACCCGCTACGGCCTGGCCGCGCAGGTGCCGTGGCAGGCGACCTATGTGCCGGGCATCGAGGCCTGGGGCGGTCACATCCTGCACGACGATGGCACAGTCGATCTGACCAGCGACGCCGCGGTCAAGACGTTCAACATGTATTGGGACCAGATCAAGAAGGGCATCATTGCCAGCTACACCCAAGCTCCGGGCGGCGACATCTGGACCGCCTTCTCATCTGGCCTCGCCTCGATGACGCAGACCGTGCGCGCCCTGGTCCCCACCTTCCGTAAGAACATGAAGGACGACTGGGACGTGTGTTTCACCCCAAAGATCAACGGGGTGCACAAGACGGGCATGGGATCGCTCGCCCTCGACGCCACGCCCTCCGGCGTCAAGAACAACGCCGATCTCGTTTACGATTTCATCACCTGGTACTACTCCGAAGAGGGCGCTATGGGCATCCTCGCCAAGACCTACGCCATCGTGCCGCCGGTCGAGAGCCTCTATAACAGCCCGACGTGGCGCAATCTGCCGGGCCCGCCGTCAAACACGAGCGTGTTCTCGGACTCGATCAATTTCGGCGCGATCAACCCCAACACGATTCCGCACGCAGTTCAGTCGATTATCAACAAGGAACTCCGCGATGCGGAGGACTCGGTGGTGCTGAACGGCGCCGACCCGGTCACGCAGTTGAAGAACGCCGAGGCCGCGGTCAACGCAGCGCTGGCCGACGAGCTGAAGAAGAAAGGCTGACGCACCCGGGCAATTCTCACCCCTCCCGCGTCAGTCTGTTTGGCACCGGTTCTAGGGGCCGGTGCCAAACTTTCCTACAAGAGGTCGACAGCCTCACCCAGTTGGGCTTCGTTGCATTTCGTGCGCACCCCCATTCCCGCCACCGCCACCGCCACCGTCCCGGCCGTTCTTAAGGGACGGCGCGAGAGAGCGCCGTGGGGATGGATCGCAGTCTTCCTGGTCCCGAACATCACTCTATTCGCGATATTCATGATCCTGCCGATCATCGGCGCGGTCGCTCTCAGTTTTTTCGATTGGGATCTCATGTCCCCGCCCGTCTTTGTCGGGCTCGACAACTACGTCGCCATTGTCGGCGATCCCAAGGCGATCAACTCGATAGTGAAGACGGCCTACCTGGTTCTGATTGGCGTCGTCCCTACAGTGATAGTTAGCTTTCTGCTCGCGGTCCTGATCAACACGAGCTTTCCGGGCATCCGCGTCGTGCGCACGATCTACCTGATGCCGCTGGTAATCTCGTTCGTCGCCAGTGCGGTTCTGTGGCGGTACATCTACGATCCGCGTTTCGGGCCCATCAATACGATCCTATCGTGGTTCGGCATCGACGGCCCGGCTTGGCTGCAGTCGACGAGTTGGTCTATGCCAGCGATTGCCATCGTCACCGTTTGGTTGCGCTTTCCGCTAGGCATGCTGCTCTATCTGGCTGCCTTGCAATCAGTAAACCCAGCGCTGATCGAGGCGGCCGAAATTGATGGTGCTGGGACGTGGATGAAGCTTCGCCACGTTATCTGGCCAAACGTGCGGCCGGTGACGTTCCTGGTCACCATCGTTAGCTTGCGGGGCGTGCTCTTCGACAGTTTCGACGTGGTGAAGGTGATGACCGACGGCGGACCGATCGGCAGCACCGATATCCTGATCCGCTATATTTTCGACATGGCCTTTAGCCAGCTGCGCCTGGGGTATGCGAGCGCGCTGGCAACCGCGCTCTTCGTCATCGTGGCAGCGATGGCCATGTTGCTGTCGCCGCCAAAAGCATTGACCGGCGTGCGCCAATGACAGTCGTCCGCCCTTTCCGACGCGTCGGCCATATCGGCCTCATCCTTTTCATCGGGGCGGTGGTCGGCCTGCCGTTTTACTGGCTCTTGATCAGCGCCCTGAAGACCCCGGTCGAAGTCGCGGCCTATCCACCGACCTGGTTTCCGCGCGAGTTCCGCTGGCAGAACATCGCTGACGCCCTGGCGTTGCTTTCAACAACTTCGATGATCGACTCGGTAATCTTTGCGCTCAGCGTAACGGTGTTGCAATTGGCGCTGGTCGTGCCGACAGGGTTCGCCCTTGCCAAAATTCAATTTCCCGGCCGGCAAGCACTGCTCTGGATGTTCATCATCACTTTCTTCGTGCCTTTTCAAGTTCTGCTGATACCGACGTTCCTCGTCGTTCGCGATCTCGGCTGGATCGACACGTGGCCGGGGCTGGTCTTGCCGATCGTGGCGCAGACGAGCTTCGGTGTTTTCGTGTTCCGCCAATTCTACATCGACTTGCCCGACGAAGTGCTAGAAGCGGCGCGCATGGATGGTGCCAACCTCGGCCAGATATTCACTCGCATCGTGGTGCCGCTTTCCATGCCGGCGATTGCGGCCTACGTCTCAGTCACCCTCCTCACTGCCTGGAACATGTTCATCTGGCCTCTCGTGGCGACCACCGATCTCGAATTGCGCGTGCTGCCAATCGCCCTCTCGGCGCTGGTGACGCAGCGTTCGTTGGTGACGCCCAACCTTGCCATGATGGCGGTGCTGCTCTCGACGCTTCCGATCATCGCCATCTTCGTTCCGCTGCAGCGCTATTTCGTGAGCGGTCTCGTCGGCGCGGTTAAGGAATAACAGGCGCCGCGTCGCAGCGCATTCAAAGGGAGCCCGGTGGAGATCGCGACCGGAAGAAGCAACGTAGCGCTGGTTACGGGCGCCTCGCGTGGCCTGGGCGCTTCAATCGCCCGCGCCCTTGCCGGTGCCGGCTGGGCGGTGGCGGTGAATTACGCGCACGACGAACCGGCCGCGCGTCGTGTCGTAGAAGCGATCGCCGGCGCGGGCGGGCGGGCGATCGCTGCGCACTTCGACGTGACCGAGCCGGTAGCCGTCAAATCCGGCATTGAGCGGATCGCGGCGCTCCTCGGACCGGTCGAGCTGATCGTCAACAATGCCACCGGACCGCAGCCGGTCATGCCGATCGCGGAGCAAAGCTGGGATGTTCATCTCGCTCAGCTCCATTTCTTCGTGAAGGCGCCGCTTCTGCTGCTGCAGGCGGTGCTCACGGATTGGAGGGCCCGGAAGGTCGGGCGGGTGGTCAACGTAGGCAGCGAGGTCGTTGAGCTTGGCAGTGCGGAGTTCGGTCACTACGTGGCGGCTAAGGCCGCCATGGTTGGCCTGACCCGCTCATGGGCGAATGAGCTTGGCAATGAAGGCATCACCGTCAATCTGGTCGCACCTGGATGGATACCCGTTGAACGGCATGTAGGCGTCGACCCAGCCGACCTCGAAGGCTACCGCAGACTGGTGGCACTCGGACGCATTGGCAGTCCGCAGGACATCGCTGCCGCCGTCGTGTTCCTTTCCTCCAAAGGCGCCGATTTCATCACGGGTCAAATCATCACGATAAATGGCGGTCGTACCCTCCGCTGAGAGGGCTTCGATGATTGCTGCGGGGTCCAAAAATTGATTAGGCATGCCGTAACGACGTCGCCATTGCCTGCGCGTGATGACGACATTTGGTTCTGAAAGCCGCTCGTTCCTTGACAAGTACTAGTCCGGGCAGCGGGCTTCATCAGCCCGGTGCGGGACAAGCGCAGTAAGATCGTCAAATATTTCGCATCGTTCGTGGACCTCACCAAAACCAAGCTGGAGCAAGCTTGACCTACCACTGAGTATCTCCTTCACGGAGATTTAGAGTCCGGCCCCTCAGGAGGGACGGACGAATGAAGCGGATCAGGTTCACGGAAGAGCAGATCATTGGGGTTCTGCGGGAGCAGGAGGCGGGTGCGAAGACGGCCGATCTGGCGCGCAAGCACGGGGTCTCGGAAGCGACGCTGTACAACTGGAAGGCCAAGTACGGCGGCCTCGACGTGTCGGAGGCCAGGCGGCTGAAGGCGCTGGAGGAGGAGAACCGGAAGCTGAAGAAGCTGCTGGCGGAGTCGATGCTCGACGTCGCTGCCCTGAAGGAACTCCTAACAAAAAAATGGTAGGGCCCGCTGCCAAGCGCGAGGCTGTCGCTCATCTTCGCGGTACGATGGAGATGAGCGAGCGCCGGGCCTGCACTCTGATTGCCGCCGATCGCACGATGATCCGCTACCGCTCACGCCGACCACCCGAGACCGAGCTGCGTGCCCGCCTGCGCGAGCTTGCCAATCAGCGGCGCCGGTTCGGCTACCGGCGGCTGTTCATCCTGCTGCGGCGGGAAGGCGAGCCATCCGGCGTCAATCGCATCTACCGGCTCTACCGGGAGGAAGGGCTGACAGTCCGCAAGCGCAGAGCCCGGCGGCGGGCGGTGGGAACCCGTACCCCGATCCTGGTTGAGGCCAGGGTCAACGCCCGCTGGTCGCTCGACTTCGTCCACGACCAGTTCGCTCTTGGCCGGCGCTTCCGCATTCTCAACATCGTCGACGATATGACCCGCGAGTGCCTGGCGGCGATCCCAGACACCTCGATCTCAGGCAGCCGGGAATGATCGTCAGTGACAACGGCACCGAGCTCACCTCGAACGCCATCCTCAGCTGGCAGGAACGCGAATCGGAGCCGTGTTGACTCAAGCTCAAATCAACGCGTGACCAGTTGGCTTCCGCGGCGTTGGCCGGGCAACCCGGCGGCGTACTGATGTCTGCTTCACGCGGCAGTATCTAAGGCATCGACCGGCGTGACGCGGCCCGCGTTGACGGCGCGAAGCCTTGCGTTGCGGAATGGACGTCCGGCCCTTAGTTTCGCGGCGAGGCAGTCGCGGTAGCGGAGGTCGCTCGGATGCAGGTTCTGGTCACCGGGGCGACCGGCAAGGTCGGCCGCAACTTCATTTCACGCCTGCTCGCCGAACCGCGCTACGTCGACTGCCGCATCCGGGCGCTTTGCCACAACCGCACCATCGAGGAAACCGGTCGTATCGAGGTCGTACGCGGTTCCATCGCCGACCGCGCCGTGGCGAACGCCGCCATCGCCGGCGTCAGCCACGTTGTCCATCTCGCGACCTGTAAGGAGACGCCAGACAACATCATGGATGTCACCGTGAAGGGCCTCTTCTGGCTGCTGGAAGAATTTCGCATGAGCACCAGCGCGAAACAGTTCATCCTGATTGGGGGCGATGCCGGCATCGGTCATTTCTTCTACCGCCATGACGGGCCGATCACCGAGAAGGCGCCTCACATGGCGTACCCAGGCTGCTATGCCCTGTCCAAGGTGCTTGAAGAGGTCGTTCTGGAGCAATTCGGCATCCAGTATGATCTCAACTGCTGCTGCCTACGTGCGCCGTGGATCATGGAGAAGGACGACTTCAAGTATACCTTGTCGTTCGGCGACGATCTGTTCGGCGGTCCTGACTGGAAGACGATGGTGCCCGCGGCCGAAGCTCCGCGCTATGCCGCGCGCGGAACGGTCCCGTTGCTGCGCGACGCAGACGGGCGCCCATTGCGCCGTAACTTCGTCCACGTTGACGATCTCGTCACGGCAATTCTCTGTACGCTCGACAACTCGCGCGCGCGCCGCCAGCTCTTCAATGTCTGCATGGATCGGCCGGTCGACTACGGCGAGGTCGCCGCCTACCTTGTTGCCACCCGCGGGCTCGATTCGATCGATATACCGAGCCCCTACCACTCCAACTGGATGGACAACAGCAAGGCGAAGGACCTGCTGGATTGGCAGCCAGAGGTGGATCTCAAGAAGCTGATCGACAGGGCGTTCGATTACCGGCGCGCGGCAAACGATCCGCGTATCGTATGGTACCCGGGCTGATCGTCGCACTCCCATAAAGCTCGGCCAGTGCCATACAAAGACGTCCGCTCGGAGTCCCTCAGCGGGCGGCTGAGACCCGCTGATCACGAGTACGTCGTTGTTCCGCGAGGGACTGCCTCTGCCTTCATGGGCGGATGCTGGACGGGCCGCCCTTGGTCGCGACGATGAGGGGGTAGCTGTCATAGGCCGGAAAATGGGAATGGTGCGGGCCGGAGCGCAGCAACTACGGCATCATGCGCAAACCATACGCGGATGGGGCGGTTGGCTTGCCGTTTTTCAAGAAACCCGATTTGCGTGGCGTTGCCGTTCAGGGCTTGGCAGTTGTCGAGCTATGTGCGCTTCTTTCAGCCGCGACACGCGCGCCGTTTGGAATTGTCGGCGCCGCCTTGTTGAGTTTTTCAATGGCAAAGCCCGCCGCAGCTTTGTAGCTCGCCATGAACTCGGCGCGCTCCTCGCGTGGGATTACTTCGTCAATGTTATCGAATGTGCCACCGGAGCGTTGATCCACGATGTTGAGTAGGCCGAATGGCCCTGCGCCGCGATTGCGTAGGATAAGCTGCGAGATAGGACGGCATAACTTGTCATCATAGGCGGCAAGCGACCGCCGAGTGGCCCCGTGCTCAACCATGGCGGCCCCCAGAACACGGGCATCGACAATGGCTTGGCTCCCGCCGTTGGAGCCCGTTGGATACATGGCATGGGCGGCGTCGCCCAGCAGCGCCACGGGACCGTCCTGCCAGGTCGGCACGGGATCACGGTCGATCATTGGGTTCTCATAGACACTATCCGCTTGCCTGATCAAGGCAGGCACATCGAGCCAGTTCCACACCCAGTTATCAAAATGGTGGACGAAGTCATCGATGCTCACCTGTCGGAACCAGCCGCGCTGGTTCCAACTCCCGGGGTTGTCCAGAGTCACTTCCGCGATCCAGTTGATCATCGCGAGGCCCGTCCGTGGCTTGGGGCGGGAGATGGGATAAAAAACGATCCGCTGGCGATGCGTGCCGAGGCCGACGAAGGAGGCGTCGGTCCGTATCGGCTTCGCCCAGGTTGTTCCGCGCCACATGACCGCCCCGCCCCAGTGGATCGGTGGCTGAGCGGGGTGCATCTGCGCCCTGATCGCAGAGTGGATGCCGTCAGCACCGATGAGCAGCGTGCCCTTAACCTCAGATGTCGAGCGGTCGGCGTTTTCGATAAGCACGCCCACGCTGCCGTCGGGGTTCTTTCGGTAGCCCGTCACGCGGCTGCCGAGCCTGACCGCCGACCGTCCGATCCGCTCGACCAGCCTTTGATGCAGTAGCATGTGGAACTGGCCACGATGCACTGCATATTGGGGCCAGTTGTAGCCAGCCAGGAGCCCACGGGGTTCGGAATAGATTTCATTGCCGTTAAGCCCGACCAGCGCCCATTCTTTTGCTGGTAGGCCGACCTGGTTGAGATCCTCTTGGGTGATGCCGAGATCGTAGAGTTCTCGTACAGCATTGGGTTGCAGATTGATCCCGACGCCGAGCGGGCGCATTTCCCGAACCGCTTCCAAGACGATGCAGGGGACGCCAATCTGGTGCAGGGTCAGGGCGGTCGCTAGTCCACCAATGCCGCCGCCGGCGATGATCACAAGATCATCCGTCATCTGTTGGATCCGCTCTGTAACCCCTGAGTTCACAGTCTTTCAGGTACCACCGGAGCAAGACGCGCGCCGCCGCGACTCAGATTCGGCTGGGTATGCCGTCCCTGAGCAACCGACCCAGCACCTTACTTGGGTCTGTGCCAACGGCGTTGGCAACCACGATGAACTCGACGACGTCGCTGCTGCTGCGACGACGCCACGCTCGCTATAGACGCAACGAAGTGGCCGAGCTGGTCACCCATCTTCGCTCTGCCGTTCCGGCTATCGTTCCCGCCCACGTGCAGGACGACGTCGTCGGCGAGATGTCCTTGACAATGGCCAGCCCGCGACTTGGCAAGGCGGACATCGAGAGACTTGTCGGCGAATTCGTCAAGGCCTACTGGAAAACGTATTCCAAAAAATTTGACACGGTTTCCTTGGATGCGCCGATCTACACGGATGGACCCACGCTCATCGACACAATAGAGGGTACGAGCGGTCATCGTCGGAGCTGAGCGGGTGCGCCCACGTCGTCAGGGCTTCTTTGGCGTGCTCGACGTTGTGGCGGTGGTGGTGCCGGTCTCGCCTTTAATAATCGCAGCGGAGACGCACTGGTTGTAACCGGTCAGACAAGCACTCCCGACGCCGCTGAAACAGCTCTCCAGCTGGCCCGAGTCCGTGAATTTTCGATTTGCAGTCCTTGCGTCCGGCTCCGAAGCAGTCACTGTATCCGCCAGCACAATAGCCCTGTCGAGCCGTCGAATTGGGAGTGCCACGCTCAACCGCGGCGGCAGGCAGCGCGACAGTTACAAGGGCAAATGCCAGGAGGATACGCGAAAGGGTCGGTCTCGCGCTCATGGCTTGAACTTGCTCGGCGGCTTGCTCGACGAGTTGCCGCCCACAACGTTGGCGTCGATGCACCCGTTGCCCCAAGCCTCGTTGCAAAAAGCATAACTGTCCGACATGCACTGCTTGTAGCCGGCCGGATCGTTCGGATAGCGGCTGTCGCAACCCGTCTTTATGTT
>Ga0265313_10003133_pt1 | contig 13656 bp, 11 predicted proteins | sample 4123metaG_FD_203122 | JGI IMG/M metagenome (GOLD analysis project Ga0265313, IMG submission 203122) | Rhizosphere microbial communities from Carex aquatilis grown in University of Washington, Seatle, WA, United States - 4-1-23 metaG | ecosystem: Host-associated > Plants > Roots > Rhizosphere >...
TGAACTCTAGCGGCTCACCAACCTGTGCGAGGCCTTTGATGTCTTTTCGCCGAAATAGTTTTGTTGCTCGAATTCCGAGGTCCAAACCAACGGCTCCGGTTTCCACTACGGAAACATAGAATACAATGCCCTTTGATGCACCGATCTGTTGGCTGCGACCGTCCGGTAGCGTTTGGGTTTCGTTTAAGATCTGCTCTACCGGTGCATAAAACAACTGATCCGCCCGATACCGCTGTTTGCTCACCTTGCAGTCCACGAGCGGGTCGGTGAAGCCGGCGACGTGGCCGGAGGCTTTCCACACGTCGGGGTGCATGATGATCGAGGTCTCGATGCCGACGACGTCGTCGCGGCGGCGGACCATGTCGTTCCACCAGCAGTCGCGGATGTTTTTCTTCAGCTCGGCGCCGAGCGGGCCGTAGTCGAAAAAGCCGTTGAGGCCGCCGTAGATTTCCGACGACGGGAAGACAAAGCCGCGGCGTTTCGCGAGCGCGACCAGGGCGTCCATCGAGACTTCGGCGGGAGCGGGTGATTCGGACATAGCCCGTCAGACATGGCGGGCGGCGCGGTCGCGGTCAATTGCGCGGTTGGCGCGGTCAGCGGGGCTCGTCTTCCGGCGCGAGGCGTGGGACGCGATGCCAATTGGTGGATTCGAGGCGGACGTCGAAATTTTTTCCCGGATAAGTGCCGGTGGTCAGCGTGTCGCGCTGGATGATGAGATCGCCGACTTCGCTGCGGCGGATGATGCAGCGCGTGGTGCGCCGGCCGTCCTTCAGGCCGGCGTCGGCGTCCTTGCGGACTTTGGTGAATATGATCGCGACGGGGGTTTCCTCGATGGCGAGGACGGTTTCGGCGATAATCTGGCGGTCGTTGCGGGCGGTCACGCGGACATGGCGGTCGTCGTCATCGGCGGCGAGTTCGAAGGAGGTCGCGGCGGCGACGGATGGCGGGTCGTCGGGGAAAAGGATGGGGCCGAGGCCGGCCTCGGCGCTCGCGTCGTAAAATCCGTTGAGCATCGGCGGGGTGGTGTGCGGCAGGAGTTCGGGCCAGTCGCGCGGCATTTTTCGCCGTTGCACTTCGACATAGGGGCCGTCGGGTGTGCGCATGCCGGTCTCGCCGATGCCGTCCTGCTCGCGCAGCCGTCGCAGCGTGGCGGCGTTCTTGAAGAGGTAGGTGATCAAGTTCGTCAGGGTCGCGCGGGCGTCATGCCACTCGTCGTCGTAACGGCTCGTCGAGGTGTAGTTGTTGGGGTTTTCCTTGTCCCAGAGGAGCGCCTGGGCGAGTTGGGAGCGCCACTTCGGAATGTCGCCGCCGGCGTAGCGCTCGATCGGTTCGCCGGTGACTTCGAGCAGCCGCTTGAAGCGGGCGGGGTCGGTGCTCGGATCCATCCGCGGGTGCGCCGCGAGATACAAACGGTAGCGGATCTGGCCAACGTAGAGCCAGAAGACGGCGTCGTCGCTGCGGGCTTCATACCAGAGGCGGCCTGCGTAAACGAGATACATGGCCGGGTGCGAGTCCGGGAGGCGGCGTTCGACTTCCTCGTTCGGACTCGAGAGCACGTCGGCGGTGTCGATGGGTTCGGCGGCGGCGGTCAGGCCTGCGAGCAGCAAGCCGGTCGCGAAGAGCCGGCGGGCGAAAATGGCTGGAGACATGGGAACGCGGGTTGGCCGGCGTGTGGGCGGCGGTTGATCGGAGGACCGGAATCAAATGATGGGGCAAACACGGCGGTTTTCACGACGATTTTTTCGGCCTGCACGCGGCGCGAAAAAACACGTTCGCTGCCGGCTAAAAACGGGCTGCGAAGGCGGAGCGTATTTTTTATCGTCAACACGCCCTGCGCGCCCCAGTTTCGCGGGCTCTATGAATTTATCGCCCCTGATTTCACGCGTCGCCGTCCTCGTGCTCGCCACCCTCGGCTGGTCGCTGCGCGCCCAGGAAAATCCCGCACCCGCGAAGCACGGCTACACCGTGAACGTGAACATCAAGGTCAACGAGAAAGGCGAGACGGAGAGCATCACGCTGGCGGACTCCGAGGACACTTCGACGGGGGGCATTCTCAGCAAGATGGCGATCGCCATGGCGGCAAAGGCCACCATGCCCGTGCGGCAGAAGGACGGCCATCCGATCAAATACGCGGCGCGCGTGCCTTATTTTTTTCCGATCGAAGGTGACGAGGGCGCCGAAGCAAACCTCGCTCCGCGGCCGAGGGTGAAAACCGCCGTCGAGCCCGCGTATCCGCTCGCCGCGGCGAATGCCGGCGAAGTTGGGGGCGCGATTCTGGAGCTGATCATCGACACCCAAGGGAAGATTGCGAAACTGACGACGCTGCGCGCGTCGCGGGCGGATTTCGAGGAAGCCGCGGTGCAGGCGGCGAAACAGTGGACCTTTGTCCCGGCCGAGAAAGACGGGAAGCCGGTCGAGTCGCGCTGGCGGATGGCGTTGGTGTTCGAGACGCCGGAAAAAATAACGGACATCAGGTATCGCATCGCCCCGCGGCCGAGTCTGGGGAGCTTCATCAAGTTTCATGACAATCGTCCGCTTCCCGCGCCGGCGCCCGCCGCGCCTCCGGCTGCGCCGGCGGTTCCGGCAACGTCGGAGCCGGAGAAAAAGTAGGAGCATTCCTTCCTTGCGCGCGTCCCGCGGGATGCGTCCAGTGCGCGCATGAAAGCTTCTTTCACCACGAAGGAATACACGCGCCTGCTCGAACTCGTTCACCTCGGCCTCTCCGTCGCGGGTGCGCGCGCGGACGATCCGGCGACGATGCCCGAGCGCTACGCGGAGATCGCGCAAAAGGTGTTTGGGCTCGCGGAGGTTTTCGGCTGCGCCGATTTCGTCGAGGCCGACCTGAACGGCGAACTCTTTCCAAACGAGAAGCTCACCGAGGGCGTCGCGCGCGAGAAGCTCGACTCGTTCATCGAAGACACTTTTTGGAGTGAACTCGCGAGCCGGCTGGCGGCGCGCGACCTGCGCGCGGAGATCGGCGCCGAAGCGGTCGAGGCGGAGGAGCTGGCACCCGAGCACGAGGAAAAACTCGCGGAGCACGAGGACGCGTATTGGCGGGAATTCGAGGCGCGCGGAGTCGACCACCTCGTGATCCTGCGCGGCGGGCGGGGGTGAGGATGGAGACGTTTTTGCGACGCATTGCCTGCGTTGGGTGAATCCGTCATCAACAACCGATCGCATTATGAACTTTTCGCAGCGCCAGGCCGATATCTTCGTTCCGGAACCAAGCCTCGCGCCCGGGGCGGCGCTCGCCCGCGTGACGCATCTATGCGTCGCGGCGCATCAGGACGACATCGAGATCATGGCTTACGCGGGCATCGCCGCGTGCCTCGACACGCCGGGCCGGGCGTTCGGCGGCGTGGTCGTGACCGACGGCGCCGGTTCGCCGCGCGCGGGCGCGTATGCGAGCCTGACCGACGGGCAAATGCGCGAAGTGCGGCGTGAGGAGCAGCGTCGGGCCGCGCAGCTCGGGCACTATGTGATCCAGATTCAGCTCGCCCATCCGAGCGCCGAGGTAAAAAAGCCGGACGCGCCGGCGGTGCGCGCGGATCTCGCGCAAATTTTCGCCGGCTGCCGGCCGGAGGTGATTTACCTGCACAACCCGGCGGACAAGCACGACACGCACGTGGCGGTGCTGCTGCGCAGCCTCGAGGCGCTGCGCGCGCTGCCGGCGGAGCGGCGGCCGCAGCGCGTGCTCGGGTGCGAGGTGTGGCGCGATCTCGACTGGCTCGTCGATGCGGACAAAGTCGCGCTCGATGCCGGCGCGCACCCGGAGCTCGCGGGCGAGTTGCTCAAGGTCTTCGACTCACAGATCGCCGGCGGCAAGCGCTACGATCTCGCCGCACTCGGCCGGCGCGCGGCGCACGCGACGTTTCACGCGTCGCACGCGACGGACAAGCTCGCGGGCGTGACATGGGCGATCGATCTCACGCCGCTCGTGCGCCACACATCGCTGTCGGTCGCCGAGTTCACCGCGGCGCACATCGAGCGGCTGCGTGCGGACGTCACACGGCGGTTGCGCGCGCTGAGTTGAGCGGGCGGGCGCGAAAGCTCCGCCATTTTTCCAGCGGCGTGGCGGCGAGAAGCATTGCGACGAGTTGCGTGGCGACGAAGGCGAGCAGCCACCAGAACGCGGCATCCATGAAACCGTAACTGTGCAAGCCGACGCCGAGCATGTTCACGCCGAACCAGCTCCAGCTCGTGACGATGTTGCCGAAGATCGCGAGGACCATCAGGCCGCGCGCCTTCACGAGCCCGCCCCAGCGCGCGTGCAGAATCAGTGAATTCCAAAGCACGATGATGAGCGCGCCGTTTTCCTTCGGATCCCAACCCCAGAAACGGCCCCACGACTGGTCGGCCCAGATGCCGCCGAGCACGGTGCCGATGAAACTGAACAGCGTCGCGAAGCACACGATGCCGTAAACCATCCGCGCGAGCGCGTCGGCCGTGCGCGCATCGAGCGAGCGCGTGAAGAGGCCGCGGCCGACGTAAATCAGCGCGAGGAAGCCGGCGAGAAAGGTTGAAGCGTAGCCGACGGTCACGGTGACGACGTGCGTCGCGAGCCAGAAGTTCGAGTCGAGCACGGCGCGCATCATTTCGAGCGTGTCGCCGGCGAGCGCAAGGTGGTGCGCGATGAGCAGCGTGGCGAAACCGATCAGCCCGGCGGCGGCGCTGCCGATGGCGTTTCGATTGATCGCCTCGAGCACGAGGCAGAGCGCGACGGCGACCCAGCCGACGAACAGCGCCGACGAGTAAAGATTGGTCACGGGCGGGCGGCCTTCGAGCCACATGCGCACGCCGATGCCGACGGTGGCGAGAATCCACGCGAGCACGACGATCCAAAACGCCGCGCGACCGAGCGCGTCCGGCCATTTCAGCCACGAGAAGATCGCGAGGAGAAACGCCGACAAGTAGAGCAGCATGCTGGTGTAGAACGGCTGCGCGGCGTTGAAGCGCGCCTCGACATCGCAGCGCGCGAGCAGCGCGGGAATTTCGCGGTCGAGCTGCGCACGGTAGCGATGGACCGTGGCATTGAACGCGGCGGGCTGGTAGCCGCGCCACGCGAGGCCGGCCTCGACGTAAGTGGCCACGGCGGGATCGAGCCGGCCGGTGACGAGGCTTTCGCGCAGCGAAGCGCCGGCGGTTTTCCATTTGGCGGAGTCGGATTTTGCGGTCGCGGGCGGGATCGGCAGCAGGTAGCCGACCGACTCCATCGTCGCGAAGCTCTCGCCGAGTTCGCGGAGGGTTTTCGCCGCGGCGGCGTCGTGCGGCTGGCCGGCGCGCTGCGCTTGCACGGCGGCGAGTCCGGCGGGCACGGTTTTTTCGAAGTTTGCGAACTGCGTGAAAAAATCCTCGGAGCCGCCGGCGGCGAGGCTGTTTTGCAGGCGTTGATAGAGCACGACGCTGTCGCGCAGTTGAATCACCGCGCGCTGAAACGACGTGCGCAGGGCCGACTCGACGCCGTCGGCGAGTTTCGACTGGCGGTCGAGTTCAGGCAGGCCGGGCTCGAGCTGCGCGATGGAGAAGCGTTTTTTCCCGGCGCCGTCGTCGGGCGTGAGGTTGAAGAGCGTGAGCACGTCGGGGTGGACGATCTCGAAAGTCGGATACGCGTTCGCAACGGCGGGCCGGTAGAGCATGTCGAGCAGCCACTCGGTGGGCGTGAGGCTGCGGCCGTCGGGCGCGGTGACGCGCTGGCGGCCCTGCAGGACGAGGAGCGAGGTGCGGGCGACGGTGTCGAGCGGCTTGATCCGGCCGTTGACGAGCGTGGGCAGGCGGCCGAAGGCGACGAGGTCGTAGTCGCCGGGGTTGCGCGGCGGGCGCAGCGAAACCAGGACGGCGGCGCACGCGGCGAACAGAGCGAGCAGGGGAAAAAGTTTTTTCATGCCGCGGCGGGGGAGGGTTTGCGGCGCTTGCCGATGAAGCCGACGAGATGGAGGCCGAACTGGATCGCGAGGCCGAGCGCCATGATCGAGCAGGCGATGTAGGGCGTCAGCCAGCCCGGGTTGCGGACGACCTGGAGAACGGTCGTGCGGTCGTTGTTCTCGAAGCCCGCCTGGTAAAACGTGAGGCCGGCGTAGCGCAGCGGGTTGTTCATGTAGATGAGCACCTCGCGGTCGTCGCGGCCGTCGGGCGAATGCAGGCGGAGGCGGCTGGAGAAATTTTTCGGGATCTCGGTGCCGGCGTATTTGTCGTGGCTGAACTTGAGCAGCGTGAGCGAGAACGGCTGGTAGTGCCGCGCGAAGCGCAGCGCGATTTTCCACGAGCGGCCGGCGAAATCGAAGCGCTGCGGCTCGTCGAGCAAGGGCGACACGAGCCATGTGCCGACCGGGCCGTCGGGGCCGGTAAGCTCGACGAACGCGCTCGGAATGTTGCGCTCATCCGCCTTGTAGGTGAGCGGCTGCGCGGTGGCGATGAGCTGCGGGCCGACGCCGCTCGTGGCGGGCGAGGGCTCGGCGTTCGGTGCGGCCATGCGCATCTGCAAAATCGAGTTGGGCAAATAGGACTTGATCGCGACGCGGAACGGGAGCTTCGGGTGCTGCACGGTTGCCTTCCGCGCGAGCGCGCGCTCGGGGATCGCGACAACGTCGTCGAACCTGGGATCGGTCGTGTCGGTGATCGCCAGCTCGACGTTGCGGTAGCTTTCGGAGAAATTTTTCGTCTGCCCCGCGTCGAGCCGCATCTGATACTCGTTCTGCATGATGCCGGTGAGCAGCTGGCCGACGAGCAGCAGGATGAGGCCGGAGTGGACGAGGTAGATGCCGGATTTGCGCGCGGACGGCTTGAAGCGATAGACGTGCGCGGCGACGAGGTTGATCAGCAGGAGGCCGCCGATCGCGTAGCCGCCGGGGAAAATAGCGAGGGAGAAATCCCCGACCGGCCAGAACACGGCGAAGGTGTTGAAATATTTTTCCTGCACGGCCCAGACGCCGATGTGCACCTGGTCGAGCGTGGCCGCGAGGATCAGGACGATCGAGAGGGCGATGAGCGCGACGGTGAGCTTGAGCGAAACGAGCACGGCGCGGAGGTCGCGAAGCAAGGTGGCCATGGCGTTCAGGGAGCTTGCAGCGTGTCGAGAAATTCGAGGAACGCGGATTTTTCGCGCGCGACCAGCGCGTCGGGCCCGGTGAGTTTGAAAAACCACGTGGCGCCGTTGAACGGCACGATGGCGCCGAGGATGCGTTGCTGGTTGTTGGCCGACGACGCGCTCGAAAAATCGACAATTGTGAGGTGCAAGCCGTTTTGTTCGCGGCGTGTGGCGGCGCCGGCGAGTTCGGCTTCGGCGAGCGGTGGCAACTGGAGCTGGCCGCGCCAGCGGTTCACGTTCGCGAGTTCGCCGCCGACATCGCCGGGGAACGCCGTGATCGAAATATCGCCGACCGCGCCGGCTTCGCCCTCGATGGCGTAGCTGGCCTTGCGCATCGCCGAGGCGGGCTTCGTATGCCAGTGGACGGGCGCGGTCCATTTGAGACCGGGGCCGGCGGCTTTGATCACGGCGGTGTTGGCCATGTCGCTTGCCGCGGGAGCGACGACCGGTGTCGGAGTGGAGTCGGGCGCACGGATGCTCTGCAAAAATGCGATGAAGTCCGGCTTGGCGCTTGCGACGAGGGCGTCGGAGCCGGTGAACTTGAAGAACCAGGTGGCGCCGTTGAACGGCACGATCGCGCCGAGCATCCGCTGCTTGTCGGCCGACGCGCTCGAAAAATCAACGATCGTGAGTTGCAGGCCGTTTTGTTCGCGGCGCGTGACGGCGCCGGCTAAGTCGGATTCCGCGAGCGGCGGCAACTGGAGCTGGCCGCGCCAGCGGTTCACGTTGGCGAGTTCGCCGCCGACATCACCGGGGAAGGCGGTGATCGAAATGTCACCGACGGCGCCGGCTTCGCCATCGACCGCGTAGCTGGCCTTGCGCATCGCCGAGGCGGGCTTCGTGTGCCAGCGGGCGGGCGCGGTCCATTCGAGGCCGGGGCCTTCGGCTTTGACCACGGGGGTGTCGGCCATGTTGTTGCTAGCGGCGGGCGGCGGGGCGACGGGCGCGTCGTTTTCCTTCGGGATGCGGTAGGACACCGGCGAGGAATCACGGCACGCGGAAATCACGAGCGGGATCGCGAGCAGCAGGATGCGGAGGAAAGGGCGGCGCATGCTTTTGGAAGTGGGGGAGAGCGTCAGCACCATTGTGCACCACGGCGGGGAAAGCTGCTGCGCATTCCTTGCGCTCTATCGCTCAATCTTTGATGAGACGACAACAAACGCGGGCGATCGCGGGCCGCGCCCGCGCGACTTCATTTTTGGCGCTGCGCATATTTTACACCGATGGAGGCAAACCTTGCACGCAACCTGGCAAGACATGCGCAGTCGCCGCGCCGACTATCCGGCATGCTGGCGTGACAAACACGAAGCGCCGGGCCACAGTTTCACGCCAGACATTCCCCCACCATGAAACCCACCCAAAAAATCACTTTGTTGAGCGTTGCTTTTTTCGTCGCGACCCTTGCCGGCCACGCGGCCCCGGCCGCGGAAAATTGGGAGAACAACTGCCAGAAATGCCACGGCGCCGATGGCAAGGGCCAGACGAAGAGCGGCCGGAAACTTCAGGTCAAGGACTACACCGATACGAAAGTTCAGGCCGAGATGAAGGACGACGAGATGACGAAGATCATCACGCAGGGCGTGAACGACAAGGCGGGCAAGGAGCGGATGAAGGCTTTCAAGGACGAACTCTCGGCCGAGGAAATCGCCGACCTCGTGGCCTACATCCGCAAGTTCAAGACCTGAGGCGCCGCTGGCTCCAGCCCGGCCGACGATGAGCGATCCCACTTCCACGCCGGACCCCGCGACGCCGAGGCGCCGCTCGCACTTCAACAACTGGATCACCGCGATCGGCGGCGTGCTGGCGGTCGGCGCGCTGTTCTCTTTCGCGTTTCTGGTGTGGATGGATTTCACGCAGGGCGACAAGAATCCCTACCTCGGAATCTTCACCTACATCGTCGCGCCCGGTTTCCTCGTCGCCGGCCTCGCGACCGTGTTCATCGGCGCGTGGATGCAGCGGCGCTGGGCGATCAAGCACGCCGCGACCATGCCGGACAGGTGGCGGCTGGATTTTTCCGACCGGCGCCAGCGGCGCGTGCTGACACTGTTCGTGGCCGGCGCGGTCGGCTTCCTGTTGTTGAGCGCATTCGGGAGTTACGAGACCTATCATTACTCGGAGTCCGTGCAGTTTTGCGGCGAGGTCTGCCATCGTGCGATGAATCCCGAATTCGTCGCCTACCAGCGCGGCGCGCACGCGCGCGTCGATTGCGTGGAGTGCCACATCGGCTCCGGCGCGGAATGGTTTTTCAAGGCGAAGATCAACGGCACGCACCAGCTCATCGCCTACACGCTCGACAACTACAAGCGCCCGATCGCCACGCCGCTCAAGCAACTGCGCCCGGCCCAGGACATCTGCGAAAAATGCCACTGGCCGGAAAAATTCCACGGCAACATCGACGTGAGCTTCGACCATTTTCTATCCGACAAAAAGAACACGCCGTGGAGCGTGCGGATGCTCATGCACGTGAACCAGGGCCAGCCGGGCGGACCGCCGGGCGGGATTCACTGGCACGTGAACCAGAACGAAAAAGTCGAATACTTCGCCGCCGACGAAAAGCGCCAGGATATCCCGTGGATGCGCGTGACGAATCTCCGCGACGGCAAGTCGCGGGTGTATCGCATCGACACGTTCAAGGGCGAGCCGCCCGCCGCGCAGATTCGCGTGATGGATTGCATGGACTGCCACAACCGCCCCGCGCACGTCTTCCCGACCGCCAACGACGTGGTCGAGCGCGCGATGGCCTCCGGCGCCCTCACGACGAAACTGCCGAACATCAAGCGCGAAGCCGTGAAGGCGATGCTGCAGGACGTCGCGGCGGCGCGGGACGCACCGAAAAAAATTGCCGACTACCTGAGCGGCAAATACGGCGGCGACGTGGAGTTGCCTGCGACGATCACCGCCGTGCAGACGCTCTATGCCACGACGATTTTCCCCGAGCGCAAAGCCGACTGGCGCGTTTATCCGAACAACATCGGCCACAAGGACTGGCTTGGCTGCTTCCGCTGTCACGACGACAAACACAAAACGCCGGCCGGGCAGCCCGTGAAATCGAGCGACTGCACGTCCTGCCACACGATTCTCTCGCAGGGCCGCGGCGCCGCGCTCGAGACGCTTTCGGCGAAAGGCCTCGAGTTCAAACACCCCGACAGCGATCCGGATTCCGACCTCACTTGCTCTGACTGTCACAATGGCGGAGTTCAGAAATAACGACGCGATTCGCCCTCTTGCCCGTGCGTGGTCAGCAGGGCCGTCAGAGCGTCGCACCGCTTCGACCCCGCTGATCTTGCCCGGGCGGTTGCGCGCAAATTGCAGTCAAGAAATGCAGCAAACCTTGCGCGTATCTGGACAAGCGGTGCGCAGTCAGGCTCGCGACATTTGGCGATAATAGTAATGTCAGAAGGGAATCCGCCTCCCAAAACTACCAACGCCTGCTCCTAATTCCCCGGTCATGCTCCCTCGCGTCCGCTGGACCAAGAACACCCTGCTATTCGGCACGATCGCCGTCTGGGGCATGCTGCTGATCTCATGCGTCTCGATCAACCGGATCGTCGTCGTCTCGCCGCGGGTGGCGGGCGCGACGTTCGCCGGCACAAAGGAGTGCATCGACTGCCACGCCGAGCAGACGGAGCATTTCGCCTCGGCGACGCACGCCCAGCTCGCGCTCTCCGATCCGAAACTCGGCAGCATCGGCTGCGAAGCCTGCCACGGTCCGAGCAGCATCCATGTGAAAGCCGGCGGCGGTCGCGGCAACATCGTCAACCCGCGCAAGTCGCCTGAAGCCTGTTTCCAATGCCACCTCGACAAGCGCGGCGAGATGAGCCTGCCCCACGCCCATCCGGTGCTCGCGGGCAAGGTCAGTTGCGTGGACTGCCATGACGTGCATGCCGACCGCGCGGTTCGCGGCGGCGGCGCGGCGCTGGCGGCGGCAACGGAAACGTGCCTGCGCTGCCACACCGAGCAGGCCGGCCCGTTCATCTATCCTCACGGAGCGATCCGGGAGGAAGGCTGCACCGGCTGCCACAACCCGCACGGTTCGGTGAACGACAAGATGCTGGTCGCCCGCGATGCCAACCTGTGCCTGCGGTGCCACCTCGCGGATCTCGCCCCCGGTTTCAACATCGGCGGCTACAAGAGCGGGGGGGCCCACGCCAACGTCGCCGGCTCCCGGCTTTCGGAAGGCACCTGCTGGTCGGCGGGCTGCCACGAGGATGTCCACGGCTCCAACGTGAACTCTTCAATTCGTCCCTGACCGCGAAGGAAACCACTCCCCATGGATGCCACCGTGTCCTCACTTCCGCGCCGCCTCAGTCTGATTTTTGCCGGAGCGATCGTCGCCCTGCTCGGAACCCGGGCGGCCGCCAGCAATGCCCCGATCCAGGCCGACGCCTTCCCGAACTTCGAAAGCTATATCAAAGTCTCGGGCCAGGCGCCCTTCATCACGGGGGACAGCGCCGCGTTCGCCAATCGCACGGGCACGCCCGCCGCGGGCTCCGGCGGCATCGAGGACCTTTACTATACCAAGGATATAACGAAAGACAGCACGCTGACCGTGAACGGCCGCGCGCTCGCCGGCGCGGACGACTACCTCGCGAGCCTCAACCTGACCAAGAACGGCTTCGGCTCGGTCGAGGCGGGCTACAAGAGCTTTCGCACCTTCTATGACGGCGTGGGCGGATTTTTCCCGCTGAGCGACCAGTTCCAGAAGCTGGCCGCGGAAAATCTGCACGTCGATCGCGGTGCGTTTTGGGTGACGGCGACGCTGGCCCGGCCGGACCAGCCGGTCTTCAAAATCAGTTTTCACGACGAAACCCGCACCGGACAAAAGGATTCCGCCGGGTGGGCCGCCATCGTCAACCCGCAGGCGGTCGTGGTGGCTGGCGTATTGGTGGGAACGGCGGCGCCCGCGAATACTCCCTTCATCGCGCCTAACGTCCAGAATCTGGACGAACATCACCGGATTCTTGAAGGCAGCATGACGGCCACCTTTGGCAAGACGACGGAGACTTTGAAAGTAACCGGGGACTGGGTGAACAACGACGACGGGCGCACCTATGTAAAATATCCCGGCTCAACCGTCATTGCCGATCCCACGGTCACGGTGCTCGACGACCAGGAACTCTATAAAGCGGACACCATTCGCGTCCTCAACCAAACGGAGACGAAATTCAATGAGCATATTGCGCTCGATATCGGTCTTACCTACGCGCACGTCAAAACCAGCATCGGTGGCAACTGGATCACGCCGGCCTATAGCGCCACGCTGAAAACGGTTTACCCGGCTGTCACCGCCGGAAACATCTACGGCGGCGCCACGCTGGATGACTATGTCGGCAATATTTTTCTGCATCTTACCCCGACGAGGAACTGGTCCGCCGACCTCGGGTTCCGGGACGAGACCAATGTCACGGCGGCCGGCGGCGGTTTTACCACAACCACCCTCGCCACAGCCGCCAAGAGCACCGACCTCAGCAATTTCAACGTGGCGAAGGATATCACCTACTCCCACTACGTCGATCACATCACCACGCCCGAGGTTTCGCTCCAATATCTCGGCTTCAGCAACACGTCGCTCTACGCTACGTTTGACGACCGCGTCAACCATGGCGACCAACATTGGGTCAACCCCTACGCCGCCACCACGACCGCTGGAATCACCGGCGTTGTCACCACGGCGACCGCGCCGCTCGGCTCCATTTTTTTCCAGGATCTCAATCAGGACAATCAGGATGTTAAGGTCGGCGCGAACTGGAACCTGTCCAACCAGCTCACGCTCCGGGCGGAGGTCTTCCGCAAGGATCACCAGAATCGTTTCATCGGCGCGAACGATTACGTCGGGATCGCGAGCTACGGCGCCCTCTACGCCACCGGCTACACCTTCACGGGCACCAAGCTCAGTGTCGTCTTCAAGCCCGTCCCGCAGCTGTCGTTCAACACTCGTTACCAGCCGCAAAGCGGCACAATGACCGTGACGGCCAATCCGGTCACGGGAGGTTTGGGCAACGAGATAACCTCCGGCCGGGATCGCGGGCAGATGATCAGCGAGACCGTCGATTGGAACCCCAGCACCGCCGTTTATTTTCAGGGGAATATCAACGTCGTATATAGTTATCTGCAAACGGCCTATCCCGCTGTCGTGGTATCGACCACCAGCAATATCCCGAGCCCGATCCAGAATTCCAACAACAACTATATTACGGGCAGCGCGCTCTGCGGGTTCGTGCTCGACAAGTGGGACGACATTCAAATCCAGGGATTCTGGATGCAGGCCAACAATTACAATCCGCAAATCGCCGCCGGCGGCCAGCCCTATGGGGCAAGTTTCAAGGAGCAAAGCCTCACAGTCGGACTGAAGCACAAAATTTCGGATAAATGGATTTGCGAGGCGAAGGTCGGCTATCTCGATCGCACCGACGCCACAGCCGGTGGCAATACCAACTTCCACGGGCCGCTCGCCTACGTGTCGCTCGAATACGGCCTCTGAGCCCGGCCATTCCTTTTGGTTTGGTTTCTCGCGCCGGTCCCTCGGGGCCGGCGCTTTTTTGTTAAAGCGCGAGTCGCGAAGTTGCAGCCGG
>Ga0265313_10003134_pt1 | contig 13655 bp, 10 predicted proteins | sample 4123metaG_FD_203122 | JGI IMG/M metagenome (GOLD analysis project Ga0265313, IMG submission 203122) | Rhizosphere microbial communities from Carex aquatilis grown in University of Washington, Seatle, WA, United States - 4-1-23 metaG | ecosystem: Host-associated > Plants > Roots > Rhizosphere >...
TCGCGACGGAGGCGGGTGTGTCGGGTCGGGTGGACGGAGTGTTGCTGGACATCGGTGTGTCGTCGGCGCAGCTGGACGACCCGGGCCGCGGCTTCAGTTTCATCCAGGCTGGTCCCCTCGACATGCGCATGGACCCCGAGCAGGGTGAGAGCGCGGCGGAGTGGCTGGGTCACGCCAGCGAGCAGGACATCGCCCAGGTGCTGTTCACGCTGGGCGAAGAGCGCCACGCGCGCCGCATCGCCAAGGCAATTGTTTCTGAACGCGTTACCAATCCGATCACCGACACGCTGCAGCTCGCCGAGCTGGTGAGCCGTGCCGCGCCGAGGCAGGATCGCCACAAGCATCCGGCCACCCGCAGCTTCCAGGCCATCCGCATCTTCATCAACCGCGAGCTGGAGGAGCTTTCCTCCTGCCTGGAGCAGTGCCTGAAGGTGTTGGCGCCGGCAGGAAGGCTCGCGGTCATCAGCTTCCATTCGCTGGAAGACCGCATCGTGAAGCGTTTCATCCGCGACCAGTCACGACTGCCGCCGCCAGATCCGCGCGCTCCCTGGTTGGAGCCGCAAGGCAAGCTGCAGTTGCGCGCCGTGGGCAAGGCCATCCAGCCCTCCGCGGCGGAAGTCGAATCCAATCCGCGCTCCCGCAGCGCGGTGCTGCGCGTGGCGGAGAAGCTGGCATGAACCTGCATCTCAGCCGCGCGGTGGTGGCCTTGCTCGGAGTGGCGGTGTTCCTCTCCGCCATCGCGCTCATCGATGCGCGTCACCAGAACCGCGTGCTGTTCGAACAGCTGGATCAGATGCACGCGGAGCGAGATCAGCTCAACGTCGATTGGGGCCGGCTGCTCCTGGAAGAGAGCACCTGGAGCACCCACGCATATATAGAGCAGTCCGCCACCCAGAAGCTGGAGATGGGCCAGCCGGCGAACCCGCAAGTGCTGGTGGTGAAGCCATGATGCGCAGTCCCAAGCCGCCCCGTGAAGTGAAACCCGGCAGCGCCGCCGTGGGTTGGCGCAGCTTCGCGGTGCTGGGCTTCTTCTCCTTGATCGCCCTGGGTCTCGTGGGCCGGGCTGTTTACTTACAGGTCTTGGATCAGAAGTTCCTGCTGGCCCAAGGCGCCGAACGGCACCTGCGCAACGTGGAGATCCCGGCTCACCGCGGCATGATACTGGACCGCAACGGCCAGCCCCTGGCGGTGAGCACGCCGGTGGATTCCCTGTGGATGAATCCGCAGGAGTTCGAGGCTACTTCCGTGAACACCCTGGCCCACGCCCTAGGCGCCCGCCCCGGCGATCTGGCGCGGCTGCTCAAGGCCAGTGCCGACAAGGAATTCGTATATCTCGCGCGCGGCATGGATCCTTACGCCGCCCAGCAAGTGATGGCGCTCGACATCCCCGGCATCTATACCCAGCGCGAGTACCGCCGCTACTACCCGGCGGGCGAGGTCACGGCCCAGGTGCTGGGCTTCACCAACGTGGACGACCACGGCCAGGAAGGCCTCGAGCTCGGCTACGACTCCTGGCTGAAGGGTGTGCCCGGCGCCGAGAAGGTGATCGTGGACCGCTATGGCCGCTCGGTGCAGGACGTGGAGAACCTGCGTGCGCCCCGCGCCGGCCAGGACCTGAGCACCAGCATCGACCTGCGCATCCAGTACCTGGCCTACCGCGCCTTGAAGCAGGCGGTGGAGACCCAGGGCGCCAAGTCCGGTTCCATCGTGGTGATGGATGCCAAGACCGGCGAGGTGCTGGCCATGGCCAACCAGCCCTCCTTCAATCCCAACAACCGTGCCGGCGTGGGCGAAGATGCGTTCCGCAACCGCGCGGTGACGGACATGTTCGAGCCCGGTTCCAGCATGAAGCCCTTCACCATCGTGTCGGCGCTGCTGTCCGGCAAGTACCAGCTCAACTCGGTGATCGACACCTCGCCGGGCACGCTGAAGGTGTCGGGTTACACCATCCATGATGACGGCAACAACTACGGCCGCATCGATCTCACCACCATCATCCAGAAATCCAGCAACGTGGGCGCCAGCAAGATCGCGCTGTCGCTGCCCTCCGAGTTCATGTGGCACACCCTGGATGCCTTCGGCTTCGGCAAGAGCACCGGCAGCGGGTTCCCCGGCGAGGCGCCCGGCAACCTGCCCCTGTACCGCGGCTGGAGCCAGGCGCGCCAGGCCACCATCTCCTACGGCTACGGCGTCGCCATCACCGCGCTGCAACTGGCCGATGCCTACGACACGCTGGCGGACGGCGGCGTGCATACCCAACCCACTTTCACGCGTCTCGCCGGCACGCCGGAGACGCAGTCGGTGATCCCGCCGCAGCTCTCCACGACCTTGCGCGGCATCCTGGAGACCGTGGTCTCGAGCGAAGGCACCGGCAAGCTCGCGGACATCGAGGGTTACCACGTGGCCGGCAAGACCGGCACCGCCCACGTGGCGGTGAACGGCGGTTACTCCGCCGACAAGTACATCTCGGTGTTCGCCGGCATGGCGCCGGCCTCAGATCCGCGCCTGGTGGCGGTGGTGGTGATAAACCAGCCCACCCACGGCGACTACATGGGCGGCAAGGTCTCGGCACCGGTGTTCGCGCAGGTGATGCGCGGCGCGTTGCGCCTCCTGGACGTGATGCCGGACGACCTGCAGAGCCTGCCGGCCAGCGCCTTGGCGGTGACCGGCGGAGCGGCGGCGCCATGATGGCCGAAGCCCACGATCTCTCCGGCATGCGTCTCGCGGAACTGCTCCCGAATGAAGTGAAGCTGTCGCAGGGCGGCGAGGTCTCCATCCGCGGCCTCGCCTTGGATAGCCGGGGTGTCGGCCCCGGGTATCTGTTCCTCGCCTGCAAGGGCCATGACCACCACGGGCTCCAGCATCTCGCCGATGCGCGGGCCCGCGGTGCCGTGGCGCTGCTCTACGATCCGGAGGGTGCCGCCTCTCATATGCCCTTGCCGCCGGGCATGCCGGCGGTGGCAGTGCCGGACTTGGGGATGAAGGCTTCCGCCATCGCGGCGAAGTTCTACGGCGACCCCACCGCTCACCAGCGGGTGATGGCGGTGACCGGCACCAACGGCAAGACCTCCGTGAGCCTCATCACTGCCCAGTCCCTGAGCGAGAAAGCCAAGCCCTGCGGCGTGCTGGGCACGGTGGGCTTCGGTGCTTACGGGAAACTGGAAGCGCCTACCCACACCACGCCGGATGCGGTGAGCACCCAGGCCTGGCTGGCGCGCTTCCGCGATCAGGGCTTGGGGCACGTGAGCATGGAGGCTTCCAGCCACGCGCTCGACCAGGGCCGGGTGGACGGCGTGCATCTCGAAGTGGCGGTGTTCACCAACCTGACCCGCGACCACCTGGATTACCACGGCGACATGCGGAGCTACGGCGCCGCCAAGCGCCGGCTGTTCGAGCGCCCTGGCCTCAAGTCCGCGGTGATCAACCTCGATGATCCCTTCGGCCGTGAGCTGGCGGCGACCTTGCCGGCCTCCGTGAAATGCATCGGCTACACCCTGGAAGGCCGTGACAGCCCTCGCGGCTGGACCCTCAAGGGCACCAACCTGGTGCTGGGCAGCGGCGGTGTGAGCTTCGATGTGGCCAGCGAAGCGGGGCGTGGTCGCGTGGAGTCGCGCCTCCTGGCGCGGTTCAACGCCGAGAACCTCTTGGCGGTGCAGGGTGCGCTGCTGGCTTTGGGATTCCGCTTCGAGGAAGCCTTGCATGCGCTGGATCGCGCGCGCACCGTGCCGGGCCGCATGGAGTGTTTCGGCGGCGGCCGAAGCCAAGCGCTGGTGGTGGTGGATTACGCCCACACCCCCGACGCGCTGGAAAAAGCCTTGCAGGCCGCCCGCGGCCATACCCGCGGCAAGCTGTGGTGCGTGTTCGGCTGCGGCGGCGAGCGCGACCGGGGCAAGCGCCCCCAGATGGGGGCCATCGCCGAGCGCCTGGCGGACCGCATCGTGGTCACCGACGACAATCCCCGCGGCGAGGACGGCGATGCCATCGTGGCGGAGATCCTCGCCGGTATACAGGACCATTCCCGCGTCACCGTGGAGCGCGATCGCGCCCGTGCGGTAGAACGCGCGGTGCGGGTTGCCCAGCCCGGCGACGTGGTGCTGGTGGCGGGCAAGGGTCACGAGACCGAGCAGGTCATCGGCACGCAGAAGCTGCATTACAGCGACCGCGAGATCGCGGCGCGACTCACCGGGGAGGGCGCGTCATGATCCGCCATCTCTCCGACGTCGCATCCGCCACGGTCGGCAAGCTGATCGGCGCGGATCGGGAGTTCAGCCGCGTCAACCAGGATACCCGCAAGCTCGGCAAAGACGAGCTCTTCATCGCCATCAAGGGCGAGAACTTCGATGGTCACGAGTTCGTGGCCCAGGCGGAGAAGTGCGGCGCCGCCGGTGCCCTGGTGCAGCGTCAGGTGGCTTCAGCGCTGCCCCAGGTGCTGGTGCAGGACACCCGTAAGGCGCTGGGCCTCTACGCTTCCCATTGGCGCAAGCGGTTCAAGCTGTCGCTGGTGGGCGTCACCGGCTCCAGCGGCAAGACCACGCTGAAAGAGATGATCGCCAGCATCCTCAAGGTGAGCGGCACCACGCTGGCCACCCGCGGCAACCTCAACAACGACATCGGCATGCCGCTGACGCTCCTGGAGCTGGATGCCTCCTGCCGCTATGCCGTCATCGAGATGGGCACCAACCATCCAGGCGAGATCAGCTACCTGGCGGAGCTGGCGGCGCCCAGCGTGAGCGTCATCACCAACGCCGGCCCCGCGCACCTGGAGTTCCTCAGGGACATCGCCGGCGTGGCGAAGGAGAAGGGCGCCGTCTACACCCATCTCGCCGCCGATGGCGTGGCCGTCATCAACGCTGACGACACTTACGCGCCGTTGTGGCGCGAGATGGCGGGCTCGCGCGCCCAGCGCAGCTTCGGCTTCAAGCCCACGGCAGACTTCCATCCCCATCCCGGTTCACTGCAGCAGACTGCTTCCGGCAGCTGGCAGTTCCGGCTGGTCTCGCCCCTGGGCGAAGCGGACCTCCTGGTGTCGCTGCCGGGTCGCCACAACGTGGCGAACGCGCTCGCCGCTGCCGCGGCGGCCACCGCCGCCGGTGCCACGCTGGCCGAAGTGCGCGAGGGGCTGGCGCATGCGCCGGTCACCTCCGGCCGCTTGATCGTGAGCGAGGGCCTGCGCGGCTGCCGGCTCATCGACGACACCTACAACGCCAACCCGCTCTCGGTGGCCGCTGCTGCCGAGTTCGCGGCGGGCTTCGGCGGCGCTGCCTGGACGGTGTTGGGAGACATGGGCGAACTCGGCCCCTCCGCCGAGCGCCTGCATGCCGAGACCGGCGCCAAGCTGCGTGCGGCCGGCATCGAACGCCTCTATGGGCTGGGTCCGATGAGCCGCCACACCGTGGAGGCTTTCGGCGAGGGCGCCCGTTGGTTCGCCGAGGTGGATGCCCTGGTGCGCACGCTGCGCGCCGAGCTCACTCCCGAGGTCACGCTTTTGGTGAAGGGTTCCCGTTCCATGCGCATGGAACGGGTCGTAGAAGCGCTGCGCGCGCCTGGCACAGCATCCAAGACTGCGAACGGAGACCACTGATGCTGCTGCTGCTCGCGGACTACCTCAGCCATTACCTGTCGGTGTTCCGCGTGTTCTCCTACCTCACGCTGCGGGCCATCCTGGGCGTGCTGACGGCGCTGAGCCTGTGCTTCGTGCTGGGCCCGGCCATGATCCGCTGGCTCACCGCGGTGAAGGTGGGGCAGAGCGTGCGCAAGGACGGCCCGCAGTCGCACCTCTCCAAAGCCGGCACCCCCACCATGGGCGGCACGCTGATCCTTGCCGCCATCATGGTCTCCACGCTGCTGTGGGGCGACCTGCACAACCGCTACGTGTGGGTCCTGCTGGCGGTGACCGCGAGCTTCGGTGCCATCGGCTTCGCCGACGACTACCTGAAGCTGGTGCTGAAGAACTCCAAGGGACTGGCGGCCCGCTACAAGTATTTCTGGCAGTCGCTGTTCGGTCTCGGCGTGGCGCTGGCGCTGTACTACACGCATCATGACGCGGCGGAGATCGATTACATCCTGCCGTTCTTCAAGTCAGTGTCGCTGCCGCTGGGCATCTTCTTCATAGTGATCACCTATTTCGTGGTGGTGGGCACCAGCAATGCGGTGAACCTCACCGACGGCTTGGACGGGCTCGCCATCATGCCGGCGGTGCTGGTGGGCGGTGCGCTGGGCGTGTTCGGCTACGCCTCCGGCAACTTCAACTTCGCCCACTACCTCGCCATCCCCTACCTGCCGGGTGCGGGCGAGGTGGTGGTGTACTGCGGCGCCCTGGTGGGCGCAGGTCTCGGTTTCCTCTGGTTCAACGCCTACCCCGCCCAGGTGTTCATGGGCGACGTGGGCGCCCTGGCGCTGGGTGCCGCGCTCGGCACCTTGGCCGTGATCGTGCGCCAGGAGATCGTGCTCTTCATCATGGGCGGCGTGTTCGTGATGGAGACGGTGTCGGTGATCCTGCAGGTGGGCTCCTTCAAGCTCACCGGCAAGCGCATCTTCCGCATGGCGCCGCTGCACCACCATTTCGAGTTGAAGGGGTGGCCGGAACCGCGCGTGATCGTGCGCTTCTGGATCATCACCGTGATCCTGGTGCTGGTGGGCCTCTCCACCCTGAAGGTGAGATAGATGGGCCTGCCCGCCGCACAACGCAGGACCCGCACGCTGATCGTCGGCCTCGGCAAGACCGGGCTGTCCTGCGCGCGTTTCCTGGCGGCTCACGGCGAGGAGATCGCCATCACCGACAGCCGCGAGCGGCCGCCGGGCCTCGCGGACCTGCGCGCCTTGCTGCCGGACGCGGCGGTGTTCCTGGGCGGCTTCTCCGAGGAGGCTTTGCGGCGTGCGGACCGGATAGTGCTCTCGCCCGGCATCGCCGCCGATACCCCCTTCGTCGCCAAGGCACGCGCCCTGGGGATGCCGGTGCTGGGCGACATCGAGCTCTTCGCCCACTACGCGCGGGCGCCCATCGTCGGCATCACCGGCGCCAACGGCAAGAGCACCGTGACCACGCTGCTGGGCATCATGGCCGAACACGCCGGCAAGGACGTGCGGGTGGGCGGCAACCTGGGCACGCCGGCCCTCGACCTGCTGCAGAAGCAAGAGCCGGACCTCTACGTATTGGAACTCTCCAGCTTCCAGCTGGAGATCACCGACTCGCTGCCCTGCGTGGCGGCGACGGTGTTGAACCTCTCTCCCGATCACATGGATCGATACGCCGGCATGAAGGAATACGCCGCCGCCAAGGCGCGCATCTTCCGTCACTGCCGCAGCGCGGTGCTGAACCGCGAGGACGCATGGGTGCGTGACATGGCCGTCGGCGCGAAGCAGCGCGTGAGCTTCGGCCTGGATGCTCCCCAGTCCGGCGACTATGGCGTGCTGGGCTCCGGCGACGACGAGTGGCTGGCCAAGGGCGACGAGAGACTGATGCCGGCCTCGGTGATGCGCCTGAAGGGCCGCCACAACATCGCCAATGCGCTGGCCGCGCTGGCGCTGGGCGAGGCGGCGGGCCTTCCCATGCAAGCCATGTTGGCCGCGACGGAAGCCTTCCGCGGCCTGCCGCACCGCATGGAGTTCGTGAGCCGCTTCCATGACGTGGCCTGGTACGACGATTCCAAGGGCACCAACGTGGGCGCCACGCTCGCGGCGGTGCAGGGCGTCACCCAGCCGCTGGTGCTCATCGCCGGCGGCGACGGCAAGAACCAGGACTTCGCGCCGCTGGCCGCGGCGCTCCAGGGTGCGCGCGGCGTGGTGCTGCTGGGCAAGGACGCGCAGTCGATCGAGGACGCGATCGCGGGCCGCGTGCCTGTCAGGCGCGTGAAGGATATGGACGCGGCGGTGCAGGCCGCAGCGGAGTTGGCCCGGCCCGGGGATGTGGTGCTGCTGTCGCCCGCCTGCTCGAGCCTGGATATGTTCGAGAACTTCGAACATCGCGGTCGCGTGTTCGCAGCGGCGGTACGGAGGCTGGCGGATGGCTGAGAACAAGCGCATCGCCGGCGATCAGGACGCACGCGGAGTGGACATGCCGCTCTTGTTCCTGGCGGGGTTGATCCTCACCCTCGGCCTCATCATGGTGGCATCCGCCTCCATCTCGCTGGCGGATAAGACCACCGGCAGCCCGTTCTATTTCCTGACGCGCCAGCTGGTGTTCCTGGTGGCAGGCACCGGTTGCGGCGTGCTCATGTACAACCTGCCGCTGGCCTGGTGGCAGCGCTCAGGCTACCTCTTGTTGATGTTGGCCTTCGCGCTCCTGATGATGGTGCTGATACCGGGCATCGGCCGGCGCATCAACGGCAGCATGCGCTGGGTGGTGCTGGGTTCGTTCCATCTCCAGGTATCGGAGGTGGCGCGGCTGCTCATCTTCGTGTATCTCGCCGGGTACATCGTGCGGCGCGGCGACGAGTTGGCTTCCGGTCTCAAGGGTTTCGTGAAACCCATGCTGCTCATCGGCTGCGCGGGATTGCTGCTGCTGCTGGAACCGGACTTCGGCGCCACCCTGGTGCTCACCTGCACCGCGCTCGCCATGCTGTTCTTAGGGGGGGCGCGCCTCAAGGACTTCGGCCTCTGCGCCGGCATCGCCGCTGTCGCCGCGCTGGCCTTGGTGCTGCTCTCGCCGTACCGCCTGGCGCGGCTCACCGGCTTCATGAACCCCTGGTCGGATCCCTTCGACACCGGTTTCCAGCTCACCAACTCCCTCATCGCCATCGGCCAGGGCCGGCTCTTCGGTGTGGGCCTGGGTGAGAGCGTGCAGAAGCTCTTCTACCTGCCGGAAGCCCATACCGACTTCGTGTTCGCCGTCACCGCCGAGGAGTTCGGCCTGACCGGCTCCATCGCCGTCATCGGCCTGTATCTCGCGCTCACCTGGCGCGTGGTGAGCCTGGCGCGCCGTGCCGCCAAGCGCGAGCAGCTGTTCGGCGCCTACCTCGCCTTCGGCATCGGTATCTGGATCGGCATGCAGGCCTTCATCAACATGGGCGTGAACATGGGCGTGCTGCCCACCAAGGGTCTGACCCTGCCGCTCATGAGCTACGGCGGCAGCAGCCTGATCGTGAGTTGCGCCGCCATCGGCTTGCTGATGCGAGTGGACCGCGAGACCCGTGAGAGCGGCAAATGGAAGTCCGAACCCAAGGAGGTGACGGCATGAACCGTTCTCCCGGGTTCGTGGTCATGGCCGGTGGCACGGGCGGGCACATATTCCCAGCGCTGGCCGTCGCCGATGTCCTGCGTTCCCGCGGCCATTCCGTGACCTGGATCGGCACCCGCCAGGGCCTGGAAGCGCGGCTGGTGCCCGCCGCCGGTTATCCCATGGAATGGATCGACGTGGGCGGCATGCGCGGCAAGGGTCTCGGCACCTGGCTCAAATCGCCCTTCGTGTTGAGCCATGCGCTCACCCAATCCATGAGCATCTTCCGCCGTCTCAAACCTGCCGCGGCATTGGGCATGGGCGGTTTCGCCAGCGGTCCCGGTGGGATCGCGGCGCGCCTCACAGGCTGCCCGCTGGTGCTACATGAGCAGAACGCGGTGCCGGGCCTCACCAACCGTGTGCTCAGCCGGGTCACGAAGAATGTATTGGAGGGCTTCCCCGGCGCCTTCGGCCCGGGCCGCCACGCCGAGCATGTAGGCAACCCGGTGCGCGGTGCCATCGCCGCCTTGCCGGTCCCGGAACAGCGTTTCGCCAAGCGCAAGGGTCAGCCGCACCTGCTGGTGATCGGCGGCAGCCAGGGCGCCCACTCCTTGAACGAGAACCTGCCGGCAGCCATCGCTGAACTCAGCAAGCGCCGCCGCCCCGAGATACTGCATCAGACCGGCGCGAAGGACGTGGAGCAGGTGACCGCGCGCTACGCCGGACTCGGCGTGGAAGCCAAGGTCACCGCCTTCATCGACGACATGGCTGCCGCCTACGCCTGGGCTGACCTCGCTGTATGCCGCGCCGGTGCGCTCACCATCGCGGAGCTGGCAGCGGTGGGCCTAGGGTCAGTGCTCGTCCCCTTCGCCGCGGCAGTGGACGATCACCAGACCAAGAACGCCGCCTTCCTGGTGGACGAGGGCGCAGCACGTCTGGTGGCGCAGAGGGATGCGACGCCCGCTGCCCTGGCCGCGCAGCTCGAAGAACTCCTGGGCGACCGCACGCTGCTGCTGGAGATGGCGAAGCATGCCCGCGCCGTGGCGCGCACCGATGCGGCTGAGCGGGTGGCGCAGCGTTGCCTCACGGTGGGAGGCCTCTCATGAGCAACCTCATGCGCCGCATCCGCAACATCCATTTCGTGGGTATCGGCGGCGCCGGCATGGGCGGCATCGCCGAGGTGCTCATCAACCTGGGTTACCAGGTGCGCGGTTCGGACCTGAAGCCCGGCGCTGTGACCCATCACCTGCAGTCGCTGGGCGCACGGGTGATGATCGGACACGACCCCGCCAACGTGGCGGACGCGGACGTGGTGGTGATCTCCACCGCCGTCTCTGCCGACAACCCGGAAGTGGCGGAGGCCCGTGCCCGCCGCATCCCGGTGGTGCGCCGCGCCGAGATGCTGGCGGAACTGATGCGCTTCCGTTTCGGCATCGCCATCGCCGGCACTCACGGCAAGACCACCACCACCAGTCTGGTGGCGAGCGTGCTCAGCGAAGGCGGCCTCGACCCCACCTTCGTCATCGGCGGCAAGCTGCTCTCCGCCGGCACTCACGCGCGGCTCGGCACCGGCAGTTACCTGGTGGCGGAAGCGGACGAGAGCGACGCCTCCTTCCTGCATCTGCAGCCGCTCATCGCCGCGGTGACCAACATCGATGCCGATCACCTCGGCACCTACGGCGGCGATTTCGCGCGCCTCTCCGCCACCTTCGTGGAGTTCCTGCAGCACCTGCCGTTCTACGGACTGGCGGTGCTGTGCGTGGACGATCCCGAGTTGCGCCGCCTGCTGCCTGTGATCGGCCGGCCCGTGATCACCTACGGCATGGCGGAGGACGCGGACTTCCGTGCCAGCGACGTACGCCGCGAGGGCCGCATCACCCACTTCCAGGCCTGGCTGCCGAAGCGCGCCAAGCCCATGGACGTGCGCCTGAACCTGGCTGGCCGCCATAACGTGCTGAACTCGCTGGCCGCCATCGCCATCGCCCACGACCTCGGCGTCTCCGACGCGGCGATCCTGAAGGCGCTGGCGGAGTTCCAGGGCGTGGGCCGCCGCTTCCAGATCCAGGGCGAGGTGGAGACCCGCTACGGCCGCATCCTGCTGGTGGACGACTACGGCCACCATCCCCGCGAGCTGGCAGCCACTATCCAGGCCGCCCGCGAGGGCTGGCCGGACCGGCGCCTGGTGGTGGCTTTCCAGCCGCATCGTTACACCCGCACCCGCGATCTCTTCGAAGACTTCGCCGAGGTGCTCTCACAGGTGGACGTGCTGCTGCTCACAGAAGTCTATGCGGCGGGAGAACAGCCCATCGCCGGTGCCGACAGCCGCGCCCTGGCCCGCGCCATCCGCAACCGCGGCCGCGTGGATCCGGTGTTCGTGAACAAAGCCCAGGAGCTGCCTCAGGCCCTGGCCACGGTGCTGAAGGACGGCGACTTACTGCTGACCCTGGGCGCCGGCGACATCGGCGCCGTGTCCACTGAACTGCCCACCTGGCTCAACCAGACCCTGCGGGGAGCGGAGATCGAATGAACGCGCGCAAGCCCGATCAGCCCGTGAAGTTCTGGAGGAAGCGCGTCGTGGTGCTGGGTGCCGCGATGCTGCTGGTGCTGGCAGTGGGCATAGGCCTCCTGGCCTGGCTCGCGCGTCCGCTGCTGGCGGGCCCGAAGCTCACCACCCTCACGCTCAGCGGCCATCTGGTGCATGTGGATCCGGCGGCGGTGCAGCGTGCGGTGATACCGGAACTCGGCAGCGGCTTCTTCAACACCCGCGTGGACCGCATCGGCGCCGTGGTACAGGCACTGCCCTGGGTGGCCTCGGTGAGCGTGCGCCGTGAGTGGCCGCATACCCTGCATGTGGACGTCGTGGAAGAGGCGCCGGTGGCGCGCTGGAACGGCGACGGCCTCATGGATGCGCAGGGCCGGGTGTTCACCCGCACCGCCGACAAGACTTACGCCTCGCTGCCCATGCTGGCGGGCCGCGAGACTTCCGAGCAGGACGTGCTCGCGCAGTACGACACCCTGGAAGCGCTGGTGCAGCCACGCGGCATCGCCATCGTAGCCTTGAGCGTGGACGCGCGCGGCGCCGCCACGGTGGAACTGGATGACGGCATCGAGGTGCGCCTCGGCCGTGAGGATGCGGAGCAGCGCCTGGCGCGCTTCAGTGCGGTCGCGCTGCCGGCGCTCTCGGCCAAGCTCGCGACCGTCGCTTACGTGGACATGCGCTACACCAATGGCTTCGCCGTGGGCTGGAAGACAGCCGGCGGCCACGCCAAACAGGGGGCCTGATGCTGATGGCAAAGAGACCGGACAAGCGCCTCATCGTGGGGCTGGACGTGGGCACCTCCAAGGTGGTGGCCATCGTCGGCGAGATACTCCCCGAAGGCGGGGTGGAGATCGTCGGCATCGGCTCTCACCCCTCGCGCGGCCTGAAGAAAGGCGTGGTGGTGAACATCGAATCCACGGTGCAGAGCATCCAGCGCGCGGTGGCGGAAGCCGAGCTCATGGCCGGCTGCCAGATCCACTCCGTGTTCACCGGCATCGCCGGCAGCCACGTGCGCAGCCTCAACTCCCACGGTGTGGTGGCGATCCGCGACAAGGAATGCACCGCCGGCGACGTGGAGCGGGTCATCGACGCGGCACGCGCCGTGTCCATCCCCGCCGACCAGAAGATACTGCACGTGCTGCCCCAGGACTTCATCATCGACGGTCAGGACGGCATCCGCGAGCCCATCGGCATGTCCGGCGTGCGCCTGGAGGCGCGCGTGCACATCGTCACCGGCGCCGCCAGCGCGGCCCAGAACATCGTGCGCTGCGTGGAACGCTGCGGCCTCAAGGTGGACGACGTGATCCTGGAGCAGCTGGCCTCCAGCTACGCGGTGCTGAACGAGGACGAGAAGGACCTGGGCGTGTGCCTGGTGGACATCGGCGGCGGCACCACCGACATCGCGGTGTTCACCGACGGCGCCATCCGCCACACCGCGGTGATCCCCATCGCCGGCGACCAGGTCACCAACGACATCGCCGTGGCGCTGCGCACCCCGACGCACCACGCCGAGGAGATCAAGATCAAGTACGCCTGCGCCCTGCCGCAGCTGGCCAGCGCCGACGAGACCATCGAGGTGCCGAGCGTGGGCGAGCGCCCGCCGCGGCGCCTGGCGCGCCAGACCCTGGCCGAGGTGGTGGAACCGCGCTACGAGGAGCTGTTCAGCCTGATCCAGGCGGAGCTGCGCCGCAGCGGCTTCGAGGAACAGATCCCGGCGGGCATCGTGCTCACCGGCGGCAGTTCCAAGATGGAAGGCGCGGTCGACCTGGCGGAAGAGGTGTTCCACGCCCCGGTGCGCCTGGGCGCGCCCCAGTACGTATCCGGATTGGTGGACGTGGTGCGCAACCCCATCCACTCCACCGGCGTCGGTCTGTTGTTGTTCGGTGCCCAGAGCCTGCCGGCGGGCGTGAGCTCGCAGCGGGCGCCCAACGGCGTGCAGGACATGTGGGAACGGATGAAGCA